>Ga0207663_10000201_pt1 | contig 26688 bp, 18 predicted proteins | sample LARL53metaG_FD_184346 | JGI IMG/M metagenome (GOLD analysis project Ga0207663, IMG submission 184346) | Corn, switchgrass and miscanthus rhizosphere microbial communities from Kellogg Biological Station, Michigan, USA - LAR L5-3 metaG... | ecosystem: Host-associated > Plants > Roots >...
GCAGGTCCCGGCACCACCCTGATGGCGCCGGAGAAGAGGGTCGAGCATATCGAACTGCTGCGCCCGGAGATCTGTACGCTCGATCTCAACACCATGAATTCGGCCGGACAGGTCGTGATCAACACGCCCCCCAACGTGCGGAAGATGGCGGCGCGAATGCGCGCAGCCGGCGTGTTGCCGGAACTGGAGTTGTTCGATTCCGGCGACATCCACTTGGCACGCGACCTGATCGCGGAAGGAACGTTGCGGGGGCCGCCATTGTGCACGCTCGTGCTCGGCGTCAAATACGGCTTCGATCCTTCGCCCGAAACCATGCTCTATGCCCGCGACCTGTTGCCGGAGGGTTCGATCTGGGCCGGTTTCGGCATCGGCCGCTCCGAATTCCCGATGGTGGCGCAATCCTGGTTGCTCGGCGGCCACGTGCGGGTCGGCCTGGAGGACAATCTCTATATGTCCAAAGGCGTTTTGGCCAAGAGCAACGCCGAATTGGTGGCGCATGCGGTGCAGATATTGAAGAGCCTGGGCGCTGCGATCGCAACGCCAACCGAAGCGCGGCAAATGCTCGGGCTTACCTGAATGTTCGGGCGGCACCTGCGCGCTGCCACAAACGCGCTATCAGATTGGCTCAGGCTGCATTCGCATTGGAAGTGCTACTCCCTCTCCCTTTGGGAGAGGGTTGGGGTGAGGGGGTACGGTACCTCGTGAGAGCATGGCCCCTCACCCGATTTGCACCGGACGATGCTTCGCATCGCCAGGAGCAAATCGACCTCTCCCCAGCGGGGAGAGGTGAACCGAACCCTTTCAAGCACTAACGCCTAGCCATCGTGGTCGTGACCCTGGTCGTCATGATCGCCGAAGTGGAACATCTCCATGAGGTCGCCGATCGCCGGCATGTTGCGCGGCACGTAGCGATTGTCATCCTCGTCCATGATTGGATTGGGAAGATTATCGCGGCTGCGAGAGCTCAACGGCTTCAGCCCCCAGTTGCGCTCGATGAACTTGGTGATCGAGACGTGGTCGTAATAGGTGTGGACCACGCGGCCGCCGTGCGAGAACGGCGAGATTACGAGTAGCGGCACGCGCGGGCCGTCGCCGAAGAAGTCGACCGGCTGGATAAAGCCCGAATCGTAGAAGCCGCCGCTTTCATCCCAGGTGACGATGATCGCGGTCTCCGCAAACAACTCCGGCTTTCCCTTGACCTGATCGACGATATTGTCGAGCAGCGCCTCGAACAGGTTCAACTTGGAGGATTGCGGGTGTCCGTCGACGAGGCCGCTGGGCTTGACGAAGGCAACCGACGGCAGGTTGTCGTTGGCCACTGCAGTGAAGAAGTCGGTGATGTCACCCGTGTGCGCCTTGATCTGGGCGGGATTGCCGTAGATCGAAGCCGCATACTGCATCGGGTTGCAGATCGGGCAGAACGCGTTGGGCAGACCGGCAACCGCTGCATTAAAGCCGCCGCCATAATAAGCCCACGAGACATTTTTCGCGTTCAGCGCATCGCCAATGGTCGGCAGGTTTTGCGGCGGAATGAAGAAGAAGTCGCTGCCGTCCGCCGCCTGCTTGGGCGACAACGGATTCGCCGGCGTACCGTTGGGGTGGTAACCGGGGAAGAAGTTGTTGATCGCGTAGAAGGTGTTTTGCGCGCAACTCGTCGGCGACAGCTTGTAGGGTAGCGTTGCCAGATAGCTGGTGATGGCGGGAACGCCGGGCTGGGCCGGATCCGAGCAGTTGACATATTCCCCGAGCGTGGCGGCGATGTCGTTCTTGTAGACGTTGTTGGAGCCCTGCACCGGGTCCGGATTCGCCACCAGCGAGATGGTCACGAAAGACGGCAATCCCAGGATCGCGCCCGGCACCGGCGGCGGCGGCACGGGCTGGAAGCTGTTCGCGTTGAAGATGCCGTTTTCCGCGAAGGTATTGTTGAAGAAGTAGACATCGCCGGTACCGATCATGATGTGATTGGCGCCGGTGCCGCCCATCACCGCCTGGTGATAATTGTCGGCGATCGAGAATTCCTGCGCAAGTTTCTTCAGAACAGGGGCATCGCCCTGGTTCATGTTGAAGAAGGCCATCGACGTGCCCATGCCTTCTTCCGCCAGACCCGCAAAGGTCGTGATCACATAGGGCAGAAGGTCGGCCTGGCAGCCGGACGGATTTTCGGGTGTCGCGTGCTGGACCGTACAGTCCGATTGCTGCCACATCTGGAAGAAGCGGTGAATGGTGTCCTCGGTATAGGCATCGTAGGCAAGCCCGTTGCCCTGCGCGTCCTTTGCCGTCTGCTGGAACGGCCCGTTCGGCAGATTGGTGACGTTCAGGATGCGCGTGTCGGGATTGCGCACGCCGTTGGGCTGCCCGTTCGTCGTTTCCGGCTTGATCGTGATGCCGCTTGCACCGGTCGTCAACAGCACGGCGTCCTCGGGCTCAAGGCTCGGCTCGGCCGCCTGTGCTGCGGCAACAGTGGCAAACGGCGGCGGGTGACTATCGCTGCCTGCCACCGGCACGCCATTCAGGTCAGGTGGCGGCAGCGTCGTGAAGGCGGTTTTGCTGACATCCGGCGCGCTGATGAAATATTTGGGCTGCTGCGACACCGTGAATTGGGCGGCCTTCTTGAAGTTCGGTCCCGGCGTGCCGTCAGTGTTGACGATGCCCTTGGACAGGAGATTGGCAATATGCTGACCATCGCGCGGGCGGAACGTCCCGAAGGCGTGATCGAAGCTGGAATTCTCGGCGATGACGACGATGACATGCTTGATCGGCGTCGTCGTGGGTGTCTTGTCGACGCTCTTGTCCGGATCGGCGGCACCGGCATTCACCGTCAACGCCCCGAGTGCAGCAGCAGCTACGCCAGCCATCAGGCCGAGCTTCGTTTTGCCCGGCGCGTACTTTCTTCCACGCATATTGGTTCTCCCCAGAGTGAAAAACGGCGGGGAAACTAGCGGGGTGGCATGACAGCTTTATTGCAATTCGAAGTTATCCAAGCCTCGATCGGAGGAGGGGAGGCCTCCGAAGCGCATTTTGCGTGCGGCTCGTCAACGCCGCCGCCGTGGGCCGATGTAACATTCGCCGGATGGAGCTCAGGCTTTGCGGCCGATCAGAAAGACTGACGCGGCCAGCGCCTGGATCAATGCGGCCGCGATAAACACGGCTGGCGCCGTGCCTGGATGGACGGACACTTGATCCGAAAGATCATGGATCAGGCCTAAAAGTGGAGGAGCAAAGGCGTAGGCCCCTTGCGAAATAGCGACGACCAGCGCGACCACACGCTGTACTTCCTCCTTCGCAAACTCCACCTGCGCGATAAGTGGCGGCAACCACGTGCCGTTGCCGAACGCCAATCCGAACATGACAATGGCCGCAATGATCACGGGGACATTCGTGCCCTGGGCAGCCATGAAGGCGAACGAGCCCGCGACCTGAAGCCCATAGCTTGCCGCAGCAAGCAACCGCCGATCACATGCGGGCGGCATAAGCCAGCCGATCAGTGTTCTCCCGAGCACGGCCAGGGCGGTGGTCGCTCCCATCGCCAGCCCAGCGGTTTGTTTGCCGAGCGTCGGCACGAGCAGGGAGTAGAGATGGGCCAGCAATCCGATTTGAGCAAAAAGACCGAGCGCCGTTCCCATTGCCAGCGTTTGAAATTTCGGATCGCGCCATAACGGGCCGCGGGACGGGGGTTGAGGGATTGGCGTAGCTGATGCGCCAGGAGCACCGCCATCGGGCCTCGTTCCCAGCATTTCCGGCGTTATCGACAGCACGCGATTTGTCAAGATCCAGACGACGGCGACGGTTGCGGTCCCGATTGTTGCCGCCGTCAGGATGAAACCGAATAAGGCGATGCCCGTGGCCCAAAGCGGTGTGAAAATTACGCCCCCCAGGTTTGCGCCATCGCCATTGTAAGCAACGGCAAGTGCCGTGGGGCGCGAGCGCACGAACCAGGGAGACACTATCGCGTTGATGGCGGCGACCCCCATCGTTACCCAGCCCGCACCGCTTAAAGCTGCAGCCATAAACAACTGCCAGGGATGACAGGCGGCGGCCCAGCCGATGACGCCGAGTGCGATCGAAAGGGCACCAAGGCGTGTGACGTTGGTGGTGCCCCAGCGTGCATACAACGTTGGCAGATTCGCGGTAACTACCGCGCCGATCAGGAAATGGGTGGTCACGGCTGACGACACCAGAAGCAACGACCAACCCCGTGCCTCCTGCACGGCATTCAGGAAAATGGGCGGGCCATAGAACCCGGTACCGAGCCCGAAAACAGCCAGGACGAACGCGGCGCTGACAACTCGCCAACCATAAAAGCTGCTGGTCCAGGTGTCCTGGAGCATGATGGCCCGATCTTCACCGTTACGCCTCAAATAACGGCGATCGGCAACGCAATGCTACGATCATGGACGAAGTATCGTTGAAATTGGCGGGCGTTTGCGCCGCTCGCCGAGCCCGACCGGGCGCGATCAATTCATCTGCATATGAGCTAGCGAACGGCGCGTTCGAGACCGGCGGATTCGAAAGTCTTGCGGTTGGGCGCACTTCCCGTCAGCGCCATCACCGAAACCGCAACGATGCGCGCGATGACGCCTTCGACGTCGTGAAGATCGCAAATCCCCTCCGAGAGCTTGGTCAGCCGCTCGCTGTCGCGGATGGTCTGGTGCGCCATCGCGAGCGCGAAATGCAGGCCCCAATAGAGGTCGGCGTCGCTGCAATCCGGCAGCGATCGCCGCATCGCGGCGGCAAATTTCCGCAAATGATCGATCTCGCGGTTCTTGATGCGGCGGATCGGCGGGACGGATTCGATGGACGCCCGGATCATGAAGCGGGCCGCCGTCGATCGCTCGCTCTCCGGTCCAAGACAGCCGCGCACCATCGGCCCGACCAGTGCCCGCAGGATGGCGTCGATGTTCGCGCGGCCGCCGCCTGCCGCTTCCGCGGCCTTCAATTCGTTGAGACGCTCGCGATTGGTGGCGATGCTGCGGCTCACGAACAGCTCGGCGATCAGCTCGTCCTTCGAGCCGAAATGGTAATTCACCGCAGCCAGATTCACCCCGGCGGCGGCGACGATGTCGCGCAGGGTGACGTCGGAGAAGCCGCGATCGGCATAGAGCCGCTCGGCGGCCTCCAGGATGGAAGCTCGGGTCCGGTCTGACGGCATCTCATACCCGAATGGGGGCGTTGCAATTCAAACGTTTGTATGAAACTATGGTTTGAAGGCTCGGTTGTCAATGCGCGCGAAGCGTCACCGCGCCGGCGGCGTTGCCGTCCGGAGAGCTCGCGGGCTTTCGGCGACGCGACTAACAATCTTGCAGTGAACCGGCGGCAGGCAGACAGTGCCGCCAACCAATCTTGTCCAAATGTGAGGAACGCCAAATGGACTTCACCATGTCGGAACGTCAGCGCGAATGGCTCAACCGGGTGCAGTCGTTCATGAAGGAACATGTACGCCCGGCTGTGCCCATCTACCGGCAGCAGGACGAAACGGGCCCGCGCTGGAAGGTGATCCCGATTGTCGAGGAACTGAAGAAGAAGGCGAGGGCGCAAGGGCTCTGGAACTTGTTCTTGCCACCTTCTTCGCACGAGGACGACGAGTTCCGCGGCGCGGGTTTGACCAATCTCGAATATGCCCCGCTCGCCGAGGAGATGGGCCACATCGGCTGGGCCTCCGAAGTGTTCAATTGCTCCGCGCCGGATACCGGCAACATGGAGGTGCTGATGCGTTACGGCACCAAAGAGCACAAGCGGCAATGGTTGCGGCCGCTGATGGACGGGGAGATCCGCTCCGCCTTCCTGATGACCGAGCCGGCGGTTGCATCTTCCGACGCCACCAACATCGAGACGCGTATCGAGCGCGATGGCGATCACTACGTCATCAACGGCCGCAAATGGTGGTCCTCGGGCGTCGGCGATCCCCGCTGCAAGATCGCGATCGTGATGGGCAAGACCGATCCGAAGGCGCAGCGCCACCAGCAGCAATCGCAGATCCTGATGCCGCTCGATGCCAAAGGCATCAAGGTCGAAAAAATGCTGTCCGTGTTCGGCTTCGACGACGCGCCGCACGGCCACGCCCAGGTGCTGCTCGAGAACGTCCGGGTTCCCGCCAGCAACATTTTGCTCGGTGAGGGCAGGGGTTTCGAGATCGCGCAGGGGCGCCTCGGTCCCGGCCGCATCCATCACTGCATGCGCACCATCGGCAAAGCCGAGGAAGCGCTGGAGAAAATGGTCAAGCGGCTGTCCTCTCGCACCGCCTTCGGCCGGAAGATCATCGAATATTCGATCTGGGAGCAGCGCATCGCGGAGGCCCGCACCGACATCGAGATGAACCGCCTGTTGTGCCTGAAGGCCGCCGACATGATGGACAAGGTCGGCAACAAGACCGCGCAGCTGGAGATCGCCATGATCAAGGTGGCGGCGCCCAACATGGCGCTGAAGATCATCGACAACGCGATCCAGGCCTTTGGCGGCGCCGGCGTATCCGACGACGCGGGGTTGGCGCGCGACTACGCCTCAATGCGGACCATGCGGCTTGCCGATGGCCCGGACGAGGTCCATAACCGCGCCATTGCCAGACTTGAACTTCGGAAGTATGCAAACGCTCCTATGAATTAAGAAGCGAGATGAGATCGGGCTAAGTTGTAGCGGCTTCGGAGGTGCGCTCCCTCTCCCCTTGCGGGAGAGGGGTGGGGTGAGGGGTTCGGTTCCTCGACGGCGCATAACCCCCTCACCCGGATCGCATCTGCCGATGCGATCCGACCTCTCCCGCAAGGGGAGAGGTAAACCGAGTGCGCTGACCTACGGTTCAGCCTGAATTCATCCCGCTCTCAGAGGAAGCACCTCCGGTGCTCTCCAGAAATTGAGGGAGCGTAGCGTGACCGAAGGCGTCAGGAGCGATGACGATTTTTCCGGCACCAAGCCGGTCGAGGAGCGGCACCGGATCGACGAAGCGCGCCTCGATCAGTGGATGGGCGCGCATGTCGAGGGTTACCGGGGGCCCCTGACCGTCCTGCAATTCAAGGGCGGGCAGTCGAACCCGACCTACCGGCTGGATACCCCCGACCGCTCCTACGTCCTGCGGCGAAAGCCGTTCGGGAAATTGTTGCCGTCGGCGCACGCGGTGGACCGCGAGTTTCGTGTTATCTCAGCACTTGGCCGCCAGGGGTTTCCGGTCGCCAGGGCGTACGCGCTTTGCACTGACGAGGCGGTGATCGGAGCCGCCTTCTACATCATGTCGATGGAAGAGGGACGGGTGTTCTGGGATCCCTCGCTTCCGAGCCAGACGAAAGAGGCGCGGCGCGCGATCTTCACCAGCAAGATCGAAACGCTCGCCAAGCTTCACAGCTATGACCCCGAGGCGATCGGTCTTGGCGATTACGGCAAGCCCGGAAATTATTTCGCGCGCCAGGTCGATCGCTGGACCAAGCAATACCGCGCGTCGGAAACCCAAAACATTCCCGAGGTCGAAAAGCTGATCGAGTGGCTGCCGCGCACCATACCGCAGCAGGAACGTGTCTCGGTCGTTCACGGCGATTACCGCCTCGACAACATGATCTTCCACCCGATCGAACCGCGCGTGATCGCGGTGCTGGACTGGGAGCTCTCGACGCTTGGCGATCCGATGGCCGACTTCACTTATCTGTTGATGCAATGGACCATGCCGGGGCTTGCCAACGCCGACTTCAAGACGCTGAACATTCCGACCCTGGGAGAAGCCGCGCAAATCTATTGCGACGTCACCAAGAGCGCGGTGCCGGACCTGAACTGGTATTTTTCCTACAATCTGTTCCGCCTTGCCTGCATCACGCAAGGCATCGCAGGGCGCATCCGCGACGGCACCGCCGCGAGCGCCAAGGCAATGGAATCGGCCGCGCGCACCGTGCCGTTGTCCAAGGCTTCCTGGGAATACGCGCAGAAGGCGGGGGCTGTTTGAGCCCGGGAAGCTGACGGGTTATGTCCGCTCAGGCTTTGGGGAACAATCGGCCCGAGGCAATACGGGCGCCTTCGCTCAGCGCGGTCAGCTTTGCCCACACCACGTCGTCGGCGACACGACCGGCGCCGGCAGCGGTGTCGAACCCGCAGTCCGTCCCCGGCGACGACGCGGCTGGGATCGCCAAGCGCGCCTGCGACGCGCTCGATCCGCTCGGCCACGACTTCGGGATGCTCGACGAAATTCGTCGTTGAATCGATGACGCCGGAGACGACGATCTGATCGGGGTGGATCGCGTTGCCCTCGAGGCATCGCACTTCATGGGCATGGCGAGGATTGGCGAAGGGCAACACCAACGCGCCGACATTCATTCGCGCGATCAACGGCAGGATGTTGGCGAGCGGCACGTCGGAATCGTGCGGTGCTTCATAATTGCCCCAGCACACATGCATGCGTACCTGCTCGCGCGGAATGTCGCGCAAGGCTTCGTTGATGGTCGCCACCACGCGCTCGACAAAACCGAGAAAATCTGACAGCGGGCGATCCTGAAACGAAATGTGGTGCTCGAGCGCCAGATCCGGGCAGTCGAGCTGCAGCAGGAAACCTTGCGCGATGATCGCCTCGTACTCGACCTGAAGTGCCTTCCCGACGGCGGCAAGATAGGCGTCTTCGGTGTCGTAATATTCGTTGCGGATCGCGGCCACGACGATGCCGGGCGAAGGTGCGGTGAGAAAAGCTTCGACGAACCCGCGCTTGCCGCTGCTTTTCCGCGCGCTCAGAACATTGCGGAAATCCACGCATTCCTGCCTCGCCTCGCGCGCGCCGATATAGCGGATTTCGCCGATCGCCTTCGGGGGCTCGAAGTTGCTGACCATTTCCTTGCCGGCATTTTGTTGTTCGAGCGCCCTCTTGAAGACGGGATAGCGCTCGACATCGGCGCGCGGCCAGCGTTTCCACGAGCCGCCAAACCCGCTCATGCGATGCCGGACGTGGAGAAAGAACCCCTCTCGCTGCTGTTCGCCGTTGTTGCCGATGTCGATGCCGGCTTCGATCTGTTTCGGAACGATTGCCTGCAACGCGGCGTGTCCGGCCCGTTCGATTTCGCCCTCGTCGACCTGCTCGCCGCGCGCGCGGCGGGCATATAGTCTGGTCAGGTGCGGTGGACGCGGCAGGCTTCCGGTGTGAGTGGTGAGAATGCGCTCGTGACTGCGTTGCATGAGGGCGTCCGGGGTTGAATGGCTTGCGCGGCAAGTGGTGAGAGTTGTCGGCGAGCGCGCGCCGCGCGCGGGTAGCGTCGACCAGGTTCGAGCACGTTTGGGTCCCAAGGACCACCGCGACCCGCGACCACGTCGGCTGCCAAAAAGCACGACTGCGACCACGACGACAGCAAACAAGAAGTCCTGAAACGTTTTTCCGGGCCAATAACGCAGAAAAGGACGGTAATGCCCAACGGTTCGGCGATCTCGAATCAATCTCGGGAATTGGTTTTGCTTTAATTGAGCCGCCACCGAGGGCGGAATTACTGACAGTCCTCTGGTAAAAATCTCAAAAGCCCCGGTATTGCCTTGGGGCTCTCTTGCTGCGCTGTCAGCCAATTGCGCTTGCAGACCGTGTGTGCTTGCCGCCACACAAGGGGCCGAAAAGCGGAGTTGCCGGACTTATCAACATTTGAACATGGTTTATTCTTCAACAAGTATCTGATTCAGCTTTGGTTTTATTTTGCCATAAAGCTTCGTCCCAAACCCGGCCGGATTATGTTTGTCGGAACCTGATGCTTTTCGGTGACAGACTCCGGAGAGGCGGCGTGCAAATGATGTTCAACATAGGTTTATCAACATTAGCCAACGAAACTGATTTTTTTTGGGGGTATCCCGATGAAAAGACTTCTCGCATCTGTGTCAATTTTAGCTCTCAGCTCGGTCGCCGTTTCGGCCGCCGACCTGCCCATGAAGGCGCCGCCCTATGCCGCGCCAATTCCCGTCTTCAGCTGGACCGGCTGCTACGTCGGTGGCCATGCCGGCGCCGGCACCATGCGCGACTCCTTCACGCAAGATAATATCTTCTTCTCCAGCAGCGGCGACACTCACGGCACCGGCACCGGCGGTCTGGCCGGTGGTCAGATCGGCTGCAACTACCAGGACGGCAATTGGGTGATCGGTCTCGAGGGCGAAGGCTACTGGTCGGGCATCAAGACGTCGTCCGGATTTAATTTTGCCTCTGGAACGACAGGTGAGGGGCTCGCTTTCAACGCGAGAAACAAGAGCGACTACAGCATCGCGGCTCGTGCCGGTATCGCCTTTGACCGAACTTTGGTTTACGGCAAGGCGGGATGGGTCTGGGGTAACTTCAGCTTCGATGCATTGGAGAGCGCTACCTTCACTGGTGAAGGAGGAACCACCACAAGTTTTGAAACATTAAGCCAGAGTGGCCAGTTGGACGGTCTTCTGCTCGGAATTGGTATTGAGCATGCACTTACCCAGAACTGGACCGTCAAACTGGAATACAATTTCCTGGACTTTGGTTCCAAGTTCCTGAGTCTGACCGAGTGCGAAGGACGCACTGGCGTTGCCACCACATGCACGGCTATCGGTTCCAGCTCGCAGCATGCGTCCAAGCAGATCTTCAAGGTAGGCTTCAACTACCTGTTCAACGTCTGGGGCGCTCCGCCGCTGGTTGCGAAATACTGATCTTCTCCAATTATCCCAGGCATCAAAGCCCCGGCATCGCCCGGGGCTTTTTGTTGCGGAATGAAACGGTGGCTGCGGGACGGTTGACCGAGATCTAAACCTCGCATCTGAAACTCTGTCTTTTTGTATTTTGGCCCCAATCGATGACGGGGCGGGCAATGACGTCGATCTTGAATTCGTCACCGGCACGGGCCCGCAGAAAGGCCGTCAGGCCTTCGACCTCTCCCGGTGCCAGCGTTTCGCGTCCGCCGATTTCTATTGAAATCGCGCCAAGCCCGACCTGACGGATGCGAAATTCCGTGCACTCGGCGAATTCGGCAATCTCTTCACCGCGAATGTAAAATCTTGAAAAAGTCCCATCGCGGTGTTTGAGCGCGTTGGTTTCTCGACCATAAAGACTGTGAAGCGTGGGGCCTTCGTGGCCACAGGGACAGCCTTCTGCAAGCAAAGCAAGATCCCCCACATCGTAACGGATGAACGGGGTGGCATAGGAGTGCAAATGCGTCAGCAGCACGCGACCCAATCTTTTTCCTTCGATCTCGCGCAGGCCTTCAAGTTCGACAATCACGTTGCTGCTGGCGATGTGGTAGTAACCCGGCGTGATTTCGCATTCGAAGCCAATCGGCCCCACCTCTTCGCAAGAGTAAGTGGAGCGAACCGGAATGCCCTGGTCGATGATCGCCTGCTGCAGAACAGGCTCTATTGCCTCCCCGAAGCCGAGGAGCTCCGTGACACGGAGTTCGCGGAGCAGCCTGGGGCCGGAGCGATTTATGATTGCACCCAAAAGTCCGGGAGCCACGATAAGCTGACCGACCGCATCTTTTCGCAATTCACGCACCAATTCGTGCGTGTCGGGGGTGAGACATTCGATATTCTTAAGACTACCTGACTTGAAGACCAAACCGACATCCCCGAGCCATGTCGGATTCCGCTTAACGATGAAGCCGCCGGGGGTCTTGGCTAATTTCCCGGCGGCGCTCGCCTTTGCCGTCTTGAATCGCGTCCGGTTCGCTGAGAGATCTCTGCCTTCGATGAACTCCTGCGCGAGATAACGAACGTTGTTGTATTGAACGTTCATCCGGGAGACATGAAATTCCACGGGTATGCCGGACGATCCCGACGTTGAATTTTTGAACGTCTCCAGCCCATCGGCTGGACGCAATAGCGATCCTTCCTGTCCGACCTGTTGCCTCAGTTCCATTCGTGTCAGAATCGGCAACGCTTCGAGGTCCGGTCGATTGGCGCCGAGGCGACTGCGCCAAAAACCGGATCGCTGGGTTGCATGTGCCAATAAGTTGCGAAGCTGGGTCTTTTGCCATTGGTCCCGGGCTGCCCGGTTTCCCGTTTCGATCAAGGCCAGCTCGAATATGCCTGCGAGAAGCTTGGCGGGGACCAGATCCAGAAATGCCATTGGCCTTTCAGCATAACCGCGGTCATAGATCCGGTATTTGGAAAAGTCGAACTTCATGAAATGACGAAATCCCCTTCGGACCGGATCAACCGGTGCGAGATGCCCATCTTCTTTCCCAGCTGGCTTGTGAAGGCTGGAGCGTCGCGGCCTCGTACGTGTGCAGTCAACAAAGGGATGGTTGATCGACCTAAACCTCGCATCTGAAACTCAGTTTTTTGGCACTGCTTCCCCAGTCAATCGCAGAGCAGGCGACGACGTCGATCTTGAATTCGTCACCGGCCCGGGCCTTCAGAAATGCGGTTATTTTTTTGACCTCTTCCGCCGTCAGGGTTTCGCGTCCGCCAAGCTCTATAACGATCGTATCGAAGGCCGGCTGACGAATACGGAACTCGGTATACTCGACGATTTCCCGGAGTTCAGGACCACGGATATAAAATGCCGACAGCGTGCCGTCGCGACGTTTGAGGGCATTGGTTAGCCGACCATAGAGGCTGTGGATCGTGGGGCCGTCGTGACCGCATGGACAGTTCTCGCTGAGCAATGCAAGGTCGCCCAAATCGTAACGGACGAAAGGTGTTGCATACGAGTGCAGATGCGTTACCAGCACGCGCCCCAGTTTCTTTCCATCGACTTCATGCGAACCTTCGAGCTCAACAATCACGTTGCTGGTGGCGATGTGATAGTGACCCGGCGCAGACTGACATTCGAAGCCAATTGGCCCAACTTCTTCCGAAGAATAGGTCAAGCTGACGGCAATGCCCTGCGCGACGATTGCCTGGCACACATCGGTATCAATGGCTTCGCCAAAGACGACAACTTCACTCGCGCGAAGCTCACCCAGCAGCTTGGCGCTGGAATGACCAAGGATGGTCGTCAAAAGCCCCGGCCCCACCACGAGCTGGCCAACCGCATCCTTGCGCAATTCACGCACAAGATCGCGCGGATTGAGGTTGAGACACTCGATTTTCTTAAGAATGCCCGACGTGAACACTGACCCGATGCCTCCGAGCCAGGACGGATTCTTCTCCACGCTAAAGCCGCAGGGAATGGCTGCCAGTTTTTTTGCCGCGCTCGCTTTTGCGGCATTGATGTGAGTCCTGTTCACCGACAGGTCTTTTCCATCCATGAACTCCTGCGCCAGATACCGTATACTGTTGTACTCAAAATTCATCTTGGATGCGTGGAACTCAACCGGTGTCCCGGATGATCCCGATGTCTTGTGCGTAGCAATTTCCAAACCGTCAGCAGGACGCAAAAGCGAGCCTTCCGTTTCGACCTGCTGCTTGAGCTCCGTTCGTGTCAGAACGGGGAGCCCAGAGAGGTCCGCTCGCTTGGCGCCAACGCGATTACGCCAAAAGGCGGACCGCTGTGCGGCGTGTGTCAACAGATTGCGAACCTGCGTTTTTTGCCACCGCTCGCGGGCCGCCCGACTCCCGGTTTCGATCAAGGACAGCTCAATGATGGCCTGGAGCATCTTCCCTGGAACGATGTCCAGAAACGCCATCGGCCTTGTGGCATAGCCTCGGCCGCTGATCGGGTAATCGGAAAAATCAAGCTTCATGAAAAACGCCGATTCATTCGAAGATCCGGCGAATGTATCAATCTCAGGCGTTGGCGTCGCGCGCTGATTCACCACCGAGAGGCTGCATCCAGCGGTCGCGGGAGCCCTCAGGTGCACGCGATAAGTTCAAGCCGGCAGCCGGCACCGGCTGTATTTTGTGGGTTTGCTAGGCCAACGTGTGCACGATCACCGGGCCCGCCACTGCGGTGGCCGGGCCCACAAGCAGCGGCGCAAGATCCTGCTCGATCCAGGCGAGTACGCGTTGGTTTGCCTCCGCGGCTTGCGCATACTGGTTGAAGATGCTGATCGCCGTCACGGTGTCGTCAGGTGCATACACGACGTAGTAGGCCATGAAGCCTTCAACGTCGCTGATAATGGGAATGGCGCCCTCCTTGATTCTGCGCGCGAGCTCTTCGACCATGCCAGGCTTTGCTTTACCCTGACGAATAGCGGCGTACATGGGACCCTCCTTCACCGGCGAGGCTGCCCGGGACAACAATTGAAGACGGCGAGGGCGGCGATCCGTGATCGCACCCTTGCGGGCGAGCAGCAGGATTTCCCCGCGAACGGAATAATACGCCATCCAGCCTGAACGCACCATGAGAGCATGATCCGGAAAAGTGGAAACCGGTTTTCCGAAAAGATCATGCTCAAACAAAGAGATGAGATCATGATGCGATTCTGCTTAATCGCATCATGATCTAGCTCGGCCATGCGGCAAGTCGACGAGCGCTCAAAAATTTCACTCGAACAAGGCGGCCGAGGTCTTCCAGATGTCGAGCCTGCATAGATACACTGCCGCATTGTGATCTCGACGAGCGGCATGTTCCGAAAGAGAATTCATCGCGGACTTGACCGCCTGGTATCGGGAGCGGAGCAGATTTTCCGGGAGCGAGCATGAAAGTACAGCGTAGAACCGTCCTGGGCGGCATGGCGAGCCTGCTGGGGGCACCCTTCGCCTTGTCTCTTTATCCGGCCGGCGCGGCCGACAAGATTAGAATCGGCTTTCTGCTCAAGACCATGCAGGAGGAGCGCTACCAGCGGGACAAGGCTGCCTTCCTCGCCAGGGCCAAGGCGATGGGGGCCGAGGTGATCTTCGATTCCGCCAACAACGACGAACAGTCGCAGTTGGCGGCATTCGAGAACATGCTGTCGCAGGGCGCGCGGGTGATCGTGTTGCAGCCGGTCAACACCGGCACCGCCGGAAGCATGGTGACCTCGGCGCACAAAAGCAACGTGAAGGTCGTTGGCTATGATTCCATGCTGGTCAACGGTCCGCTCGATGCCATGGTGATGCAGGACAGCTGGGCCGTGGGCAGGCTGCAAGCGGAAGCGATGGTGGCCTGGCTCAAGGGAAGGTACGGATCGATCAAGGGCAATGTCGTGCTGATCCGCGGGCAACCGGGAGATTCCAACGCCAACACCATGAGCAGCGGCGTTCTCGAGGTGCTCAAGGCCAATCCCGATCTCAAGCTGGTCGCCGACCAGTCGCACGAAGGATGGTCGCCCGACAAGGCAATGGCGACGTCGGAAAATCTGCTCACCAAGTTCGGCAACAAGATCGATGCGGTGATTTGCAACAACAGCGGCATGGCGCGGGGCGTCGTCGCGGCGCTGGACGCCCAGGGTCTTGCGAATGCGGACAAGGTTTTCGTCGCAGGTTCCGACGCTGACCTTGTCAACATCCAGTTTGTCGCACAAGGCAAGCAAGCGGCGGAAATATGGAAGAAGATCACCCCGCTTGCCGAAAGCGCCGTTGAAACCGCCGTGACCCTTGCACAAAATCCGGACAAGGACCCGAGGGCACTGCTCAAGTTCGACAGGTTGATCAACAACGGCGCCGTTGACGTGCCGACCATCGTCACCCCGGTCGTGCTCGTCGACAAGACGAACCTCGACTCTACGATCATCGCCGAGGGTTTTTATACCCGTCAGCAGGTATATGGGAAATAAACTCCCCCGCGTCGTGCGGGAGGCGCAGCCAGTGTGGTGGATTTGACATTCGCTTCAGCATCGCCGCGAGTTCTCGAAGAGCGAATGTCAAATTTAAAACCACACTATAGCGTTTTCGAGCGAAGTGGATACCGGTTCGCGTGAAGAAAACGCGTCAAAACAAAAGATTAGAGCCTCGGTTCTGATTCAATCAGAACCGAAAAGGCTCTAGAATCCAATATTTGCTAGTGCGGCAAATTTGAAGTTCCTATCGGTATCGCGGCTAAGTTCGTGATAGGAACTTCAAATTCAAAGCCGCACTAGAATCAATAAGTTGCTAGAGCTCCTTTGATTCCGAAGTTCGCATCAGAGGTCGCCGCGTTAGCTTGCGAACTTCGGAATCGGAGCTCTAGTGTCCCTTTGGTTCTGACATTCGTAAACGAACCATCCGCGATAGGATACGAATGTCAGAACCGGGACACTAGTCACGCGAATGTCCGAAGTCGTTCTCAGGATGGAGCACATCACCAGGGAATTCCCGGGGGTGAGGGCGCTCGACGACGTCAACTTCGAGGCGCGTGCGGGTGAAGTTCTGGCGCTTGTGGGGGAGAATGGCGCGGGCAAATCGACCCTGATGAAGGTGCTCGGCGGCATCTGGCCTTATCCCACCTATCAGGGCGAAATCTACATCGAGGGGGAACGGAAGCGATTTCGTGACACCAGGGAGGCCGAGCAGTCGGGTATCGCGATCATTCATCAAGAGTTCAATCTCTTTCCTCAATTGACGGTGGCCGAAAATATCTTCCTCGACCGCGAGCCCACCAACAGTTTTGGCGTCATCGATTGGCGCGCCTTGAATTCCGCTACAAAAACCCTGCTTGACGAGCTTGGGATCGATGATCTCAAGCCGGCCGAGAAGGTGAAGAATATCAGCGTCGGCAAGCAGCAGGTGGTCGAGATTGCCAAGGCCCTGTCGAAGCGTGCGCGCATTCTCGTTCTCGACGAACCGACCTCCGCCTTGACCGAGCCGGAAGTCGCGGACCTCTTTGGGATCATTCGCAAGCTGAAGCAGGATGGCGTCTGCATGTGCTACATCTCCCACAAGATGGAGGAGATCAAGGAGATCGCCGATCGCGTCGTGGTGCTGCGCGACGGACGGACTATCGGGGAAGCTGCCGCGATCGAGGACGTCACGCTTGGCCAGATCATTGCCCGAATGGTCGGTCGCGATATCAGCGAGATGTTTCCGAGGAGCACCCGCCGGCGAGGCGAGAGGATCATGGAGGTCAGGGATCTCGAACTCGATCATCCCGATCTGCCCGGCGAGAAGAGAGTCAAAAAAACATCATTTTCGGTCCATCGCGGCGAAATCCTCGGCATTTCCGGGTTGATGGGGGCGGGACGAACGGAACTCGTCTCGGCGATCTTCGGCGCATATCCGCACCTGACCCATGGCGAGGTGCGGGTCGAAGGCCAAAGGATCGACATCCGCTCGCCCCGTGACGCCGTCGACCATGGAATCGCGCTTCTGACGGAAGACCGCAAGGCGCTCGGCCTGTTCCTCGGTCAGTCGGTTGCCTTCAACACGACCATTGCCTCGCTCAAGACCATCAGCGCGCGATTTTCGGGCCTGATCGACGCTGCCCGCGAACGCGCCCTGGTGGAGAAATACGTCGCAGAGCTTGGGATAAAGACGCCGGATATCGATACGCCAGTGGCATTGCTGAGCGGCGGCAACCAGCAAAAGATCATTCTCGGAAGATGGCTCAACGCGAACCCGAAGATTCTCATTCTGGACGAGCCGACGCGTGGCGTCGACATCGGCGCCAAGGTCGAAATCTACAGGCTCTTGGATCGCTTGGCCGCCGAGGGCGTGGCCATCGTCATCATCTCATCGGAATTGCCCGAGGTCCTCGGGATGAGCGACAGAATCCTCGTGATGAGCGAAGGCAGCGTCGTGTCGGAATTTTCGCGCGAGAACGCGACCAGGGAGGCGATCATGGAATTTGCGACCGGCGCCCGGCGGATGGGTCACTGATGCGCCAGAATCCGACCCTCCAGTTCATACGGACCAACGCGACGCTGATAGCGCTGGTGGTCCTCACGGCCGCGCTTGCGCTCGCCGATCCTACCTTTGCCGGCGCGCGCAACTTAAGCAACGTCGCGCGGCAGGTGACCATCGTCGGCATCATCGCCGTCGGGATGACCATGGTCATTCTGATCGCCGGTATCGATTTGTCCGTCGGCTCCGTCGTCGGCGTCGCGGCCGTGGTCGTGACCTTGCTGATGCAATATGGGCTGGCCGCCTGGGTCGCCGTACCTGTGACGCTGGTGGTCGTCGGCGGGCTCATCGGCCTGTGGAACGGTTTTTGGATCGCGCGTTACCATATCCCGCCGTTCATCATCACGCTCGGCATGCTGACGATCGGGCGCGGCGTGGCCCTGACCCTGTCCGGGGGCAGCTCGGTTCCGGTGGCCGATCCGTCCTTTGCTGCGCTCGGCGGCGCTTACATTCCGCCGCTAGCAACCGTCATCATCCTTGCAATCGGTGCGCTCGTCTGCGTCGTTATGTTGGTTCGCCGTGCAGGCGAGCGAAAGAAATCGCATCCCGGCAATCTCGACCAATTGGCGGCCGCCGTCATTGTCGCCCCGGCAGGCTTTGCGCTGGCGTTTTATGCCTTCGGGTGGAGTGACGGGCTTCCCGTTCCGGTGGCGATCTTTGTCGTCATCGCGGCTGTAGCGAGCTTCGCGCTCGGTCACACGCGGTTCGGCCGGCGTCTTTACGCGCTTGGCGGCAACGAAGAAGCGGCACGGCTGTCCGGCATCAATATTTTCCAGACCAAAATGATCGTCTACGTGACCGTGTCGCTGCTTGCGGCGCTGTCTGGAATTCTGCTGGCTTCGCGGCTGAATGGCGCCTCGCCCAATCTGGGCACGATGTTCGAACTTGACGCGATCGCGGCGGTCGTGATCGGCGGCACCAGCCTTGCAGGCGGCTCGGGTACGATCGGCGGCACGATCATCGGCGCGCTGATCATCGGCGTTCTCAACAACGGCATGAGTCTGCTCGGCGTCTCCTCATTCTACCAGTTGATCATCAAGGGCCTCATCATCAGCCTGGCGGTCTGGTTCGACGTTCTGCAAAAGAGGAAGTAGGGCGCCATATTCTCCGCCTCCTCCCGGCCGAGCACACGACTGGGTGCTCAGATCAGCCCGCACCGACGCAACTCCATGCAAGCTCGTCAAAACCGCGCGCTTCGCAGCATTCTGATCACCGGCCATCCGGTGTGCGAATCCCGAACCAGGAATCCCGAACCTGGTCATAGTGGACCGACGGGTCGTAAAGCTTGGTGGGCAGGCCAAGCACTTGCGGCGACAGCCGCCCGACTGCCGAGAGCAAGGTGTACGAGGTCACCACGCGTGCTCGCTGGGCATTGACCAGCGCGACCCGGGAATTAAGAAGCTCCTGCTGCAAGGTGAGGAGCTCGAAGGTGCTGCGCTGGCCGGCCCCGAATTCGCTTCGCACGGCATCATAGGCGATCTCCGCCGCCTGCACCTGGGATTGTACCGACTCGATCTGCGCTTTCGCGGCATTCGTCAGGCCCCATGCCTGGACAACGGTGGCCTTGGCGAGCTTGCGCACTGCTTCGAGCGACAGTCGCTTCTGGCCGATCGCTTCTTTCGACTGGCGTATCTTCGCGTACTCGCTCCCGCCTTGATACAGCGGGACGACGACCCGGCCGACGATTGAAGCGTCGGTGCTCGTCCCTGGAAAGGGCAAAAACTGCTCTGGCGTGGCGTCCCATCGACGCCTGACATTGCCTTCCAGCGTCACCGTGGGGTAGAGCGCGCCTTCGGCAATTTTCGTTTGCAGCAGGGCGACATCGGCGCCGTACATTGCAGCCGTGACGGCCGGATGTTCGGTGCGCCCAACGTCGATGGCGGCATCGAGTGTCGAGGGCACGAAGCGATCGGCTGGTTGACCTGGCGTCAACTTGCCGGGCTGGCTGCCAATCACTCGCTCAAACGTCGCTCGCGAAGCGTCATTTGCCGCCTCCGCAGCCAACACTTCCGACCGTGCACTCGCGAATCGGGACCGTACTTCCGCCACGTCGGCGAAGGTCAGCTGTCCGGCTATCTGCCGATTGCGCGTAACCTCGAGTTGCTCGTGCAGCGAGTCGAGATTGCGCCTTTGTAGTTCAAGGACCGCGGCGTTGCGCAGCACGTCCATATAGGCAGTTACGGCATCCAGCAGCACCGTCTGCTCCATCACCCGCAGTACCTCCCGCCCCGCCAGCACCTGGTTCTCGGCCATCCGCACACGGTTGGACGTCTGGGATCCGTTGAAGATCGTTTGTGCTGCCGTGAGGCCAACACCCCGGGGTGTGGTCGTCGAAGTTTCCCGCTCGCCGTCGGCTCCCTGTTCGTTCAGGTATCGACGACCGAGGTACGTCGTCGCCTCCACTCGCGGGCGAAAACCTGAAAGAGCCTGCGGAACCTCTTCGTCGATTCCGCGCAGGCTCGCCCGCTCAGCGTTCAGAGTTTCGTTATTGCGGTACGCTTGACCAAGTGCTTGCTCAAGCGTTTGCGCAAGTGCCGGCACAGACGATACAAACGCAATTGCGATTGTCGCTGCAACAAGCCGTCCTAACATTGCGCCGGTATTCATCCCTGCATCCTGCATCAATCTTTGCGCGCGAAATCAAATAGGAAAGTTCAATCCTCCATGGTCGCATGCGCCTTACCTTGATCCTCCGTGCGAGGTTGCAGGCGGCGCGGTGGAATCGAGCGGGGCGAGACTGACACCACCATCCTCCACAGCCGAAGCGGCAGCTTTGGCTCGAATCGAGCGCTCTTTTACCAATCCGAAGATCGCGGGGATGACGATCAGGGTCAACAATGTTGACGAGATCATCCCCCCGATCATTGGCACCGCGATCCGCTGCATGATCTCGGAGCCGGTACCCGTGCTCCACATGATTGGCAGCAATCCCGCCATGATAGCGACGACGGTCATCATCTTCGGACGAACGCGCTCCACCGCGCCTTCCATGATGGCGTCGTAAAGATCGCTGCGCGTAACCGCGCGCTTCTCGATCTCGCGTTGCTTGGTGATCTCCGCCAGCGCCTGATTGAGGTAGATCAGCATCACCACGCCGGTTTCTGCCGCTACGCCGGCGAGCGCGATGAAGCCGACCGCGACCGCAACCGACATGTTGAAGCCGAGCCACCACATCAGCCAAAGCCCGCCGACCAGCGCGAATGGCAGCGACAGCATCACGATCAGGGTCTCGGTGATGGAACGGAAGTTGAGGTAGAGCAGCAGGAAGATGATCAGTAGCGTCACCGGCACTACGATCTTCAGCCGCGCCGTCGCGCGCTCCAGATATTCGTACTGGCCGCTCCACATCACGTAGTAGCCGGGCGGAAACTGGATGCTTGCCTGGACGGCGCGCTGGGCGTCGGCAACATAGCCACCGAGATCGCGGTCGCGGATGTCGACATAGATATAGGTCGCAAGCTGGGCGTTTTCCGTCCGGATCGTCGTCGGGCCCCGCGCGAGTTGAACCGTCGCGACCTCTCCGAGTGGCACGGCCCCTCCCGCCGGCATCGGGACGAGAATATCGCTTGCGATCTTCTTCGGATTGTCACGAAGGTCGCGCGGATAGCGCAGGTTGACGGTGAAGCGCTGACGACCCTCTACCGTTGTCGTCACGGTCTGCCCGCCCAGCGCCGTTCCGATCGTGTCCTGAACATCCTGGACCATGATGCCGTAGCGCGAAAGCGCCGACCGATCGGGCGTCACTTCGAGGTAATAGCCGCCGATCCCGCGCTCGGCGTAGGCCGACGAGGTGCCGGGAACGGCTCTCAGCACCTGTTCGATCTGCCTGGCCAGCCGGTCGATCTCGACAAGATCGGTGCCGATCACCTTGACGCCGACCGGCGTTCGGATGCCGGTGGAGAGCATGTCGATGCGCGCCTTGATCGGCATGGTCCAGGCGTTTGAAACGCCGGGGAACTGCAGCGCCTTGTCCATCTCCGCAGTCAGGCCATCGAGGGTGACCCCGGGCCGCCACTGCTCTTTCGGCTTGAGGTTGATCACGGTCTCGAACATCTCGGTCGGAGCCGGATCGGTCGATGTCGAGGCGCGCCCGGCCTTGCCGTAGACAGATGCGACCTCCGGGAAGGAGCGGATGATCCTGTCCTGCGTCTGCATCAGTTCGGCAGACTTGGTGACGGATATGCCCGGCAGCGTCGTCGGCATGTAGAGCAGCGTGCCCTCGTTGAGATTAGGCATGAATTCCGTGCCGAGCTGCTGCGCCGGCCAAATCGACACAGCCAGCACGCCGAGCGCGAGCAGGATGACCAGTGTCTTGGCACGCATCACGCCCTTGATCACCGGGCGATAGACCCAGATCAGGAAGCGGTTGATGGGATTTTTGTGCTCGGGAACGATCCGGCCGCGGACGAAGATGACCATCAGCGCCGGCGCCAGCGTCACCGACAGCAGCGCCGCCGCCGCCATCGAGAAGGTCTTGGTGAACGCCAGCGGGCTGAACAGCCGTCCCTCCTGCGACTCCAGCGTGAAGATCGGCATGAAAGAGACAGTGATGATCAAGAGGCTGAAGAAAAGCGCAGGCCCCACTTCCGAGGCGGCGTCGATCAGGATCGAAAGCCGGGAGCGACCGGGCTCGGCCCGCTCCAGATGCTTGTGGGCATTCTCGATCATGACGATCGCAGCATCGACCATGGCGCCGATGGCGATCGCAATGCCGCCCAGGCTCATGATGTTGGAGCCGATCCCGAGCAGCTTCATCGCGCCGAACGCCATCAAGATGCCGACCGGCAGCATCAGGATGGCGACGAGCGCGCTGCGGACGTGCAGCAGGAACACGATGCAAACCAGCGCAACGATCAGGCTTTCCTCGAACAGCGTGTGCCTGAGCGTGTCGATGGCTGCATAGATCAGGTTCGACCGGTCATAGACCGGCACAATCTCGACCGATTTCGGAAGGCTCGTCGCAATCTCCTTGAAGCGCTTCTTGGCGTTCTCGATCACGTCAAGCGCGTTCATGCCGAAGCGTTGGAGGATGATGCCGCTCGCGACTTCGCCTTCGCCGTTCAGTTCGGTGATGCCGCGCCGCTCGTCCGGACCCAACTCGACGCGAGAGACGTCTCGCAAAAGGACAGGCGTGCCCTTATCGGTCTTCAGGACGATGTTGCCGAGATCGTCGATACCCTTCAGATAACCCTTGCCGCGGATGACGTACTCAAACTCCGACAGCTCGACGGTGCGGCCTCCGACGTCAGCATTGCTGGCGCGGGTCGCTTCGCGAACCTTCTGCATGGTGATGCCAAGGTCCCGCATCCGCTGGGGGTCGAGGATCACGTTGTACTGCTTGACGAAGCCGCCCACGCTTGCGACTTCGGCAACGCCTTCCGCCTTGGCGAGCGCGAATTTGATATTCCAGTCCTGAATGGTGCGCGTGTCGGCAAGGTTCAGCTCCTTCGACATCACGGCATACTGATAGACCCAGCCCACACCGGTCGCGTCCGGACCGATGGTCGGGGTCACTCCCGACGGCAGCCGCGAACTGGCTGCGTTGAGGAATTCGAGCACCCGCGAGCGCGCCCAGTAGATATCGGTGCCATCCTCGAAGATGACGTAGACGAACGACACGCCGAAGAAGGAAAAGCCTCGCACCACCTTGGATTTCGGAACAGTGAGCATCGCGGTTGTCAGAGGATAGGTGACCTGATCCTCGATCACCTGCGGCGCCTGACCGGAATATTCGGTGTAGACGATTACCTGCGTGTCCGAGAGATCGGGAATGGCATCAAGCGGCAAATGGACCACTGCGTAGATTCCGGCCGCGGCAGCGAAGCCGGTGCCGAACAGCACCAGCAGCAGATTGCGAGCCGACCAGGCGATGACGCGCGCGATCATGGGCGCGCCCCCATGCCTTCGGCCGGCTCGGCGGGCAGCGTGCCGCTAGCCTCCGAAAATCCCTTCAATGCCGCCTTCAGATTGCTTTCGGCGTCAATCAGGAAGTTGGCGGAGGTCACGACTGCCTCGCCCTCGGAGAGGCCATCGGTGATTTCGACGTACCCGCCGCCGCGACGTCCGGGCTTGACCTCGCGCGGCTCAAAGCGGCCCGTGCCCTTATCGACCAGAACAGCTTGGCGCGTGCCGCCATCGAGGACCGCGCTTTCGGGAACGGCGAGCACCGGGTCCGGCGTGCCAGTTTCGATCTCCGCATCGACATACATTTCTGGCCGCAGTGCCTCGTCAGGGTTGGGCACTTCAACGCGGATGCGTGCGGTGCGGGTCTGGGCCATCAGATGTGGATAGATCAAACCCACCGCCCCGGTGAAAGTCTGGCCGCCCAAGGCACGGGGCCGGATCGTCACCTTTGTTCCGACGGAGACCTGACTGAGATCGCGCTCCGCGACGTCAAGGAGGATCCAGACGAGCTGATGGTCGGCGATCCTGAACAGAACATCGCCGGGGCCGGCCCGCATGCCGTTCACCGCGTTGCGCTCGAGGATTTCGCCGTCCTGCGGAGCGAGCCAGGGGATCGAGAGCGAGATTTCGCGCGTCCGTTCGAGCTCCCTGATGGCCATCTCCGGCGTGGCGAGGTTCTCCAATCTCCTGCGCGCGCCTTTCAACTCCTTTCCCGTCGCACCCGCATTGAGCGCGGAGAGATATTCGGCAGCGGCGCTTGAGAGCGCAGGACTGTACACGTTCATCAGCATCTGCCCCTTGTGGACGTGATCGCCGGTCGTGACGTTGGCGACACTTTCCACAAAGCCTTCAAAACGCAGCGCGACGACGGAGACGCGCCGTTCGTCCTCCTGGACCGTTCCCGGCGCCCGAATGACCGACCTGACGGGCTGCCGCATGACCGGCTCGGACTTGGCGCCCGTCCGCTGAATCCTGCCAGGCGAGAGCTTCACGGAGCCGTCATCGCTGTCCTCGCCTTCGTAGACGGCAATGTAGGCCATCCCCATCGAGTCCTTCTTCGGCACCGGTGAAGTATCCGGCAGCCCCATAGGATTGCGGTAGTATTTGATCTTGCGCTCGGTCCTGGCCTCGGCGTTCCTGGTTTCAGTCGGTGGCTCCTTGGGCTCGTCGAAGCTGACGTCGGCGCTCGCCGGCACGGAGCGCCAATCGCGCCCGTCCGGTGTCTTCTTCGGCGTCAACGAGTAGAACGGTTTGCCGTCCGGATCCTGGAAATAGATCGGCGTGCCGGCATCCGCCGCAGCAGCGGCGGAAACCATGGGGGTGGCGACCGGCCGCGACGGTAGTCCACCGCCGCCGATCAAAATGGCGCCTGCTGCTGCCACAATCGCGGCAGCGGCGCCGGCCAGGCCGAGGCGGATCATTTGTCGGCCGTGATGACGAGCTTGTCTTCGACCGTGCCGGTCTCGCCTTGCACCTTGGCGCCGAGTGAAAGCTGCCAGTGTCCGGCCATGCCGAAGTTTGCCTTGAACCGATAGGTCCCAGGCTCCGTGCCCGGCATCGGCGTCACCTTGGTGGCCATTTCCTGCATGGCGTCTGGCGCCATGTCCAGGCGCGTGGCGAAGATGACCGCGTCAGGCACAGGCTTGCCGGTTTTCTTGTTCATCAGCCGAACGGTGATGATCTTGTCCGGGCCCGCCTGAACGGTCTGATCGACGAGTTGGAATTCGTAGTCCTTGATGTCCGCTAGCGCCACGTTGGCGGTGCCAGAGATGGCGACGGTTATGAGCGCGGCCCCAAGGGCGCGCGAAATGTCGAGCGATTTCATTTTTCCATTCCTCGATTGCATTTGGTCTGCCGCGGCATGCGGCGTGCGACGTCAGCGCGAGCCTGGGCCCGCGCGGCGGCAACCGGCGCTAGCGGCGCCGGTCAGACCAGATGTCGAGGAGGATGCTCTGGAGGTGGACGGGCCAGACCATCGATAGCGTGGTCGTCTGCCGGACGCAGCCGCAGATGCGCCGGCCCATCCATTGCTACAGGCTGCGTCGATGGACCGGCCTGCAACGACTTCAACATGCAGATCGCAATGAGCGGACAATCCTGACAATCATTGCTCTTCTGCTTGTCGGGGCAGCACGGCATATCAGACATCGAGTCCGACGTATCCGCCATTTGCATCATCTTGCCGGCCGATAGATGCTCGGCCGCCGCAGGGCTGGCAAGCGGCGCAATCGTCAACCCCGCAGTCACGAGAACGACGAGTAAGAGTTTGAATGGTCGGCGAACATTCATGCCGCTTATACTCTCACACGGGCCGAGCGCTGCAAAGACGCCCCCGTTCACAAATTTGCCAGCAGGGTCCTAAGGATACCGATTGACGGTCAATCGCATGAGGACGGTATTGACGTGATTGTGTAACGCCGTGGCCAATAGCTATATGAATGGCAGCAGGAGGTCGCATGGGCGCGGATTGCTGTGGTCACGGCGCAACGTTTGAAGGGCTCTCGGCTGATTACAAGCGCCGACTATGGCTTGTCATTGCCATCAACGCGACCATGTTTCTGGTCGAAATGGGAGCCGGAGCAGTGGCTGGATCACAAGCGCTTCAGGCCGACGCGCTCGATTTCCTGGGCGACGCTACAACTTATGGCATCAGTCTTGCGGTTATTGGTACATCAATTCAAATCCGCGCACGTGCAGCAATCTTGAAGGCCCTGAGCCTGACCGCGATGGCGCTTTGGGTTCTTGGCTCTACTGCGTATCACGTTCTCATCCTTGGCATACCGCGCGCTGAAATAATGGGAGCAATCGGAATTTTGGCCTTGGCGGCTAACGTGGCGAGCGTTCTTATTCTCATGCGTTACAAGGACGGCGACGCCAACGTGCGCTCCGTTTGGTTGTGTTCTCGAAATGATGCCATCGGGAATGTGACGGTGATGATCGCTGCCTTGGCCGTGTGGGGGACCGCCACGAAATGGCCCGACCTGTTGGTGGCCGCGGTAATGGCGGGTTTATTCCTGACGTCCTCGATCCAGATCTTGCGGCAATCTTTTAGAGAAATGCGCGAAGGGCGCGTCGTCCCCGCGCAGTAGGATCAAGACCGACGCAATAACCGACGCTGATGCCGGTCGGCTCGCCACGGGCGACCATGCCCTCGGTCTTGCCGCCTTGTCGGTCTGGGCAAAGTTGAAGCGACCGACCAATGCGCCACGATCGAAT
>Ga0207663_10000205_pt1 | contig 26534 bp, 30 predicted proteins | sample LARL53metaG_FD_184346 | JGI IMG/M metagenome (GOLD analysis project Ga0207663, IMG submission 184346) | Corn, switchgrass and miscanthus rhizosphere microbial communities from Kellogg Biological Station, Michigan, USA - LAR L5-3 metaG... | ecosystem: Host-associated > Plants > Roots >...
GCGATGACCGTGGACGCGATGACCGTGGACGCGATGACCGCGGACGCGATGACCGTGGACGCGACGACCGTGGACGCGACGACCGCGACGACCACGGACGCGATGACCGCGACGGCCGCGGTGCGCAAGGCGGGCGCTTCACCGGGATGAGAAGCTCGAACGCTAATTACCCGCTGATCGAGGATGACGAGATGATCCTCCGCGTAGACCAGACGTTCGAGACGGATGCGGGCGGCCCCACGTGGTTCCACGGCCACTTTGACGTGGTCAAGGTTTTCAAGTCCCCGCGCGGCGCGCAGGCCGGTGACAAGACTGCCATTCTCCACGGCACTGACCCGCGCAGCATCAAGGCGAGTGGGCCGCGCATTACGCAATTCGTACGCGGCGCCGCCGGCTTCGACAACGACGAGGACTTCCACACGGCCATCCCGAAGATCTCGAAGTCGGGCCGCGCGAAGTACTCGGAGCTCATCGACGCGGCGCTCGGCGTGCGCGCGGCTGAGGACGAATTTGGCAAGAACCCGCTAGGCGGCGCTTACGTCGAAGTGGTGGGCCGCAAAGGCAAGTACGACGACCGGAAGAAAATTCAGTACTATGAGTACACGTGGATCCCGGTCGGCAAGAAAGATGCGGAGCGATATGACGCGATCTGGGAGACACTCAAGGCGGAGTCGCGCGGGCGCGACGACCGAGGTCCGGACTCTGACCAAGGCGGAGGCCGCGGAGACGACAGGTCTGACCGTGGACGCGATGACGGCCGGGACTCCGGAAGAGGGCGCGGAGATGACCGAGACGACCGGGACCGTGGTCGCGGTTCGGATGAGCCTTCGCGGGATGACCGTCGCGACGATGAGCGTGGAGGCCGCGGCCGCGATGATTCGCGACGGGGCGGCCGCGAGGACGACGATCGAGACGACCGGCGCGGACGCGACGACGACCGAGGCCGACGCTAAAGAATTGCCCGCGGGGAGCTGAGAAGCCCCGCACGGCACGGTACGGCACCCACCGCGAACGGTGCCAAGCGCACGCCGCTGCAGCGGGGAACGTGTTGAACGTAGCGCGGTTCGATTCCGCGTCGTGCGCCCGGGTCCAACGTGGGTACCCTTACCTTGCCACCCTACCCACCCACGTTGGGCCCGACTTTCGAAAGGGCGAGAGGCGATGCATCACAAGCAAGTACTATTCGAGCGTCACGACCTAGACGAGAACGGCAACCCGAGCGGAGGAGACACGCGCGCTACAGGGATCGCGATCGAGTGGCAAAACGGCGCCCTCAAGGACGACACGCCGAACGGCGCGCAAGTGGAGGACGTACTCACCGCGGCGCTCGGTCGGCTACGCTTCCTCGACACCGCGAGCAACGGGCGCTTTCGGTGCCGCGAGAACGCGCTAGCCATCACCAAGATCGAGGAGGCGATCCACTGGCTCGAAGCGCGCACCGCCGCTCGCAAGGCCCGCGGCGTGGAAGGGACGCACAACCCGTGAGCAAGCGAACCGAGCACCGGGAGGCGGTCCGCCGTGGCCGGTAAGCTGCGCCTCTGCTTCGCGGACACGGAGACCTCAGGACTCGCCGAGTCGGTGGAGGACGCCATCGCCAACGACCGCCAGGTCATCGAGTACTGTTTCAAGGTCTGGGAGGAGGGCTCGATCAAGCGGTCGATCGTGCGCCGCGTGATGCCGACCGGCGACGCGTTGCACGACGCGGTCGACTGCGCGAAGGCGGGCTACAACCGCTTCAACCCGGACGAGTGGTGGACGCGCGTCGGTTTCACCGAACACGGCCGCGCGAAGCCGTGGTGCAAGGAGGACCGCGAGAACGTGTCCGAATTCCTGCAGGGTGAGACGCTCGCCGGCAGTAACCCCCGCTTCGACCTCATCATGCTCAAAGCAGAGTTCGCGCGTGACCGCAGGCTCGAAGACTTCCCCAAGCTCGCGACCCACCGCATGATGAACACGGGTGACCTCGCGTGGCTCCTATGGTCGGTGCGCCTCGTGGACAAGACCGGGCTGGAGACGCTCACCAAGCTCCTCGGCATCGAGCACAAGGCGCACACCGCGGAGGGCGACGTGGACGCGTGTATCAAGGTGTTCGAGACGATGTGCGACACACTCGTAGGCGGGCCGCGAAAGCTGAAGCGGCTGTGCGAGGCAATCATCGACACGCTCGACGACGAGGCCGATCGCACGTTCGCGCGCGACGCGCTCGGCAAGGTGCGGGTGCTGTGACTCCGCAAGAGACCGAGTGAGCACGTTCGAGCGCCCCCTCTTCCTCGACTCCGAGACCCGGAGCAAGGCGAAGCTAGACGACCTCGGCGGCCGCGAGTACGCGCGCCACCCGTCTACCGAGGTCGTCTGCGTCTGCTTCGAGACGCCGGACGGGGAAGAGGTCGACTGGTCCCCGATGCGCCCACGCGAGGTGAGCGCCGACGTCATGGGGCGCGAGCTACGCGGCTACCGCCTGGTCTGCGCGCACAACTCGATCGGCTTCGACCGCCACGTGTGGAAGCGCCTAGGCTGGCCCGAGCCTGATGAGTGGGTGGATACCTCGGAGCTCGCGCGCGTGGGCGGGTACGCCGAGGCCTCGCTTGATTACCTGGCTACGCTCCTCCTCGGCCGTCGCAAGGACTTGGAGGGCAACAAGCTAACTAAGTCGCTCTCTACGCTCAGCAATGCCAAGGCGACTAAGGGGGAGTACAAGGTAGAGCTCACACTGGACGTGCTCGAGCGCGTCATCCGCTACTGCCGGAGCGACGTGCGAGACCTCGTCGGCATCTACGACGAGGATCTCCGCGACTGGCAAGGTCTCGATCTTGACGGCTACGAGGAGGTGCAACGCCGCATGAACGATCGCGGCATTCTCCTCGACGTCGACTTGATGCGACGCCTGCTCGTGCTCGACGACGTGCTTTGCGAGCGCGCCCTCCGGGCCGTGCGCCTCGACCGAATCGAGGTCTCTGCCCCGCAACGCTTCCGCCGGCACCTCACCGCCGCGTTAGGCTACGACCCCGGGGGCGCTGATAAGGACGTGCTCGCCGGCATCATGGCCGACAGCCCGACCGCCGAGGTCAAACTCCTCGTGGAGGCCCGGCAGGCCGTCGCGTCGATCGCACGCGGTAAGCTGCGCGCCGGCCTAGACATGCGGTCAGACGATGACCGGCTCCGCGACAACCTCCGGTACTACGGCGCGCACACTGGCCGCGACTCGGGCCAGGGGATGCAACTCCACAACCTCACCAAGGGCCCGCCGCTAGAGCTCGCGGAGTCGATCGAGGCGGCTTTCAACGACGAGCCCCACCGGTGCGAGGTGCTCCACGCCGCGAACAAGAAGAAGGGCAAGGCGGCGGAATGGCACAAGCTGAACGCCGCGTCGTTGAACACGCTGGTTCGCGCGTGCCTCAAGGCTGATGAGGGGTACATCCTACTCATCTGCGATTGGGCCCAGATCGAAGGCCGCAAACTATCGTGGGCCGCGAACGAGAAAGAGGCGCTCAAGCTCTACCGCCGGCTCGACGCTGGCGACAAGAGCGCCGACCCGTACAAGGTGATGGCCGGTACCTTGTGGGGCATCGACCCGAGCGAGGTGGACGACAAGCAACGGCAGCTGGGGAAGGTCGCGATCTTGGGGTGCGGGTACCAGATGGGAGACGTGCGCTTCCACGCGCAAGCGCAACTCTCGCCGCACAACATCGATTGGAGTCAGTACGAGATCACGGCTAAGGACGTCGTCAAGGCGTGGCGCAAGAAGCACGAAAACACGGTTGCGTTCTGGTACGAATTCCAAGACGCCGCTGTCACCGTGACCGAAGCGCGCGGGGACCGTGAGGTGCGCGTCGGCCCGTTCACGTGGGTCAAGCACGACGGCCTAGTTTTCAACCTGCTACCGAGCGGCCGCGTGATCGTGTACCGCGGCATGCGAACCCACGTGGAGCGAGGCAAGTGGGGCAAGGACCGCGTGTCGCTCAGCTACGAGGGGCGCAAGGGTCGCGAGTACACCTACGGCGGGAAGCTCGTAGAGAACGGGGTGCAAGCCTCGTGCGGCGACCTCATGCGGGAGGGTGTGGTGGAGGCCGACCGCGCCGGCCTGCAGCCCATGCTTACCGTGCACGACGAGTTGATCGGGCAGGCGCTCAAGGCGCGAGCCAAGGAAGCTTTCGAGGAGCTACGACGAATCATGTGCAAGGTCCCGGAGTGGTGTCACGGCATGCCTATTGCGGCCGAGGGCTTCACTTCGGATAGGTACAAGAAAGGGTGATGATCATGGGCGGAGGTACGATGCAATGGGGCGAGGACCACGAGGATGATGCGGCCCCGGCCGCGGTGGAGCAGGCCCCGGCCGTGGAGCAAGACCCCGCTTACCACTTCACGTGGCGCGGCATAGCCTTCGAGTGGAAGCAAGGGCAAGGCTTCTGCAACGTCCTACACGCGGGGCCCCGGTGCGCGGTCACGGCGCGCGGTCGTCAGTGGAGCGCCGCGATCTACCTCCTCGGAACGACCCACTACGGGCAGAGCTCGACGCCAGAGGCCGCGCTCGAGAAAGCGCTGGCCGTCGTCGCAGCGTTCGCCTCTAAGCAGCTTCGGGGGTGTGGACTGTGTGCCGATGATCGGACCCGTTGACGGGTGATATCCACCATGATATCACCGCGAGCCAAGACCGATCTTGGAGGCCTCACCATGCAAGACCTAGTCATCCCCCACCCGTTTTGGATCGAGACGCTGAACGGGACGGCGTTCGACCTCATGAACCCCAAGCCGGCGATGTTTGATATCGAGGAGATTGCGACCGCGCTGTCTCGGCTCTGCCGCTACGTCGGACACCTCCCCGTGCACTACTCGGTAGCGCAACACTGCGTGCACGTTGCGATGTTGCTGCCGTCCGCGTACCGCCGCGCAGCGCTCCTCCACGACGTGGAGGAGGCCTACCTCGGCGACTGGACGTCGCCGCTCAAGAGGCTCATTCGGCAGCACACCAAGATCGTCGATCACTACGCGCACCGAATCCGCGAGGTCGCCGGCCAGCGCTTCGGGTGCTCGCTCGTACCGACGCACGAGTACATCGTACGCGCGGACCTTAAGATGCTTGTTGCCGAGCGGCGCGACCTCAAGCCCGGGGTGTTGCCGCCGCAGTCGTGGGGTCCGCACTTGCCCACCCTGGACGACGTGGCGGATATTCCGCGTGTCGCACCGTGGACGGCCGAGATGGCGCGCGTGCGGTTCCTGGACACCTTCGCCGCGGCGGGTGGTAAGTGACCGCGAAAGCTCCGCGTGACGACCGCAAGCCCGCGGGTTTCCACGAGGACTTGAGTGAGTACGCGGGTATACCCCGCAACCTCACCGGTCTCAACAAGCGCAAGCAACGGCCGGTCCGCACCGTCAACATCGCGAGCACCACGCGCGCGGGGTTCGCTGTCGGTAAGTCGGTCGTCGCGATCGACTCCGCGAAGAAGACACCGGCGGTCGTGGTGTGTGACCCGGTCAAGGGTCGCGTCGACCGCATCGAGCACGCGTTCTTCGACGACACGCCGGGGCGGGGTATGCATCCCGGCTACCCGTCGTGGTCGCCATCAATCGCCGTCTACGAGCACGCGCGGTGCCGCCCCGGAGACCCTCGCCCCCAAGACATTCTGGACGAGTCGTGCGGTGGTGCCCTAGCCGCCGGCAGCGTGCGCGCGATGCGCGTCGTCCCTCTCTTCCCGGACGAGTGGGCGGCGAGCACGAGCAAGCCGGCGCGGCATGAGCGGGTGTGGGCGGAGCTGGACCAGGCGGAGCGGCAAGTCGTCGCGTTGGCCGCGGACATGACGGTCCGTCAGGTGGAGAATCACATCAAGGCCGCGCTCAAGCTAATCGCGGAGGGTCGTGACCCGAAGTACTCGCACAAAGTGCACAACATACTGGACGCGGCCGGCATCCTCCTTTTCGCGGTCGGTCGTCTCGGAAGGGGGATGCGACGGTGAGCAACGGACGAGGCAAGATGTTGAGGGTCCCTGCGAAGCCGCGCACCGCCAAGACGGAGGTGGTCAAGGCGTCCTCGAGTTTCACCCCGGCCGTGTTCGAGGCGCTCGTCGCGCGCTTCGACGCGGAGACCAAGACGATCCGCGACTTCAAGCTCGACAACGACGAGGACGAGGCGTTCTCTGCGGACCGCTTGATCAAGGTCAAGGCGATCGCGAAGCGGATCGAAGCGACGCGCAAGGACCTCACGAAGCCGTACCGCGACGCGACCACCAAGATCAACGCGTTGATCAAGCCGTACGAGAACAAGGTTGCGGCGCTCCTCGGCGCGTACGCCGGTTTGCTCGGTGCCTACGCGATCGTGAAAGCCGACCGCCGCTTGCTCGCGGAGCAGGTCGCGCGTGAGGCCGCCGCGGACCGAGACCACGACGTGGCGGCCGAGGCGCTGAACTTAGCCAAGGATAACGAGCAGTCGAAGCTCCGCGGGGAGTCCGGCGGCTCGGTGTCGATCGCTGTTGGGTGGGCCCTCGGTGGCATCGACGAACGCGAGCTACCCGCGGAGTACTGGACGCGCCTGCCCGACCGCGAGCGGTTGGAGCTCATCGCCAAGAACGCGGGGGAGCTGCAGCCCCCGGAGATCCCGGGCGTGGTGTGGGTGCGCGCGACGAGCCAAGTCGTCAGGGGTGCGAAGTGAAAACCGCCGAACAACTGGTCGAGGGCTTCAACCGCAGCGTGAACGAAGTGAACGCGGCGCTACCGCTGGCGCCTCAACCGGTCATGGTTCAGTGGTGGTGCGCGCGCATAATAGGGTGCGCGATCGTGACCGCGGCCTGTGTCATCGCCAGCACGTTGGAGCGCCGGTCTTGACCCTCCTCGTTTACCCAGGTTGGAACGTCGGGGAGTACTTTGCGCCAGACGGCGCGGTCACCCGCACCGCCGAGCAGGTCGACGGCGGTGCGCAACTCGAGATGAGGCCGGACGGGGTGCTCGAGATGGGCCTCACCGCGCCGGGTGACACCTCCGCGGACGTGCCGCGCGCGGTCCTCGATTGGCTCTTGGCCACACCGCGGCGCGGTGGTGAACAGGCCCCGATCCACTTCAGGCTCGAAGCGAACCCGAACGCGTTGGCGAAGCCGCTCCACCCCGACGACGGCGGCCCGGGTCCGGTGGTCACGGGTATGTTGACGGCCCTGCCGGAAGCCGCCAAGGAGTACCAGCGTCGCGGCGGCTGCGTTACGATCGTAACGAAACCTTGGACTCACGGTGTTGACGACCCCTGGTTTTACATCAACTCGCAATACCCGGTGACCGGCCGGTGACCTCCCGCGCTGCGCTCCACTCCTCCACCACGGTGGAGCTCTACACGCCGGCCGACATCGCAGACGCGTCGCGCGCCGCGCTCGGCGGGGAGATCTCCTACGACCCCGCGTCGTGCGCGTTCGCGAACAATGTGATCAAGGCGCGCTGTTACTCGACGATCGACGACAGCGCGCTTGACCTCAGGTCGTGGGACATGGGGAACCAGATCGACCCGTCGATCGGGTGCGCCGTGTTCCTCAACCCGCCCGGCGGCACGCTCGACCCGCGGACTCTAGAGCCGATGCCGCGCGACGCGGCGGGTCGGCAGGCGTCCGGCGGTGTTAGCTCCGCCGCGGTGTGGTGGGTGGAGCTCGTCAACCGCTGGCGGCGGGGTGAGGTGGGCTGCGCGGTCTTCCACTGCTATCGGCTCGACCTCATGCAAACGCTGCAGGGCAAGCGCTTCAAAGGGTTCAAGGGGCCGCTGCCGCAAGAGCTGCCGTTTTGCGTCTACCGGAAACGGACCAAGCACTACTCGGAGCGCGGCGTGGGTAAGTCCCCGTCGCACGCGTGCGGCGCGTTCTTCCTGGCGGAGCGGCACCGCGGCGTGGAGAGTGTCGCGCGCTTCGTTGCGGCGTTCTCCCCGCTCGGAACCGTTCGCGTCTGAGGAAGCTTCCCTCGTGATATCACGTAAGGTATGGTGACGGCGTGACGACCACCAAGAAGACAGCCAAGAAGAAGCCGAACAAGTACCGCGCGGGGCGCCTGCTGCGCACCCACGACATCCGAGCTTTCGTCGAAATGGACAAGCACGCGAAGGCCGAGGGGCTGAGCTTCAACGCGTGGGCGCTCGCCGTTTTGCTCGCCAAGATCAAGTACGTGAAACGAGAAGAGGCCGCCGGCCAAAGGTAGGGACTGAATGGGTAGCCTGACGCGACGACTCCGGAAAGACCTCCGCCCACGTGCCGCCCTCGACCTCGAGACGCGGCCGATCGTGAAGCGCGTCGGGGACGGCTTCATCACGTACGACACCTCGGCGGGGAGTATCACCGTGTTGGAGGGCGACCCAAGCGTGGAGCGGTTGCTCGCGGACTCCACGCTGCGCATCCGAGGGACCGACGCGGAGCTGCGCCCGCTGCAGCTGGCGGCTCTCCACGAGGCTCGCGAGCGGCGAGTAGGCTTTACGGCGGCTTTCGAAGTGGGCCGGCTGAATCACTACGTGCTTGAGGTGGTGCACCGAAGGATGTCCCGCTACCTCTCGCTCGCCCCGGACTTCCGCGACACGTCGCGGGCGTGGTACCTCACGGCCCGTTCAGGTTTCTCGGCCAACCCGTAGGCAGCGGCGGCGCCGGCGGTTGCTGGTTCCGCGCCTCGGTCCGGACGAGCAAGACGCCGATCTGAGGTTCGATCCAATTCACGCGGGACTCGATAGCCCCCACCTTCTGCGTGATCAGGGGCAGCGACTCGGCGCACAAGTCGAGCTTGCGCGACTGCTCAGGGGTGAGCGCGACGGCTGCCGGCTTGTTCGCCCACGCGACGGCGAAGCCGGACACGGCCGTGATGAGCGCGATGACGACGGCGCTCGGCATGCTCACCGAAAACTTGGCGCTCCGAAACTCCGCGACCTGAGCCGCCTGGCTCAGGGTCTCGGTCGACTCTTCCACCGTGGGTGGATTGGACGGCTCGCGCCGAGGGTCGTCCCTGCGGGGCCCGCCGAGTTCGACGCCTAGTTGCTTGGGTGCCATGGTGAAAACGCAAGGGCGCCCCCGCCGCGTGGCGGGACGGGCTATTCGGCGGCGAGCCCCAGGTGGAGTTCGATCCGCTGGACCCGGTGCTCGAGCCGCTCCCGGGCTGCGGACTCCCGCCGGAGCTGCTCGGAGAGGGTGAGGCTGAGCGCGGCGCAGCGCTCGGCTGCGGTGCGGGCTCGGTTGGACGCCTCCACTGCGCGCAAGCTCTCCGCGTTCGCCTCCGCCACTGTAGCCTGCAGCTCGTCCAACATCTCCTCGAGCGAGCGGACCGGCGGCGGGAGGGTCTCCCGCTCGCGTGGGTCGAGCTCGCTCACCTCGGTATCGCTCACGAGGACCAATCCGGCAAGAGTTGTACACTCGCACGCGCGAGTAGGGCGGGCACCGTGGCGACCTTATGCAAGAGGCGCGAGCCGAGTTGCCACAGGCCCGCGGCGTTCTTAACCACGCGTGACTCGCGGCGGATGCCGCCGGGGGTTTCGACGGGCTCGCACCCCTTGGCCCCGTAGTTGAGAGTCTCGATCGTGCGATCGTCGATCCGCTCCCCGAACACGAAGGTATGCGCGTCGCTGCCGGTGAGCCAGATAAAGCCGATGTCGCCGCACGCCGGCACGTAGTCCCAGCCCGGGGTGACGGCTACGGGGTCGCTGCCGTCGGGGCGGTGCGAGCGGCTGTAGAAGCGCAGGAGGTTGACCTCCCGTTTCCACGGGGTGCCGGACTCGTCGCGGTTGATCGTGCCGTCGCGAAGCCCGAGCTCGAAGGCGATCTTCTGCGAGAGGTCCCCGCACGAACTGTAGTTCGTCCAGTTGCCGCGGTGGTCGCGGCCCTCCGTCACCTCGACGTAGAGCGGAGCGAGCTTGCCGATACCCGTCGGGTCGTCACCGTTGCAGTAGAGGTGTGCCCGGTTCCGGATCCATTGGCGCGCGGCCAGCACTTGCAGCTCGGTCAGATGGTCGATGTCCACTTTACTTGACTCCGGTTTCGGCTTCGCATTCTCGGAAGCTTTGCGTGAGGCCGTGCGCGTCGAACGCGACATAGGTTTTCTCCTCGAACAAGATCACGCGCGGCATGCCGCAGACGTGGACGTAGGTTGCAAAGCGGCCGTCTCGAGTAAACAGGGACACGCGCCGCACGGGTCGGTCCCCTGTCGTCACTGACCCGCGCACTCCCGGAGCGCAGCGCAAGCGGCCGCCATCTCGGAGTCCCTCGGGATCTGCAAGTCGCGTTCATACAACGCACAAGCGAGCTTCGGGTTGTGGACGATGCCGGTCTTGAGCAGCGCGCCTCGCTCGACCGGCGTCAGCGAACCGCCGCACGCGGTCGTAGTCGACACGCACGCGAGCGCGACGAGGAGCACGAGCAGCGGAGGCGTCGGACCGGTGCCCCAGCTCTTGACCGCATCGGTCTGGTACCGCGTGAGGCGGCTACCGCGGATGGCCTTCGGGCCGTCGCTGCCGATGGCCTCGAGGCGTTGTCCGATCGCAACCAACCATAGCCAGCCGAACCGCTCCCCGAGCTGCTCGAGCGCGGTGCCGAGTCCGCCGATTGCGACGAGGAGCGCCACGACCGCGGCCAGGAGTTGGGCGAGAAGTTCCGGGGAGCTGAAAAGCAGAGAGACTAGTTGGCCAAACGACATGCCTGACGGTACACGCGCGGCCGGGCGGCGGTCAATCGCCGGGGTGCGTCTGGCCTAGGCTTGCGGTCCAGCGTTTAAATGCGGCCCACTGCTGAGCGGGTGTGGGACGCCACCGCAGAGGCAGCGCCACCTCCGTGGACACGGCTACGCCCACTTCGATCACGTCGACCCCGAAGGTGCTGAACGCAACGTTCGTCTCTTCTGCGCGGCCCACGGAGAGCGTCTTGACGAACGCGCTCGGCGCGAGCGCAACGCCGGTCTCAGCCGCCGTGCCAACGACCAGCGCCTTGGCGAACGACGCCGGAGCGAACGCTACACACGACTCGTCAGCGCGGCCCACGTTGACGAACGTGACACCCGCGAACGTGAGCGCGAGCGCAGTGTCGGACTCGTCGGCTCGCCCCACCGCCATCGCTTTGGCGAACGGCGCCGGCCGCAGCGCGAGCCCCGCCTCCACCGCCTGCCCCACGGAGAGCGTCTTGACGAACGCGCTCGGCGCGAGCGCAACGCCTGTCTCAGCCGCCGTGCCAACGACCAGCGCCTTGGTGAGCGTGAGCGCGAGCGCCGCGTCCGCCTCCACCGCCAACCCGTAGCCGAAGCCTGCCACAATCGAGGGAGCGAGCGCGACGCCCACCTCGTCAGCACGACCGACGACTAGCGTCTTAGTGCGCGTGAGCGCGAGCGCCGTGTCGGACTCCACCGCTTGCCCTACAGAGAGCTTCTTGACGAACGCACTCGGCGCGAGCGCGACGCCCACCTCGTCAGCACGACCGACGACTAGCGTCTTGGTGAGCGCGAGCGCGAGCGCCGTGTCGGACTCGTCAGCACGCCCCACCGCGAGGCCTCCGGCGAACGTGGAGAGCGCAACGTTAGTCTCTTCTGCGCGGCCCACGGAGAGCGTCTTGACGAACGCGCTCGGGGCGTGCGCCAGGTCGATCGTTGCGGCCATGCCGACCGGGACGCTCTTGGTGAGCGCGAGCGCGAACGCCGTGTCGGACTCGTCGGCGCGGCCCACCGCGAGGGAGTGCGCGACGGACCACGAGAGGCCGTAAGCCGTCTCCGTCTCGGTCGCCATGCCAGGGTCAAACGTGACCGGACCGCCTCCGCTTGCGTCCTTGATCAGGACCGCCACGACGGTGATCCCGTTGCCGCCGTTGGCACCGCTGGACGACCCCGTGAACAGTGCTTCGTGGTCCCCGGCGGCTACGTCGCCGTACCCCGCGCGCGCGTACGTGCCAGGGCTGCTCGAGTTGTCGAAACCCCAAGCGGTCGAGATGCTCGTGAGGCCGGTACCGACCTCCGGCTCGTCGCCGGTGTAGTTATCGAGCGCAAGCGCGAAGAGGGTGCCGGTGCCGCTCGCGAGCGTTAGCTCACCCGAGGAGATACCGTCGGCCGTCGTCGGCCCGGGGTGCGCGTACGCGGTGCCCGCAGCGTCCGCGAAGGGTGACGTAGGGTCCGCGCCCGGGAACTCTGCGGCGAACATGCAGAGGTACCGGCCCGGCGCCGAGGCGAACGACACGGTTAAGTCACCGGCGGCGGAGTCTGCGAGCCCGAAGATCGCGCACCCTTGGTTCGCCGACACGTCGTCAGCACGGACGAGCGGCGTCCACGCGCCGTTGACGTCGTCGCTGACGCCGAGCACAGGGGCGCCGCTCAAGGAGAACGACACCGCCACGACCAGCGCGGAGCCCTCGGTCACGTCGTCAAACGCTACGGTGATAGGGCTGCCGTCGCCTCCGGCGCTGTACTGCCCGTGCTGCAGGGGTGCCGCCATTAGATGACCTCCACCAGGAGCAGCCTAGGTGCGGTGCCCGCGGCGTTGTTGGTATGCGTCACGTCGTACGTACCGCTGTTCGCGATCGAGGCCTCGAGTGTGGAGAAGTCGCCTGTCGTGGGGTCGTACGTGCGGATACGGACCGCCCCCGAGAACACGCCGAGCGCGAGCGTCACGTCGTCGAAGTAGATCGCAGCGCCGACGAGCGAGGTGTACGACGCGGCCACCGCAGTCTCGCCCGAACCTAGACCCGAGGTGACGAATGCGTGCGAGCTATCTGGGCCCGCGTCTAGCAGCGTCCACCACGCGAACGACTCAAAGAACTTCTTTGTCCACTTGTTCGTCTGCGCTGCAGCGTTCGTGAGCGAGTCTCGCCAGTCGGGCCAGTACTCCACAGGCGGCGGGCTGTCCCCCACGGGGGTGACGTAACCCGCCGTCCACGTCTCGTGGTCGCCTTGGTTCGCACCGGCGCACCCCGAGAGGATGGCGTGATAACTCTGCGGGTATACTTTCGACACCGGGAAGTCATCCGGGTTACCGAAAGCCGTGCCGTCTCCGAAGTACGTGCCCTCATAGAAGATCTTGAGCGCCGACCCCGCTGCGATCGTACCTGCGACGATGTCATTCCACGCGCGGTAGACGCTGTTCAGGTTGATGTACGAGCCGTAGTCCTTGCCCTCGCCCGTGCGCGCGGTGTGCCCCGTCATGAGCCGGCCTGGGTCCGCCGCGAGGATGGCCTCCCCCAGGGCTGTCCACTTCACGCGCGGCGTCGTGTCGGGGAGGGAGTCCCCGCCCATGACCCAGATCAGGTTTGGCTCGTCCTTGAAAAAGGTGCCGAGCCAATCACCGTAGTCCGCGCATTCCTGATCGGTGCACGCCTCAACGCGTGACTGAAACCCGTCGTGCGAGGAGTCGTGCCCGCGGTAGCAGGCCGAGACGTACGCCACGAGACCTCGCGCTCGAGCACGCCGAACGATGTCGCGAAGGTGCGTGAAGTAGTCGACCGACGGGGTGAGCTTGTTGTCCGTGAAAGGGAAGAGCCCGTACGCCTGCGGCGGCCCGTACTGCGCGCGCGACCCGCTCGGGTTTACGCCGTCGTCGGGGCCGCCGGACAAGGTCATCAAGACGACCGCGTTGAATCCACACGCGGCAACGTCATCGAAACGAGCGTCTATCTCCTCACGCGAGAGTTGGGGGAAGACCCACGTGGAGGAGCCGAGCGGGAGGAAGGGCGCGCCGTGGCCGTCCACCAAGTAACGGCCGGACGGGGAAGCTGCGAGACGTAGGGAGGCGCCCGCTAGCTCGCTCGAAAAAAAGTCCCGCTGTTCAACGTCGCGTCGTTCCCATCGGGGTTGAGCGTCGCGTCGAAGATAGTAAGCGGGATCTTGTTCGAGTCGCTCGGCGAGGAGTTGTTGGGCTCGTAGCAGACCAACACTTTGCTGACCGGGTTGCCGGCGGCCGCCGTCCAGGTGACGGCAGGCAGTGCGTAGTCTACCCGGTCGTTGCCGTCGTCCGGGGTGGGCACGCTCGCGAGCTCCGTTGCCGAGAGCGTTTTGCGACTCATCGTGGTTTGCTCATTGGTCGAACCCGCGAGGAGGTCCGCAACCGTGTCGTAGTCCTTGAGCGTCGCGTCGGAGGCGAGCCCCGAAGTCTCTAGCGGGATGAGCACGAGACGCGCCGTGGAGGGGTCTCCGTTCTCTACGCGGCGGTACAGCTCGCCGATACGGCCGAGCGCGATGTTGCAGACGATGTGTGCCATATTCTTGGTCTCCTTCTAACCCGCGATGTCTAGGTCGCGGTGATCCATAATGAGGGTGTCGGCTGCGTTGCCGAGTTCTACGGACACGTTCAACCACCAATCATCCCCGTTGGATGTGGCGACCGAAAACCGAGTCAGCCCCCCGAGCGGGGTGACCGTGCCCGTGAACAACTTGGCGAACGTGCGCTGGCTCGCGAGGCCGAAGCTCGCGCGCAGGTTGAACTCGAAGTCGGGCGTCGTACCGCTCGCGATCGTAATATCTGCGATCACACGCCCACCGGTGACGCCGTCGCTCGTGCCGGTGAGCGCGTTCGTATTGTGGAGGCGGACTCGGATCCGCTTGGTGCCCGCCGTCCCGGTGAGGCGGCCCATGATGCACATGAGTACGCGCTTACTCACGGTGAAAGTGTGCGGGAAGCGGCGCGAGGGGAAGGCGCGGAACGACCACAGCAAGGTCTCAGCCGTCGTGCCGGTGTGCGTGACGGCTGTCTGCGAACATTCATACACGCGAGGGGTGGACGTGTTCTCGTCCATACTCGCATCCATGGCGCCGCCGCCAACGATGACGTTGCGGGTGTTCGCGTCCGCGCCGCCGGTGTTGAACACACAGTTTTCCAGGCCGTACGCCTGCGCGTTCGCGCCGAGCCGCACGGCCGCGATCGTGCACCGCTTGAAGTTGCTCGTGTCGAAGTTGCCACGGCCGGCACTGTCCGCGCGCGCACCGTACACGCAATCTTGACTCGTCGCGTTGCAGTGCCCGGAGCTGCTTTCGTAGAAGCCAACACCGCTGCCGTGGTTCTGGATCACAACATCGCCAGCGCTGCCGCCCGTCGTGCCGACTTGATGCGAGCACGCAATGATGGTGAGGACGCCTGCGCTCGCCGAGCTAAGGTTGTTGCCGTCCAGAATGCCGCTATTGAAGCGGACGTAACACTGATTCGTGACGTACACGTCGTTCCGATTGCCGAAGCCGTGGACGTTCGTGCACTCGAGACGGGTATGGTAGGACGCGAGGACCGCTTGCCCAGTGCTGAAGCTCGTAAACTTGACGTCCTGAACGTGGACGTTCATGTAGCGAGTGAACGCCCACCCTTGCGCCCCACTCCCTTGAATGACCGTGGTCGGCACGTTCGGGTACCCGCCCACGTCGGCGCCCTTGAATAGGATCGGGTTGCGGCTACGTATGCCAACCTGCGTGGTGCCGAAGTCGGTGGTTACCGTGCTGTACGTGCCGGCGGCGAAACGCACCTCCCAAGTACCCTCGAGTACGGGCCCGTAGTTCTTGAGCGCGTCGATCGCGTTTTGGTAGCCGCGCATCGGCTGCGCCGCGGACAGCCCATCATTGTTGGCGTTACCGGCTGCGTCCACGTAGACGCGATTCGTGTCGCCCCAACTCGGCGACACGACGAAAAGATCGGAGCCCCGCTGTACGACGCCTAGCCCCCGGTGCCGGACCTTGTGAAAGTTGGGGATGGTGGCGGTGCTGAGGAAGACAAGCCCTGGCCAGTACAACTCGGCGTCGTTGTCGTACGCCCACGCGACCGCGTTGACGAGCGCGGCCTGGTCGCTCGTCAAGCCACCGCCGACCGCACCGAAGCTAAGGACGTCGCGAGTAGTTCCCGGTTTGATTTTGACTACGACGCGCTTGACCGCCGGGTCCCACTCCGCCGTGACACCCTCGCGAAAGTCGAGGCCCCCGCCAAGCTCTAGCTCTGCGCCGTCGTTCCACACGTTGCCGAGGAGTGCGTCTAGCGGTCCGCCGTTGGTACCTGCAGCCATGATTAGGCGATCCAGTCAAAGGTGGGGTCGGCCGTCAAGATCCAGTCGAGGTTCCCGTCTTGATCAATGTCGAGCGCGATAAACTGGAAGGTGCGGCCGCGGTTGATGTTGGTCGCGCCAGCGTTGCCTTGGCCTCCACCAGTGAAGGTTATGCCGCTCCAATTCACAGAGGCGTGCTTGTTCGCAACCGTGAGCGTGAAGCGCTGCTCCGGGAAGAGTGCCGTGGGCATGGCGAACGTAGGGCCGCCACTGCCGAAGTCGCCGGTTAGCTTGTACGACACGGCGCGTACGCCGAGCCCGAGCGCGTCGATCGAGAACGGGCCAAGGCTGCCGGACGTGACGTGCACGGGCTTGGCGCCGCCGAGCCTAGACCCTGCGGTCAGTGCGCCATACGCGATGTCGTAGGACGTGCCGGCGAGAAAGTCGCTCTCGGCCTCCACGATGCGGCCGCTTGCGGCGATGCTCGCGCCGTCGCCAGCTTGAAAGAAGGCGTTCCCGAAGAGCCGCTTGTCGGCGGGGCCGCTGACGTTCACGCCGTGCGCGGTGCCGGCAGCATGTCCCGCCATGTCGAAGTACGCGCCTTGCACGAGCGACGGCGTGTTGGTGATCGTGACCAGCGCCGAGCTGTAGTCGGAGGCCATCTTGAAACGACCCCCTGCGACCTCCAAGTAGGAGTCGCTGCCGCCGTTCGTGTACAGCAGCGAGTCTCCGTTGTCTCGCGCCCGGAGCTTGACGCGCTCGAAGATGGCGCGATGTGAAGCCGCGGAGTTCAAGGAGTAGAAAGACCCGGCGATGTTCTGCGAGCCCCAGTTGTGCGAGCACTCACGTACGACGAGCTCGCGCGGGACCCCGCTAGCGACGTCGAAGATTGAGTAACCCGACGTCGGCGTGAGCGACTCGAACGCGATGCCGGCGATGACCTGAGGAGTGCTGCGGGCGGTGCCCTCGGCCAAGAGGGTGACGATGTTTTGGCTGTTGTGATTGTGGTACAGCGTTGCGCCGTCGCCTACTAGCGACACGCCGCGGCGCAGATTGAAGCCTGCGTTCAGCTTGTACGACCCGCCGGGCGCGAGGACTACTGCGCCCGGCCCGAGCGCGAAGGCGGCGGCCTCGGCGGCTACGAACGCGGGCGAGCTATCCGCAACGCCCGTCGGGTCCGCTCCGAAATTGAGCACGGACACGAGGCCCCGGCGTTGCGCCCCCAGGTATGCGAGCCCATCTAAGCATGCTTCGAAAGGGGCGTTAAAGTCGGCTGCGGCTGCCATGGTTTAAAGCGCGCGCGGCGCGTCTCCGTCGTCCACGAGCAGAACCTTATCAGGAAAACGGGCCGGGTTGCCCGTGTAAACGCGGCCGCCGGGGAGCGTCGCGGTGGTCGTGAAATTCGTCGGGTCGCCCGTGTAGTCCGCGCCGCCGAGGAGCCGGACCGTCGTCGGGAACTTGGTCGGGTCGCCCGAGTAGGTGTTGTTCGCGGAGGGGCTCAGAGAGACGTAACGGTACGCCGGGTAGCGTCCGGGGATGCGGACCCCGCCGGAGTCCACACCCCAATTCTTTTGGTCGCCGGCTTCGTAGACGGGGAATCCCCCGTCTTTGGAGAAGATCATCCACTCGGCGCGCGTGCCCGCGGGTTTCCACGCACGGCCGCGGAAGAGCCGGCGCATCGCAACGACGTCCTCCGGAGTCATACCCGTTAGTCCGATGCACGCGGTCGGGTCGTTGTACGACCACAGCGCGGGGTCCCCGAGCGCTGGCGTGTACCCGATGCCGCTGCCGGGTTGGCACTGCATAACAACCCAGAACCGGCCCCATTGCGCCAGGTCCCCGTCGTCCCACGTCCACTCTGTGGAGTAGGTCGTGGTCTCGGTCCCGTCCGGCTCACGGCGGTTACGTACTAGGTTCCGCGAGATGGTCGATACGTCGAACAAGGTCGCGCCCCAGTAGTTCGCGATCTGATCAAGGAGCGCGAACGCGTTGCCGCGGATGCGGTGTCCGCGTGGGTACCGCCACGCTTTTAGCCGAGCTACGTACGACTCGCGCGACTCGGTGCGGCCGCGGATGATACCTCGGTCGGCGCCGAGCAGCGCGAGCGCGCTGGCCCCCGCGCGCGAGGGTAGCCTGGCCTCGAGCGACAGCCGGGCGCGCGTGACCATGTGGTCGCGCATGAACCCTAGCGAGTACTGCACAAGCTCGCCCTCACCGTTAGTGAGCCACCACGGCAGAAGGTCGTAGAAGATCTGGCGGAAGCGCTTCAAACCCGCTCCAACGTGAGGGCGGCGAGGGTGGGCACCGCGTTCGCTGGCACGGAGACGAGCAGCCCGGCGGGTGCCACGAGCTGCACACTCTCGATCTCAGAGACCGCGCCGTGGATGGCCGCGATGACTTGAGACGTTGGCACGTCCTCTCCGATATCGAGCGCTTGGAACAACGCCTGCAGCGCGCCCCGCACCGCGGACTCGTACCCGGCCGGAATGTCGGCACCGCTCACGATCGCATGCACCGCGATCGGATAGTTCGCCGCGCTGGCGACATTGACCTTGAGACATAGGGGGGTGGCCCACCGCTCACACGCCAGCTGGCACGCGTCAACCGAGGTGTCAGTGACGGCACCGGCGTTGCCAGCCACGTACACGTACACGTTGCCGTCCGTACGGTCCTCGTCCGCGGAGGCGCGCGTAACCTCGGTGCTGCCGGTCAGCGTTGAGGCCTTGCAGACGTAGGCGTACGCATCGGGCGGCCCGTTCGGCGAGAGGGCCCCGAGCGTCTCGCGACACGTGCCCTTGATCTGCTCGGGGCTCGACTTGTCGGTGGCGACTCCGGCGGTGCTCGCGACGATGACGACCCCCTCGAGTGTGGTGACTAGCGAGTCGAGGTCCCCCGCGATCACACTCGACGCGGACCCCGCCTCGTCGGCTTCGAGATCGTACGTGAGCTCCGCGCCCGGTCCGAGCACTAGCGTGTCGACGTCCCCGCTAGTGCGGCCGAGCGCGGTGTTGTGGTACGTCTTGCCGCTGAAACTCGACTTGACCGTGAGGTCCCCGACCTCGAGAGGGTACACCCCGCCGCCAGTGTTTCGAAGCGTGATGGTGGGGTGCGCGTACGTAGCCGCGGCGGGCGGTACGCCGTACACGTCCTCAGCGAGGAGGTCGAGCCAATCGCCCTCTTCCGCTGTCGACAAGTTCGCGGACTTCGCGATGTCGATCACGTAGTCCTCCAACGTGTCGAGCGTCTCGGCTTCGTTCTGGTAGAGCGTGAGCGTCGGGTCCCCCGTGCGCCACGACGTGACGGGCAGACCGACGGCGGCCGCGAGCTTGAGGGCCTTCGCGAGGAACGCGTCGCGGCCCTGCTTGGTGATGAGCGTGAGTATGTGAATCGTGGCCATCGTTACGCGGCTTCTCCTAGCGCGATCACGGCTACGGCGTTGTCGTTCGCGGCAAGGGTCCCGCGGAAGTCCCCGGACTCGTCCGCGGGGGTAATGTCGATCACGATGACGAGCGACACCTCTCCGTTGGTCGCGGTCGTCTTGGTGACGTTGACGACCACCTCCGTTATCCGATCATCTTTTTTCAGTTCCGCCGCGATCATGCCGGAGATGACGCCGCGTCGGTCGTACCCTACCTTGCCGATCAACCCGGCTAGGTCGAGCCCGTACGCTTGCGCCTCGGCGCTACCGCGGAGCGTGCCGCGTGGTGTCGTGAGTCGGTGGTAGATGGCTTGCATCAGGAGCTGGCGCCCGCGCGCGAGCTTGCCCGTTGTCATGCGGTCCAGACACCACACGTCCGCGCCGTACCCCTCAGCCAAGCGTCCCTCCCGTCACCGGCTGCGGATTGCTCTGCGTGGTCGCGCTGCCGACGACAACGATCGTGGTTGAAGGGAACGTTACGACGACGCCGGCTAGGTGCTCGGCCACGGCCTCCGCGATGGCTTGGCAGTCGGCATCAAGCTCCGGCCCGTCCTTGACCGCGCCGCCGAGCGCGGCGAGGCGCTTAGCCTTGATCGCTGCAGCTAGCGCGGAGGAAGAGTTGGCCATTCAGAGTCCTGCCTTTATGCGGGTGCTCGCGCTTGTAATGACGCCGAGGTAAGGCCCAGCTTGCACCTTGTCCCCGTGGCGAGCAATACCGAGCGCTGGGTCTTCCCCGAGCTGCAGCTCTAGCGGCATCCACCCCGGCGCGTCGGTTGCGTCGTGCGCGACCAGCTGAGGGCGGCTCGGGTCGTTGTCCGCGAACACGACGAGCACGAGCGCCCCCGGTTTCACCTTGGCCGTGATGCCAGACATTCCCGGCCGCACGGGGACGCGCTGCAGGTCCGGCATGCCGGACGCGGTGCGGACCGCTTGCAGGTTGTACCTTTTGCCGCCGACCGCCTCGCTTACGACGCGATACTCCCACACCCCACCAAACGCGAGCGCAGGGAAGAGCCCCGCGATGAGGCTCCGCATGAGCTCTAACCGCTCATTGAGTCGAGTACGTGCGAAGAGTCGCGCGGTGAGCCGCGTCTCTTCGAGCACGTACTCTACGTCCGTCGCGGGCTTGCGCTCGTCCACCACGGCACCGGGGATGAGGCCCGCCAGCGTCTCCGTCGCCAGCTCAACTAGGTCCGCGCGCTTGTCGTCTCCGACCCGCGGCGCGTCGCCGGTGTACTCGACGGTGGGCCGCGTGCCGAGTTGGGTGACTCCGGCAAAGTCGACATACCAGGCGCGCGGTGCAAGGTGGTTCAGCGTGAGGTAGGCCGGCTCTTCGCGGCGCGCGTAGTGGGGGCCGAGGCGCGTAGTCGGTAGCGGGCCGAGCGTCTCCCCCGCGTCCTTGGCCAAGTCCGCCAGCACCCGCGAAACCTTGACGCCCGCGTCGTCGAGGTACGGCTTACGCTTGAGCGTGCGCCCCCACCCACCGCGACCGCCGACGATGCGGTACGCGCCCTTGCCTTCCGTCACACCGCCGCCGACCACCGCGCCGAGCAACGTGATGTCCGCGAGCACGAGCTCCGCGGCGGCACCCTTGGCAAGCTCGGGCCCGTCCACCAAGTCCACGTCCGCCCACCACGCGCCGAAGCCGGGCACGGTGACCGACGCACGCGCCACCGAGGACCCGTTGAGGGACGCGAGGCTCATGCGCGCTTAGCCTCCGCGAGGAGCGCCGCGAGCTCGGCTTTGGCTTTGGCGTTCGGGTCCGGCTTCCTCGCGCCGCTGGCGCCCTTACCTGCCGAGCCCTTAGCCCCGGCTGTCTTCGTGGGAGCCGGCTTCGGCGGACGGTACTCTTGAAACTTGACCGTGACCGACGCGCCGCCCTTGCCGTCGTGCACCATGCCGCCGATGCCGGCGTTAGTCACTTCCGTGATTCCCTGACGTGCCAGGTCCGGGTGATAGATGGGCAGAGCGAACGGCGTCGGGCCGTCCGTGGTCGAGGCGATCAACCGCTGGAAACGCTCCCATCGATCGAAGTCGTTCTCTGTACCGTCGAAGCGGTCGGCCGTGAGGAAGAACGTGACCGAGGGGTTCGCGATCGGTCGCTTGTCGGTGAGCTTCGAGCTGGCGCCCGTCGACCCCTTGGCCTTCTGATTGTCCCACTCGGGGTTGCGGTCGTGGCCGCTGACTACGCACGTGCCTGGGCTCGTCTCCGTGCCGAGGACGATGACGGAATACTCCTCGTCGTAGAGGTACGGCAACATGCCGTCGCCGGCAGTCATGCGGGCGCGAGCTCCGCGCCGAGGGTCGTGGCATCGCCGCGAAGAACTTGGGTGAGCAAGTCAGCAAGTTGCGACACCTCGCCCTTTGAAGCCTGCTTGCCGCCAAAGTAGACGGGTGCGTTGAAGTTCACTTGGGGCCCTGCGGCGCCCGCTCCGCCCGTGCTCGAGCCGCTGCCGGCCTCGGCTGCAGGCGCCGCCCCGGAGCCGCTGAACGCCGCTTGTTGCGCGAGCGGCGAGCTGTAGTCGGGCGGTGTCACCATGTCCGCCATGGCCTGCTCGGCGTCGCTGGCGCCGTCGTCCACCGCGTTGACGAAACCCGCTACCGTGTTGTCGCCGATGCCGGCGAAAACGGTCGACGGCGACTTGATGCCGAGCGCGGACTTGGCCGCCGTGATGGCGCCCTTGGCTACGTTAACGACGGCGCCCACGACGCCCGCGGCGCCGCTCAGGATGCCGTTGATCATGCCCTGGACGATGTCCGCGCCGAGGTCTCCAAAGCCGGGGATAAGCCCGTTGAGGAAGTCCTTCACGGAATCAAACGCGCTCGTTAGGATCTCGTACGCTTTGACCCCGAGCCACACGAACGCCGCGACGACGGCGGCCGCGACTGCCGGGAAAAGCATGAGCTGCGCGACGAGGAACACGACCGCCGCGGCGACCGCGCCGAACACTGCGACGATGACGAGGAACACGGGCGCGATCAGCTCACCGGCGAGCTTCGCCATGTCGAGCGTGTCCGTAAGCGAGGAGTCGTCGAAGCCGAACAGCTCGGAGATGGCGCGGAAGACAGGCTTGACCGCGATGTAGATCTTGGTGAGGCCGATCAAGAACCCGAGCCCGAACGCCTCGACCACCCACGCGGCTCTCTGCGCCTGGTCGATCAACGGCTGGAAAACTTCCTCGAAGAGAAACTTGATCGTCTGCCCGGCCGCCGTGTTCTTGTCGAACAAGGACACGAGCGTCTCGAGCCCTTCAAGTGCGGGCTCGATGTTCAGACCGCCGAACAAGTCGGAGATGTTCTTTTTGAAGCGCGCGCCTTGGGCGTCGAGACCCTTCAGTTTTTGCTGCACAATCGGGGCGAACGCCTCGAACTCGCCGGCAACATCCCCAACCGCGCCCTTAGCCTCTTTGAGCTGCTCGGTAAACGCGCCGACACCTTGGCCTTTACCAAGCGCCCCCTCCGCAAGGGCGACCGCGCGCAGCGCCTCCGGCATATCCTCGGCCGAGACCTTGGCCCCCTCGAGTTGCTTGCGCCACGCGCGCATGTCCTCGGCGCTCGCGCCCGTCTCAGCGGACACTGCGGCGAACGTGTCGCTAAGGGTCCCGAGCGTGGGGTCTAGGACGGCCGCCGCTTGCGCCGTGAGCTCCGTCTCGCGCCGCGCGTCGCCGAGGCCGACGGCCCACTTGGCTACGCCGAGGACAGCCACGCCAAGGCCTACGACGAGCGCCGCCAGCACCACGATCAGACCCGCGAAGCCGACGCCCGCAAGGAGCGCGGCCGCGTTGCTCGTGCCCATCTCACCTGAGAGTTTCTGGAACCCTTGAATGGGGCCGAGCAAGCTGGCGCCCAGCTTGCCGACCGGGCCCGGCACCATCGAGAGGGCGCCGCGTAGTTTCTCCGTCGACTCTGCTTGCCCCGCGATCGACTTGTCGACGTGCCCGCTCACGGTCTTGAGGTTTTTGAGAGTGTTGCCTAGCTGCTTCTCCGCATCATCGGCGGCCTTAGCGTCGGCCTCCAAGATCTTGAGCGTGTCCCCGTAGTGCTCGAGTTGGGCGGACGTGGAGGCGACGCGCTCCGCGAGCTCGTGCGGAATGATGCCGTCGTTCTTGAGCGCGGCCTTCTCCGCCGCCTGGGCCGCCTTCAGAGCGGCTTTCTCTAGCTCGCCGAAGCGCACGTTGCCCGCGGCGAGCGCGTCGTTAGCGGCGACCGCAGACGCCTTGGCGACGTCGAGCTGACCGCTAACGGTCTTGATCGCCTCCTGAAAAAACTCCGCACCGCGGCCCGCACCCATGAGGTCCGCCGTGAGGGTGTCGAGCTCTGCCGCCGTCTGCTGGCCGCCCGTCATCGACGCGGCGATATCGATGACGTATTGTGCGTCCACGTTACTCCCGGGCGGTGGTGGCTTTACGGCGGCGCGCGGTCCGTGCTTTCTTGACGTCCAGCGCGGCCAAGACGGAGCATACCATATGCGCGAGTTGGTACGCTCCGGCTTGCACCTCGAGCGAGTCCGCGGGCGGTGGGAACCACTCGAGTAGCGCGTCCGCGAGTAAGCCAGGTTCCGCTGCGAACCGTTGCCGGAGCTGGCTTAGCTTTTTGCGTCGTCGTAGCTCTTGGCCGCCGCGACCTTCGCGACCTCTTGACCGAGCTGCGACGCGAGCCCGGGGGCCTTCTCGCACATGCGTGCGAACACGTCCGGCTCGGGGTACTTCAGGCACGACCGGGCGAGCTGCTCGGCGGCCTCGGCACTACCCTCTACCGTCGTGCCCTTGTCCTTGACGTTTACCTTGATGCTGGCGCGATGCCGCCTCATGAGCGCGGGCCCGGCCGGCTCCGCCGCTGCGAGCACCGGCAGCCCTTCGAAGTGCACGTTCAGCACGACCACCGCAAGCCCGTCTCCGTACTGGTCGCGCAACGGTTCGATCGCGAGCTCGTCCTGCAGCTCCTGCTCGGCGCGAGCCTCGGCGCGCTTCGCGTCCTTGTCGGCACGGGCCTTGCGTAACTCTTCGAGCTTCTCTGTCGCGGTCGTCATAGCAACACGATCTCCTTGCCGTTGATCAAGTGGGCGAACTCTACGATCGAGATCGGGCATTCGACTTGGTCTGCGTCCACGCCTTCCGCGTGGTTCATGCTCCACGACAAGACGCGCGCGCCGCGGACGATGTACTCGTAGATATCATCGACACCTGGCGGGGTGTGCATCGTGTGGATTTGGAAGTGGACGAGCGACACGAGCCGCTGGTCGCCGCGCACCGGCGCGAGCTCGGCCAGGTTGGCGAGCAGCTTGCGGTGCCCCGCCCGGTAGAGCGTCCACGAGAATTCGTTGGTAAGCTCACCCGTGGTGCGACCTCGGACGCGGCCGCCGCTCGCGCCCTTGCGCGTGCCGACCTCCACCGTGCTCGAGCCGGTGACGCTGGCGATGTCGTCCATTTCGATGAGCGGCCCGCCGTCGAGCTGCGCCGTGCACTTGATGTCAGCCCAGGACGGATCGATACCGTCGAAGACTGGATAGAGCTGGTTCGGCTGGTTCATGCTGGTTCCTGGTTATGCAGCGGCGTTCACGCGAGACTTGGTCAAAACGTTGAACACAGTACCGTTCAACGTGAGCGACATAACCGCGGTCAACGTCGGCTCGGGTACGCTGAAATCGTCGTCCTTGCTCGGCACCCAAACGGCGTTGGACGCGCGCGGCCCCTCGCCGTTAAGATCCGTCAGCAGCTGGCGCTTCAGCGCAGCGTCCATGCGCTGCTTCTGGGTAGATAGCGACGCCGAGCTCGCGGTCCGCGCGTCCCCGTTGAGGATGAGGGACTTACCGATGATGAGCTCGGAGTTCAGTTGGTTGATCGTGCACGCCAGGTTGATGACCGCGGCGTTATGCTGCTTTGAGCTCAGGCGCGCCTCGTCGTTCCGCGTGAGATCCTGAGCGACGAATACGCCCGTCGGACCGTTCGCCCAAGTCTTGAGGGTAGAGAAGCGCGCCGCGCTGCCGGCGTTGCCACATGCCCGGTCGTCCCACTCGACGCGGAGCTTGTTCTCATCCGTGATCGACACGCCGAGGTCCCCCAACTCCTTGGCCCACGTCGGAATGTGGAGGTCGTGTTGGTACTCGCGCGCCGACATGAACCACATGGCGGGGCGGCGCATGAGCCAACCCGAGTAGCTCGACGTCACCCACGCACGCCCCGCCGCGATGTTGATGCGGACAGAGTTGATGTCCGCGAACTCGGCGCTCTGCGCCGCCATCCACGCCGCTTCCGTCTGACCGGCGGTCACTGTGATCGCTGCCGAGCTCGCGACCTCCGCCACGAGGTCTTGAGTGTCGAGCGTGAGCACGGCCGCGGTCACCGCGGTCACGAGCGCGTCCGTGAAGTTGTTGGACCCGCTGCCTGCTACCTCGATGCGATCACCCGCGCGGAACCCGTCCGTCACCCACGACCCGTGCGAGCGGGTGATGGTGTCACCCGTGCCGCCGACCTCGGCGAACGTGAGCGCCGGGTACGCCACCACTGTGACGTTTCCAACGGGCCCCTCTGCCGCGAGGTCCGGCGTGGTGCCGAACGTGAGGACCGTGGCGCTCAGGCTGGCGATGACGCCAGACACGTTGTTGCCCGCGGTGCCTGTGATGACTACCCACATGCCGACCGCGAAGCCGTCCGCGATCCACGAGCCCGACGAGCGAGTCACCGTGTCTGCGCTCGCGCCGACCTCGGCGAACGTCAGGTTGGGGTTGCCCTGCATGCGCGCGAGCGTGTGACTCATCTCCGCCTGGGGGAGGCGGTCCGCGATGTTGCAACGCCCGTAGACGAAACGCTCGTTTTCGGTCTCGTACGCGTTCAGCTGGTCGCGGTACACCGCAGCCTCGTCCGAGTCCTGCACGTCCTGCACGAGCACCATCGACCGGAAAAAGTTCAGCTCTTGTGCGAGCGCTTGCCGTGCGGCAATCCACGCCGCCGAGTCCGAGCGCGGCGCCGAGCCGTGCCACGTGACAATGACGTCGCCAGCTACCAGCGTCCCCGCGCCGAGTCCGAGCACCGCGCCGAAGAAAGGCAGCGCGTAGCTGTTCGCGGTGCCTATGCGAACCGGCACGTACTTGCGGCCGCCGTTGAACGAATACTCTAGCTCGATCTGGTCGGTTCCGACGATGCCGCCCTTCACGACGCGGACCGCACCATCATGCTCCGCGAGGATGCCGCTCGCCGGTT
>Ga0207663_10000207_pt1 | contig 26359 bp, 27 predicted proteins | sample LARL53metaG_FD_184346 | JGI IMG/M metagenome (GOLD analysis project Ga0207663, IMG submission 184346) | Corn, switchgrass and miscanthus rhizosphere microbial communities from Kellogg Biological Station, Michigan, USA - LAR L5-3 metaG... | ecosystem: Host-associated > Plants > Roots >...
CATCCTCACACCGTTTCGCCTCCTCTTCCAGCTTCGCGCGCCTCAGGAATACCGGCACGACCTGCCGGATCGTCTGCCCTACCAGGCGCGATAAGAACACCTTTCGGTCCAATTCATTCGTGCCAAGCAGCGCCAACCCCAGGTCATACATACCTTCGGCGCGCGCCTTATCGCTCGTCCACGATGCATCGTTTAGCCGAATCGCGAATCTCGCAGCGACTGGCAACGCGCACGGAGACTCGGCCGCATCCGTCAGCGACCCACCGCACGCGAGGTTAAGGCACGCCATCACGCACGCTTTCTCAGTGTCTCCCATGCCAGATGACAGGCCGCGAGAGAACATTTCGTCGTAAAGTTTCTTGTCAAAACTATTCGGATACATCTTCAAGTCTCCTTTTTATCAAGCGCACGTGATAGTTCCTATTTGCCCGCGCCCTTCTGCATGGAGGGCATACGGTGACTAAGTTGTGTCTTTCCGCGAAGATGAAAGAATCCATATCCAGCGCGCGAAAGCGAACCGTTCCACGTCCAGCAATCGCCCGATAGGTTAATCTTTTCAATAAATCTTAGCATCCAATTCTTTTTCATTTTCCCACCTAACCGGCAAATACAATCATCGGCGAACGTGAGACGAAAGTAAAGGAAAATCGTCACCCTACACGGACCTACGTTACCTTCAGCATCGCACGTGCCAGATTTATCAGGTGTACTATGTATTTTTAGATAGTAACTTGCCGGTGACGCATGTTTTATGGCTAACTATAGTAATGGATCAGAAGGTAGACAGGGTGACCCCCGTTTGGGGGTATGACGCCGATAACAACTGGACAATGCTTAATAAAGCAGATTTTGAGGTATATCGAGCGGCGATGGAAGCCGCAAGGCTTTCGTCGGCGCGTAGTCGACGCAAGGCAAGCCTCCAGTGGCTATTTGGACCGGCGTTCTCTGGTGAGAAGTTGCTATCGGCGGCACCGGTCGACTACAAAATTGAGTCGCCGCGTCAACGACGATTGAAGAAACCGGATGACGCCGGTGAAGAATGAATTGGCTATCCCCACCCAACTCTTAATCGGCGTAATCTTGGTTAGCAGTGCCAAAAAGTCACAACGCCATCCATCTTTGCCAAATTGGCACACCACAAGACAACTGCGAGATAATTCTCCAACATTTCGTTAAATACTTCTTGAGATCGGAAAAGAGATCGCCGATATAAGAAGTATGGAAAAGCTGATTTACGAAAACCTGAATGTGGCCCTCGATACGGCTGATCGCGAAGCCTCGGCGGAGAAGATGGCGGCGGTTCGCGGCCTTGCCACTAAGGCCTGCTCACGTTGCGGAGGCAAGGGGTATGGCTACTTCTTCGGCGGTAATCGCGCCCCTGGCCAGTGCTTCAAGTGCGGCGGCGTCGGCAAGGTGTTCGTCTCGGGGAGGGCAAAGTCGGCTGCGACAGCCGTGCAGGCTCAAGTGGAACTGGTCCGTCTTCGGGCTTGCTGGAAGGCCGTCCGTGTCGCGCTGGCCGCCACAAAGGCGCTGCCCCCTTCTTATGCCAGTCGTTCGGACATATCCGAACTGGAACGCCGCCTTTCGGGTTACGAAAAGGCCGGCAAGGCGCTCACCGAAACTGCGATCAAGGAGGTGGCTTAAATGTCTAATGAAATCACCGTCATCCACGCATCCGTTGAATACGGAGGCACCACCTATCCGGTCCGCTTGGAGCGCAAGGGCCGAGGACGCGAATGGACTTTCTCTGGATACGTATCGCAAGAACTGTACCGAATCGGGAACTCTCTTGTTGTCGACGCGGTAGCCTCGCACACGGGCGTGACTCCAGAAGAGATTCGTCGAGAGTGCTCCTCCACGTCTTACCGAAACGGTGAGTTTTGCCACGTGGTCTTTTGCAGGCGCGGGGAAAGGCCGATTCGCTAGATGTCTCCTCGAGTATATGTCGCATTTGACGCCGCCGCAGACAAGTGGTATCTTATCGTCAATGACTGCCATGAACAATGTTCGCCGAGTTTAACGCCATGACGAAGGCTGCGCCATGAGCGAAGAACTCTGTACTCACTGCGGCACGTTCGAGCATCTACATGCAGATGGTGTGTGCCCGAGGATTGTCCTGGGATTGGTCGATCCTGCTAACCAAACGCTTCCATTCACGACACCGGTCAAGCCAAAGCACGCGGGCGGACGTCCCCCAGGTCGCAAGAACAACGTCTACCGTCAGGAGGACGCGCGGCTAACCGTGGCGCAGCAACGGGCCATTACTCACCTCATCGCTGACAAGGCGTCTCATGCAATCGACGATGTGTGTGCGTATCGCATACCGAAGCGTCCGAATGTGCCGAAGCGCAGTGTAAGCGAAGCGAAGGACGCGGCGCTGGCACTCATCAATCAACAGCTATGGAACCTTGAAGGCAAAGCAGACGAAGAAGGTTTAAGTAGCGACGAAGAAGGACGTGTGCTAAAACTACTTGCGGGGTTGAATGCCGCACTTCCTAAGTCCGCCGAGGGAGCACCGACAAAGCCACTAAGCGAAATGACGGACGAAGAAATCGCAGCACTGGAGAGAAAGAAATGACCAAACGACACTGGCCGAGGGACGTGATTGACTTTAGTGACGGTGGCTTAGGCTATATGTTCGGATGTCGCAGTGACACCTGCGGAGCGTGCAACGACGCCGCCAAGGAAATCGCCGACTCGATCGCGCTGCATGGGTTACCGTCGGACAGTTCGACCGTTGACGATCTGGCAACGCAGCCGAATGGTCTCGATCGCATGGCACGAAACGAATGCAACGGTCTTTACTGACATGAATAAGCACACCTACATGATGTCCGTCGGTCCGAGCCTCGACGCGGCGTTAGCCGAGCTTAAGCGACGTGACATCAAATTCCTCAACTGCGAGCGAGCGCCAAATGGCAATTGGATCTTCAGGGTTATGGTCAACCCGGAACATTTCAAGGAGCAACAGCAGCCGTTGTCGTTTACGGGAGTGGAAACGGGGATGCACGATCATCCTCAAGATCCAAACGGAACGTACATTAAGGAGCAACTTGAGCAACCCGAAGACTCGAAATAACCTCGTCATCAACCCCGACAAATCAACCATCGTGTTGTGCGCGGAGTGCCTGTCGATGTACACGCTGGGAGAAGACCACGAACTGTACAAGGCGGGCGCGTCGAGCAAGTGCGAGTGCTGCGAAGTGACAAAGGACAAGAACTAATGACAATTGGAGACTTTCTGAAGTGGCTAATCGAAAACCATTCGTTTGGCTTTTGGTTTTGCCTTGGCATCTTGGTGTCAAGGCCGGGTATTAAGCTGGAGCGAAAATAATGCGCACGCTCATTCATCTCGCCATCAAGCTCGCCTACTACATTCGTCAACGTCTCACGCGACAGTTGCCGAGCAACGAAGAGTTCCGCTTTGCCGAGATCAGCGCGATCGTGACTCAGCTCTGCATCGACAACATGCGCACCAACACGCGTGTTACGTCGTACGACGCAATGAAGGAGTGCAAGTTCCGCGGCAAGAAAGCGACGTATCAGCAAGTCGACGCCGTGTTTCGCAAGCTGGCTCTGGTATCGCAGTCCTTTCGCGACGTCATCCCAGCCGACTACGTGCCCAAGAACTTCGTTCAACCGAACAAGTTTCGAGTCACTCCGCGATTCGTGGGGATGACGCCCGCGCAGATCCAGGCGCGCAATAAGCGGCTTCGCGACAAGTGGGAGTTGTCCAAGAACGCACAGAAGCCCATTGTCGGGGAGACTAAGGGCAGGGACTAAGTGGCCTTTCGCCCTCTCCCGCAGAAAGAACTAACCGCGCTTCAGGTGGAATGGGAGGTTCGGCTTAAGGCCGCGGGGGAGGGTCCGCCTGAGATTCGCTCGCTGTATCAGTCAAGCGATAGCGATGGCATGCATGTGGTGCAATTGCAGTGCGATTACAATCACGAAGGGCGCGAAAGCATTGATTCCGTATTCAGCACGGAAGATAGCGTCGTAAACACCGACACGTTTCAATATTGGAACCAACTCGCCGATAAGGTGCGAGCGCTACCGATCACCTATCCGATATTCGCCCGCGCGTTCTTGACAGCGTACGCTGAGTGTGGTTGTATTGTTGACGCACGTAACCGTGTCGGCATTTCGAAGATGACGGCCTTTCGCTACCTAAGGGAGTTTGATGCTCGTAACTCGCGCGGCCGTCGCTGACGACCTTCCGTTCGTGTTCAATTCGTTCACTCTCGAATACGCTAGGTCTATATTCGCCGAAGGAATGAGCCGGGTTGCGATTCGCCAGTTGATCGTGAACTATGTTCTTGATTATCGATGGAAGGTCCGTATACTCATTGACGACGAGACGCCAGACGAAATCATAGGGTACGTCATCTTCAAAGATGAGACACATGTGGCCTGGCTCTACGTCAAGGGCATCTACCGGCGTAAAGGACTGGCGTCACGCCTGCTGCACGACATTTGCGTAGCCAAGGGACCGATTAAAGCAACTTTCATTCCAAGTCCAGACTTCTCAAGAAAGGCAAGGTCAAAAGGATGGAACCTACTCCACCGACCATGGCAAACGTAGCCCCGGGAAGGTGCGCTTCCGTGTGCGAATCGGAACCTGGTGTGTTCAAGCCATGCAGCCTGTCCAACGGACATTCCGGCGCTCATCAATCAGCGGATGGATTTCCATGGTTTACCAGTTCGGCGACGAACGAGCGTGACACGTGTGACTGTCGCTCGGGCGATGACACGGCGTGTATCGTGACGCTCGCTCAACACACGAGCGCCCATTTTGACGGTAGGTTTTACTGGACCGACGCGAAGCCAGATCTGCTGACGATCTATCCACCCACGCTGTCAGACGACGTGAACCATCCGAAGCATTACACGTCGTACCCGGTTGGCATCGAAGCGATCGACGTGACTGAGCACTTCAACTTCAATATGGGCAACGCCATCAAGTACATTTGGCGCGCCGACCTCAAGGGCAAGCCAATTGAAGACCTGAAAAAGGCCGCGTGGTATATTCAGCGCGAGATCGAACGAAGGAGCAAGGTCAAGTAATGTTCGGACCTAACGCCATGACGCACGTTCTGCTATGGCTCATCGGCTTCGCGTGCGGAATACTGTGCAGCAACACGGGGGAGTTTTGAACGAACCGCCGCCGACCGTTGTATTCGCTGGCGTGCGCCATTGCGCAATCTGCGTCAATGTACCGGCCAGTTACCCGTGTCCGTGCTGTCTGTGTGAATGGGAGCGCATGGGCGTTGCAAAGGAAGAAAAGAAGCTTCTGCGTGATATTCTCAACAGACCGAAGGTAACATAACTGCCACGTAAACCGACGCAAGCTGAGATACGCGCAGAACTTGAACGACGCAAGGCGGGTTCCAAGAAGGCTTGGGATCCGCTTTCTGCATTGTACGATGACCAGCGCGCTTGCTTCATGGATAAGCGTCGACGCCGTATCCTATGTGGGACGCGCCAGCTGGGCAAGAGTACGCTTGCCGCCGTCGAGCTAATCAACGCAGGTCTTGCCAATCCCAATAGCGCCAGCGTCTTCCTGGACTTCGATATCACGCACGCCGAGAAGGTGTTGCTAGAAGACTTTGATCGGCTACTGCGCGAGTACGACATACCAGCGAAGGTGGTCAACGAAGAACTGCACTTCGACAATGGGTCTATCGTGTACATCTTCAGCGGACGGCCCAGTGAGATCAAGAAACTACAGGGCATGAAATTCGCCCTACTCGTGACCGACGAGTCGCAGGACAGCGAAGCGCTCGAAGAGATTTTCAAGCTTTGCAAACCGGCGATGATCCGGCACAACGGTCGCATCCTGGCCATGGGCATCCCGGGCCACATGCGCGAAATTGGCTACTGGTGGGACATCACAGAGGGAAGCCAGACGCACCTATGGGGACAGCATCGCGGCGACATGCGGCGCAATCCGTATCTTCCTGCTGACACCCGCGGGGAGATGATCAATGAGGCAAAAGAAGAATACGGCGAAGAATCACCTTACTTCATGCGGCATTGGCTGGGGATTTGGCCCACTGCTGACAATTCACTGCGAATGTTCAGGTACAACCGTGAACTTAACGGCTACGACGGAGATCCGCCACCTTGTCGATTCCATTCCCTCGGCCTTGATCCCGGGGGAACCATTGACGCCGAGGCTGTCGTCGTGGTTGGACACGGCAATGCAGACGGAAACATTTGGCATGTTGACGAAGATGTAAGCGAAAAGAAACAAGGCGGCGATTGGGACATAACCGGCGAGCGCGTTGGTCCGATGGTGCGACGGTGGAAGCCAGAGCATCGCTACATGGATTATGGCAGCGCGAAGAAATCTGGTAATATCCTGCGCTACCAGCAAGACGCGCTGATCATCATGGACGCCGTGCCGGACAAAGACCCCGAGCAAGAGGCGCAGCGGATCAACATTCTGTTCAATCAACGCCGGCTGTGGATCAAGCGCGGTTCAAAGCTTGAACGCGACTTGCTATATACGATCTGGGATGCAGATGAACTTGCAAAGGGCAAAGTCGTACAGTCGAAAGCTTACAAGCAAAACGCTGGCGATGCTCTGCGAGCCGCAATGTGGGGCGTCCGTGGGTATATGCATATTGGTAAGGCCCGGGAAATACTTTCTGAGGACCAACGCGAAGCCGTCAAGGTTGATAAGATCAAGGCATCAAAGCCTCAGCCAAAGACGCTAGCTAGCGCCGTGGAGGTTCTTACACAACAGCAGCCAAAGAAACACACGACGTTCGGACCACCGGTCAATCCATATGGGATTCCGTGATCAAATGAAAAAAAAGATATATTCAGTGCCATCAAATGATCTGAGGTGGGAGTTCTTCAGATGCGGCGGAAGGGGCGGGCAGAAGCAAAATAAGACCGACTCCGGAGCGCGTGTAACCCATGTCCCGTCTGGCATATCCTGCGAATCCAGGGAGGAGCGCCAGCAGATTCAGAACCGAAGAATTGCACTCAAAAGGCTATCTGAGCATCCAAGGTTCGTGCTTTGGTGCAAGTTGCACATAGCGGCCAACCTAGATGGTTTTGAGTCCATGGCAAGGAAGATCGACGAAGCCATGGACGAGCGCAATCTTAGAATAGAGTCATCGTCTGACTGCATACCAGGCGAGGCACACTGCGACGTTAACGACGCCTGATACCTCTTCCGTGATGTTCGATGGCATCTAAGAGGATTGGGCGCTCTCACCTAGTTATCCCTGACGCTCAAATCCGACCCGGCGTAGACACGACTTACCTGAAGTGGATCGGTAACTACATCGCGGCTAAGCGGCCCGATGTAATCATCTGTATCGGCGACTGGGCTGACATGCCATCGCTTAATTCGTACGCCGTGGGCCAGGCTGACGCCGAGGGAACGCGCTACGAAGCTGACATCAAGTCATCCAAGGCCGCCATGGGCGTGCTGCTAGCGCCGATTGCCAAGATCAGGGGATATCACCCCGTGATGCACATGACAATGGGCAATCACGAGGAGCGAATCGACCGCGAAGCGCAGAAGAACCCACGGCTCATCGGGACAATCGGGACCGGCGATCTGGAGTACGCCGAGTTTGGATGGAACGTCCACGACTTTCTAGAAGTTGCCAGGGTCGATGATATCGAGTACGCGCATTACTTCGTTTCTGGACCCATGTGCAGGCCAGTTTCGTCAGCTGCGGCGCTACTCAAGAATCGCCAGTCGTCCGCCGTGATGGGACACGTTCAACGGATCGACATGGCCGTACATCCATTTACGCAAAACGTCGCGCTGTTTAGCGGTGTTTGCAATACATGGAACGAAAAGTACCTTACTCCGCAAGGCAATAACTGCAAACGCGGCGTTTGGCTGCTAAACGAGGTGCGAAACGGCACGTTTGACCCGATGTTCGTGTCACTTGGCTACTTGGGCCAGAATTATTCGCGGTAAATCGTGGAAGACTGGCAGATTGTTGTCGCGGTGCGCGACTTAATGAAGATTGTTATGGACATGCGCAAGACGGCAAAGGAGCGAAACACAGCCTTGACGCAAATTTGGTACATTTTGCAGCGGGCGGCGCCGTATTGATACCTCTTCCGTGATGAGTGAATGGAAAACTTGCCTAAACTTTTGTCCACGCTGCGAAAGTACGGAGTTACCGACTTCGCCAGGACGAAAGACGGCGCTATCACGGTAAAATTCGGCTCACTTCCTCCAGAACCGGAAGAGAAGGCCGAAGACAAGACGCCGCGTCCCGAGAACGCGCTTGTGCTGGCCCGGGAACTTGGCCTGGTAGGCGAGGCTAGCTGATGGCGCCAGAGACGCGACCGCGCAAGCCAGGCGACTATGGCAAGGGCCCCACGGGCACGACGAACATCGGCAATGTGAGGCGCTGGTGGCAGTGTCCCGCCGCGGTAATTGGCAACATCTCCGAAGTGGGACAATCCCTCTTCCAAGAGCTGGCAATGATCGAGCGCTATCAACTGCGCACTCGATTCATGTATTACATTTCCGCATTGCTTGTCGATGGGCGCGCTCCAGCAACCTTCGGCTTTAGTATGACCGCGCACAACTCACGTGATTCACTGAGGATGAGCAATGCCTTTTTTCGGCCTCCCTCTCTTAATTGTATTGCTGGTATACACGATGTTCTTAAGGAGCGCGTTTGGTCTAGAGTTTCGTGGCTGGAATTCTCGCCGATCGTCAAGAGCGACTTCGAACTTGATACCCGTTGCCAGGAAACGAACGCGTGGCTTTCCGCCTTCTTCGAGGCGACTAATTTCGAAGAAATGATTTCAATGTGCGGCGCTGACTGCGACACCTATGGGACATCGCTTGTCAAGACCATGCCGTCGCTCGATAAGAAGTCAGTCGTTAACAAGCGCGTGATGATCGATGAGATGCGCATCTTTCCAGATGCCGATTTCGCCGATCCTAAACACGAGGGGCAGGTTACGTTTGAGAACCGCGAAGACCTGATCAATGCGTTCGCAAGCGGAAGCGACAAGAAGTCAAAGGCGCTCCGCGACCGACTAATGATTACGCCGTGCGCGTTCCGTGGGTTCGGAGATCCCCCAATGAACCTGAGCGACACGATCGCGTTGGCCGAGGGATTCCGCTACGACCTTGAGAAGGATACGAAGGACGAAGAGAAGATGGGGCGTCACGTGCTGTGCCTCGCTGACGGAACTGTGTTAGTCGATGAGGTTTGGCACGAATCGCCCTACTCGGTCATGCGCTACAATAAGCTGTCGCGTAGCTATGCTGGCAAGGGCATGCCAGAGAATTGCCTCGGCATGCAAATGGAACTGGACCGCATCGTCGCATGTCGGGCCGAGATGCAGCGCTCGACGTCGTATCCGCGGACGCAGATTGACCGAGACGCCAACATCGATCCCGAGTCGCTCAATGGAAACGGCGTAATTGAGTACACCAAAACACCAGCGCGCTTTGACGTAATCAGCGGAACGCCAAAGGATCTAGATGCAACCATCGCGGAACTTGAAAAGAAAATCTTCGCCAGGGAGGGGATCTCTCAGAATACTAGCGGAGGGGATCTTCCGGCAGGAGTGGACGCAGCAGTGGCCATCGAGGCTTTTCAACAGATTGCAGACACTCGACTCTACTCGCATGCTAAGAATCTCGAAAGACTTATCGAAGATGTCGGAGTCAAAACGGTAAAGACCGCGGCGATCGTCAAGCCGAAGATTACCGTCAACTCAAAGGAGTTGGCGTGGACATCGGTTGCGGTTGACCTGAAGAAAGCAAAGCTACAAGCGTTCCCAATGTCGAAGTTACCGTCGTCGCAGACGGGGCAAAAGCAGACGATCGAGGATTGGTTCAAAACCGGCGTAATCAACGGCTCGCAGCGCGCTAGACTAATTGGCATCGGCAACCCGCGAGGACAGTTGCCCACGATCGTAGCTTCAACTAACGCCACACTTTGTCAGCTAGGCGAGATCGTGAAGACCGGGGAGTATCAACCGCCGAATGGTCAATGCGACCCGATGGACGCGTACCAGACGGCCCGTTCCTACTATCTGCGGTCGTTTGCTGACAAGCTGCCGGAAGATCGGTTGACTATGTTGCTGAAGTTTGTTGAGGCCGCGAAGGCCGCAATCAAATCACCAACTGCGCCGTTGCCCGCGGTTCCACCGGGCGCGCCGCCACAGCCGCAAGGAGCGCCAGGTGCCGTTACTCCCGGGCAAGGCTAATATTGGCCACAACATCAAGGTCGAAGAGGAAGCTGGCAAGCCTAAGAAGCAGGCACTGGCTATCGCCCTGAATACCGCCGCTAAGCGAAACTACGAGAAGAAAGGCAAGAAGTAACCATGGCTGACGCGACTACCCCAAATGCAGGCGCTACCACGCCCGCGGCGCAAACTACTCCGACCGTTACCGATGCATCGAAAACCGGCGTAACTCCGGCTACCGAGGTTGCTGCTAAACCACAAGTCGATAATGACCTGATCAAGCAGTTGACCAAGGCCAGCGCCGCCGAGCGCAAGGCCAATCAACTCGTCAACGAAATGAAGGCCAAGCTTGAAGCCGCCACCGGAAGCGCTACCGAGGCGCAGCAAAAGGCAGCGTTGCTTGAGGATATTAAGAAGTCTCCCCGTAAACTGCTGGACCTTGGGATCACGTGGGATCAAATTCTTGAGTCTATCCAGGGAGGCGCTCCCGAGCCGGAGAACCCCAAGCTGACGGCCCTTGAACAGCAGCTAAAGGAACTTCGCGAAGAACGCCAGCGAGAAAAGGACGCAGAGAAAGCAAAAGAGGAAGAAAAGACCAAGTCGGCTCATGATCAAGAGATTGCACGTGGCAAGGATCAAATCAAGGAGATTATCGCAAAAGATGGAGCGGCGGTTGATGCCGAGGGTTTCCCGCGTTGGGCCATTGCGTCACAAGATCCTGGCAATGTTGACCTGATAATGCAGGGAATCGTAGATTTCGTTACCGAGCAATACACCAAAGCCAAGGCCGAGGGGAAAACTTTCTCGATTACTGACGCGGAAGCCTATGAACTTGCGCGCCAGGGACTTGACCAGATTGAAAAGAAAGAGCGTGCCAAGCTTGGCCCTCTTTTGAAAATAGTTCGTGATACCAATTCCGTGAATAATGAAAAGGCAAAGGCACCGACAACGCCAATCACAACCCCGCGACAGCCGCTTCCGCCGCAGAGAGTAACCGTCGATTCAGCCAAGCCTAGAACAACCAAATTCCCCGTCACCACTGGCAGGGGATAACTAGGAGTTACTTACATATGGCTAACATTGATGCGTCCACCTCTGCACTTCTGAAGACCCGCGCCGACGAGAACTTCGACGCGAACGTCCTTATCGGCAATCCCGTTACCTCCCTCATCACTAAGAAGACTGGCGTAGGCGGCAAGGCGTGGCAGGTTGCCTTGCAGGTCGGCGCGAACGTTGCCCGAGGCAAGCGTTTCGCCGATGTCAAGGCCAACGTAGCTCCCACTAAGCGCGTTGAGATGGACTACCAGTTCCAGGAGTCGTACGTGCTGGGGTATTGCCCTGGTATTGACGCCGCGCTGGCTACCGGTGGCGCCAACTCGATCGAGGAGCTTGTCGGCGTTGAGCAGGACATGGCCTACGCCACTGCCGGCTCGCTCATTGAACAGACGATCGTTCGCGGCGACTCCTTCGGCACCATCGCTGCTATCGATTCTGTCGTTTCGGGCACCACGGGTACTGTCGTGTTGCAGCTGGTGAACTTCAACGATTGCTTCTCGATCTACCTGAACGATGTTCTGGCTGTTAAGACTGACCCGTCGACGGCGTCGCTCCAGACCGGCTTCATGACCGTGACGGCTACCGACCCCATGACCGGCCAGATTACGGTCACCATGGGCGGCGGCGGCGACGCCACCAGCTATGCGGGCAAGTCGATCGGCCTCCAGGCCACCTACGCGAACAGCACGTCGCCTCAGACGATGCAGTCGCTCCGCACGTTGTTCACCCGTACTAACCTGTCCAGCGCCTTCGAGGGCCTGGCGTCGCGCGCCTCGGATCCCGTTCGTCTCGCTGGTCACGTTTTCAGCGTCGGCACGATGGGCATCAAGGACATCATCACGCTGTTGGTTGCTTCGATTGGAAACTTCGGTAAGGCCCGCCCGGAGTACGCGTTGGTCTCTACTTCGGGTTACACCGAGCTGGAGCAGGACCTGGGCGATCAGGTTCGCTACACGACTTCGACCGGCAGTGGCCCCGGCGAAAACAGCAAGGTCAACATGCCGTCTATTACGTTCGAGGGTCCTCGCGGTCCCGTGAACGTGGTTGCGGTGCCGACTCAGCTTGACTCGGATGTGTTTGTTATCGACCCGTCGTCTCTGTTCCTGACGACTGCCGGTAGCGACATGATCGAGAAGACCGACGAGGGCGAGAGTGGTTCGGGATGGATCCAGTTGCAGGATTCGGATGCGAAGCGCCTTGGCCTCCGGATGTTGAGCGCGTTTGGGTGCCACGCGTTTTGGAAGTGCGGCCGCGCGATTAGAACTATCTGAAATCATTAAGGAATAAGCAAGACTTAAGCTGGGAGTCATGAATCCGGCGAGCCGCGCCGCTACCTGATACGGGCGACGCGGCCCCAACGCAGAAACACTTAACCCACTACCCATAGATAAGGACGAACCATCATGGCCAGCAAGTACAGTCTCAACAGTGATACCCGCGGAGTCGAACAGATCATCTTGCAGTTCACCGCCGGTACTTCCGGCGCGGTGCCTACGAAGTTCACGCGCGCCAAGGAGATTTACAGCGTCACGAAGTCGACTAACGATTACGTCGTGAAGTTGACGCGGGGCCGCACGGCCCTGATTGACTGGTCCGTGAAGGTTATCCAGGCCACGCCGTCTGTCTCTGGCGCCTGGGAGGGCAAGGTTACGGTTGACGATGTTGCTGGTACTACGAAGTCTGTCACGCTGTCTTTCTACGGCGCCGATGGAACCGCTCACGCCCTCGCCGCTGGCGACATCATGCGCATGGTCCTTTGGGTCAAGAATAGCGCGGGAGCCATCTAAATGAAATTCGATTTCAAACTCCCTGGCAAGGAGACGGCACCGCCTGCTACTTCCGAGGAAAAGCCAATGGGCGAAATGGACGGCGACGAGTCCGGAGAGTACACCAAAGCCGACCTTGGCAAGATGATTGCGTCGGCGATCAAGTCTGGCGATGGCGAAGCGATCTGGGAAGCCGTCAAGAAGTGCGCAACCGCGACGCCCAGCGATGAGTAACCATGGCCACAACGATCGACAAGATCATTCAGGCCGGGCTAGAAGCGGCCGATTGCGAAAAGTCTAACAACTTCAGCACGACCGAACTACTGAGCTATGCTAATGAGTCGCTTTCCGAGACGTATGACGAGATCGTAACCGCCTGGGAGGAATACTTCCAGTCGTCGGTTACGTTTGACGTCGATGCATCTCAGGCGGTGAACCTTCGTACGGTTACAACCGGCATTCCAGTCCCCGATCCGTTCCCCGTTACGTCGCTGCCGTCTAACCCTCGGGTTATCCTTGCGCCAGGGGGACCAGTATTCTCGGCATCGATGGCATCGTCGCTTGCGCTTCAGTGGTTTGCGGTCGGCGGTACGTCTTCATTGTCCACCCGGCCGGGGGCATTAAACCCGCAGGCTGGCCGTGTGTTGCAAGTTACCATCACGCCGTCGGCAACTATCGCAGCACCCACGCGCTGGACACTGTACAAGAATGGCGTGGCTACGGCGGCATCTGCATTCATGTCGTCCGGCTCGTCCGGATCGCAAACGTTCCTTGAGAATTCGTGGGGCGTTCCGGTGCATTTCGAAGATGGCGACGTGATGGACTTCGCGATGCAGGAAACAGGCAGTCCGGCTGCATATTCGTTTGAGGCATCGACCTGGATGTGGCTGGACCAGCCCGATTCGTTATTTTACAAGGAAGCGGGGCTGATCAAGCAGGGTTGCAGTGACCCGATCTTCCCACTTGACACCTACGCAAACCGAAACGACTTCAATTATCGCGGTCCGCGATACTGGATCGCGGGTGAGACGTTGTCGCTATGGCCAAACTTTCCTGGTTCCGCTAGCCTCGCGGGCACCTACACACTTGACTACGTGCCCAACTGTCCAGTTCTGGACTATGGGCAGGTGATTCCCACGGAACTTGAACGATGGAAGGAGATCATATCCGTTTCCATCGGCATCAAGTGCAAGACGAAGCGCGAGCAAGACACGACGTCACTTGAACGGCGCCAGGTGAAACTCATCGAGGGCATCACCGTTGCCCGCGGCAAGCGCAAAAAGGAAGTGCGAAAGATGCAGCCTATGCGCAATTGGGACCAGTTTCCGCAATGGCCATGGAATGGACGAGGGCGCCCGTTTGGCTATTAAGCCATATAGCCGGCGCCCTGTTACGAGCGGCGAAACCGAGGAACTAAACCGGATCCTTGACCAGGTCGAGAAGGCGTTTGATAATGTCCAGGCGCAAATCAACGCACTGTCTCCCTCGGCGTCAAAACCACTAGTAACCGTTGGTCCGTTAGTTGCCGGTCGCCGACAGGTCACGTTCTACGGTTGCCGGTATCTTGACACGTATTGGTTTGCCGACACACCCGGTGGGGCAGGTGGCACGCCTCCGACGTCGTTTGGCATCCCCTTGGGGTTGAACCTCAAGGAAGATATTACGAACATCATGTTTCGAATCATCTCCGACAATGGGCTAGTGTCGTTCATCATCCAGAACACAAATCCAATCTACGTGTACCGATCTGATGGTGCATACGCGAAACTCACATTCTAATGGCACTTACAAAACAAACCGTTGACGTTCAAATTCGACCTCTAAATAATGAGGGGCCGACTACCAACGCTCCCGTTGGTCGCCTGAAGACGCTTGTCAACAAGGTAGCGCGTCGGTTCGAGGGAAACGGACAGGGAGCGGTACTTCGCATCGACCAGCGTCCTGGTACCCCAGCGCTTTCGGTTGCTCAGCGTGACGTCGTGACGGGCACCGATCTTGGCAGTGGTTTTACAAACTTCCAGACGCTTGAGTCGTTCGATGATGAACTGATTGCGGTGTCTGACTCGTCTCCGTTCGTCTATTCCGAGGCTTCCGCGAAGTGGTCGCGCTATCCATATATCTACTCTCCGACCGTCGCCAAGGAGAAGCCGGTATACAGCCAGAACGTCACGATCGCCAATCCCGACGCCGCCGTGGCTAACGGGGTATGCTTTAGGACATGGTCTGAGCCATTGCCTGTTAACCACGTTCCCGGTCCCATCTTCGGCGCGGTTGAAGACATCACGGACGGCACTCCGATTCGAGCCAAGTTCAAGATAGCCGACGGTACAGACCCGAGCAACCCGTCTAAGGTGCGCTGCAAGGTTGTCACCGACGGGACCTACTTCTACGTCGTGTTCTCGGTAATCACCGCGGTCGTGTGCGCTGTGTACAACCAAAACGGCCAGCAACTCGCCATCACCAGCACATTCGACACACTTCAACACCCGGCGTCTCCCTGGGATTTGACGTTCTCGGGAGGTCACGTGCTTTACGTGCAGACCAAGTCGCCATCCGGCTCGAACGCGCGCGTAACCAAACTCACGTTCAACGGCGTATCAACCATCACGCCGGTTACGACAGACATGGCGTTCCTGGCGCAAGCAGACATCACGGCACAGTGGGCAGAGAACCGTGAAAACGACGGCAACGCCTATCTGCTGACTGCGTCACAGGGCGACTCTCGTCTGTTGATTCGCGCCTTCCGCATCGGTACGCTCAGCGGGACCCCGACCGTCACCGGTGCATTCTCCGTCGAGCAAAGCAACCCCGATACGATGGGAATCATCTACGACGTGGCAGACGGTGAGGGAGTGTCCGACGTTCTATTCGAGCTTACTGGAGCATTCCAGTACGGGATCCTGAAGGTTCAGGCATCTTTCGTCCAGGAAGCCGATGTACGTTTCGATTCTACCGTGTTCCTGGTTGCCACGATCGGCGCCGATACGACGACAAACAAGATCATCTACTCCGTTCGCGTCGCAGGACGCCCGTTCAAGCTCGACGGTCGCGAAACGTTCCTAGCCTACTACTCTGCCAAGCCAAACGTCGTCATCGATCAGGGGTTCGGTCCACGAGCGTACAATGACGCTGACCCTACCTACTTCCTGATCGATGTGGACACGCAGCAGTGCGTTGGTCGCCTGAACCCCGGTTACGCCGAGATGGAGTGGGCACGCTTCGACTTCCCTGATTCGGCAGTTACTATTTATCCTACGGGTCCGTATGCATTCTGTATCCCGCACGTTGTTACCGATCCTTCGACAGGAAAGATCCACGTAACCTGCGGGTTCGAGTCGGCACAATTCGTCGAGACGATCGCGACTGGCAATGACATCATACCGTTCGTAGAGAAGACGGTAAACTCCACCGGCATCCAGGACCTTGTGTTTGGAGGTGTTGGCAAGGCGTTCGAGTTTGGCAACCAATTGATGATGCCGGGCGCAATCGCCACACAGTTTGATGGGCAGAAGTTCAGTGAGCACGGGGTTAATTTGCCGCCTAATCAGCCTGGTATTTCAGCGTCGACTGGGGGATCTGTAGAGATCGGCCTTCGGTCGTATATAGTGGTGGCGCAATACACCAATCGCAACGGAGACAGGGTGTTCTCTGCCGTGTCTATGCCCGCAGTCATTACCACCAGCGGATCGCAGAACACGATCACATTGACCGGACTTATGCTGCATATGACGACCCGCGATGACGTAACATTCATTATCTATCGCAATATCATTGACAATGGCGTACCGTCGCTGATTCATTATCGTCTGAACGATCCGGTGGGCAATGGAATCCACAACGATCCGACCGCTCTGACCTGGACGTATGTCGACACTGTTTCTGATACCCTTATCAAGACAAATGAACCGCTGTATACAGATCAATCGTTCTTGCAACGTGACCCGTGTCCTGCGTTCTCGGTGGGTACGCGGATTGGCAATAGGGCGTTTGTCATTGGACCAGACAATGCCATTTGGTATAGCGGAGAGCTTTCCGAGGGAACCGCACCATGGTTCAATATTGCACAGCGAATCCCGAAGTTCACCAACGACGAGATCGTTAGCATCGAAGCCCTGGACGGTCGCGCTATCTGTGTCACGGGAAAGAATGTTTGGTACCAGGATGTGAGCGGTTTGCTAGATGCAACCGGAGCCGGCGGGAACATCCCGAATGCTGTCGAACTGCCATTCTCGAACGGCGGTACTGGACCGTCTGTTGTATTTGACAAGGGCGTAGCGTACTCATCGGTTTCTGGTGGCGTATGGGTTGTCACGCGCGGTCTAGTGAATCAGAAACTTAGCGGCCCAGTTGTCAACGATCTGAACGACACTGGATTTCCGCCGTTGCAGATTACTGGCATCGAGATCGACAATGCGCAGCGAATTCACGTTGGTCTCAACGGAAATAAGTTTGTGGTTTACGATGCCATCAACGGCTGTTGGTCCACGTATGACGTATTGTCGAGTCCGCTTACGCTGCACACGTTCAAGGGTAATGTGCACTACGCCGATTCAACGCGTGTACATCGATTCGATCCGCAATACTATCTCGACACGGATTCGTCTGGCACTGCGCATACCATGTCCGGAATCGTTGAATTTGATCCGTTCCACCTTATCGGAATCAAAAAGTTCATGCGCCTGTGGAAGTTCAACATTTCTGGCGCCAACATTGCGCCGCACCATGTAAAACTTACGGCCACATATGACCCCGACACGGCACGAAATCCGATCGTGGAATCATGGGACTTCGATGTGTCGGTAGCGGATCCGTGGGCATTCGAGTTTGAGCCCAAGTTGGAACAATGCGAGACCTTCTCCGTGAAGATAGAGGACAGTGTCGATTTGTCTGTTCCATATTCCGACGGAAGAAGCTACAGCATCGAAGCGATTGGCGTTGAAGTTGGCATCGAAGGTGGGCTCGCAAAGGTTCCTCTTGCACGGCGAATCAAGAGCAACGGATAGGATAACGCAATGAGTTGGTACGACAGTATACCTGGCGTTTCTCTTTTCACGGGGCACGACCGCGTGCAAGAACAGCCCGGCGTAGGCGGCGGCGGCAATATCAACGGCGGCAATACTGTTGTCAACCCGGACGGTAAGGGCGGACTCATTAACCCTCGCACCGGGGAGCCGCTTACTAAGGATCCGTCAACCGGTATGTTTTTCGACCCGTCAAGCGGTGTTAGCTACCAGCCCAATGGCACGATTGTGGCCGATCCCAACCTTGCTCAGCAGGTCGCAAAGAACTTTTCGACAGCGCAATCGCTTATCGCACAGGGAAGCGGACAAAATAGCGGACTTGATCGGACAGAGGGGCAGCAAGAGGGACTCGCAACCACTTTAAATAACGTGATTAATAATCCTAACGCGCCGTCCGTGGCGCGGACACAGCTTGCGCAATCCCAGGACAACACGGCGAAGGCGATCCTTGAACAGGCCGCCGGTGTGTCTGGAAACAATGCCTACGACGCTCGCCGAACGGCTATCCAGGCGCTTGGTAACGCAGAGACGCAGAATGCAGGCAACGCAGCTCTCTTGCGGGCGAACGAGGTAAACGCGGCGACGCAGGGACTTGGCTCTACGCTCAATAACCTTGGTGCGGGCCAACGCGCGCGTCAGGCTATCGACTATAGCACCGGCACCGGACTGACGGGAACGGCGCAAGGCGGCCAGGAGGCGCAACAGGGATTGAATCAGAAGGCGCAGCAGAGCAACCTGGAGCAAGACAACAAACTCACCGGGGCCATTATCGGCGGGATCTCCGCAGGCGGATCAGCGTAATGCCTGGTCTCGATCCTTCGGCTATCGCGCCGATCGTTCCAATCGTTCAGCAGGTCGATAACCCGCCTCCGCTTGCGCGTCAGGTTCCTGGCGGCGCCGAGGGGCCAGTGATGACTCCAGGACACCGGGGAGCGCCCACGGTACCACGTTGGTTTCAGCCTCCCATTCGGGAAACGCCCGCGCCGGTGGTTCAACCCACGCCCATTACATCTCGGCGTCCATCCATGGCATCAGCCACGGAAGCTGCGGACATCGCTACTAAGTCGGGCTATGACACCGCCGCCGCGCAAGAAGCAATCGGCCCGGCTAAGGTCGCCGAAAAGGAGGGCAACGCCGCCGCTCAACAGAAGATGGCGGATCAGCAAGCCGCCAATGCAGCCGAGATCGCGCGAACGCAGCAGGCGCAACAAGATGGACTGACGCAAGCGCGTGAGCTTTCGCAAAGGGCGAACGAGGAATACAAGAACTTCAAGTTTCATGACTACTGGGAAGACAAACCCACATCTGAGCATCTGAAGGCGCAAATCTTCTCTGGACTCGGAGAGTTTGCAGCCATTCTCAGCGGCAGTGGTCGCAATCAAGCTGCGATGAATATCAAGTCACTGATCGATCGTGACTTTGAGAAGCAGAAACTCAAGATGTCGTCGCTGCAAGAGTTTGCGAAGATGCGCCAGGAAGGCGTGATTTCGCTTGAGGGACAGTACAAGAATAACCTTGCACTGCTCGGACTGAAGCAAGCGGCGGCATACAATGCCGTGGCAGATGAAGCGAAGGCACAGGCGATCCGCAACGGCGAGGCGCCCGAACAGGCGGAAAACAACGTTCTCGTTAAGCAGATTCGCCAGAAGGCGGATGAACTTCGGGCCAAGAACGAAGCCGACCTTGAGAAGGCACGCGCTCAGCTTGCGATGGCCGGCATGAAGGCGGCGCCGAATCAGCCAGCGGACCCGAATGTCCTGGCGATGCTCGCGAAGCTGGCAGAGAAGCCCGGAGTTACGCAGGCCGATGTCTATGCTGCTGCCGCGAGGGCCGGCATCAAGAATAGCAACAAAGAATTGCAGCCGATCATTGATAACGTCAATTCGCAGGGTAACAAGGCGAATGCCGCGAAGGAAAAACAAGACGAGCGAACCATCACCGTCGGCGGCGAAACCCTCGTCGCGCCATCCGTGCGCCAGGCTACGCAAATCGAACAGCGCGCCGTGAACTATCAGGACGCGGTCGAGTCGCTTGAGGCACTTAAGGCCAAGGTCAAGAAGGATCCGATTACTGGCCGTCTGCCGACAGGAGACGAATACGATCGTGCCGTTCTGGCGGTCGCGGCAACTACCACCGCTAACCCGTCAGATAAGACCACCGCTCACGAGGCGGGAACGCTGAAAAACTGGCAGGTGGTTTCCGAAGACGCCATCAACAGAACGCTTAAGCACGTGAAGGAGCGTCAAGAGAAGTTCCTTGGCGCCTACCGCGCGAAGCCCGGAAATGAACCCGCCGCGGAGTCCAAGAAGTCCGGTTCCGCATCACACCCGGTTGGCACGATCGTTTCTAGCGGCGGCAAGAAGTACCGCGTGACCAGTGAAGACGGCGACATCGAAGAGGTACAGTGAAACTCTCCGACCTGAAGGATCCAGTCGTCGTTTCGGAACCGAAGAAACTTTCGGACCTTAAGGACGTAGAAGTAGCTAGCAAACCGGACGAACCGTCGGTTATTGGTCTATCTGGGCCGGGGTCGAAGGACGAGAATCCAGGCGATGTAATCACTAAGCCGGTGCCCACTTCGGTGGGCGGTGCGGCCAAGCAGGTTGGAGAAGGCGCACTTGATTCTGTCAAGTCCTTCGGCCGTGGAATCAAGACACTGTCGTCCGAGGCATCACCATATAACGAGTCCGGCGCTCACGTCCCGTTCTCCGGTCTTACCGATCCATCGAAACGACGTGAACTTGAGCGCGGAGTTAGCGACGTCGTCACGCTCGGCGCTGCCGAGAAGCTTGGCAATGTCGTTGACCCTCAGTTCGCTGCGACCGCAAAACCGGATGCCGAGGCAGCGCCCGGGTACCGCGAAGCCGGCGGGGTCGCCGGTTCGGCCCTTCCGAGCGTTCTTGAAGTCGCCGGTCAAGCTGGAAAGAAAGCATTCAGTGGCGCAGTTGAACGCGCCGGTAACAAGGTAGTCGACGAAGTTGCAACCGGCGCCCGTCCCGATGTCCGCCGCGACCTTGGTGAGAAGCGCGAGATTATAAACAAGATTGCCAAGGAAGATAAGTCGGCAATCAAGAAGCCGTCTGACCCGGCATCGCTGCTTGAGTCGTCGCAAGAGGCGATTACTAAGCGCATGAATCAGAACGACGCACTGTACGCGGCGCATGACGTGAAGTCTCCCGGGGTTGGCGTGTCGATCGGCGAGATGCGAGAGAAGATCCTTGACGCAGCCGATAAAGCCGCGAAAAACCCGTCCACCGTCGATACCGTAGCACCTAAGCTACGCAAGTTGGCCGACAATGTGATGGCATTCGGTGACCCCGGTGAGTTTGTTTCGTCTCGTCAGGCGCGCCAACTTGCTACCGACTGGCAGAAAGTGGCGATGTCAGGTGCCGAGGGCGCCGAGGAAAACGTGACCCAAGAGGCGCACCGTCATGCGGCTAATGCAATCATTGAGGCACTGGATAAGCATGTCGGCGGCGACCCCAAGATCAAGCGGCTGAACGAGGAGATTTCGGCGTTGCTTGATGTGAACAAGGCGGCGCAGCAGCGTTTGCGAGTCGAGCGCGAAGCGGGGCGGCCAAGCGAAGGATCGCTGAAGCACGCACCGCAGATTATCAAGGATTTTGCCCATGGTGGGCTTACCGGCGGACTTGCCAAGGCCGGCTACCGCGCGGCCCATGCGGCGTGGAACAATAAAGATGCGGCCATGGCTGGCATCGCGAAGATGGCGCGCGCTGGCGAGCATGTAACCGACGAAGACATCGCTAACGCAGTTAAAGCTGGCGCAAAGATTACCAGCATCCAAGCGATCGTGAATGGACAAAATGACCAGCCCTGAAGAGGGACAAATCGATCCCGGGGAAGCCTTTGCGGCTGTTATCGGCGTAAATCCCATTCTGTCCAAGCGCGTCGAGTCCATCTCTGACAAACAGAAACGCGATGTCCTATCGCTGACTGAGCGAATAGGCAAGCTGTGCAAGTCGCTTATCCGTGGAACAATCATCCCATCGCAGCCCGACTCGCCGGACTATTTCAAGGTACTCGATCTGACATCTGGCAAGATAGATACGCCGCAGATCATCGAAATGATCAGCGAGATACCCGATGGTGCGCAACTGCCGTACATGACCGTTGCTAACAAAATCTACTCAACGCTGCAAAACAGTATTCCCAAGAGCGGATCGAAAACGATCACCGGATCCGACGTCCAGAAGCCGAACGAAACGGAGTTGCTGAAGTTCAATGAGCTTTACTGGACGCTTGACGATCCGGTCAACTACGCAATCGGGGCCATGGCCGATGGTTCGATGATGCCAGATGTCGCGAATGCCATGAACGCGGTTTACCCCTCACTTTCGGCGTACATCACCGGATGTATTCACGCGGAGATTTCCTCCAAGGGAAAGGGCAAGTGGTTCCCACTGCCATGGCGCGTCAACGTGGGTATTTCATCATGGCTCGGAATCGTCCAAGAGCCGGCCATTCCAGCGCCGCCGATTCAACCGCAAGAGAAACCAGCTAACAGCGAAGGCGAATCGCCAGCCGATGACAAAGCCGACATGACGCAAACGGAGCGCGTAGCGGCCGGAGTTAAGTGATACCAATTCCGTGATATATGTTAGGGCGCTATGAGCGCGAAGGGGGTTTCTTATGTCGCAACTTTACAACTCTGGTCCGATTCTTAGGGTCTCCACCCCGGCATTCGCGCTAATTAGCGGATCCGTTTCTGGAACCACGCCGAAGGTTTCAGGGTGGATCGAGCTTAAGGACGTAGACACGTTCGTGGTTGCGATTACGCAGGGCACGGGCGTAAACGGCGTTTGGACGGCAGACGTCGCCACCGACGCAAACGGTCGCGATGTCAAGCCACTCCCTAACCCACCGGCGTTCCCATCTGGCGTTGCGGCTACCGGCTCGCCGGTTATCACGATGCCAGGCGATCAGTTTTATTTCCTTCGCCTAACATTTACGCCGTCTGCCGGCTCATCAACTGCGGTGGCCAATGCGGGACTAATTACCTCTAAGCCAGTGTCAACCGCCAGGTCGGAGATTTGGGGCATGGGAATTTACGTCCCCGCCGCCGATACGTTGGCGTGTGATATCGCGCTTGAGTTTTCGCCCAACTATGATCTGCGAACCGTCGGTGGATCTACGACCTCAACGCCGCAGTTCAAGAATACCACGGATGACCCCGCTATTTGGATGCCTGCGGTAGGAGTTCCATCGGCGAGCGGAGTTGAGACTGCCATTGCCATCCCGTCGGTAGTCGGAAGCGCCGGACAGAGCGCCTACTACCGATTCCAGCATTTTGAGCCGATTGCGATTCGCCTTAAGGTGACTCCAACTGCAGGATTCGGACATTTCCGATCCTGGTCGAACGGGAAGGGTTAACCATGGCAATCGCCGACGCATACGGTAACCCAGTCGAGCCTGGAACGCCAGTAATCACGCTGTACGGAAGTGACAACAAGCCGCTTCCGCCGCGCAAGAGAATCATCGTCGATTCCACGATCACGCTAACCGACGATCCCGCAAGCAATGCCACGCGCATGACAGTGCCAACGCCGGTCATCACGATCCCAAACGCAACAGAGTCCGTTGCTGGTCTCATGTCCGCGCCCGATAAGGTAAAGGCCGACTCCGTTGACAAGGTTCACAATGCCGCGTTCACTAGCCAGACATCGGTAAACTCGAATACATGGGCAGTAGGGAAATACAGGCGCCTTGAGGTTCGAGTGCGAACGACTGCCGGTAACTCTACGTTCCATGGACTTGCGTTGGTCGGTCTCGTCGGAAGCATTTATTACAATTTTGATCTCGGTGTATCCGGTGGAGCTGCCAATAACACCGCAGGGGCGGCGGCATGGTCAGTTAATCACAGCACCACGGGCGGGGCGCCAACTCTTACCAAGTTTGACATCGAGATCGTCAATGGATTTTACCGCAACATGGTGGCGCAAGCTTCCGGCGGTAACGGCAATGGTCAGGTTACGTCTGGCCTCGCGGTCGATAATAGCCACGATGTAACCGGTGTTACCGTAAGCTTCTCTACGTCGTCCTCCGGTTGGCTCGAAGTGATCGGATACGTGTAATGGCATTCGGAGAACCGGAACGGGATGCATACGGCAATCCGATAAGCATCCCACCGCATAATCAAGTTGTAATCGGACCCGATAACCTTCCGCTTGCCCGTCGTACGAAGATGGGATTTGGCGATGGGTTTACCCTGTTTGATGATCCAGACAGCGACTGCACCCGCATCAACGTAGGCGGCAACTCCGGATCCGTTAGCATCGTGGATACGGCGGCGGCCCTTAGGTCGCTTTCGCCTGCTCCACAATCTTCGCTTCTATACCGAACCCGCGGTGCCATTGCCGCAAATGATGGCGGCGGGGCGTTCTTTAGATGGGATCCGACGGCGACCGACGTGGATGATGGCGTTATCGTGCTCAAGCGTCTTGTAACCACGACCGGCCGATTTCGCTACGTGGACATGTCGTCAAACAAGATCTACAACGCTCTTTGCGCCGTTCCGCAGATCGGATCATCTCGCTCTGTTTCATTCGATCCGACCGGTACCACTGCGATGCGCGATGAAATGTGGCGCGTTACAAAGATTCTTCGAGATAACGGATTCGGCGGGATTCACTTCCCCGGCGGCGTCTATAAGTGTTTCGGAGACGAGCAGGTTGGCGCATCGAGCAAGCCGATGGTTTCGTTTGCGCTGCTTGGATCGGCGGGAACTATATTCCGCGGTCCGGCACACGGTCCCAATACGCTTTCGGTTTCGCTTAGCGTATATGCATACTGCTACGGTGACACGTTCCCTACCACGACAATCATCCAGGACAACAACCCTAATAAGCCGAGTTGGACGCAGACGTTTCTTGGCTATGAGCGCACGCTGGGAGGGACCACCGGGGGGGATACGCTGGTCTCTGACGTTGTAACCGATAACCTCCAGCCAGGCGATCAGATTGCAACTTACCTGGGAGCGGAACCAACAGACGCAAATGGGTGGTGCGCGCGTTGGCAGATTGGCGAAATCGCGTCCGTAACGCGTGGATCTGGCAATACCGGATCGGTTACTATGGTGCAGCCAATACCAGGGCCGATGCCGCCCAATTCAGGATTGAATACGATCCGCACCACGCAGACGTTTCATACCCTTAAGAAGCTGTCTGGATTTCAGGACGGGACGTCATTTATTGGCATCACGTTTGATAACGTGTCCGTGAACCCCGCCGGTGCTCGAAACTTCTACGTCGATTGCACATGGGATTATGCCGTATTTGGTCTCAATCTGTTCATGGTTGAGAACATCATGATACCAAGGCTATATGTAAAAACTGCGACTGGTGTTGACATTGGCGGCGGCGGGGCGTTCGCTCACTATGGCGGATTGATTGCAATTCAGTCGTGCTATTCTACTTTTATCGGGTCTCTTAAGGTTGATAATCTCGATGGCGTGTTCCTGATCGATGAGGAACTCTCGCCGAATGGGACCTACGTTGGCACGATGGACGTAACCGTAAATGGCCAGGCGTCCATCGGCGGCCATACGCAAATGACCATTGGCCAGAGCAGCGGGATAGAAATCGGCACTGCCACGATCCGTGGTGGCTACGGATTTCTGGACTTCTCGCCGATCACTCATATCAGTACGCTAAACCTGATCCTTGGATCCGGAGCGCCGGGATCCACCAACACACTGCCGAATATTCGGACACAGAATATCGATCGCATTACCTACAACGGACGGACGTATCGACAGAAGGCGAGCGATACCGTCGTCCTTCCCATTCCAGTCAACGGCAGTAAGACATACGACTTTCCTTCATATGGCATGATCGCCAATATGAGGATGAACCCGTCATCGCTAACCGGCGTGACCACATTGAACCTTTTGAACTCTTTTGGAAGTACGGTCAGTATTCTTGGGCTTTCGCCGACTGCCAATGCATGGAACGACATTAACCCCGCCCAAGACATCGCCGGGTATGGCAATACGACTGTTCCGAATATTACGAGCCTTCAGATCGTCACAGACAATACCGCCCCGGCCGGGGGGACGATTGAATTTGAGATTGTCTCGTTCCAGGTGGATCCCATCAACGGATCGGTGAATCTCAGTGACAATACATACCGCGATACAGTTTCAGGAAACGTGGCTCCTACCGCAAATGCTAAGTTCATTGGTCAGAAATACTTTGATACAACTGGCTTGGTTGTTTACGATGCGGTTGGCGTTGGTGGCGGTTCGGCGGATTGGGTTGCAAGGGGACTTCCCAATATCCACACGGGCGGAATCTATGGCAACGCCGC
>Ga0207663_10000208_pt1 | contig 26193 bp, 29 predicted proteins | sample LARL53metaG_FD_184346 | JGI IMG/M metagenome (GOLD analysis project Ga0207663, IMG submission 184346) | Corn, switchgrass and miscanthus rhizosphere microbial communities from Kellogg Biological Station, Michigan, USA - LAR L5-3 metaG... | ecosystem: Host-associated > Plants > Roots >...
CTGAAAGCGTCTATTTACAATATGTTCGTGGATAAGACGGCGGTATAAAATAAATTTCAATCAAATATTCTTTCATATTCTAGTTGTTCGACAGACCAGAAAAACCAGTAGAAACTACAATTATACCAGAAGAGATAGAAAGTAAAGACGAAGCAGAATATGAACAAATGAAGTCTGCTGAGAACGATATGGATGGGGACGATAATCCAGATTTAGATCCAGAAGAAGTCTAGGGATAAAATAAATTATTATCTAACAGTGATGAATAACAACTCACTCCTGATCTTTCATTTTTCTTAGGTATCTTAGCATTCGTAATTGTGGCACTTGTTCCATCACGAAGAGCTGAAATTACTATTAATTTTTGTTATTATCACTAATCAACTATGAAGTGAAGTAAAAATAATCAAAAATTATGTGACTGCATGTGCAGGGATACTAACTAACGAAAAACTGGATCTAAACATATCATATGATCGCTGCTTATGTTTGTTTGTTGTCAATGATCATCAAAAATATAAGCAAGTTTTTCGCAATTCGAGTCAGCATATAATTTGCGTCCTAATATCCGGTTGTATCCAAAAAGCAATCGATGTTGAGTTTCAAAAATGCTTCAAATTTTCATAGCCCGTATTACCCTAGAAAGGCTATGACATACCTTTCTATATTAATGACATAGATTATTGTATACCAACTTGAAATGACTCTAATACTTTCTTACGTATGATGATTCTGTAGTCGATAGATACATCTACCTTGTACAGAGCTTCGCTGCGCTACGCTGTGGAGTTTCACTGTCAAAGTATAACAACCTATGTATGTGTAGATATGGAATGAAATCTATCCTATTGTTACATTCTAGAGTTTATAATACAGAACAATCTCACCACTATTCCGCTTCAATACCTTTATCAACTTCATTTTTATAGCTTTTGATATTTGGGTATATCCTTCTCCTTCCACTAGTGTAGTGGCGTTTCTACCACCCACTATTGTGGGGGCTATTGTCACAATTAGATCATCCACCATTCTTAAGCTCAAAAGAGACCAATTCAACTCTCCTCCGCCCTCAACGAGGATTTTTTTTATTCCTATCATTTTCAGAAACAAAAAAACCTTCCCCAAATCAACTGTTTCAGTTCCGGCAATAACAACCAGTGCGCCTGCATTCCCGATTTTACGAATCTTGTAGTTAGACGCTCTTTTTGTTACTGCTATTATAGTCTTGATCTTACGGGCGCTTTTCAACAGTTTTGAATTAAGTGGTATTCGAGCTGTGCTATCTATTATGACTCTGACAGGATTTTCACCCTTGTTTTTATGTAGTCTGACAGAGAGTCTGGGATTATCCATAAGGACAGTTGAAATTCCAACAATAATTGCATCAACGGCTGATCGTAATTTATGGACTCTTCTCAGATCATTAATGGAGGAAATTTTAGAATCACCTAGTTTAGTTGCAATCTTTCCATCAACTGTCATTGCCGCATTAATTGTTACTTGCAGTTCAAAGTTGCGGTTCATCTACAAATTTTCCATTTATCATTATAGCCCTGATTGAATCCTTGCTTGCCCTGTGAACTATGGCAGCATAGGGGTTGAGCATGGGACATAGATCAATATGCTTCTTATCGATGAATATCAGATCAGCCGAGCGTCTTACTCCGATATAGCCTGAATTCAATCCAAGAATTTCCGCCCCGTTTACCGTTGCCATCTTTAGTATATCTTTAGCATTAATGAATTCATGTTCTGTTGCCCTAGATGTTTTCCAGAGGTAATCCATTTCCCTGAAAATGTCTGGGGAGTTCAACATCACATTGTCTGTACCTATGCCAATAGTGCAGCCGCTCTTCAACATTTTTGCAACCTTTGGAATGCCAGCTCCAAGTATCCCATTTGCCCTGGGGCAGACTATCACTGCAGTTCTTTTCTTTGTTACTAAGGAAATATCATTGTTCGTTACATTGGTCATATGTACTATGAAATCAGGTTTCAGATATTGCATTATTCTTTTTATCTCTGTTTTATTCGTCTTTGATCTTGAGAACTTGGCGGTGCTCATTGATTCAGCCGCATGAATTGCTAGCAACAATTTCTTATTGCTCTTCTTATTGCTAATTTGCAATAGTTCGTAATACTGCTGGAGCGATTCATCGGTATTTTCGTTTGCACCGCTAATTCCAAGTCCGTCAGAAATTCTCAAAGCATCAGCAGCCATCTGTAATGCTTCTGATGGGAGCTTTTTGCCATCTCCCACTTCTCCTGGTTTGCTTGTTTTGCCATCTCCCCTTTTCCATCCTTTTTTTCCCGTATGACTAAAGTAATATTCAGCACGACCGAGTATCACACATTTAATAGGCAGATCAGATATCGCATCCTTTAACAGCTTCACACCAGTATAGCCGCCCTCTCTGAAATCTGCAAATGCAATTATGCCTTTTTTCATCATAGATACCGCTGAGCTCCTCATGAATATCTTCAGATGCTCTGACATAGTCCTCTGCAAAATCAGTTTTTTCGCCCCTAAAACGGGATGAACCCTGGTGTCAAGTCCGGAATCAACTCCAATATCTTTGCCAATCGAATCCCCAATGTGTGTATGTGCGTTTATGAATCCAGGAATGATAAAAAATCCTTCTGCATCATATGTTTTCCTGTTTCTATCATGATTTGCATTATGATAACTTCCAGTCCCGACCTTTCTTATTAATCCGTTTTTTCCAATCTCAAGAAATCCACTTTTGACGAAAGTTAAATCTCTTCCTAGCAGGAGGCTTGCGTTCCTTATTTCTATAGACATTCTATCTCATAAAACGGCTGAATTTTTCCCTCATTTCTTAAGCTTCTAATCGTGTCGAGTGCTCTAGTGGCAGCCTCGGCAGCCTTTCTTCCTGTCCTTCCAACACCTATTCCACAATTTAATTTTATATCCATGCCTTTAGTTACTCTCTCGATAATTTTCTCGGCATCTTGCTTTGTTGTTCCATTTGATATCACCATGAAATTGTCTCCACCAATGAAAAATGTCATCGACTCTTTTTTAAGAAATTCTTCTGATAGGCTAGCATGGATCTTTGATACTAAAGATGCAATTTCGTAAGGTGATATCTTGGAGCCAACATTTGTTGAACCATCAATATCAATATGCATTATTTGAGCAAAGTCATAAACTGAATCCAAGTTAGAACATTCTTTCCCAAAAATTCTAGCTCTTTTATCAAGAAGCTTCCCTGTCCTCCTTGCATCATACGCATTCATATTAGCCTCAAATGATGTCATCCCATTCCCAATCGTCATTGATAGTTTAAGATTGTTGTAAATCTTTTCAAGCTCCTTCTGGATGAGTATGTGGTCCTGTGTGGAGAGGCCATTAGTTATCGCAAAATACTCATCATATCTATTTGCAAATACTAATGATTCTCTTTCTGAAAACAGTCGCTGTACATCATAGTAGATCCTTGCTTGGAGCATTTGAAGAACTCCTTCTCTATCACTGCCGAGCGTAAGTGTCCATGGACCGTATCCTTCGATTCTGATAATTGTCATTTGTATTGTCAATCTATTATTGTCGCCTTCCCTCTTGAACTCTGATTCTCTTTTTTCAGCTTTTTAATCCTGATTGCCATATTAACTGCTGCGTTTACAGCACGCAATGGTACAAGCCTGACCCTGTTTCTTGCTTGTTCAATGGTGATATTTGGACCTGTAATTCCTAGCGCGACTGGTTTGCCATGTTTCAGTGAAAGATCAGCGATCAGTCTGGCTGCATTTTCTGCCACAATCTCGTCATGCCGCGTCTCGCCTTTGATTACTGCGCCAAGCGTTACAACAGCATCTACGTCGCTCTTTTTCAACAATTCTTCAAGTATCAATGGCATGTCGAATGAACCAGGCACATAACATACGTACCTTATATCTGCATTGACTTTTTGAGCTTGACTTTTCGCAGCAGCGAGCATCTGAAACGTAATACTTCTGTTAAACTCGGAGACCACTATCGCTATTTTGATTTTGTTCAATTACTCGTATCAAGCCGCCTCATCATGATTTTTTTTAACTGATTTGCCTCCAGTAATGGAATGGCAGCCTTATCAGCATATCTTTTTGCCTTGCTTGCTGACAACGCTCGATAGGTGGTAGAATCTAACATTTCGCAGATTGCCACGACCGGGATCAATCCCGCCATCTGAGTTAGACATACGCATAGCTCAGTGTGTCCCATTCGTCGTTGAAGAAGGCCTTTGGAGGCAATTAGAATCGGGACATGACCTGGCGCTCTAAAATTATTTGCAAATTCTTCTATTCCGCCAGAATCAATTTTTTTACATACTTCTGCCAGTCTAGAGATTGTCAATGCTCTATCGATATCAGTAATTCCAGTATACGTATCACGATGATTGACAGCAATTGAAAAAGAAGGGTTGTCTCCATACGGAGATTTGCCGCGACTTAATTTTGAGAAGATCGGGTTAATGTTTGAGAGACTTTGGATTATTTCCTGCATATACACTAGACCCAATTTTACCGTAATTTCATTTGCAATAGCTACACACAGCAGTCCTCCAGCATCATTTCTCATTGTTGTAACATGCAGCGGCCTGACGTGCTCAGCAGCAATTACCATGTCAATTTCATCTTCACGTCCTTTGTCATCATGCACAAGGACAAATTTGCCATTCCGTAAAGCAGCAATTCCTTCTTCAATTGAAGACAAGCAAGTATCTTCCCACAGAAATTCATTATATAGTTTACTAAAGTCCGAGTTTAAACTAATTTTTTGGTAGGTTATTAGTCACATACCTGCCGATTAGGTCAATCTCTATATTGACACTGTCGCCTCTCGATTTCAAACCTAATGTTGTGTTATCTAAGGTGTAGGGTATCAAGGCGATGGAGACCCTTTGATTCTTTACTTCTATGAGAGTTAGGCTTATCCCATCTACCGCTATAGATCCCTTGGGGACAATTGAAGGAAACACACTAGCATCGTTAATTTTTATCCATATCTTCGTTCCTGTATAGGAGGTGCTGATTTCTTCGATAGTACCAGTAGTGTCTACATGACCGAGGATTATGTGTCCTTCCAATCTATCACCCAATCGCAAACTTCTCTCAATATTTACTTTATCACCCGGCTTTATCAAACCCATGCAGCTACGCTTGACAGTTTCATCTACTAACTCGAAATCCGCTATTCCTTTATGCAATCTGACAATAGTAAGACAGGCACCATTGATGCTTACACTATTGCCAATCTTCAAACCCTTCCTAAGCTGTCCTAGGTGTATACTCATCTTGGTGTCTGCTCCTACTACCTTGTTTTTGCGCTTAAGTTTGGATACTGATTTTACGGTGCCAAGACCTTCAATGATACCAGTAAACAACTACTTTCATTGTTTATCATATATTTAGACCTGATAAAAAGCATACTTTGAAAATAAAATATAAAGCCCTAATCAGTTAAAATATGGCAAATTCACTTCTTCTTTGAGGATAATGAAATAAAATGGAAACAGAAATACCGATATCCGACTATGTGAAGTATTATGTGTATGAGGGTGACGATGCTGATATACTTGTAAGAGAGATCAAGGATGGCATTTTCAAGGTTCTTATACGTGAATATTATGGCGATGAAGATGAATTTGATGAAGATGAATACTTTATCAGAAAAAAGACATTAGATGAACTGTTCGAAGAATATGGCATATTGAAGCACCCCTCAGGTACGGAAAGAATTTTGGAAGAGACCGGAGAGATTGTCAGATAGTCTTGCCTATAAGGTACATTTGACAGATGATGATTTTCGTTGCTTTATTATATTGTACCAAAGATTGTCTGCTACAACAAAGAAGATGAAGAAGAGCTGTTATTGTTATATTATTATGGCTGCTAATGATATTCTCGCCTTCTGTTTTATGTCAGTAGCTTGTGCTCACTTCTATTTTGTTTCATCCATAGCATTTAATATTGCTTTCGCCTGTTTATAATGTACAGCATCAATCATCTTCCCTTCTAATTTGACTGCACCCTTTCCATTTCCAATTTCCATTGATTCTCTTAGTGCTTCCAATACTTTCTTGGCCCATTCAATTTCATTTTTGCTAGGCATGAAAATCTTGTGAACTGGTTCAATCTGACCTGGATGAATTATGGTTTTACCTGAATAGCCTAATCTCTTCGCAGTATTAGCGTCTTTTCTCAACCCATCTAGATCGTCTACCTTCTGCCAGATACCATCGAGCGCCGCTAATCCTGCCGCTCTTGCGTCAACAGGGATTTTCGCACGCGCATATCGATATTCAACTTCGTCATCTTCAACGTAATCAAGATGCATATCATAGAGAAAATCAAAGACTCCAAAAACTAAGGCATTTATTCTCCCACCTGATTTCGCTATAGAATAAGCATTGACGACTCCTTTTGCGCTCTCAATAGATGGCATCAATTTGATGCTGTCCTTGCCTAATCCCCTTTCCTTCTCAAGAGCGGATGTTAGATGTTCAATTTTATTTACTTCATTTTTGTCATTTACCTTTGGTAAGACAATACCGTCGATTCCTTCTTGAATTATTGCGTTTAGGTCTGAAAAAGCGAGACCTGATTCTAAGGAGTTTATCCTGACATAAATACTTGATCTGTACTCTGCCCTTTTCGCTAATGTGTCTATGATCGCCTGTCTTGCAGTAGTTTTTTCGTTCAGGGGAACAGAATCTTCTAGATCAAAGCATATAATATCTGCATTTAACGCCTTAGCCTTCTCGATAAAGCGCTTGCTGTTACTAGGAACAAATATCAGGCTTCTAAGCATCATTTGAACAAAGATGTGAAAATAAGAGGGAGGATTAGAGTTTCTGTGGTGTAGTCAGAATCTTCCCCGTCTGCTCAGCTTTCGCCATCATTACATGACCTTTTGCCATATCGCTAAATGGCAGAATCGTATGAACAAGAGGTTTTATTTTTCCTTTGCTCGTCCAATAAATTACTTCTTCTAATTCAGCTTTCGTCCCCTGAGTAGACCCAAGTAGATTTGTTCCCTTGAAGAAAAGATATCTTAAATCGATAGTCGAGTCATAACCCGTAGTTGCACCAGTTGCAACAAGGGTTCCAGCTGTCTTTAACAGACCAACTTCTTGAGGGAACGTCGCCTTTCCAATATGTTCAAAGACAATATCCACACCCTGTTTATTAGTAATCGCTCTAACCTTCTTATACCAATCTTCTTCTCTGTGATTAACCGCATGATCTGCGCCTATTTCCAAACATTTGTCCATCTTTTCTTTGTTGCCTGCTGTGGCAATTATGGTACAATTGTATAATTTTGCAATCTGAATTCCTACCATACCAACTCCACTAGTTCCACCCATGATTAGGACCGTTTGGCCGGGTTTTATCTTGGCTCTTCCTACCAACATATGCCATGCAGTCATTCCAACCATTGAGATTGCAGATGCATCCTCATAGGATACATTTTCAGGCAGTCTGGCTACGTTTACCTCAGGCAAGTGTGTGTATTGACTAAAACCACCCCACAAAGGACCAGTCTGGAATCCCCAGATTGTTCTATCAATACAATCATACTCTCTGCCAGACGTACAGGCTTCACAACTTCTGCAGCTTAGGTTAGAATGTGACACAACTCTGTCGCCGACTTTGAATTTTGTAACATCATCACCAACTTCTACCACATTACCTGCTACATCGCTCCCAGAGATATGGGGTAACGGAACTTTGACAGGTTCTCCCCAAAGGGCCCAAAGATCATTATAATTGTACCCTGCCACTTCTGTTTTTATCATGACCTCTGTAGGCTTCAATTTTGGCATATCAACGTCTTCAATCCTTACAACCTTTTCAGGATCTTTACTATATTCACGAAACAAGGCCGCCTTCATAAAATTGAAAGCAATCCCAATACTTAATATAGTTAACTAGATCCAATTGCTCCTGTAGGACAATTTAGGAATGATAAAGCCCACCGGTGGTAGGCAAAACCCTCTTAAAGGAACACCATAAACTACTGGATAGGTATTGCTGTTGTATGCTCCTCAAATAAAAAACGATCTCTTTTATTCTTATTCCTATCTTTTCTATAAATAAGACTGACACGGAGGGCGATACTACTGCTTAGATTGTATGTGACTGCAAATTGTCATCTTTTCGGATCTCAAATCATACTTCCCATCTGATTTTCAAGTGACCTTTTGTAAGTAAAAATTATGGATGTGGTGGTATTGGTAACGGCGGTTGTGTGGAAGGGGGGGTAGACGATGTTGCGGGGAGCAATGGAAGTAGGGATGGACGCGCTGTAAGAATTGCTTTTAGATCTAAAGTATGACCATTCCTGTATACTGTCAAGGTTAAATTGTCACCAACAGATTTATGCTGGTCAATATATGAGATCATATCATCTATTCTAACTACAGGATGACTGTCAACAGCTACTATTATATCCCCAGCATGTTTTTTTGAATATTGATCTGTAGTGCTTCCATGTATTCCTGCTTTATCCGCGGGACCGTTCTTTGTAATTGTATCTACAAATATTCCCTTGAAGTTTGTTGTTGGTATGCCTGTAATGTTCTGTGCTAAATCTGAAGTTATAGTACCGCCTTTAAGGCCGAGATAAGGATGTATGTAATCTCCCTTTTCAATTAATGTAGCGGCTATTCGTGTTATTGTGGTAGACGGAATTGCAAATGCTATGCCACCGCCTAAAATAGGTGGAATTCCAGCAGTATTCATTCCAACAACCTGTCCTTGTAAGTTAAGCAACGGTCCACCAGAGCTACCAGGAGCGATTGGTGCATCAGTCTGAATGATATTCGGTATAGAAAACCCACCTGCTTCAGTAGCCGGCGGTAACACACGTCCTATCGCGCTTACAATACCTGTGGTCAAGGTATTGTCAAGTCCAAATGGATTACCAATTGCAATCACCTGATCTCCAACCTCGAGTTTTGAGGAGTTTCCAATTACAAGTGGTTTGAGAAAGGGTTGCTTCTGTAGCTGCGTCATATTTTGAATTTGAATTTTTAGGACTGCAACATCACTATAGATATCAGTTCCGATTATCTTTGCTGTGTATTTATTCCCATCTACAAATGTTACATCTACTATTTTTGCATCGCCTACTACATGGTTGTTCGTAATAATATGTCCCTGCTTATCGTAGACAAATCCAGAACCTAATGCAGTGGCATTTTGAGTTTGGGGGTTTGATGGATTTGCAGTAGGTAGAGGAATCTTGCTCGTTATCTGAACAACAGAGCTCTGTACCTGTTTGAATATAGTATTAAGAGGAGAATGGGATGAAGGGGAAGAACGAGGGAGTTGTGTTCCAGCAACAGCAGAAGAAGCGGAACCTGTTTGGGCCATAACTTGGTTGCAAACGTTTGATAGTGATGCAGACAATATCGTCAAAACGATAATAGCTACTGCAGTCGTTGAGAACGCGTTTGATTTTTTCACTATATTATCACATATAGAATGCGCCATTCTCTTATACGCGTTATCGTATTGTCTTAGCTTGTGATGTAAACAGATGAATAAGTGAATAAGCTGGACTTCAGGCAATAAAAAAGAAAAAATTGAACTACGGACAGGTTACTGATTATCAAGGCCTTAATATAAAATGGACAATAAAATAATTATCTTAAGTGGAATTGGTGTTATAGTGACATCTTTGGTATATTTAGGATTGCAAAATTCTTTAAGGGTGCCAACTCTATTTTCTACTCCTGTATCTTCCAAAGAAGCAATTACGACAGTTGCACACAAGGAAAACCTCACACGATATAATGTATCAGACTTCTCTACAAAATACGTCTACATTAAAGGTGATGGTACTATATTTGAATCTGACGCTAATTCTAATTCGATCGGAAAATATCTTGGTAAAGCCGAGCCTACAATAACAACGGGGAATCATTTCGCATGGGAAGTCATAAAAAACAGTCACATTTACTTTGTGGACAGCGCAACAGCTGAAGTTATATCAGAAAGAAAATAGTTAATTTATCGAGACCACTTTTCTGATTCAAAATTTTATAATCGATGTTCTTTGTTATTAGATATGGATCTTCAAAACAACAATAATCTATACCGCTATGTCAACAAGTAAAATTATATAGCATTAATATTAGAGTATAAAACACTTGTGAAAATAACACGCGAACGACTTTTCCTTTTTGCACTAATAGCTGCTACAATAATTGCTGTCGTAATAGCACCATTTATAGTAAGAGCATAAGGAGGCTTGCTATGATGATGATATGCTGGAGGCCTTGTTAGATCTATCATATACTTCCAAGTCCTATTTCCATTGTTCCATCGGATTTCATTCTAACAATCAACTCCATACTTTTCAGTATGTCAAACGCATATCTGCAGTTTTTTGGTAATTGTCATCAGACATGATTTAAATCTAAAAGATCCAAAAAGGCATCTTTACTTTCTATAAGAAATCCATAAATTCTTTGGTTCATTGGACGCCGTCTCCATCGTCAGCCTGGTGCTTGCAATAGCTAATATCGGCGTCTTATCTATACAATTTAGAGGCAGTGAACAAGTAAGGGATAGAATCTGAAAAACAGTAATTTCATTTAACGTCTATTTATTTTGAAATCTTTCTTTGGTTGTTGTAAACTGAGTAAGACTTGTTTTAATTCTTCGTCTGTCAAAGCTCTGTTCAATCTTCCGGATGAAGCCGCACTTATTAAATAGTTTTCGACTGCTGCCGCCAGTTCTGGCTTAACTATTCTGATATTTGCCAATCTTTGCCTTGCCGAAGGCTCTAAAAGAACAGTTAGTGCACGTTGCCGCATGGCAGCCGCAGCTTCTGCTTCCCGTCTCTTAGCTTCGTCTCCGTTTGGCTGTTGTGGTGGAGATGATGACATACCCTATGAACTTACACGTAAACTAGGCGTATCGTTGCATCTCTTGCGACGTCTTAATTATCTCTTTGTACAATTCCGTAGCGACCCTGTCAATCCTTTTCATTCCTTCCTCTGAGACTAATCGACCTTTATTTTTTTTGACGATATATCCAGCTACCTCAAGCTGTTGTAATGCCTTTCGAATAATTGCTCCACCTGCATCTTTGTGATGGGACAGGTTATATCCAATCTTCTTCCTCCCACCATACTCACTCTTCAGATCGGAGACACCTATTGGACCATGAATGTAAACTTTTCTTAAAAGAGAGGCACATCTTGTGTACCACCAGTCTTTGTTCTGGGGGATTTTTTCTGTGTGTGCACCGGTTTTAACAAATGCTGTCCAGCTTGGAGATTCGATCTTCTTGTCTTTCTTTAGCTGTTCAGCCAACTTCATGATGAGGTCATCAGCGGGAATATCATAAGCTTTCGCCATTGTTATAAATAATCACCTCGTAAATCCCCTATAAATCCTTATTCTCCGTTGAAGAAGCCATATTCAAATAAAACAAACTGTGTTTTTCGTTATCTCGTATTCAAGATTTTGTGATAGACATGACCACATTTTAGGCAGGTAATTCTTATGGCCTTTACATTCGATCTCCCCATCCTTACTCTCCCGTTCTTACCTGGAGAAATAAATTGTTTACATCTTTTACAATATAACTGTCGAATTTCATAAGGAAGCCTCAACCGCGTACGCATGGCAATTTTTTTTGCAAGCCTCGCATGGCAATTGGCAAGCTCATCATCATGTTCTCTAAGCTCCCGCAGAGCATTTGCTACCAAAATCTCAATCCTTTCTTTGGCAATCTCCCTTGCAACCTGTTTTCTCATAGCATAACTTTTAAAATAAGGCGTATATCATATATATTATATCGTCAGCTTATATTATTCTTTTAGTGATCAATGGTAATGTAATTAAGCTATTATGCAAACTTATTTGGATAACAATGACAAGCTTTGATGAATTAGAATACAATGCAAAGAGATTCCTGGAGTCAAAACAAAATAAGGGATTAGAATCTGATTCAAAAGATGCAGCACTAAAAATTATTGATTTCGTTTCTTCGCAAGATTTTAAATTTCCATTACAGGAAGAAGGGGTTGTTAGCAATGAAACGACCAGCTATGTTTACGCGAATGATTTGACATACCCTAATCTTTTCGAGTTTTTAGCTGGGATTCTACATACAAAAATACCAATTACAATCAATGGTACAAGATTTGGGCCGGGGGAGATTATAGTCAACAAGGGATGCAAAGAAGAGGCGGAAGAAGAGCTGGATTCCTGTCTTAAAGAATTGCAAAAACTGATACATGCAAAGAAGCATTTAATATAACACGTTCTCTTTCGCTGAAGATTGGCGTAAATGGGAAATGCTTTACATGTTAAAAATTACAATTACCGTACACGAGCCTTGAATGCTTCTGATGATACTATCACTGAAGATACAGAAGTGTTACGAGGAATTGAAGATGTAACCAAGGCGATATTGCAGTTCTATGGCAGAACAAAAATTAGACATGATTTTTGTATGGATTCTACAGCATCATCTTTTCCGCTCGAATTTCAAGCAATATAGGAAGCATTACTAAATCTTGAGAATAAAGGAGTCAATATGAGAATTGTTACTGCGATTACTAAAGACAATATCATAATTGATTGATAATAGAATCTAATCATAGAATATCAGGCATTACCATTAAGGATTCTTTAAGTAAGAAAAAATACGAAAAATATTTAATACTTTTTTTGAGACGCACACATATATCAAGCTAAAAGATTGCAAATGGAACTAAGTAGTACAGCGAGATGGTTGCTGCTGTTTATAAGTGGATGCGGATACTATCTTACCGTCTAGATAATATTTTGTTCCAGAAAATATCTTTAGTAATTGCCGAGGCCGCGCTGGAGACTGTTCCAGAAGAGATAGTCGATCATCCGTCAGTTAGAAATTATTCCCAAAAGATTGGCAAGATGCCGGGAGACATCCTGCTGGATAGGAGTTATCACCACCGAGCAATGGTGCAAGCTAGGTTCAAGTTCAGTTGGAAACGAGGTCGACCAGATATAATCCATTTTGCATTGATGGAAGCATTATCAACTCCTATATTTTTCAAAGGACTATTACATGTTTATGTACATACAATAAATAACAAGCTAATCTTCGTTGGTGAAAATTTACGAATACCAAAATCGTATTTTCGTTTCGAAGGCCTTATGATAAATTTGTTCAAAAACAAAATTATAAAACGAGACCAAAACGATAATGATAAAAACGATGTTCTTCTAGAATTGCAAGATAATGTTAAATTTGAAGATTTGGTAAAAGATATAGTAAAGCCCGATAAATTGATAGGTCTTTCTACTATTGGAATCCAAAGCACATTCGAAGAAGTAGTTAAAAAAAATGTTAATGGAGGTAATAGTCATTGCGCATTTGTAGTAGGAGGATTCCCCAAAGGTCATTTCTCCGACAATACAACCATGTTATTTAATAGATTATATTCTGTTGGGAAATTTAGGTTAGAGGCACATGTTGTTATTGCAAGAATACTTTATGAATGTGAAAAAGCTTTGTCCCATTAATGATATAAAGCATCAATCATAAAAGCAATAAAGAGTGCAGTCAGATAAGGGCTAGAGAATTTGAACACAGTCCAAGAAGCTTTCTCGCTGGGCCTTATTAACAACCATACGGACAAAGTTATCATCACTGCTCCAAAAACCCCTGCGGTAACCAGATAAATTAACCCAAATTGTTTGAATAAGAATGGAAGAATACTGAATATGACCATCATCAGAGTTGTCCCTGCAATTATGCGGACTGATTTCTTTTCCGTAACAATTACCGGTAGCATTGGAATACCTGCTCTGGTATAGTCTTTTTTGGAGTGTAAGGCAAGACTCCAGATATGGGTTGGAATCCATAGGAAAACCAGGCCTGCCATTACAAGTCCAATTTCTATATTTTGTGTTGTTACTGCAACATATCCTATTAGTGCAGGAGCGCCACCTGAGAACCCACCTAAAATAATATTTGTTTGGCTCCTCCTCTTCAACCATTTACTGTATATTATTATGTTATCGAATAGTCCAAAAGCCATCAGAGCAAACGCCCACATATTGATAAGCCATGCAAATATCAATGAAATTGCTGCCAATATCAAACCAAATTCAAGTGCATGCTTTGGGGAAATTCGACCCGATGGGATAGGTCTTCCTCTTGTCCTGTCCATAATAGCATCGATATCACGATCGTTATAACCGGTCAATGTGTCAGCAGCAGCGGAACCTGCAGCCACTCCTCCAATAAGCAAGCCCCATGTTAAAGGCTGAAGGTAGGTGTGAAATAACAAAGACGCAGTTAGTGCCGAACCAAAAGTTGTAAAAACCAGCAGATACCAGATTTTTGGCTTTGTGAGCTCATAATAATTTCTGACCTGATTGCTTGCTGTCATCTGCGGGATCACAGTACTGAGATCAACTCTTCTCTAATCGATATAAAAGGTAATAAATAGATATTTATATCTTCAAAGGTAAATGCAAGGAAGTAAGATGGTTACTTTGAAATAGAGGTTGGGTAAATTATTTCACGGGCAGTCTTTCTCATTTCGATAAACGTTTCTGTTTTTTGAACTCCTTCGATATGACCTATTTTTTCCGAGATCAACTGATGCATTTCATCAAGAGAACGAGCATTCATTGTTACTAGAACATCAAACCTGCCTGTTACTTCTGAAACTTCACGAACCTCTGGAATTTTAAATAATTCATTCAGCACATTATCCCTTAATTTAGAATCCATGTTGATTCCTGTAAGAGCTTTTACACTAAAACCTAGGGCCTCATCATTAATCACAATTGTAAATTTTCTGATGAGACCTCTCTTTGAAAGTCGTTTTATTCTACTGTAAACAACAGAAGCATTTACATTTATCTTCTTTGAAAGTTTTGGTACAGAAATACTGGCATCCGTTGCAAGTTCACTTAATATTTTTAAATCTAAATCATCGGTTCTTCCCATTTAAATTACCTATTATATCTATTATATCTGTAGGCAACGGCTTAATAAATGTATTAATTTCAAATTTAATTGTATTTTTTAATAATAATAAGGTAATTAAATGATACCTTCCTCTTTTAATAGTTCAGCAAGTAGTATCGCGCCCTTTGCAGAACCCATTTTTTCATTATGTGATAACAAGACATATTTGACCCCGTTGTCAAAAACAGTGTCCTTTCTCAACCTGCCGACGACCGTCGTCATACCATCGTTAATCTCCCTATCTATACGTGGTTGTGGTCTTGCCGGATCGTCGTGAACAATGATATAGTCTCGTGGAGCTGTTGGTAATTTTTTGATGGTAATAGATTTTGAGAACCTTGACATTTCATCCTTTACTTTCTCTGGCTCAGCAGGTCTTTTGGTTTCAACGAACACGGTTTCTGTATGACCATCGGAAACTGGAACCCTGGTACATGTGCAACTGACTTTGATTGGGTTGGGAACAATCGAGCGGGTATCCAAATTGCCCAGGATCTTTTTCGTCTCCACCTGAACCTTTTCTTCTTCTTTTGGAATGTAAGGGATTATATTATCCATAATGTCAAGGGCAATAACACCCGGCGATCTTCCAGCACCTGATAATGCTTGCATGGATGTCATGAAAACATTTTCAATTCCAAATTTATCCATTATGGGTTTTAGGGTAATTGCTAGACCTGTTGTAGTACAATTTGGTAGGGGAGCAATGAAACCTTTCCATCCTCTGTTCTTTCTTTGAACATTCAGTAATTGTGCATGCTCGTCGTTAACACCTGGGATCAATATAGGAACATCATCTTCATATCTAAAGGCCGCTGCGGTGCTGATGACAGGTAATGATCGTGCGAAGGTTGGCTCAATTACCTTGGCATCAGATGATTCTAATGCAGTAAAGGCTAGGTCGAAGTTTTTTTTATCCAGGTCTTCCACAGTACTTAGAATCATGTCTTGAGCATATTCTGGAACTTGTTCTTTATTATGCCACCTTAAGATCCCAGTGCTTGGATCGCGTAGGGCGTCTATGTATTTTTTACCTGCAGATCTCTCAGATGAAGCAATTTGCGTTAATTCAAACCATGGGTGTTTATTTAAAGCTATAACAAATTCCTGTCCGACAGCTCCTGTGGCTCCAACGAGTGCTACTTTTAACATGATAGGTCATTAACTGTCATGTAATTAATAATCGTTTTCAGATTCAATTTTAAAACTTTGTGCCTTGTTTGGAAAATGAATGAAAAGATTCTAAATATCTTGCCAGTGTAAAACGATATGAAATGAGTGAGTTAAGAGCAAGAGGGATTATGTCTGGTACCTGTTCACACGGGGGGATCTACTCAGTCAATCATCCTGGATTAGTTAAAGCCGATTTTAGTACTAATGTTAATCCCCTAGGAATTTCCAAAAAGGTTCTCAAGTCAATTCAGAAAAATTTAGGTAAACTTTCATCTTTATATCCTGATCCCGAATGCATCGATCTTAAAAAGCATATAGTGAATTACTTGGACATTGGCTTGAAATTAGACTGCATTTGTGTAGGAAATGGGGCGACTGAAATAATCCATGACTTTGCCAGGGCATTTGCGCAAGGTAAGGTAACCATTCCTGCTCCGACTTTCTGTGAATATGAACTTGCATCAAGGAGAATGGGTGCTGATATCTTATTCATTCCATTGAAGAATTTGATGCTGGATACAGAACTTATTATCCAGAAGGCAAAAAAACAAGCTGCCATATTTCTATGCAATCCGAACAATCCAACTGGATTATTTTCTGCTGCCGCAATTAAAAAAATAGTTGAAAGTGTAGATAATTCTACGAAAGTTTTGATTGATGAGTGTTTTATAGAACTTGTTGATGATGATGGTCACCATAATCAACGGCATTCTATGATTAATAAGATAAATGAATTCGATAACCTGGTAGTCTTGAGATCCCTGACAAAATCCTTTGGTCTTGCTGGTCTAAGGGTTGGATATAGTGTATGTAATCCTAGGCTTGCCAGCAAGCTGTCTGCAAATCGTATCCCTTGGAACGTAAACGGGGTTGCACAAATGGCAGCGATTGCTGCTTTAAACGACATGAGTCATTTAGCGAAGGCAAAAAGAATAATCAAAAAGGAACGAAAGTATATGTGGTCTAGGATAAAGAAAAAAATGCGGACGTTCACACCATGTAGGTCTGATGCAAACTACTTTTTAATCCATTTGAAAAACAAAAACTCACTACAAGTAAGAGATTCTATGTTGATGAAAAGGGGAGTGCTCGTTAGAGATTGTAGTACGTTTACCGGTATGGGGCATGAATATATTCGAGTAGCTGTAAAAACCCGTAAGGAAAATTTGCTTTTAATCGATGCCTTGGAATCAGTTGATGATACATGACAAAGGCAAAATTGCTCATGATTCAGGGAACATCATCCGGAGCAGGCAAGAGCACTCTTGTTACAGCCCTTTGCAGAATATTTAGTGATAGGGGGTATCGAGTTGTTCCGTTCAAAGCTCAGAATATGTCTTCGAATGTCTATATCATTGATAATACCTTAGATAGGATCTCCCTGGCACAAGCTGTTCAGGCGGTTGCTTCAAGGAAGAACCCGGATGTAAGAATGAATCCCATTTTATTAAAACCGCTTGGGGATGATCGAAGTAACGTCATATTGGATGGTAAGTTTTATAATGAAATGCATGCAAAAGAATATTATGAAAAATTCATCTTACAACAAGGCTTACCATTGATTTTAAATGCCCTGTCCAGCCTCAGAAAAGAAAATGACATTGTTGTAATAGAAGGAGCCGGTTCTCCTGCTGAAATCAATATTTTAAAGTATGACGCAGCAAATATGTTGCTTGCGGAGAAAGTATGTGCGCCGGTGATCGTTTGTTCGGATATAGAAAGAGGCGGATGTTTTGCAAGCATTGTGGGTACTATGAAATTGCTAAAGCCAAATCACAGGAATTTGGTTAAAGGTTTCCTAATAAACAAATTTCGTGGAGATAAATCGCTTTTAGATCCTGCAATAAAATCAGTTGAAAAAATAACCAGAAAACAAGTTTTAGGGGTAATTCCAAAAGTTGATTTTCACTTGCCAAATGAAGATTCACTTGATGGCGAGCATTCAAGCAGATACGAACGACCAAGAAAATCGTGGGATTGGCACATCAACCTGTTGGCAAAGACGATAGGTGAAAGTATAGATATACAAAAAATAATGACTAGGGTTATTGGACTCAAGCTATGATGCTTTCAGAGGACCTGTTAATCGCACTTCTTGGAGCGATTGTAATAGACCTCTTATTTGGAGATCCCTCCAACAACTATCATCCTGTTGCATGGTTAGGCGGGCTTATCGGATTCTTCGCACCAAAATTAAAGGATAATGGTAGTAATTGTACAAAGAAAGAAAGGTTTAGGGGAATTATCTTTTCGATTTCATTAATAATTGTATTTGGAATCATAATTCACATTGGCGCATTTTCAGCTGTTCATTTACTTGGGTCACTTGGCTTTATCATATTTTCTGTATTAATTTTGAAAATTACTATTGCAATAAGAGGAATGGAAAAACATGCGAAGGCGATTATGAGTGCATTAGAGAGAAGAGACTTGATAAACGCACGATATAATCTATCGATGATAGTAAGAAGAGATACAAAGAATTTGGATGATCAGCATGTAATCTCCGGGACTATCGAGTGCATTGGCGAAAGTGTAGTTGACGGAATTACTTCGCCATTATTTTATTATTCACTTTTTGGCCCTGCAGGGGCATTTGTTTATAGAATAATTAACACATTAGATTCCATGATAGGATATAACGATAATTATTATAAGGATATCGGATGGATGTCGGCGACCCTTGATACCATTGGTAACTATATACCTGCAAGGATTACTGCGTTTTTGATGGTGATTGTTGCAAGGATTATGGGTGCAGACTCGAAGCAATCAATGCAGATTTTGAAACGCGATCATAATAAAACCATCAGTCCTAATGCTGGCTATCCAATGGCCACGCTGGCCGGGGCCTTGAGAATAAAGCTTGAAAAAGTTGGTTACTATTCCATAGGGGAGGGATATGAGCCTTCATCTATCGGAAAATGTAAAACCGCAATTTCTATAATGAAATTGACAACAATTCTATTTTGTACGGTTTTCTCCTTTCCTTTAATAACAATTTTGTATCTTGCTGGCTGGTGGAGAATGCTTTTTGGTCTTTGAATCTATGCGTGCGATTATTTCATTCTTGACAATAATCCCTGCTCCACAATCACTCATCACTGATATTCAATCTATTGCAGATAAGATGTATCTTTTTCCACTAGCTGGTATAATAATCGGAGTTTTAATAGGGGCGTTGGCCTATGGAATTTCATTCTACCTACAACCGCTGTTAGTTGGTCTCTTAATTACTGGCGCATTCATAATAATTACTGGTGCACATCATACGGATGCGCTAGCTGATTTTGCTGACGGATTAATGGCAAAAGGCGGAGCGGAAGTCAAACACAAGGCTATGCGTGATCCTGCGGTCGGTTCTGCTGGAGTAGCAGCTCTTGTTCTTTACATCGCGGGTATGATTATTGCATTATCGAGTTTTCATCATGGAATCAGATTGCTAACTAGTATTACTGCGGCTGAAGTGATAGCTAAATATGCAATGGCTCTCCAGTCCTACAGAGGACTGTCTGCATGGGAGGGTTTTAGCTCTCCTTTTACCAGCGCTATGAAGGATAGGCGAAAAATATTAGTCGCTACAGCAATTACACTTCCCATTGTATGGTTTTTAGGTGGCGGTTATTATGCGGGCCTCATATCGCTTGGCATATCTGCGGCAATCGCTGCAATTATACGGTATGCTTCAAACAAAACCTTAGGTGGTATTTCTGGTGATGTCATTGGCGCATCAAATGAACTAACTCGACTTTCATCTTTGATAGTTTTGTCTTTAGTCACGTTATGATTGGATATTGTTGTGCTATTATGCTATCACTATTGGACACATGGCTGCTATGAACATAAGTACGAATTATATCGAGAAGGAGGAGAACATGTGGCTAAAATTAGTAGAAATGCTGAGTAAATTGCATATTATTGTAATTTGTTCAGATAATCATTTTTCCACCCTATCAATATTTTTATTATATGTTTTAAACCAGCTCAGAGAATGTTTTACGATAAGCGATGATAGCTGCTATAATGTGTGGTGGTAAAGGAAGCCGGATGCAAAATTTCGTTAATGTAGAAAAACCCTTACTAGAGTTAAAAGGCAAGACCATGATTGAACGGGTCCTCGATGCGCTTACACAGTCTCGAGAATTCCATAAGATAATTGGAGTAACAAGTTCCAATACTCCAAGAACCAAAGCATTCATCCGTTGTTATATACCATGGCTGACAATTGATGTAATAAAAACGGAAGGTAAAAGCTATTCACAAGACCTGTCCATACTTCTCAACAAACTAAAACCAGCGACAATTTTTGTGGTACCAGCCGATCTTCCTCTGTTGAACCCAAAAATTATACAGGAGATTATAGGCAGATACTCCTCTGGACTGCCATGTGTCTCTATTGTATCGGATAAACAATTTGTTGTAAATATGGGAGTAAAGCCAAGTCTGGTTCTTAGTATTAATTCAAAAGAATATTGTCATACTGGCATAACCATAGTCGATTCCTCAAAGGTCAAGGGCCTTGCCACCTTAAAGGAATATTATGTAATAATGAATGAAAGAGAAATTGTAGTCAATGTAAATACGAGACGGGAGCTTGAGATTGCAGAAAGATTGCTTGGCTAAATCTAGTCAAACGTATTCAAAACTTTTCCAAGAATGTTTGCTCTGGATCCGCCCTTTTTGGCAAGTAAGTGGCCACAAGATTTGCAATGAATGTCTGTCGTAGTATGAGTAAAGATAGTCCTGGTCTCTCCACACTGTGTGCATTGAACAGATACGAAGTTGCTACGTGGTTTTGGAATCAGTACGTTATTTTTGCGCATAATAGACATACTCTGCTTTAAGGTTGAATTTCAAGTTTGCGAATTCGCATACCTTCTTTCATTGTCTTTCGCTGACAACTTTTACATGTGTAGCGTAATGTAATTTTTTTTGTGGTCTTGGCAGTTCTCTTGAGTTCTGGGAATTTTTGACCCCCATATCCTTTCTTGTCTTCTGCATGCCTGCGAGCACCTTCTGCCACCTTTCTGTCTTTGCCCTTCTTATATAAGGCTACAGCCTGGACGGTGTGGATCTTGCATTTAGGACAGAACTTGCGCAGCTCCTTCTGCATCTTCATATTAACAAGATGCCAGGTGAGGGTAATTTAAGGACTCTGATGAAGTCATCATCGTTGTCATTAATCACCAGCCCTGGCGATCAAGACAGGAATATCTATACTTGTTGCACCAAAAACAAAAAATTACAACTGTAGAATTAATAAAAATAAAATAAACAAAAAATAATGTATTATATTCAAGAAGCTACGGTCAAAAGTCAGAGATATAAACCTTATATTCTACCTGCTGGAAAGCTATAAGAGAAATGGAATTCCTTGGCAGTTTAATACAGCAGATAAATGTCAGTACTGAAAGCTTTGGCGTGTGGATACCTTTGGCATTCGGTCTTATAGTAGGTCTAGCATACGTAATCGCCTCAGCTGCAAGACGGAGCAAATAATAATTTATACGCCAACCTTTTCTTTTTCTACTGAAATGATATACCTATTTTTCACCTTTCGCAACTAGGTATGGGGGCGTAAAAGCAGCAGCGTCTATCTCAAGTTCTGGTATAAAACTAGTTTGACATCATACACGAACGATTTTGCAAAGGTACTAACAAAATAACAAATTTCGCGAGCAGGCGAATCCAATTCTCGTGCTGGTCTCATGCAAAGCATACACGTTATTATCGCGCAGGTACAGAAAAGTAAAGATAGACAATTTCGGCACACAAATGGAGAGTCTTAAGTTTGGTTCTGTTCTATAGAGAAGTAGGAAGAAACGCCCTAATGGATTTTTGACGAATATACCCGCAGGCAAAAATAGGAGCCCAGCCTACAACATATTTTAAATTATCATTATATGGATATTAGACGAGCTTGTAAGTAGAGAATCAGATAACGGTATATCCAGCACAGATCGCTAAGCAGAGGCTAATGTTAGAGCACTACAACGTGCAGACGTTGGCCAAACAAAGCACTTAGATTCTAAACCCAATTTGTTCATATCGTATAAATCATGTGTAACAGACAAGAATAATACGCTCAAGTGTGCATTTCTTCCGCAATAGACCTTATATCCCAAAGGGATTTGCTTTCTATGGCTATGCTAGGAGATATTATTCCATCTTCAAATAATTTATTTACGACTAATGCAGCCATTGGTAAAGCTCCCGTAGCTCCTGGCGAATTATAATTTAAAATGTGTACAGAATAATCTTGTTTAACTATTAATGTATCTGGAACGAATCTTCCATCTTCATCTATTAGCGAAGATCTGATGCCCGCCGTTCCTCGCCGTGTAAACGCTGTCGCTTTCAGCTGCGGCAGAAATTCTTTAGCTCTGTTTATCATTGCGGTTTTGGATAGTGAACTTTTCACCTCATTCCGGGCAAGAGATAAGAATTGTCTGTCAAAAAGAATCTTACGAGCGCCTGCTGCCCTGGACAATTCGAATATCTTCGGTAAAAGATATCTTATGTTTTTACTCCAATTATATGCATAAGGTCCAAATACGGGAACCGCATTTGGACCTACTTCACATCTTCCATCGATACGTACTATCCAATGAGGATCCAGGAAAGGGTATTCAGGATATTTAGGCACCGAGTATATGCTCAGATTCGTAAGGTAACGATATTCCGGCGGAGCCTGCCAGTATTCTCCTCTAAAATGCAGATCGGTATACTCTTTTGCTAGATGCATAGAATGTGCGATATCTACTGCATTCCCTCCAGCGGCATTGACGACAAATTCTGTTGTGATTCTTTTTTCTTCTCTATCGTCAGCGACTATTATTGCCAAAGCACCTCTGTCTACAGACGTTGATACCTTGCGAACTTTGTGGCCAAGTAGAATGCTACATCCAAATGACTCGCAATCATGCAACAGACTCTTTGTTAAAGAGCCATAATCGACAGAAGCATCTTTAGAACAGTATAACGCCGCGGTACAACGAACACTAGGCTCAATATTCTTTACTTCAGTTTCTCCCAAGAATTTAAGTTCTTGTTCTCTTTTTAGGCCGTTTGATTCTCCCCATTCCATATATTTGTACAATCGATCCATACCTATTTGATCAGTAGCAACTTCCAAAACTCCATCTTGTTTGAAAAGTAGCCTTTTGTTGTTTGAGTATTTATGCCACATCTCATAACCCATAGAGGCAGCTTTTGCAAAAAGTTTCTTTTTAACCGGATCGTACAGAAAAGGTGCGTGCACTTTCCCTGTATTTCTGCTGCTCGTATGGAAAGCTACATTTTTTTCCTGCTCAATAAGTAATACCTTCAAGTTGCATAGGGAGGACAAGAAATATGCTAGCGAGGTGCCTAGAATACCGCCTCCGATAATCGCAATATTATAATGGGTTTGCAAATATGAGACTAAATTTATACAGGTGAAAGAATATAAAAATAGATTCTATAATCTAAGCCATTACATGCAAAAAGTCAAGTCGATGATTTCTACAATATAGTTCTTTGAATAGCACGCGAAAAGAAAAAAATTTAAGCTTTTCATGTCGCATTTTTGCGAGATTATATCTCAAATATGAACTGATTGATTCAAAGTCTTCTTTCAATAGTTGCACTATTAGAATCGATGCCTTTCCATATTATGTCAAAACCCAATTCGGAAAGAAGATCCACGTGACAAGGTTCAGGGATATTGTTTTTTTCAAAAAGTAAACAAGCCTCGTTAAATTTCCTTATGCCCATTAGGAGTAGTCCTAATTCGTTTGCCTTTGATTTTGAAATTAAATATTTATCCGCTATGATATAACTACTAGCATTATCGCCCTTGTCCTTTACTTTTCCTCGCTCTGATCTGATGATCCTTAGGGCCGACTCTATTGGAATATTGCATTTCTTCGCAATTTCGTGAATCGCTATGACACCATTGTCAGCATTGCCAGTAATGATATGATTCAGATGACTTGACAAATCCTTATAATTACGAGTTGCATATTTTTCTACCATCTCCAGTTCAATAGATTTTAGGTATTCTAGGATATGTTTAAGTGGCACATTGTCATTTTTGTATAGTATTAGATGATCTCTGTCCACAAAAGTAGATAATGTCTGTGAATTGCTTAATTTACCTCTATTGTTAGTACTATTCGGAGTTGCATAATAGTCATTGTTTATTGCAATAAAGAAGTCAAAATTATCGTTGTTATGAGCCTTCGTAACATCTGTTATTTTACGTAGTTTCCTTTCGAGGTATTCCTTAGTCCAGAACCCTACGATCTCAAGATATACCCTTCTGTCATACTTTTCAAACATGAAGTCAGGGATGAGTGCCTTTCCGTCAGATAGAATTAGTGGATCGGGTTCCCTTATTAACTTCCAACCAGTGGCCGACTGCTCGAATTTATTCGCAAATTTTTCTTCTACACTACTGTCGAAATAATTACTAGAAGGAGAATCGCCTTTCCCTTCGTTAATTTTTAATCCATCACGATAAGGATCTCGTAGTAAAGGAGATTCCTTGTTTGACATTTCAAATTCATACATTTTTTTCCCAGAAGAAATAGTCTTCCTTACAATCCATGCTCTAATAGACCATGTATTAGCGGAAACTATTGATGGAAGTAGCTTGGCAATAGCTGTTCCGTATCTATCAGTTAGTTTGAAAACACTTAAGGGGCCATCGATAGAACAGACTATCATAGCATTGTTCCTTCCGGGGTCTTCAGAACCTGCCATATCTACGCTAGGCTGTATATCGTTCGTTTGTTCGTCTCGTTTTTGATGCTGTAGGTTGTACATTAGTCCAAGCCTTTTTACATCTCTCAATACTCGCTTCCAGTTTGATCCCCCGTATACAGAGAATTCTAACTTTGTGCAATTGAATAGCAGCGTCTGCATCAGTGATAGGTTATACCATGCCATTAGTTGTTCCGGGGTTATTTTGCAAAATTGCTTCAATATCATGTTCTCTTCTAGGTCACTCCACATTTCTGCAGCCATGTCCTGTCTGGATAGGCCCAACCTAGATGCGACTGCGTCCATTATTTCGGTTCGCTCAGCATCTGTCAAAGCAAATCCCCTTTTTGAGGATTCTTCGAATAATTCTCTTCTTATAGTGTACGGATGGATGTTAGACGTGATAGAAGCAATATTGGCATCAAATGTCTTGGCAGTATCTCTGTTGCCAAGGTCATCTACTCCTGCAACCATGTTTTTCATACTACTAAATACACATCTTCTTTCAAGCAGGGTATAAAACCCTCTGACAAGTTTATAGGCGTCATATTGAGATTCCAACGCGGCTACTCTTTCTCCAAGCACTCCTTTCCTTTCTTCCTTCTTCCATGTTTCCTCAAACTCTTCAATCATTTTTGTAGCTAATTGGAGTTCAGAACTGTTGCAATCGTTGTTGTATTCGCAGAACACTGGAGATATGTTCTTTCCCTTGTTTTCTATTCTGATTCTAAGTAATTGAAGCGGAAGCATATCTTACCTGGTACTACTACTCATTTTAATTATCATCTGTCACGTCCGTCTGTTATAGTTTCTTGTGCTGCTGAGCAAAGTGAGGACGCCATTGTTGTCGTTGCTACAAGTCGTGGGAGCATGAGTGTAAAGACTTTGTTGGTGGCAATATAATCTCTTCCACTCTCCCGGCAGTCCCGTTAAGTTAAGCAAAGATAATTGCTAAAGCTTAATCAGTTTAATATTATGTGTAATGTTTGTTTGAACGTAATAGAATAGACCTTTTCTTATCCGATATGCATTGTACTCGTATTTCCTTGGAGTGAGTCTTAGAAGTATATCAAAAGCGTTAGAACCATTTGTAGACAGGAGCTATGTTGCCATGATATGGTATTGGATACAGGAATTCAATCCAAGTGATGTTTTTTCAAATAAAAAGAAGGCTAGAATAATAACTGCCTTTGTCATAGATGAAACATTGATTCAGATAGGAGATACTAATGATGCATGGCTGTGGGTTGCGATAGAACCAATTCATAATAGAATCCTTGGAG
>Ga0207663_10000213_pt1 | contig 25707 bp, 20 predicted proteins | sample LARL53metaG_FD_184346 | JGI IMG/M metagenome (GOLD analysis project Ga0207663, IMG submission 184346) | Corn, switchgrass and miscanthus rhizosphere microbial communities from Kellogg Biological Station, Michigan, USA - LAR L5-3 metaG... | ecosystem: Host-associated > Plants > Roots >...
AACTAGAATCCTTTTTGACATTTCTATTACCCTGCTTATATATGCAAGCATTTTTGATTAGTCGGATAACTAGCAGGATATGAAATGCCAGAGCAAATATTCACAATCCCGATTTCAGGACACATTTAAATATTCGAGCATAAAACTGAATACATAGGCGATCTATTTTAGCTTAATACGCAATAATTTTGACAAATAATACACATTGTTCATTACTATAAGAATTTAAACTCTCGCAGTGGTAGTATGTTATATATCTTATCGAAGTTTGAGAATTTGTTCACTAGTAAAATTACTTTGACAAAACATCATCATAGCACACAGGTGTAAGTATTATTACTATTAATCTAATCTAACTCTGTTGCTAATCTTTCAATTAAATATTTTATCGACACTGGCTTTTCGATAAAACATCCCAAATTTACATTACGATATACTTCTCTTAGAGCTCGAATATTTACATCTAATGCAGACATAAAACATACTCTAATGTTAACATCTAATTCTAATATCTTTTCGCATAACTCAAAGCCATTTATCTTTGGCATATAAATATCGGTTAAAAGAAGATCATAATAATGTGGTTTGAATTCTTTTAACACTAATAAAGGATCGTTATATGTGTATACTTCAAATCTTTTCTTCTTGTCTCCCTCATTGTAATAATGACCGTCTAAACCCGCTTTGAAAGTTAATGTAATATCAGGATCATCATCTACAACAAGAATCCTTTTGATAAATGGTGGTTGTGGTTGTGGTTGTTCTTTTGTTTCTATTTCTATAGTGGTATCTAGATTTGATCCCTGATTTTGTATATAATTAGAATCAGTAGGAGAGTGAGAAGAAGACTCTGAAAGGTAATACTGATGATGACGATCAGTATTGTTACTATAAGAATGACGGAATGAACTAATCCCATTATCTAAAATTGGACAAGAATAATGGTTTTTAGTTTGTGTAAGCAATATTACCACGTATCATTCAATTTTCAGGCGTCATCTTATATAACTTTCTATATTTTTATCGATATAAATCAACAACGTAGACTCTAAAGCCAAAATTTAATAATAACAGCGGGTTAGAATTCCTAATATTTTGGCAGAAAAAAATATCTATCTAAATAGCGTTTTCCAAGACACATTAAACAATGGAAGATGAATCACTTGATTCATTTGAAATATGTGACGCAGGATGCATTAGATGAGCCAACTGTCATATCCTATCTTTCGAAAGATGATGTAACTGTGAAGGTGCATATGGACCGCTTGATCAGCTAGAATCTAAATGACTCTCAAGCTGGAATGGCTCTTCGCAGAGGCGGCTGGTTCCACCCACTAGACGGTTAGATAGATGAAAAATATTAAGGGTTTTCGGATTAAAGTATACTGATTAAGGCATAAGTTCCTACGGATTGGAATGTATTTGATGTTCTCCTTTGATTAAGGAGTTACCTTGATTACCTTGATATTCCTTATGACCATGCCATGTTCTACTGGCTGATTTACTTGAAGAAGTTCTCGTATCACTTCTGCACTTATTGTGTGATCTCCAACCGGTAAAGGGTTCAGAAAAGATTTGTTAAAAATATGATGCAGACTGTTCCGAATGGAGTAACCAACTTAGGACTTGACCAAATATTTACTGTGCAATTATGGTATATTTAATATCCTGAGCAAAAGTTAGGTTCTGAACAATCTGCTTCTTGACAAAGTAAACTTGATTTAAAGTGGATTGGATAGTGCGTTTTGCAAGTGGTTTAGTGATTATATAAAAACCATCTGCCACGGCTTTAGAAGGACCACCTTTTATGACCCCAAAAATTGCATTATTAGGGAATACAACGTTAAATGCATAGTATGGGTTCTGTATTTGACAAGATCATTATAGTTATACACTTTGTCATCTATCTGAAGATACAAACTGTTAACACTGTCTTGATCCTTCTTTGCGCTTTTGTCTAAATACAGAACCGATGAACCTGGTGCTTCCTTGTCAGACTTTTCTACTTGCATTACTGGTATCATTAGAGCCTTCCCAGCTGGGACTTTGCACGTTCTCTGGAGGAGACCTCCATTATTGTAAGCCAAGTAAAATTACCGATGAATTCGTATTCTGCTGGCAATTAGTGCATTTTACTCCAGTCTCATCGTTAATAGGATTGTTCTTGGCCGGTATGGCTAATGACCATCTCCAGAAGTTTTTGAATGGTCAGCATACGTTAGACCATACGGTTTACCGCCCGACGGAAAAATGTCCACCGAATTTGATGCTGCAGCTGCAGACTGTAGTGACAACGCAAATATTCACATTCCTCCACCACTAGTTACTACATATATATGAGATACAACCGATGCTTATCAGCTAAGTATTGAATAACATTGTTAATCAATAATTTATAGTATCTCTCACGTTAATCTATCATGCGAATCAGAAATAGAGACTAAAAAGGTGACACATAGATAGAAGATGAACAAGTCAAAAGCATTACCCTTGGTGACCATTATTTCCATGATCATAATGGCATTAGTTCTGTCCACATCTGATGACGCGATAAATAACTTTAGCATTAATAATGGAGGCCGGATTTTATCTTTGCACACGACAGCGTTAGCTAGAGTATTCACTGTTAAAACTCAATTGAGCAATAGCTTAAAGGAGATTCAAATAGCTCCTAGATTTGTTAAACGTAATAATAATGAGACCTCGCAAGAATTAGCAGGTACTCAAACTAGATATGCCCGCTACTCTACTTCGCTAACTGGAAAAGCGGATAAGGAAACTAGTCTTAATAGTTCGTTAATAAATGACTCTATGCCTTTGTCTGCATCTTTACTCACATTAATGAAGTTAACCTTCAATAGTAGTAATTACAGTAATCATGGTAATAATGTTAGTACAATCAGTAGCACTTCATCCTCTTCCTTCCCTCAACCTTCCAACAGAATCTTTAGAAGAGAAATAATGTTACAAACACTCCGAGCTAACGACACCATTCAGAATCGAGAAGGGGTATCATCGGCGGAGCAAGGCCCTCGTATTGCATTGATAAAACCTGCATTTACAGCAGCTGCATACGCAAATGGATTTTATAAATTCTATAAGTTGTACAATACTACACCAGTCGGTAAAAATGTTACTACAGATCTAAATTTATTATCAGTCCCAGTCAATGCATCATGGTATCCATCATTACCTTACGTGTTCTCAATGTTAAAGCTCGTCAAGGATATCAAGTACGTAAGCCCTGATTCTGATATTACAATATACGATGATGCTGCTGCAGATAATGGCTTTATGTTTACAAAGAATGGAAGTAATGCCTTTGATCTCATCATATTAGGACATCAAGAATATGTCACACAAAAAGAGTACGATAACTTGAAAAGGTTTGTTGCTGATGGTGGAACTATGCTCATCTTGGATGGTAATGTATTTTATGCTGAAGTAAAATATGACCCTGTGAAAGATGTTGTTAGTTTGGTCAAAGGTCATTATTGGGCATTTAATGGCAGAACTGCGTGGAAAAGTGTTGCTGAGAGATGGAAGGACGAAACCTCCCAATGGGTAGGAAGTAATTATCTATGTTACCAGTGTGTAAAATCATTCCAAAATGATCCATTTGGGTACAAACCACATGAAGAACAATATCTAGACAATCCACATGACATAGTACTGTTTAATTACAATGCGTCGATCCCTAGAACCTATTTTCCAATATTATCCACATCTACGTCACCAGGACAAGTCTCAACTAGGCCTATAATAGCTACATACGAACTCAATTACAAAAAAGGACGAGTGATTACACTCGGAATATACTCTGATGATATTGTTAGCAATAACAACTTTGATAGCTATTTTGAAAAACTCTTGTTAAAACAGGGGATCACCGGTATGGTGGACTAAAATCAATAGCAAAAGTTCCTTAACTTCTTCTACATCTAATTAAATAATACATTTTGAGGTGAAGTGCTTCGTTCTAAAACACCATCTCATCATCATTCTGAATTCTCTAAATGACTCGTAATTTGTTAACGCTAGAAGGTCATCTTGTAGAAGCTTACAATTGAAATGCAGAAACTATATCTGATCTACTACAATTAACCAAAAGGGTCTGAATGTGATAGGATCAAGTTTAGATTAAGAAAGGCTGGAGTCTAGTTAAGTACTCAATCTATATACAAGATACTGAAGAGACATAGCCTTATCCTCATATATAAATCTGAAAGAAGATGCTAAAATGGTTTGTCATGAAACATCCAAATGCTATGATATAAATGAATAGCAGTTTTGCCTCAAATAAATCAATAATGTTGTACTGTATTCATAAGGAATATATTCATAAAGATTTTGAAGCATATATATGCAGTGGTAACATCAGTAACATTGGCAGTCTCAACGTTATACTGTTACTGATGGGTAACTTCGGTTAACACCGTTAATCTAGATTTATTAACAGTAATATTGATACCAAATCTATGAAGGGTGAATAGTATGCGTCTTGATAAAGAAACATGGTAATATAACTAATGAATTAGCAGCAAAGGTAACAAATCAGGGTCACGCCAGTTCCTTCAAACCAAATTATAGAAGTGCAAGAAAACATACTAGCAAAAATTTCAAGCAAATATTCTTTTTGTCATTTGATGCGCTTAAGGATAGGAAGGCTAGATCTGCTCTTACTATCTTAATGGTCGTTGTAGGAAGTGCATTGATGGTGGCGCTTAATGGGATGAGTGCAGGTCAGGCTACGTTCTTAAATAAACAACTAAACACATTGGCACCCAACATTATCTTTGTCAGCTCAGGTCAAAATGGTTTTCGTGCAGGATCTTCAAGCACACCAACCATCGTACTGAATTCCCAGGTAGTAAATAGACTAAAATCTCTTCCATTTGTACAAGATGTGGTTCCATCATACCAAGGACAACTCGAGTTAAATGCGCAGGGAAATATCTTAAATGCACAGGTACTAGCTATGGATCCTCAAAAAATATATCTAATTGATCCTTCATTGCAGTTGGTATCTGGATCTTTAATACAATCCAATAATCTTTCTTCAATGATTGTAGGGGATACAATTGCTAACCCTCCAGGCAAGTCAACACCCTTTGTCACAATTGGTCAAACTGTCAGGGCAACTTTTACATTCGTTGACTCTAAAACTGGAAAGACCGAACAAGAGTCTAAGAGCTTTGTGATAAGTGGCATAATTCAGCCTACTGGAAATAATCAGATAGATAATCGAGTCATAATAAATGAACCAACTGGTAATTCCCTTTTCCATAAAGCAGGAAGATATGATCAAATGGTTGTTGCTGCCTTGTCAGCTGATTACGTAGCTACTGTACAGCAAGAGATCACAGGGCTTTACGGGAACAATATTGGTGTTATCACACCAAAGGCAATACTTCAAACAAGACAGCGATTTCAAAGTGGAAACAGCGCGTTCACAGTAGCAATAGCGTTTATTGCATTGTTAGTTGGAGCGGTTGGGATAATTACCACGCTTTACACATCTGTCACAGAGAGAACTAAAGAAATTGGAACAATGAAGGCTATTGGTGCGAAAAGTAGGTTTATTCTTACCTTATTCATTACTGAAGCTCTATTTATCGGTCTCATAGGTTCTACATTTGGAATTCTGAGTGGTATCGGTGGAGCATACGTATTGACTTCAGGGTTTGCCCCAAATGCACCAGGACAGGGTGGAGCAGGGGGTGGAGTACAAGGAAACACAGCAACGTCTCATCTTAATCCAATATTTGTTCCAGGTGATTTATTCAATGTCTGGATTCTTTCAACAATTCTCAGTTTAGGGGCTGGTCTGTTTCCTGCATGGAAGGCTTCGCGTTTATCGCCCTTAGAGGCACTGAGGAGATAATCCTTGCCTTCCCAGATAGCATTTTATGATATCATTTTTTGAAGGTCATAACGGAAGAATCAATTTTAATAGAGAAATGCTAACCATGTAAGGTAACACATTTAGTACCAAAATTATTAATTTCTTACTATCATTTTTTATCTCATGTGTTTATCATATAATGTCAAAATACAAGATGTAGTCCTACAACCTAGTTCTCAGCAAAAGTTCTGGATTAATGGATCTTTAGTGGAGAATAAGAACGAAACTTAGAAAGGCCATTTACGACTAGTTTTAAGGTACAATAACATTATCAAAACTGGTCCAGACGGCAATTCACACATTCTGATATATTTTAATGATAACTCTACAAGATAATGTGGAAATATGATTAATAATTAAATCTGTATTAAATTGAATCTAACACCCAATTGGTTATGTAGCGAATTTTTTACTTACATATAATAAAAAGTTGGGGTTTCTGAGGTGGATTTATGATCATTTTAGCTTTGGTTAATTAGGGGTGTATTCTAGCGATGGTGGTGAGGGTACCAGTACCAGGAGTAGTGATCATTATGGTGGTTGTCTGAATGTGCAAATGCGCTGTTGGTTAGAATAGGTGTTGTAACTACGAGAGATAATGCAGCTATTATTGCTACTACTGCAATGACTGTAGTGGTTCGAGTTTTCATCGTACTTCCATATTAGATATCGACTTATATTAAATTAAATTAACGAAGTCAACTAACATCGTTACCCGATATTAGTATATTCTACGAATGTACTGCAAACGATAAGTATAGTACACTTTTTCTCTGATTTATGGTTTACAAGGATCAAGTCATAAGATCTACACAACTAAAATAGATATACTTGCGTTCTATCAAGAAATTATTATTTACGACTGCTATAACTGCTGTCATTATATTCATCACATTAATTCACAAAAACGTATCCGTTGTACTATGAGATTATCAACAGCATCTCCTCCTCAATCTAACGTCATTCTCTTAATATGTCAATTGAGTTTCGCCATACAGGCTATGAGACTAATACCATATACAGACATACAATATCATGAGTGTTCGAAAATTAATGACGAATCCGATCAACAGATCATGTCTCTGAACTGGTGGAAGTTTGATAAAACATATTTCGCATATCTTAACCTTTTTTTCAATGTAATGATTTGAACCGATCAAGATACTTATTATAACAATTACTTATCTAAATCATATAGGCGATCGTTGTAGAATTCAGTTGTCTTAGGGGATAATTCCTACCTATGACATAGTGACTGAATTACATTTAACGATCGACTGCATGATTGGCAATCAATACTAAATAAACAGTGCTGCTATTATATATTATATAACAAAGTTAATTTATATAATAACATTTATAGCAATAGTATTTTGGCCGTTAGTGTATTGTGATCATATCTTTGGGATCCAAGACAAACTCTTCATGGCTTGGGAAGTTTGCTTGGTAATTCTGTGAGTTCTGGACGCTATTTAGAGTCTATAGTGGCACTCGCTTTATTGATTTTAGTTATTCTTTTGACAGATTTCTTATTCTGGAGACCTTTAGAATCTTACGCTAAGCGTTTTAAGTACGATTACTCCTCTACCTCAACTTCTTACGATGAGCATGACATCTCCACTAAACATCAAGTCGGATCTCATATTCCTAGTCATGATAACATCATACAGCTTCTATCAAGTAGAATCGCATTCCCATATATTCTTTTGACAGATTTCATAATGACACCTTAGAAAGAATTCTGTGATACCTAATCCAGTAGTCTTTTTTATCCATATATGCTTATTTGATTTCAGAGTATCGAAGATTGTCTCCTGGTAATCATAGAGAGGCTTTTCTATTCCGTTCTTCTTTGGAAGTCCTACTATATGATTAAAACAACAATCTCCACTTGTTCTGATGTCATATAGATTATGCTCCTCAGAATTCCAAATCCAAAACTCTTTTCCTTTTAAGGTACTAAAAAGTCTGGTTTGTTGTTCTTGTTGAACTGATGTTCCCTATATTAACTTCTGAAGATCCTTGAATGTAATTTTTCTCATTTTTTATCGGTAATACAATCCTCCCGTACTTTCTTTAAGCTGATATCCGGGGTTGCAGCTTCTAGTTTGTCTCTACAATTCTCTACAAATTTGATTGCATCACTTAACACGGGGGCATTTGTAAGTAAATCCATTTTGTACTTGTAACAATCATTTGCTAATGATAATGCTTGGAGTTTTAGTCTACTGTCTTCAGGTAGTTTATTAGCTACATCCCATGCAATCTTTAATACTTGATTTATTCCTGTTAGACATCACTGGTATTCTTCTGGCAATTTCTCATTTATGTGTAATTCAATATCTTTTGCTTTTGCTTTCAGATACTGTACATCTCTACTTATTGTAGGCTGACTGATCTGAAGAGCCTCGGCAATGTCATACTGATTTTGTCCTTGTACTAGTAACTCCAATACTTTTTTGACGCCAGTCTACTTGTTTCTTAAATGGGGTCGAGGCTATTTTACTAATTATTATTCCTCCTTCTTGTCCTCCACAGAAAGATTCATTCCTATCGCTATTCATTATGCGTAGTTACTATACATAGGCAACTACATAGCAATAAATATTTTGTTTGATTCATTAGCATTCGTCATTAATTCACTTTTTATCTTGTTACTAGTCCTTTTATTCATAGCTAAAAGTGGTGATTGTAAATATATTAGACGAATAGATCGCAAATATCGCTATCTGGTGCTGATGGCAAGACTATTGTATTCCTGAAGTGCAATGACCCAGAATGTTCTTTAAAACTGATTCACTCCTAGGAGACATAATTCTAATGCACCTACCGAGCTCCTTGTTTCAAAGTGTGTTAGATATACTTAGAAATGAAAGCCCAGTTTATATCTACTGGCCCAAGATAGGGATTTCTTTCTACATCAAGTGAACCTATGTGAAATATAGAACGTTGATTCTCAAATCCTAACGACTCTTTTGAAGGTAAAGACTCCACAAACCTAGCAAATGTTATAACATGGATCTCGTTTGCCGACGATTGTGAACTATGTCTAGATTGTAAGACATGCCTTTTGTAATACCTTCAATATTATGAAGTTGTACTTTAGTGATTTTAATCACTTCGAAAATTTCATTATCTTAGCAGCAAAATATTGTTTTGTAGTTAAGAAAAGATTCTTCTTGTTTGCTACATTGATTACATATACAATATTTTGAAATCATCCTTGCCTCACATTTGTTTAAATATTTGCACTTATTGCAACCTGTTTTCTTTCCACAGACAAAATATTGTAATTCAGCAACTGGTCCCCCGTAATTAACTACAGATATTGCCACAATATTACTTGAAAAATTAAATCTACTATACCTCATTTTGGATGGTGTAACGAGTCGTCTACGTTTGAGTACTCAAATTAGTCTAACCCTTTTGTAACTTTTTACATTCGTACACTTTAACAATCAATTCGTTTATCATCTTTTGCTGCTGCAATACCAAGAGCATATATAATGATTCCGCTGAAAAGCATTCACCTTTGGAGATAGCAGCTCTAACATAGTCTTTATTTTGTCCACATTCAGAAAGCATCTATAAAGAAGAATTCGGATGTATGTGAATCAAGGAGCAACTTAGCGTACTTACGGTTCAAAATAACGGCTAATAATGTATCATGCGTAATTAATCTATAACAGAAATGAAATTAAAGTCTCATTTTTGTCCGTCTACCGAGTTTTCATTTTACTATAAATCCAGAAGCCCGCTCCTATTATTATAACTAAGATGATTAGTCCAACAAAAAGAGGAGCAATTATTTTTATGAGGAAGATTGTGATCCCAATTATCAAAACAAGTGCTATTATTCCGATGATTATTATCCCAATAGTTGAGGAAGTTCCCAAATTAATTACCTCAAATAAACATGATTATGACAGTATTTAGCAGTTATATATGCAGCTTGCTAAATTCACGACGGTAATAGGTAGAGAAGTAACTTGGGTGTACCTCCAAGACAACTGAACTTCCATCTTTGCCGCTACCAATAATCTGCTCATGTTCCACGTTACGAACCAATTTAGCTATTCATATCCAAGATACACCGATCTAAACTCAATAAACTCTATCTATAAGCGTTTATCATGGACTGGCTATCCAAAAAATCTTTCGTTAGTACAAATAGATATCTATGGATAGTAGCCATTAGTCGATGCGAATTAACATACTAATTCCGTTAACATGCAATATGTATAACACATCAGATTTTTAACCCGTCCGGCATAATTATCCCAGAAAAAACGTTATAGCTGGATATGAGTGGTGCCAGGTTATAAATATTATCAAAAATGCTGCCTACTGGATATAGAGAGTGACCCTCCCGGCAGGTTACAAAATTTGTGTATGCTTTCTACCATGAAGCGCGGCAAATTGTTCTGTTAACTTATCGCCAGTTCTATGTAAAAAGTATTAGTGTTACCTACGTTGTAGTGAAGCATAATAAGCGATTAACTCAATTAGCCTCATGTCAATGGAAGACAATTACAATGAAAGGTTAGCCCGTTTTGAAGAAAAGTATCCTATGGAAAATGATCTAGTTAACAGGATTCCAATGACCTTCAACCAAATTTACAAAAATGTGTATTCAAATTCTACTTTTCAAGGCTTTGGTAACAAGGAAGTAAAGTTTAACGTAACGAAAGCGTCAGATGGATCAAATACAATAAGTATGACAGAAGAAGGTTTATTCTTTTTGGCAGCCGTAGCAGGAGTAATCTCTAGAAGCATTTACACACTTTTGGTATCTGGAGAATATGAGGAACGTCTAAACCAATAGGCTAAGGAAGCTGCAAAAGAATATGTTACAACGATTAACCCATTTCTCATTCAAAGTCCTAAGAGATGTAGTAGATGTAATCTAGACAATGACTATAATGCAAATTTTGTAAAGAGTGTGGGAATAAGTTATGAGAATAAATTAGCAAAAGCTAATTGGAGCATATATGCCCATATAACTTATGTTTTGTAATTTATCTCGGGAACAATCTATAGATAAGAATGAGATAGGAATGTCTTGTTCTATATGTGGTTATTTTAATGACATTGACGCGAACTATTGCATAAAAAGTGGCGACAAGTTATCTTTAAGATTCTTTGGTTTTATATAATCTGCCTACTGACGAGGTTATCAAATAATATGGAGCTGTAATACCGTGAAGTACGGTACAAATAACAGACGAAATGAAGGTAAAATTATTCGAATATTATGGGTTTGTACTCCTAATAATATACGGTCTATAACCCAGTCAGGTATTTATTCTGGTCATTATGCATAGACCATAAGTCATGAAATCGAGGTTGCCGATGATAGAACCAATTCAGGTTAGGTCACATGTATCTCCTCCTATAGGTTATTGGTTGGGCCTTTCCTAACCCATCAACCGGTTTAATCCCTTCAAATTAAGGGACGAAACTTCCTCATATTTATTTTAAATGAAGCTCTAATTGGATTTGAGGGAACAAGAAATATAATATAAAGAGAAAAATAAGAGCAACAAACCCGAATTCCATAAGAGTCAAACTTATCGATTTGACTCGGCGCACATAAGACGGCTTCATGCGTTCTAACTGAACTACCAAAACTGCAGATACACTAAACGGAATTAATATAATGGAGACTAGGCTCGCCAGACCTGTAAAACTGGTCTTGCCAACGCCAGATCCAATAAAGCCTGTAATACTAAGCATAATTAGTATACCTGTAATTATTGTGGCATCAACTTGTAGTATATCTTTGTCTTCTAGCACCAAGCCTTAGTCTATCTTACCAATGAAATGAGTTTAACCAGACTAATAAGTGGAGTTAAAGAAACTACGGGATTTTTTATACTGCCATATGAACCCTCTTTCCTCTTGACATATGATCGCGAACCTAGAATAACCGGGATATTATTGAATTCTATACAACTCTTGCATAATCTATTGTGTTACGATACAATCATACACCTATATGCAAGGATATATGACCGGATTTTGTTCAGTCGTAGGCCAAGATAGAGAAATGGACGAAAATGAAGCATCATTTGATTGTACAAAAACGATCAAGGATCCAAAATTAGCCGATTGGTATGTATGTGGAGGAGATCCGGAGCTACACGGTACAGATTTTCGTGAATGCCCGCAACCGACTTCAGGTTACAAGGGAACTGAAAATAATAGTAATTAGCGCGCTGGTCATCATCTTATTGCTTTCGGCCATTGCACCGAATGTGATGGCAAGTCAGGGGTATTGGACGCCAAGCGACTCATATCCCCCAAAAGGTCTAAAGAAATACCACTTATTTCTCGATAGGACATTTCCTTCGTCTGCGTTTAGAGGGGCTAAACTGGTAATCAAAACCCTTACAGCATGTTTGGACTTCCGTCCTAATTACACCAATCCTAAACCACTTGTCTGTCATCCAATAAATGAGGATGATATACCACGAACAAATGACAGTATCTTAGACGCTGGATTCTTCATAGTGTCGGATAGGCCGAATGCAAGCGATGCTACGGCGTGTGTCCGAGTTGGCTATAATAATTGGTATTCCTGCGGCGGTACCGGTGATCATTCTTGGGATTCGTTTATCCCAAACATTCATTATAATATAAACAGACTGATACACGACGACGTGTCTGCATTCGATGCATGTATCAATGAGCATCATTTGAAGGAAGGGACGGAAGACTTCAACTTCTGTATGAAAATGCTCACTTAAATCGAAGACTATAAACATGAATAGTATTTGGCGCGCACGTCACGACAGCAAGACAAAGGACTTATGGCTTGGACTAATCTTTAACTATATGAGAAAATAAGGAACAGTACAGTGTTTTTACCTTTCATACAAACCGAAAACTCCTAATCAGATAAGGGAGTATTCATAGCAAACTTACCTCATTGTAAGGTGCAGCAATTGTATTCCCATTACCCGCGTTCCAGCCATCGATCTTTTGTTGAAAAAGTGCCCAGATTGCAGCTTCGTCATATGATGAATCCATATTTTCAAAGTCACTTCTCATTATTTTTATTGTTATGTTGTCATTATTTATCCATGTCTTCTCTAATTAGATGCCATACTTTTAAGTTCAAAATAAGACAAGGAAAAAATTTTGTAAACGGTCCCAGACCATAGCTATAATAGATAACAAGATATATCAAATTTTATATTCAGTTCTTCAATCCATTATGATATCACTTTATGAAACAAATGTATTAAATCAATTGGAAGAATGGAAAAGTATGCTACTATATTCACATTTGCCATCTGCCTTATACACAATCGATTCTGATAAGAGAAGAGTAGTCTTCGTTGGAATTGGCAGCAGTTATTGGGCCCGCAAAAATTAGTGAATTCCTCTGGAGGGAATATATTAACTCCAATTGCATATCACTACAAAGTTATGATTTTGTTAAATCGCCACATTAGATTCCTCCTAATGATATATTCGTAGTTTTTTCTCATCGTGGAACGAAAACCTATGTATCCAAGCATTAGAAGTTGCAAAGAAAATTGGAGCTAGAACTATTTTCATTACTGGAATTGGAAGTCCTGACAATACTACTGCAGATATAAGGATTGAGACATGTCCTCAAGAGAATTGTGGAGCATTTACAATATCACTAACATCTGCAATTGCAAGGATCATACAGTGGATAGGACTATTTGATAATGAAATAATTGAAAGATTCAGAATGATGATAGATAATATTAGACTTCCAATTAAAATCCAGAGAATACCTACTTATGTTACAAACTTTGTGATCATAGGAGATTTAATAAGAGAAACTATATCTCATGAAGTTGCCCTTAAAATCTCTGAAACTTGCTATCTACCGGTTAGAAGTTTTGGCCTAGAACAGTTTTTACATGCTCCTAAAGTAACAATAGACAAACAAACCAGCATACTAGTTTTCACATCGGTAATACAACCACGAAGGGAAAGTCTACTAACTTATGCAAAAGTTATAGGAACTGAAGTTATTGAAATAAATGAAGACACATCAGGCTTTAATCGCATCCCCAAAGAATTTGTTTGGTTGGCACAACTTCTGTATGGTCAGTATCTAGCATTAGAACTATCTAGACAACTTGGAACAAATCCGGACTCCGTTAGAGCGGATCAAACTCCGTATCGTAAAGCTAGAAATCTAGTAAGGTTATAGCATCAAACATCGACCTCTCTTGCAGATATGACCAAAATAATTACAGACAAATCTAAGGCATCAATTGTAAGTGGTTCTGATCCAAATGTGGTCGCAAAAATGGATCTTAAAATAGCCAAGACCGAAAACAAGATGGAGATATTGTGCAGAAGATGATGCCGGAAAGAAATGTTTGAAGCTAAAAGAAAGATGAGTGATATGGAATTTGAAAGATTATTTGACTCGAGATAAAAGAAGAGGAGGAAAACCAAAAACCGCACTTCATTTCATGAACAGGATTTGTATGTCATAAAAGGGTTCTTAACTCATAAATAGACTTTCCTGCAGATAGATATATCACATTTTTTGAAGATTATCTTTTTTACTTTTTATCCTATACTAATTCGTTTCAGGAAAATTTTTGAAGATTATTGTCCATTATGACATACGTTAGTTAACCCTTGCCTGAGAAACTATAAAAAATAAGAGTGATCCCTATTACTATCCTTAAGAGTTGTTTTATCTGATTACCATTGATGCCATGGTACACTCATTCCAGGTCCATCCTTCATCATACCATGAGGACCACCCATCATCATACCACCAGGTCCACGTTGCATCATCATACCATCGCCCATCATCATACCATGTCCCATCATTGGTCCTCCTTTTGATACAGGCTGACTCAATAGCACTTTTCCATTTCCTGCATCCACTATTACCCTATGAAAGGTATAACTACCATCAATTACCCAGACAGTATATGTCAAATATCCGTTTACAATTCCAAAGTGTGCAGCTGCGGCATGAGAATTGTTCCCTACTGTATTTTCTGCAGTCGTCGCAGCTTGACTCAAACTAACTTTTATCTGTGATGCCAATGCATTTCCCATAACCGTAGATAATTTAACAGAACCAGTAATGTTTGATTGGTTACCCATCATACCCATCATACCTCCACTTGCACCTCCTCCGCCTGTCATATTACCTCCTCCGCCTGTCATATTACCTCCTCCGCCTGTCATATTACCTCCTCCTCCTATCTGTGCACTTGCTTTCTGCATGTTGGCGAAAACAAATGTTCCACCAAGTAAACTAGCTGCCAATATTAAGGTGCCAGTTGTGCTTAAGATTATAGATCTCATACTAGCTATAGCGTTAAATCATATATTAGACTTGTCAAAAATCAACAATTCAAAATTGGATTTGTGGTGGGAAGTCTAGTTATATCTATGGTAGGCATCTAGGATGAATGGTGATGCATTATTCTATCCTTTAGAAATATTAATATGCATAATTAAACCTGATTTTACTTTTCAAAAAGCAAGTAGAGTATAAATTATATTTTATGTCTTGTGGGCGCAATAGGCTATTAGTCTGGCCACCTTGAAACATACCAAGACTAGACACACGATGCTACGCTGCAATATCTGTGGTATATTAGTCTTTGTCAACGAAATACTATTGCGTAAAATTAAACGTTAGGGGATTTTACATGTAGATCTTCACGCTGATTGTATAAGTAAAACCAATAATGCAGCTAGGCATATAATCGATTGAGTTTTTATAACTACTCCATCATATTGTTATAATCATTATGCTGGGTTTGGTTGTGTCACCACAGAGTAAAAGATAAACATCACTACGTAGACTTAAGTATCTGTCTGTCTAAGCTATGCTAAATAGTAAGTTGTATCGTTTTAACGATGGGAAGTTAGATATTTACGGAGATAGTATTCTCTAATAAATCACAAAACTGTTGTGTAAGTTTTGTTAGTATGGTAGACCCTCTTGATGCTATATCTGAAATTATAGATCCAGATAAAATTAGAATATACTACTCTGTTTTCATAAATACACTGGCTGCAATAGCAAGACACTTTAATGCCAAGATAATTAAGAATACTGCCAGTAGTCTGATATTCTATTTTCCGAAAACGTCTACGGTGTTACCATTGGTTTCTTCATGGACTAGTGATAAATGGACTAGTCCATATGAGTCTGCTTTCAGAGATGTCATAGAATGCGGTATTACCATGATAGCAGCTAGAGATTTTATAAATTCAACATTAAAAGAGGAAGGTGGATTACCATCTATGTGCTACAAGATTAGTGCTGACTATGGTAGAGTTGAGGTGGCTAGATCACTATGCTCCCCAAATACTGAGGACTTGTTTGGTTCTACCATGAACATTTGTGCAAAGATAAACTCGATGGCATCAGCAAATGGAATGGTGATAGGTAGTGAATTATATTATATTGTAAGAGGCTTACTAACTACTACTTCTGCTAATGATTCTGATCATAATTTCAATTTCAGGAGAATAGGAGAATATCCAATTACATCTAACTTTGAAAAACATCTATATCCTGTCTACTCTGTAATAAGCACAAGAAATAACAACAAGAATACATTAAACCTATATGAACAAATCCCAAAGCTAAAAGAACAAGTCCAAATACAAATACAACAGGAATATGCTGTCGCTAACCAGCAACAGCAGCTAAAGAAAGATTCGGATATACCTACCATCAGTTATAAGGACAATCAACAACAACTACAACAAAAAGAAGCTCACAATATTTTACTAGTAGATGATGAACCAGATACACTCATAACTTATAAGGCATTCTTGTTGACTGCCGGTCAGGGCTATAATATTGATACATTTACAGACTCACAAATGGCATTACAACAATTTGCACAAATAAGTCCTTCTTACTATGATTTGGTAGTTATGGATATAAGAATGCCTGGCCTTAACGGTCTTCAACTATATAACAGATTTAAGGTGATAAATCCTGACACCAAAGTGCTTTTTGTATCTGATTTTGATGCAGCACAGGACATAGTAAGTATGCTGCCCTACGCGAATACAAGTTATGATATTGTCGAAAAACCTGTAGAGAGAGAGCAATTCCTCTATATAGTAAAAAGGATACTTAGCACATCATCATCTTCAACAACAACAACTACAACATCATCATCATAATGATTTAATAAAATGATCCTCTGTGAGACATGTTTTATATTCAGGATAAATATCTAGGTAGATGAGTAGAGAGACAGATAGACAGATAAATAGTTAATGAAGTAATTAATTAAATTGTACCAGTGTCTATTTTAATTTTAGTTCTGCCTTTGCTCTTGCTAAATCATTTATTAAAATTGGTTCTTGAACGATACACTTTTTGTTATCATTATTATTGTTATGTATGGGCTATCCATTTCTAAAATGTGGAATAATATATCTTGCGAATAAATTCAAGACTTTAGTATCTGGAATATCCGCAAAGCGTGTGACAAGGTAATTACACCAAAGTTTCATATATCTACATGTTTCTTTTATTATATTACTAGCTGTTCCAGAGATAACTAGGAAATCACGGTGCAAACACACTTCATCTATCTAAGTTTTTCTTGTCATATGGCTCAGATTTATTTGATATCCTGTTTTCAGAATCGCACAGGCTATCAGGCTGCATTATTAGCCGATAACATGATTTAATTCTTGTTCAAGTGATACTATATTGTATTTCGCAGGCTTGCAAAATTTCATGGTTTTGCTCGACGGCTTGGACGTTTCTGCTGCTATGCATTATCTTTGATGTACTTGTGGATTAGTAATGTAAACAGGTGTCTTGTTATCCAAGACATTTAGTATGTTTTTAGCTGCAATTTCTGCCATTTTTATTCTAGTTGAAAATGTAGCACTTCCCATATGAGGTAACAATACCACATTTTTCATTTTTAATAATTTGTTATTCAGTGAGGGTGGTTCTTTTTCAAACACGTCTAAACCGGCACCAGCTATCCATTTTTTCTCTAACGCCTCAATCAAGTGAGCCTCACTAACCAGAGGTCCCCGAGCTGTATTAATTAGGTACGCATCACTTTTCATTAGTTTGAAAATTGACCTGTTTATTACATGATAATTCTCATTATTCAAAGGACAGTGTAGAGATAGAAAATCGCTTCTCTGTACAAGTTCCTCCAGAGAGACGTATTTGGCCCCTACCTGCTTTTCATTCTGAATTTTTCTACCGTGTCTATTATGATAAATTATGTCCATGTCAAATCCTTTGGCTCTACGTGCAACAGCTGAACCAATTTTTCCCAATCCTAGAATTCCGATGACTTTTCCATGAACATCTGAACCCAACATAAGGCATGGATCCCATCCATATTTCCAACGTTTATGTATGATTGCCTCATACCCCTGTGTGATTCGTCTCGCTATTGCAAGTATCAGTGCGAAGGTAAGGTCAGCAGTTGTTTCCGTAAGTATGTCTCCAGTAGACGTAACGCTAATTCCTCTTTTTGTTGCTTCTTCTACATCTATGTGATCAACTCCAGTACTATAGGAACTGATAACCTTAAGGTTAACCCCAGCACTATCAATAACTTTGGCATCAATATTGTCCAGTAGTGTACACAGAATAGCATCTTTTCCATGTACCCCATTCAAAAGCTCTTTTCTGGTAGAAGGCCTTTCTTTTTCATTCAAAATAACATTACATTCTTTTGAAAGCATTTGTATGGCAGAATCTGGTAGCTTTCTACTAATGTAGACACTAAATTTCTTCAATTTCATTATTTTATGTTATTAATATTCTTAGATATATTCGGTTTATCGAAGCTATACGTGATTATCAATTCATTGACATATCTGCAATAATGTCAAAATCCTTATAGATCAAATTCCAAATAAGGAATTGTTACTAGCCGCGCTTTAACTTTTTTCATATATTTGATGACGAACTTCCGACAGGTTAAATCTTGGAACATTCCAATCAATTTGCCTTAAATTAATGACTATTTTGTTAAAGTTTGTATTAAAAGGAAAGAAACTTGCTAAACCGGTTTATTAATCTGATCAATAACATTCAATATTAAAAATGAATAGATGTAATCTTTTAGCGGTATAATATGTAAATGAGATCCTTCTTTACCCTGATCATGACAATCAAGAATGTAAATAAGTTAAAGGAATATTGTAGACTTGCGATACTTTGTGACCACTATCCTTAAGAATATACCAGATCCTTTAATTAGATTTAAGATTAGATGTAATAATCCCTACAATACAAGGATCACAGAAGAGATTATTAATTGACAGGAATATGAAGCGGACTCAAATCTAGTCTTTTTCAGATAATGTGAACCTCTTGACATAGGATTAGAATAGCTGTACTCTAATCCTATAAATAACAATGTCAATTTACAGTGTTAATCAGTGCTTATAACTTTGCTCAATGATAGTAATTATAGAAGGAAACAAAGGTAAAAAAATTGGTTCAAGTTCAATCATTAATACCAAGAGATGTCGAGGTGCAGAGACTCAAGAAATTATATATACAGATCATACTAATGTTATCATTGACCATTGTAGCTGTAATTACCTACAGTATGGATACCTCATTAAATCAGTCGATGATTCGTGACTCCGCATTTACTCCTGCAAATTGGTTACTATACAGCGTATTTATAGTGTTACCTTTAGGATGGGGCTTGATAGGACTATACAGTAGACGAGTCCCAATTATGAAAGGTCCTAACAACAGTATCAATACTGGTCTAAAGGTGGCAATTATTGGTTTCGCAGCTGCAATGTTTGCTGTCGCATTAAACGAGCTATGGCACTTCTGGTTTGTTGAAGAAATCACTGCAGTACCGCCGCGTTGGATATTTACCATGGGAGTATTTGTGGGAGTGATCGGATCGTTAGCGTATCTTATTAGGACATATGCAAGACTTATTGAATTAGGAGCGGAAATCCCGGTAAAGAACCCACACATGGCAGAGATGTACAAATTAGCACTCGAAGGCAAATTGTATAGCAGGACAATACCTAGAATAGAATAGAATAGAATGAAAAGCTAATGCAGATGAATATAAAATTCAATCCATCTTCTTTTTTGTATTCAATTTTCGAACTAAATTGTTTTTCTTTTTGATGTTTTTGTATATTTCCTTTGATTATATTTTGAAAAAACTTATTGTATGTATCAAGACGATATATTTTTCTTTAAAGTCTAACGCTAATTATAGTGAATTTGATAATCTATTTATTAAGACCAGTTGTACCGCACCTAATTAAGATATTTGTCTCGTAATTATCTTCAGCAGCTCCTACGCCTATGGAGTTAGTAATTTCGCTGTCTGTCGTTTGCTCAAATTGCCATCATCTTTCCTTATTCCTCTATTGCATATGCACAGAACAAACTGTAATTACAGTCATCATAAGATAACTCGCTTGTACCTTTTGATAGTAGAATTGGAAATAAAAGTAATAGCCTCATTAATAGGATTAGCTTTCTGAATATTACAGAAATTTTTAATACTTGCTCGTTTATAATCACAGTAGGAATAAGTACAGTAAATGAGACTTTAATCAATTCACTTCATTAGAGGTTCAACAAGGATCCAGTAGTGCCTCGTCCGCTGGTCATATAATTTCTCTTGAACAGAATGATGCTTTAGATTTCAATCCATTGAATTTTCTAAAGGATATACAAATACGAAGCACAAGCTTAATCAACACCAATTGGAAAATCCTACATATTGTGGGAATAGTATTCTTCTGAAATAGATCTTTTATTACACAGATTGCAGATTTAGTGTTAATAGAAGTCAATACAAATACATGTGAACCAGGAGCACCAGCGGGACCAACAATGTCTTAATCTAATTAACCTAATTTAATTTAATTTAATTTATTTTTAATATCTAAAACTTCTCGAATCTTCCTCCACCTTTATCTAGTTCTGTAACTAATCTGCAAACTTGAATCCAATCATTGATTTATTAACTAATTGATCAAGAGATATGATTCAAATGTGCTAGACAATCCTAATTGATATGAGATCGGCTCAAATTAACGTCCGGTCTGCATCTGTGGTAAGCTAAAAATAAATGTAGCGCCTTTACCATCGATATTATTTTTAGCCCATATTCTACCACCATGAGCTTCAATAATACTTTTTGAAATATACAAACCCAACCCTATCCCATGTTCTGATTTCGTCGCAAATTTGGTAAATAATCTGGGTATTATCTCTGAATCTATTCCTTCACCTTCGTCCTTTATAGCTATGTTCCATTCCTTTGCATTTGCATTTTTTGTCTTTTCTAACAGAGATAATGTAATTGAGCCATGTTTTGTAAAGTTTAATGCATTATCTATTAAATTCTGGATAACCTGAAGAATTCTTTGTCTGTCTCCGATAACTAAAGCATTCTTGAATTTACAGTCAAATAATATTTCACATCTCTTTGAAAGACTTTCACGATCATTTCTATAATCATCTAATAAATCATTAATTGCGGCAACCAAATCAAACACATTATTTCTTAGATCTAATGATTTACCATCAATCCTTGATACATCTAAAATATCTTCAGTAAGAAATTTCAAACGGCGTGCATTTCTACTAATAATAGATATGAATTCTTCATATTGTTCAATGTTGCCTTTCTTACTACCCAAGATATCGGCCAAGCCTAATATCGGTTGAATAGGCGTTCTTAACTCGTGTGCAGCCATATTGATAAACTCACTTTTCATTCTGTCATGTAATTTTAGTTGTTCTGCCACTTCAAGCTGTTTCCATAAGAACTCAAGGATTGAAACATAAGATAATGCCATGTGTTTGCTATTTGAATAAATTGCAAGCCCGGCCGCGTCGTAGGAGTTATCCTTTGTATCATCTTTAGTCTCGATGATAAATGACCCTTTTCGATCAATTATCAAAATACCTAAACTCGTTTGTGAACCTATATCGATACACTTAATCTCAAATTTGTGATCGAAATTACTTATGTAGTTACTCCTGCTCTTACTTTGATCTGTTCTTGTCTTCTGGAACGGATTTTCTATCATCAGTTTCGCATATTCTTGTTCGAGAATCTTATCTACTATATCCTGATCGCCAGGAATTAATATTCTGATATTTAATCCCTTTCTAGCTAACTCATCTAATATTTGTAAACTTCCCAATCGGATTTGGCGACGAAAAGAATTAAGTGTTGGAAGTATTCCAAAGATTTCAAAATCAGCATTTTTACATTCTTCTGTAATCCGTTTGAGTGCATTGCCAGGATTCCTTATTATTTCGATATCAGGAGGCACTACAATACCTTGACTGATCTCCTCAAGTCTATTCTGAGCATCAATCCCATCTGCCCATAGATCTTCAAATACCTTTGAGAAATATTTTATATATATTGGTTCATCACTGATTAACAATATCTGAACTTGTTTTCCTCTTTCTATTCTTTCGAATGTTACTGCTATCTCTTTGTCAGTTATGCCAAAACTCAGTAGTGGAAGATTACTTCTGTGTCTTATCTTTACTCCATCCTGTAGAATCTTTCGAGCAAGATTCGCATTATGTTTGTTTTCTATGTTACAAATATATCTAATTCCTTTATGTTTTCCTTTCATTTGTTTTGCTACCAATTTCTTGTTAATTTCAACAAAATAATCTTGTATATATTGCAAACCTCCAGGTGCAGCGATACAAGATAAAACCTCCTTTGATTCATCTAAGAAACGTCTGATTTCGCTAATAATTTCATCCGCATTGTCTATAATTCTTGTTTTATGTATAATGATACCATCCTCTAGTTCTCGAATTTTTTGCTCAGCTGGAATCGCTGTCTTCCATAGTGTATCAAAAATATATCGACCTTGTTCTACTACCTCCTTCACATTACTATAAATGACCTGTGTTAGGGGAGAGCTTTCTTGTAATACTGTAGTAGCCATATACTCGTGTTCGCTAACTGCAACACCCCCTTTTACCCCATCCAGATGCTTAAGTTCATCAACTAATTTTATTAATTGCTTACAATAATGAAGATTATCCTGTGTAATTTCTGTAAACGCTCTTATCTTTCCTCCTCTTTTTCTTATATCTTTATAACCATCTTTATATTCTGAAACATCTACTACGATCGAGGGAGCATTCTTATCAAAAAAGATATCCATCCTTTCTCGCACATTTGACATGAAATAGACTCCACGGCCCACGGCTTTTTCTATGCCATACAATATTTCTGAACTCTTGTCTTTGGTTGGAGGATATGACGCAGTAGGCGTAGCAGTCAAGTAGAACTATTAAGGAGAATTCATCATATAAGGGTAAGGACATTACTATTCGAAGTCCACCTTATGTTGGTCTATTTTAGATAAAATAGTGTCTTGATATTCATTATGTATAATAATATTCTTTAATTACCTGATTTTTAGCCTTATTTAATAAATTCCCATTATTTCTTATCGTACTGATGATCAATTGTAATAATAGGAATTTAGTCTAAGAGGTATTCTGGCATTGATAAATCTCTTGTAATTAAATTTCAAAATCTAAGTATTATTGACATCATTTGACTAGAAGATTGATTTTCGATAATTGCCAATTTGTATCAATGCGTTTGTGAGATTGTTGGTTATCATTCAGTTAACATTCCATAAATAGCACAGATATCTCATTAATATGATAGTTTTTAAATTTTCACCTCATATTTTATCGAGACTCGAATTTATTATTATATAGCAATAGAATAATTTGCTTTCTACAATTCACCCTTTCTTTTTGTAGTATTGTTCGATAATTTACATCACGTTCAATAGAACCCTCTTCTATTTCTCAATAATCGTTTATAATGATAATTGTATTTAAATAACGATAAATTCAAACATGAGTATTTCTATCAACATCTTCTATGAGTAGCTGATCATTGTATCTGTATAGTATGGAATACTGAATTTCTATTACAGTGTGAGTTATGAAACATGTCATGTATTGTCGTGTTATAATGTTATCTTGTCAGATTGGAGAAGCATTAGTTGATTATCATAAATATTTTGGAATGGTCTAATTGTATTTCTTTCTTTTTAATACAATCATGAATCTTAACTATAAATGAATATTTCAGTGTAATCGGCGCTCAAGGATCTGTTCCATATTATATGAACGTACTATCCTAGCTACATATGCTTCTTGATAGAAATCCGTCCCATCTCTTTTGCCAATACTTCCCCCACTTTTTCATCAATATTTGAGATCGATGCAAATTCAATAGGATCTACTTTATAATCAATCATTATCTTAATTAGATAAGGTAGATAATCTGCACCAAATGTACTCCTTGACAAATGGGCCTTTTGAGCTAAACTAGAAAGTACGATTTTCATAGATTGACTTCTCGCGAGAATAGGTCCCATTATAGGCCATATCATACCATATTGACTATACTTTATCCCCTTATTGTGTGAATATTCGTATAAGCCGTAAGATATCATATCATTAAGATACTTAAGGAGACTCCATTGTCTACGTCGTCCAGCCCTACCAACTATCATATCAGCCTGAGAAAGTACATCGAGTAGGGCAGCCATGCTCTTCTTATCAACTTGTCTAGACGACGAAACTATGCTTGAAAAAAATGCATTTATTAAATCCTTTCTTCTTTCCTCTGTTGACATACCAAATCTAGGATCAGCATACGTCCCATTAGTACGTGATAAGAATGATTTACCCTTTTCAGCTGAACCGGAGGAAAAATAGCCGTTAATTGTATTTCCAATATCAATCTCAGTAATGTCTCCCATGGTGGCATTATATCCAGAAAGCCTTGATTGTGCGATATTTAATAATGATCTAATGTCCCCATGACAATCTGATGCAATTGAAATTTTTTCTTCTAAACTCAATTTCTTATTTTCAATTCTTAAAATATATTCCAAAAACAACAAAAGCAGTCTAGGGGGAATAGCCTTGTATTCTATTGATCTGCATACTTTCGCTAGTTCTCTGATCTTGGCATTCTTAGAATTAGCTGCAATGATTACAGGTATAGTTGGCTCTTTCAGTATTTTTGTTAGGTATTCTAATCCCCCTGTATCGTGTCTACTTGATATCCCATCAATCTCATCCAAAAAAAGTAATATGGGTTTTCTGAATATGCTAGTGTTGTTAAGTATAGGGATAATTCTTTTCTCTAAATCCTCCCTCGCTCTTGTATCGCTTGCATTCATTTCTATCAAATCATAGTTGAATTGCTGAGCTAATGCATGGACTAGTGAAGTTTTTCCAGTTCCAGGAGGACCAATCAGTAGCAAAGGCTTGCTTCCGTTAATCCAATGTGTAAGCCATTTTACTACAGCTAACCTTGCATTCTCATTACCTATCATGTTTTCTACTCTCTTTGGTCTATATTCCCTAGCCCACATCTTTCTTCTTATATCACTAGTAATTATTTCATTTATGTGTAGTGTATACTATCCTTAATAGCTTGAGCTAGATTGTATAAGCACGGGAGAATAAAACATGGTAATGAACCAACAACAGCAACAACAACAGCAGCAACAACAACAGCAACAACAACAACCAGAAGCAGAGGCATATGGCAACTTTATCAATTCAATAAATAGCAACATAACGAGAAAAGAATACAATCTAAAATTTGATTATTTTATGCAATTTTGTAGTGTCAAAGACCATGAGGACATGTTGCTTATTTCTGAAAGCGACTTAGAAAGCAAGATACGGAATTATATAGTATACCTAAGGTATGATAGAAAACTATCACCTGGTACAGTTTCCGCTTAACTAGCTC
>Ga0207663_10000214_pt1 | contig 25682 bp, 26 predicted proteins | sample LARL53metaG_FD_184346 | JGI IMG/M metagenome (GOLD analysis project Ga0207663, IMG submission 184346) | Corn, switchgrass and miscanthus rhizosphere microbial communities from Kellogg Biological Station, Michigan, USA - LAR L5-3 metaG... | ecosystem: Host-associated > Plants > Roots >...
GATTTGGAATAGCTGATCCTTTGACTGGCCTTGTAAAAAAACCCAGAGTCCGTTTCTTAGTATTGGCAGGATTAATAGGAGGTGGGCCTACATTTATTGGCACCATATTAGGTAGTTTATGGGATTCCTCCATTGCATATATTCTATTCTTATCTCTTGCTGGTGGAGCATTGATATATGTTTCACTTTTGATGTACAATTCAGGAAGAAGACAAACTACGAACAATATTCTGATGGCGGGTATCTTCGTTGGGTTGTGCGCTGGATTTCTAACAGATCTAATGCTCGTACTTGGTGGAGCCTGATAGTGAAAAAATGTGAAAAAATGGAGCATTGAATTTATTGTCAGCAATACCACTCCTTGTCATCACACTATCTGCTCTGATAATAATGGCAACAACAGTTGCAGCAACTACATCCTTATCATTTGGGCTTTTGTTAAACAATAATAAACAATATCAAACTAGTTAAAAAATATCTCTAGCAACGACCCAAAGATAATGTCTATACTGAGATAACTACATTGTTAATCAAAAGTCTTTCGTTTCTTTTTCAATAATGAAGGCCAACAAAATAGGTTCATTTCATATCTCTTTTTGTATGGTGTATCTCTGATTCTAGAAGTCACTATACTATCTATCCTACTCTTGACTTCACAACCCAGACTAGTATAATTCAAATTATCAGTGATTTAAAACGCATTCGTCATATCGATTTTCTTTAACTAGTTTTGACATCTGTACTGCACTGCGTATGGTTTTTTCTATATCTTGTTCATTTTGTTGACTATTCTGCATTTTATCAAAGTTATTCTCTGTATCTTCAGCATACCACCCCCTACTCCAACCTACAAACGGAAATTTTCCAAACACAAACCCTAGCTGAGACCAGAATGTCATGAGTTCTCCTGCTACATGCTGGACATTGTCCTGACCTCCAGTAATTATGAAAGCAGCAACTTTATCTCGAATCAGATAAGTATCATGGGTGATAATTTGATTTTGTACACAGTTCATTCTTTGAACCATTTGGTAATATAGAGAACTCGCACTACCCCACCGTATTGGTGTAGAGATGATTACAACGTCTGCCCAAATTATGACTTGTCGATATATTTCTATCATCTGATCCTCTTTATCCATCTCTGAGATCGAACATGGAAATATGCAGGCTTTAGCATTTTTAGAATAGTATCCTTCACAGTGTTTGAAATGCAAATCCCTAAGTTTTATCATTATTGTCTCTGCACTAAGTTTTCTCTTTGCATAATCTAAAGCGTATAACAAGGCCTTCTCTGAAGTACTTTTACGTGGTGCAATCTTATCATTTGCATTAGTAGTTGATATTCCAAGTACCTTTATCTTCGAACTAGGTACTTCAAGCCTATTATCCAAATCCATATGATTCAAGTATTCTTTAACTGATTTTTCCAGTTCTGCATATGCTTTATGTGGAGATGTGACTCTATAGCCAACATTCGTAGGGATTGCGTTTGCATATATCTTGTTGTCAACTAACTTAATCTCATACGAATCGACGCTATCTCCACCCTTATGTGACGACTTACCATCGACAACGGAGTACTTCCATCCATGCCAAGGACATGTCACTATATTTCCTTCGATCAACCCTTTGCTCAGTGGCCCTCCTTTATGCTGACATATATTCGATATACCGTAATACTTTTCATCTACGTTAAATACAGCAATTTCAATTTTTTTTGTTCCTTTTTCATCAGTTATTGAAAAGCTTCTTGATTGACCTGACTGTATATCCTCGGCTAAGCAAAGATAATGAAAGTCGCCTTTGGGATTATTATCGTCAAGTATTTTCTTCATATTTGTATTTCCCATGAATTGTTTTTGCAATCATAATCAGAATCATCATCATCAAACCACAGATCGTAGTTGAGGTTCTGCTGAAGTATAAATAAGCGGAACAACATGCTCTCGAAATTCGTTTTGCTCCATGACTCCACGATTACATTCTGTAATAACTGATCTGTCATTTCTGACACCACGCATTTTCATACAAAGATGCTTAGCTTCTACTACAACCGAAATGCCTTTTACTCCCATTCCTGCTATTATTGCATCAGCTATTTGTCTTGTCAACCTCTCTTGTATTTGCAGTCTACGAGCATACCTTTCAACGGCATGATTTAGTTTTGATATACCAAAGACCTTGCCAGATGGAATATATACAATCTGTATTTTTCCATAAAATGGAAGCATGTGGTGTTTGCACATACTGTAAAATCGAATATCTTTTACAACTATTGCATCAATTTCTTCACTAACAAAACTTACATCCAGTTCAGCATCATCATTCATCCTATAGCCCGCAAAAATTTCCTGATACATTTCAGCTATACGGGCGGGAGTGCCAACTAATCCTTCTTTGTCTGGATCTTCGCCTAGTTCGATTAAAAGTCCTCTTATTAGTTTTTCGATTCTCTTTTTACTTGTCTTCTCTTTTTTATCTATTCTGTTTATCATCTCTTAGCTGTCATTTGTAATTGCATGTCTTGAGAAGTTATCTCCTAAAGCGATGCACTCCTTTAATTCGACATTCATATTTCGTTGTTGCTGTTTTTTTTTACTACCACTTAATGATCTCATTATCATTCTGTCATGAAGACCATGACAAATAACATCCTGATGATTTAACGCCACTTTATGCAGTATACAATTTTTGCTTAAAACCGAAAAATTACCGTCGTGCTCTTTGGTAATCGAAGAAGCAAATCCCATCTCATTTGAGACTGAATTGAATATTTTCAAGGATTCTTCAAAACTATCTAAACTACTACTACCATTTTTTTCAATTTCATATCTTATATTGGTCGCCATATCATCTGCAACGGATTCGATTATTTTTCTTGCCTGCTCTTTCCCATTTGTTTCTGTAATTTTTTTGAGAATCAACGACAGTATTAGATCATACTTTCTAGGAAACAGTTCTCGACCATTTTCTGTTAAGCTGTATATCTTTCGTGGTCTTCCTAAGCGTTCGATCTTAAAGTGCGATTCCACTGCTTTTTCTGATTGTAATGACTGTAAATGAACTCTGACTGCACTCTTTTGTATTTGCAATTTGTCTGTAATTTCCCCTAGAGACCTTGGACCTTCCAGCAGTATTTCCATGATCTTTTGTTTTGTAGCTCCGGAAAGTCGTCTTTGGTCCTCTTTATCATTAGAACTAAACATCAGATAATATCATTTTAAGCATTATTATATATATATAGTGTTTTTACAAGACGCTTTTAGATATTATATATACTTAATAATACATAAAATATATATAGCACGGCTAATATGCCACTGACATGCAATATAAAAATAAAAACAAAAGAAAGAAGATGGTTGTTGAGGCTATCGTAATTTCAGTAACGATGGTATTTGCGTTGGCATCCAACATGTATGGACACAATATACAAATTGCGTTGGCTGATACTAAGAATAATAATAGCCCAACAAGAACCAGTTCTTCCTCTTCTAATCCAAATCAGATGTCGTCTTCTCCCGCTGCTAGTTCAAGCTCTACTGATAAAGCAACCAAACTAGTCTTGGCTCTACGTGATCTATGGGCAGATCACACAGGATGGACTCGAAATTACATAATAAGCTTTGTTGCAGGTTTGCCAGACACTAATTTCGCTGCACAAAGGCTTCTTAAAAATCAAGTAGATATTGGAAATGCAATAAAGCCTTTCTATGGTAACATAGCAGGCGATAAATTAACAAGTTTACTTAAGGATCATATTATGGGAGCCGTGGATCTTCTAAAGGCGGCAAAGGCTGGAAATACAACTGGAGCCGCAGCTGCTGAGAAGAAGTGGTATGAAAATGCAGACCAAATTGCTACCTTTCTTAGCAGTGCCAATCCTAACTGGTCAAAGGTAGCATTGAAGAGTATGTTAGACAATCATCTGGCCCTCACAAAATCAGAAGCCGTTGCTAGACTTACAGGAAACTACGCAGCTGACATTACTGCATATGACAAGGTTCGCCAAGAGGCTAACATGATGTCAGACACACTGGTAGATGGAATAGTAAAGCAATTCCCAGGCAAATTCGCTTCAAGTGTTGGCACTATAACAACTGCTAACCCTACTATATCTGAATAGTGTCATGACTTCCTCTTTTTTATTGATGCTGTTGAAAGATATTGATGTTGTTATAACTCTAACGTCGACATGATGGAGGGATATCACAAAGTAGCAGACAAAAAGGAACTGCAGGAGGGTGGTTTACTCAAAGTTGAGGCCGATGATGAAGCTATTGTCTTGTCAATGATTAATGGAAGAATATATGCGATAGATGCAGTTTGCTCACATGAAGGCGGTCCTCTAGAAGATGGTACACTTGATGGTTATGAAATTGAATGTCCTTGGCATGGTTCCAAATTTGATGTAAGGACAGGAGAGGTGACAAATCCACCTGCAGATACACCACAGTCAATCTATGAAGTAAAAGTAGAGGGTAATAACATACTAGTTAAGAAACAAGGTAAACGTAAAGCTTCTTCGCAGATTGAGAGACAAGAGATGAATTCATATGTGAATCAGTAATATTGGATTTGTCAAACATACCTATTGGCAATGGAATGACAGATGTTGACCTTGATAATTATTCTAAAATAGTCAAAGAAAACGATATTCTCCTTCTGTACACAGATATGTGATAAATGGAGAAAAGATGAAATCATTAGAAATAACTTTACATATCTGGAGCCATCTGCTGCTGATTGGATCATTGACCATGGCATCAAATGTGTTGGAATAGATACAAAAGGATGTATTTATAGATGAAGAATGGACAAGTAAACTCAAAAAGAGTCATCAAGAAAGAAGGAGAAGAAGAGCAAGAAGAAAAAACATCAATCTTGCAATAGTATCAGCTAATAATCATTATTCTGGCTTTGGTCCGGGAACAGCCAATATATTCAGAAAGATGGTTGGTTTGCCAGGAGCCACATGGAAGGAGAAATCGCATTCACTTACTAATACCCACCCACCAATCAAAGCAAAGTACTCTCTCAGACTTTATGACATAAAGCTTCATAATTGTGTCTTACTAATTTGTTGTTGTTCTTCTATTCTTGCTGTTCTATCTATGAGTGTAGATCCATTAACAGCAGCGTCTATATATTGCAATGCAGCCAAAAGTATTACGAACTTTTTTCTCATTTTCATTAATACTTTTGACAATTTCTAAAAAAGATATTACGATATAACCCTACTCATTCATTTTTCATCCATTGTCTACCTTCCAGGTATTCTATTAGCCGTATCATTTGCTCTACCCTATCCGTACCTCCTAGTCGGTTTCTACATACATCATAGTGCTCAAGTAGCATTTGATCTTCTTTTGTTGATACGCTACCTTTCTCTTCTATTAAATCAAAAAATTTATCCTCTTTTCCTGTGTGATCGGTTATAAAAACAGCATAGGATTTGAGGAATCGTGCTACCGGCTCTTTTATTTTTCGATCTTCATCCTCTAGTTTTGTTTCTTCTCGGTCTCCTGTTTCTTTTACTTCCTTTTTGTGCTTGTTTTGTTTCCAGGCCTTTAGTTCTCTTCTAAGCATGATGGCAATTCTTCTGCCAAGCTCATGTTCGATTAGAAATTTGCGAATATCTTCTGCAAACCCATTTTTGTCTTTCGTTTCGGGGAAGTAAGCTTGTTCTTCTTTGCCATGGTGGAACCTATCTACAAATTCCTCTATCACTACAGAAATGATTTCTATGTGTTCTATTGGAATATCTTCGTCAGTATAAAGTTTATCTGAGCATCTTTCAATTATATTCTTTAATCTTCTCACAGCAATATGATCCTGTTTAAGATCTTTTGTAGCATACAAAGTTAGACGTTATTATGATGAATTTTGTAGTAATATATTATTATGGGAGTCATCATGGAAGTTCCTACGAAATAGAAAAAAAGAGCAAGGATCTAATTAACCGAACCACTACATGCAGGAATAGAATTCCACCGAAGCAAACATCTGGTTGACACAAACCAATCCCTTACAGCCGTTTGGAATCAGTAACCATGATCATTATACCTTGTGCTACAGGTACCATCAATCTACAATAAGTATGCATCCGATAATAAGTAATATCTTAACATGCATTAGTCTTTTTCCATTCTTATCTCTAGCAAGCTGTTATTATCTTTTTATTGCGCTTCACTCTTTTTTTCTTCTTTTTCTTTTCTTTCACAATTTTCCTTCGTCATTCTCCATACTCCAATCAGCTCTAAACCTACTGAGCTGCAAACATATTGCAGACCATTTGATTTTTATTGATAACATTTTCTAACGAACTGAGAAAGGATCGTTTTATTATCACAAAAGGTCGGCTTGAACCCAAAGTATTCTCCAAATCATTCGAGATATCATTACAGTATAGTCATAGTAGACTTTATCGAAGTATGTATTTTATGATCCACCATCTAGGTTGATCATAATGAAAAAAATTGCCCGTATTAATACTACATTTCAGTACATGTCTATGCCATATGGTGTATTACTCCTTCTTGGAATAGATCATTAGTCTCTTTTAACATTATTAATTATGTATCTGTGTTTTTAAGGTATTTCTGTATAAGCTGGGATATGATTCATAATTTTACCAGTGGGATTGTATGCTTTTCAAGTTGCTAGATATCTGACCTTTTACTATCCTCTTTAAATTTTGTAGATTTCTTCTGTTTCTGTCCTTGTCTTTACTTTGACGATCTAATTTCCAGCTGTTTTCAATAGGATTATTTATCTATAGACCACAATCATAAAGCCATTACACAGTTTGTCTGACAATGAAAATGATAGTAAGAGATACGCACTAAGGATAATAAAATATCAGGATTCAACTATGATCAATATGTGCGATGTTGAATTGATTGGAATGAAGCTCGAACAAGGAGACCTTGTTATCGATATTTCAAAGGAATATTTTCAGCAAGAGATAATAGAAGAATTCCAAGCTGAAAGGTTATTACGATTATGCTCTATTGCCAATTTAGTTGGAGAAAGAATTGTAAAACTGGCAATAGATTTGAGGTTTGCAAAAGAAATGAGCATAAAGAGAATTTCAGGTGTACCATTTTTGATGATTTTCAAATTTCAGCACAGATACTAATAATCAAAAGTTAAATAGCAAAAGCTGTATTTTTATGCTATATAATCATGTTTGAGGAATTTGAAGAACAAGAAGCATCAGTTAACCAAGATCAGCAAAAAGTGGAGGATAAAGCAGATCGCAGATTCTATAGACACGAACGCGAAAATAGGTTCCTCGTGAAAAGATCTGAAGATTATAGTGTTTTCGATGATGTATTTAACATACCTACTCTTATGGTGGTTAACAGTTTAATTGAGAATAATATACTCAAACATCTCAAAGGTGCCTTAGCCGCAGGCAAAGAATCTAAAGTATATTTAGGTGTAGGCAAGAATAGCGAGTTTCGAGCAGTAAAAATATACCTCACTACAAGCGCAGAATTTAAGAAGCGTCTTCAATATATAGCAGGTGATCCACGTTTTTCAGATATTAAGAAAGGCTCTCGCAATTTGATATCAATTTGGGCTAAGAAAGAATTCAAAAACTTACAAACTGCTCACAAAAATGGTGTCAGTGTTCCTACTCCATATTATGTACGCCAAAACGTTCTGGTAATGGAGTTTATAGGTGATGAAGACGGCAATCCCTGTGCAAGTCTTGTAAATTCTGACTCAGTTACATCTGACGACTATGGGGAAATTATGCAACAGACATCAAAACTATATCAAAAAGCAGAATTAGTCCATGCCGATTTATCGGAATATAATATATTCAAGTCTGTCGACAGCAGGATCATATTGTTTGACTTTGGCTCTTCAGTAAATACCAAACATCCGAATTCAAAACAATTTTTGACACGTGATATAATTAATGTTAATAGATTCTTCGAAAAGCGAGGAATTGAAGTTTTGAATATGGAATTAGCCGTCGAGAAAATTACAGGAGGAAATTAAAATGAGCTTCCAACAGATTGTAAGGATTCCTAGGGACCGAATAGGTGTAATAATTGGCAAAAATGGTAAGATAAAAGTGGAAATTCAAGAAAAGTGCAAAGTGATGATTGAGATAGATAGTGAATCCGGTGATGCTGTAATTTCTTCAGAATCCAAAGAACCATCTATAGAAACGGAACCATTCAAGGCAGTGGAGATAGTCACGGCTATTTCGAAAGGGTTTTCACCTCGTCGGGCATATAGATTACTAGAAGAAGAAGAAGAGACTTTTCAATTAATAGATCTAAGAGACTACGCAGGCAAATCATCTAATTCGATGGAGAGAATTAAAGGGCGTATAATCGGGGAAGAAGGCAAATCTAGAAAAACTATTGAAGATCTAAGCGGAGCATACGTTTCAGTATATGGTCATACTGTTGGATTGATAGGAAAATTCGAAGAAATCAAACTTGCTACAGATGCAGTGACTTTGCTCTCAAAAGGAAGATCACACAAAAACGTTTACAATATGTTACAAGAGGCAAGAAGAAAGGCCAAATTAGATAAGATGAGGCTGTGGGAAGACAGCGGTTTTCAGCCGCTCTAATTAAGTCCTTTAAATTTTTATCGTTTCGATACTTAAAATCCGATATACTCCTATCGTCGCTCGCTTCCCACTTATTAAAATAACAGAATATAGGGTGAGAATAATGCTGCTATAAGAATTAGCATGGCAGATGTATAATAGTATCAAATCCGGTAAAACTAACTGAACTCTAAAGATGTTTACATAACATTCGACAAGGGGTGAGTGTGTTTTGGATTATGCTCCTATTATTGTAACTTTCTATATATCTGAATATTCATATCTGTTTGGCATCAACAAAGGATCTCTTCACATTCAACCTACCAGTAACGAATCAGATAAGACCAAAGATGAATTATTTACGGAGGAATGTGATTCAGCACGACTACATATCTAATACTTTGCATCACTACTATTATCTGCTTCTCCCCATCTTCTGAAAATGTTATGTTTGATTCCGAATTGATCTAAAATCTTTCCCACAATATGAGTTATTAAATCGTCAATAGACTTTGGTCTGTGGTAAAATCCAGGCATCGCGGGCAATATGATAACTCCTATTTCTACTAGCTTTATCATATTCCCAAGATGTATTTTTGAAAGAGGAGTCTCCCTTGGAACAATTACGAGTCTTCGTGATTCCTTAATGCATACTCCTGCTGACCTTGAAATTAGGTTATCGTCATATCCACTTGCAATACTTGACAATGTTTTCATACTACATGGAACTATTGCCATGCCGTCAGTTTTAAACGAACCACTCGATATTGCAGCAGCCATGTTATCGTTGTCATAGCATTTTGTAGCGAGTGACTTGACATATTCAATTGCTTTATCGGTTTCAATCTTGATGTTTCTATCACCCCATTTGCTAATAACTAGATGAGATTCTAGTTCTAGATTCTTAAGAATTTCGAGCATTTTAATCCCATATATAACGCCTGAACCTCCAGTTATTGCTACTATTAATCGCATTAGTTAAAGAGCAATTTCCTTTGGTAGTTATTTAACATGCCGTCAGTAATATGAACAATCTTGGCAAGCCTTAATTTATTATAAAGAAAATCTTATTTCAGAACATGATAACGGTATTTGGAACTATTGCTCTGGACACAACACGCACTCCTTTTAAGACAGGAACAAGGATGATGGGAGGGGCAGCTACGTACGCATCGCTTTCTTCTAGCATATTTGCTCCTACTTCATTAGTTGCGATTGTGGGTTCAGATTTTCCACCCAAATATAGGAATATTCTTGATAATAGGGTTGACACCAAAGGAATCATTACCAAGCAAGACGGTAAGACATTCCATTATGATTCTTCATTTGATTATGACTTTGCGCATAGAATATCTAACAAGACAGAACTAAACGTAATAGCAGATTTCGAACCTGTAATACCTGATGAATACATTGAGTCTGAGTATATATATCTTGCCAATAACGATCCAGTTCAAAATATGAAGATACTAGAATACTTTTCAAATCCAAAACTGACAGTTTGCGATACCATAGAGTATTGGATCTTGAACAAACGGGAAGATATCGTAAAGATGATGAGTAAGGTTGATGGCGTGGTAATTAATGATGAAGAGGCCAGACTTTTATGCAAAACTACCAATTTGATCAAATGTGCTAAATTGATAATGTCTTGGGGACCATGCTTTACAATTGTTAAAAAAGGTGAACATGGTTCATTATTCATTAAGGATGATATAGTTTTTCCTGCGCCAGCATATCCTATGGAGGAAATTGTGGATCCAACTGGAGCCGGAGATTCATTTGCTGGAGGATTTATGGGACACATAGCTAAGCAGAACAGTACAGATATCAATACAATGAAAGAAGCAGTAATTTATGGAAATGTTATGGGGGCATTTGCTGTTGAAGATTTTGGAGTCCAAAAATTGCTTGCAGTTACTAAAGAAGATGTACAGAACAGATATCAAACGTATCGCAACATGGTTAAATTTTAGCACAATGTGTTTGAGAGGTCGAACAGTTCACACTTCAGGATCAGGGTGGACTTACTAAATTGTGACATGACAATTCATAGTCGTATCTGAAATAAGTGCCAAATTCATTCAAATAACATGAATAATAAAACAAGAATTATTATTATCTGGTTCAAATAATAATAATGATTGTAGTGTTAGTATAATGTTAGTACTGTCTTATTCTATCTGTCTCGCTTCATAATGTGCATAAAATCAAATCCCAATATGATGTAACCTTGTTCGAATCTACTAAATTTTGAAATGATCATAACTAGGACAGTAGGAATATGTGTTTCACAATAAAAAAGTCTCTTCATCAGTTAGATCCTAACAAGCTTCAAGAGTCAAATTAGCAAATGCCATATTTTCTTCGATGAAAAGATATTAGTAGTCATATTTTGCTTATGGCCAACATTCAATAAATAGATTTATTGTACTAATCATAATATGGATTACGAAAAATTGTGTCAAGCAGTCTTTGCATTGCATGATGATATACGTTATGCTGGTGTCATAGATGACACAGGATTACTGATTGCTGGAGGTACGCGTGAAGGGATTGATTCAATAGTAGATCAGACTAATGAGGAATTATATTTAGCTCAAACAGTTCTTCGAAAATCAATGAGACAGAGATTTGATGATACAATGGGAAAAGCAAGGTTTGCGTATGTAGAACGTGAAAATATTTCACTCTTGACCTGTTACATGAATAAAAATATACTCCTTATAACCTTGGAGCCTAACGTTGATTCACATACCGCAATAGATATTGCAGAAGATACACTAGAACTGTTAAATGACAATAATAAACAGAGCTGACTCAATGACGCTGTATCATTCCAAATTAAGCTTGATATTATAATATGGATATTTGGAGTCTTACTTGACATATGGCGACTAAATATTATATTTTTATTATATTTTCAACTCGAGGTTAGAGGCTATCTTATCATCTATTTATTTTTATATACTGGTTAATAACAACCAAAAGAGCAATTGTTCAAGCAACCTTGGATCATTCAGATAAAATAATCAAAGAGCAACTACTATTATATATTATATTTTGTTATACTAAAATGAGAAGTGCCTAGAAATGACAACTACCACTAAAATAACAAGAACGTTTCAACAGTTAGGACTTGGTGCTGAAATCCTTAAAGCACTAAAAGAAAATGGATTCGAAGAACCTTTTCCTATTCAAGAGGCAGCTATACCATTGATTTTAAAAGGTGTAGACGTAATAGGTCAAGCGCACACAGGAACCGGTAAGACAGCAGCCTTTGCCCTGCCAATATTGTCTGAGATTAAGATTAGGCGTAACGGTCCGATACAAGCACTGATACTTGTTCCGACAAGAGAACTTGCAGTACAAGTTACAAATGAAATTAATAAATTTTCAAGATATACTGGAATTAGAACTGTTGCCATATATGGTGGACAAAGTATTGGACTTCAACATAATCAGCTAAGAAGAGGCATACAAATAGTAGTTGCGACGCCCGGAAGATTGATTGATCATGTAAAACAGGGTTCAATTCAGCTTGAGAATGTAAAGTATGTGGTACTTGACGAAGCAGATAGGATGCTAGATATGGGCTTTATTGATGATATAAAGTTCATACTGTTTTATGTAAATGAGGACAGACAGACATGTCTTTTCTCTGCAACTATGCCACCAGAGATTATGAGACTTGCTCAGGAATATATGTATGATGCTAAAGAAGTAAGATTAAATGAAGAAGAATTAAGTCTTGATACCATAGAACAATCATATCTTGTTGTCCCGGAAAGAGAAAAATTCAAACACCTTTGTAATTTCATTAAAAAAAGAGATAAGAAACAAACAATTGTTTTTGCTGCTACCAAACAAAGGACGCGAAGACTTGTAGACGAACTAAAACAAGAAGGTTTTAAAGCAATCTCGATTCATGGCGACCTTTCGCAAAGGGAAAGAGACAATGCAATGTATCGATTCAAGAAAGGCACTGATGACATACTGGTGGCAACTGATATTGCAGCAAGGGGAATTGATGTTCCGGCAGTAGGTCATGTAATCAATTATGATGTTCCGGCTGAACCGTTGATGTACTTTCATAGAATCGGAAGAACTGCTCGAGCTGGCGCCACAGGTAAAGCCATATCATTAGTATCACATGATAGGGTTGACGACTTTGCTAGAATTTTGAAAAAGACAGAACAACCAATACAGAGACTCAATGAAGAGTTGGGGATAGCAGTTCCTACTGTCCAACAGAGTCCATATAATAGGTATCAAAAAGGACGCAGTTACTGGGACAATAATAGATACAAAAACAGTTACTGGTACAATAATAGATACAAAAATGATAGTAAATCTAGATATAGCGGTAATAGGGAAGGATATCGTTAGGCATTCACTGAAAAATCGATTTAGTAAACATGGCAAGCATCATCGAATCTTGCTGTATGAATCAATGATCCTGATGTACATTGTCCTCATATTTGATAGAAGACCATAAAGTTCCAAATGTCCTATATATAATAAGGATATAGTAAAATATGCATCCAAGTAGCTAAAGATGCAAAGGTTTCCACAGCCTAATTGGATAAGAATTAAAGCTGCTTTGGACAGACATATTTACTAAAAGATTTCGAGAGGCCAGATCATATAATGCACAAAAGGAATGTGAATTATGCCATAGCTTTGTCGATCGATTTTGGAGGATAACTACCATCATCATCGAGTTTAATCATAGCAAGAGTCATCAAATTCTTACGTTTTTCCTTGATCGATTTCCATCCTTGCTTTTCTATACGAAGTATGAATGATTTCGTATTTGCAAGAGATAGCTGATATAATCCGTTTTGTGTATTATTAATAAGGGAACAGTATATAAGAGATGCTCCAAGAAGTGGACATACCATGCGTGTGATTTGACCTTTTTTGCCCATCCCAAAGAGAGTAAAGGGTGTACTTTCGTACCGTAGTGACTCTGTGGCTTCCAAGATGTTCTGAACATCTTTGTTTGTATGTGGCGTAAAAACTAACTTAGCTAAATCTGCACCAGCCTCACAGACTTTCCTATAAATGCTGATGATTTCTTTGGGATTAGGTGTATTAGTGAAATCATGGTATGAGCAGATTACACCGACACTGTTTTCTCTTGCTGTAGTAATAATATCTGAACGATCTTTTTCATTAGTAGACAGTTCAATATCTATGAATGCAGGTTTCGACTCTATACTTGAGCGAAGCAGAGATAGCCGCAATTCTTCATCTGCTGCAAAAGAACCCCCATTCTCTTTATTACGATTGGTTACGATCAAGGGTAATTGCGATTTTGACATTATCCTAAAAAGGTCTTCATGATTGATTTTGTTAAAGAAATCTATTCTTAATTCTCCAAGATCTGACCCTCCTTCCATTGCTTTTACTAAGCTTTCAAAATAATCTTTTTCATTATCTTTAATGATAGAAGTACAAACAAGCGGCCTCTTGTCTAAGGTCGTAATGAGCTTGTTATATTTTGGGAGAAGGGAAGGGTTTTTTTGCACATTCTGTAAACAAATTATTCTGTATATAACCTTTAAAAATCACTATTACATCTAACAATATTAAGCCGGTCCATATAAGTTATTATTACTACTACCACTCATTGTGATCACTGAGAATGAGAATGCAAATCGTATTATAAGATTGCTGAATGAAAACACCTTCAAAATCAGAGGTTTTATCAGAGCTATTAATTCTTCCAAATTCTTTGATACGTTTGATAGCTGCTCAACAAGTAAGGGTATTTGGTCTGTTTGTACAGATTTTGCTGCTATATTTTGGTCATTTTGTTGTGTTGTGGTGGTAGTAGTAGTTTGCGAACTATTCATGCACATATGTTTTGTTTTATCTTTATTCAACTAGCATTGCAATTTTTACAAGTGCTACTCAACTAAACATAACCTTCCCTCCTTCAGACGCTTTGTTAAAACCACCATATCTGACCTTGAGTATTCTGATTTTTCTGAATGGTTCATAGGTCATTCTGGTTCCACATACTGGACAAAAAAGGATTCAGAGAAAGGGGAAATATTTCATAAGGTTGAGCCTTATTTGACATTTCTAAATATCGTTCAGCTAGAGAGGCAGGGGGCAGATATACAGAGTAAAGTAGGAGAGTTAGAAGAGTTGAATGAATCACTAAGAAATCGTGACAAGATGAAAGACGATCCCATAGCACAATTATCGGATCAGCTTATGGCTTTGAAAACAACAAGAATACAGGAGAGAGAAAACAACAACTATAATATGCCAAAAAGCTCCAATTGATAGTGCTAGTACCGCCAACTTTACTTCTCTTTTGAGAGATGTTCGAGCTGCTGATTTAGTGCTACCTTCAAGATAGACAATATCATTACGATTTAAACATGTGTTCCTATCCAATTTATACTCGAGGCGTAAAATGATGTCCTATAGCATTACGATTTAAACGGTGTATCCCGCCGGTGCGTTAAACTGAGTCTGATCATTGCTATCCTATAGTATTACGATTTAAACCTGACAAAACGAATTGCTGACGACTACATAAAATGATTGCTATCCTATAGTATTACTATTTAAACGGTAATACACTGTACGGTCTAGAACTGGTACATTGATTGCTATCCTATAGTATTACGATTTAAACGGCTTCAACTGCAAACACTACCCAGTTCTGGTTAATATTGCTATCCTATTATATTACGATTTAAACCTCTCCATTTTCAGGCTGGTTGCTTATATACATTTAAAATTACTTGGGTCAGCCTGCAATCATGTTGCTTCTTTATAAATACACATTTGTAACCACGTAAACCATGTATACACCGATAAGCCCTATATTTACCACATCTGCTTCTATAGAGTGATTAGTATACATGAATATGCCTACCAAGGATGGTATGGTTAAAATGGTTAGAATCAAAGATGATGTTCGCGTTAGGTCAGTCAAGCCTGGACGCTGTGATCAAACAATGTCTGGTATTATATGTGAATTGTTGGATATGGCTGACAAACTGGAAAAGGGAGAGAAGTGATGCTACAAGCCTTATCCCAACTAGGAAAAATTAAGGACAAATACGAGTCTACCTCAAGCATAAAATACATCATAGGAATGGTATTCGATTCTGGTGAATATGTTGAATCTAAACTATATGACTTTAATGCATCTGAGTTTCCGAAGTATCTATATCAAGGGGATCCATCTGGTAAGCCAGGATTGTTTTTGACTGGTAACATACCGCTGCAAGATGTTAAAAAACTATCTGACACTAACACGCATTCTGAATTCATTAGAAAAAAGATACTTTGGTTTTTGAATGGCAAGCTCGTAAAAAATCCTGGACTATTTCAAACATTAAGTGATCATAGGCAAGGGGAGCTTAAGAGCATATTCAAACAGCTTGAAGATAAACGCGAACGGATATCAAGAGACGTTATCAATATCCTCACTCACAATCTTCCCCAGCAAATGTTGCTGACTATAATGGTTGGACAGCAGTTTGCAGGGCAGATTCAGGACTATGTGGATTTCTTTAACAAAGGCATTCTGAATAAAAAAGGAATTGAGGAACCATTAGTATGTAACGTGTGCAATGAACTGCGTCTTGTTGCTCCTTATACAGAACGGTCGCTTCCATTCTTTTTTTCAGATAAAATCCATTTCTTTGACAATGGCAATATTACAAGGTCATTTCCGGTCTGTAACGATTGCTATCAAAGACTACAGAATGGAATAAATTTCGTCGATAATAAACTGAATTATAACGTTTCTTCTGCTTCTAGATTAATACAAACCAAAAAGAAAAAATCAACTGCTACTAATAACATCAAGTTCTGGCTAATTCCCTTTGTTAATAATCTGGCAATTGTCGCCCGATTCAAGGATGATCTGGCCTCTCATAACAAACAGCTTTACTATCTTGATTCCTTAAAAGATTTATGCAATAGTCTAAAGATGGTACAGACTTATGACGTCGAGGAACGACAGGATTATGTTGACGTTTTCCTGAGATTCTCCGCACTGTTCTATTATAAAGACAATAAGGCAGCTGGCCTGATGCGACCACTTAATTACGTTCCCAACATTTATCCGCGCCAGCTACGTAAGCTGCTGGAAGTAAAGCAAAGAATAGATAATCGGTATCCATTTCGGCACATAAAAAAACAAGAATTCTTCGTCGGATTTCCTTTACTCGTGGCATTTTACAAAGACATAACCCCAAGATGGCAAATCCAGGTTATAGCAATATTAAATAAATTGTTCACTGGCCAGCAACTGGCAACAGACCAGCTAATACAGAATATCAACTTACGAATACATGAAACGCTTAGGTATTCAAAAGACCTGCAAATAATATCTCGAATCGTCCTAGGTGGGCTAATGTTATTGGAGTATATCATTACTCTTAATAACACAGACTCTAACTTGATTTCAAGGTCAGACGTTATAATGTTGAAAATATCAACATGCCAAATAGAACATACAGAGAGATTTATTGAAAATCATAAATCTGTATTGTCCGGCGAAACTAAACAAGGAGTATTTGCGGCTGGTATATCAGTTGCAATACTGCTGGATTTTCAGGAAAGAAAATACAAAAAGACTGCTCCCTTCTGGGATAAACTTTCTAGACTAGATTTGAATCTACAGAAAGTATCAACCCTTATAACAGAAGTGAAACGATTGTTTGGAGTATATAAAAACAGAGACCACGACACACTCATAAACTATCTTGCAGCAAAATATGTGATAGATCGTTCTGAACCTATACCAAAAGACTTGGTAAGTTACCTGTTCACACTCGGATTATCCTTTGGGTATTTGCTTGCAAGAAGGAATCTCGTAGATGATAGGAAAGAAGAGGTGAAAACATGACGACACTAGCAAAACGCTCTGAGATCTTGTTCTTCTATGATTCTCGAATGTCAAATCCAAACGGTGATCCTGATGAAAATAAACCTAGATTTGATTCTGAGACACAAAAGATATATGTTACAGAATTTAGGCTGAAAAGAACAATTCGCAAGTACATGGATGAAGTGATGGTGGATCATAAAATATTACTAAAACAAGAACTTGACGAGGAATTGGAAAAGGAACAAAATGAAGAGGGTTTCAAGATGCTAGATAAGCTTGCAAAAAAATATATCGATATTAAACCCGTTGGAAAGGGCAAGAAGATCCCAAAGATAAAGCGAGATGAATTATTAGCAGATCATATTGACATAAGACTATTTGGTATACTGTTTGTTGTAGGTAAGGAAAATTTCAAATCAACAGATAAAGATGTGAAATCTGGTTTAAATTTCAAACAGATTGGACCAGTGCAATTCGGAATAGGTCAGAGTCTCAACACTTTGAAAGAAGATACTGACATTATTCGAATAGGTATGACTTCACTAGTTCCTAATACGAAGAATGAAGCAGGCATAAGCAAAGGTGGTAGTTTTGGTGAAAAGTGGATTGTTAGGTATGCGTTCATTCAACATCATGGCTTTGTGAATAATAACATAGCTAACGACGTAAAGCTAACAGAAACAGATGTAAATATAATGCTTACTGCGATGTGGAATGGAACAGATGTGTTGGCTACAACTTCAAAGTTTGGTCAAAAGTCAAGGTTATTGATAAAAGTAAACTACAAAGGCAATGGATATATCGGTGATTTGGATTTGATGACTAGACTGGAATATAACAAAGAGGAAACACTAGAAGATATAACTCAGGTAACGTTAAACCTAGACGGCCTACTAGACATTTTGAAAAACAACAAGGGCATAATCGATAATATAGAGTTCCAATACAATTCAGTACTTACATGTCGATATTATGACAAGACAGGAACTTTTGACAAAATCATTAACAAATGGTCCGAAGATTCGGATATAGCAATAAGCAAGCTAGACTTTTCGAGTGTTTCTAAAGGCGAAGAAAAAGAATAGAATGATTGAAACTAAAATAGAGGCAGGATGAAATATATGACGAAGCTGATAGTATTTGATGTATCTTCTTCCTTTGGATTTTTTAGAAAGAATTTCTCTACAACCTATGCATTAACATTTGCAGTAATTCCCCGTAGTGCGGTTGAAGGCTTAGTTGGTTCAATCCTAGGATTATCTAGACTTGATTTTCCTAATTCGTTAGAATTCAGTAAGATTGCAGTCCAGTTAATGTCTCCTGTTCGAAAATTGAGTATGAAATACATGCATATTAATCACGATTGGTGGAATGAGACACTAAATCATTATCTGAACAATACTCAATTCGTGTTACAAAAGACTAGGGCACCGATGGCCGTGCCTGTTAGTGTTGAGTTCCTAGTTAAGCCATCCTACAGATTATATGTAGATACTAATAACGAGCAAATTAACAACCGACTGGCTACAAATCTTAGAAATAAACAAAGTTTCTATACTCCATATTTAGGAGGTACCTCGATGATTGCAAGTGTAAAATATGTAGGTGAGTTTGACTATGAACCTGCTCCAAACAACGGTGAATATCTACCAGTCTCTTCTATAATTCCATTCATCGATAGAATGCCAAAGATAAAGTTAGAAAAGAATGTGTACTTTGCTACAGAGGAAGATACTGCAATACATATCGACAATGGAAGAAGATCAACAGGAACGTATAGCTTCCTGTATAGCGTCAAACCTGGTAGTCTATTGGTAACTGACAGAGATATAGTAAAGGTCGAAAATAACACTTATGTCAAGTTCTTACCGACCACGGCAAGAGTATCAACTTAAATCTCATCCTCCTGATAGGCTACTGAAGGATCACCTTCAAAGGGTAGCTAAAGCAACACAAAGAACCATTGAAAATCTATTATTAAACAACGTATCGACAACTATATCTCATAAAGACCTCATCCGAACGGCGTATACTATTGGTGCTTGTCATGATATAGGCAAGGGAACGTCGTTCTTTCAGACCTATTTGTTAGATGATAAGGCTAAGGTAGATCCATTCTTAAAATCTCATGCCATGATATCTTCTCTATATTGCTCCTGGACAATCCTAAATGATCCTGCAATTTCGTCTACCAATAAGAGGTTTCTAGCCTTAGCCGCTTCTATGGTTATACAGGGCCACCATGGTTCCTTGAAAAGTCGAACCAACTATGGTTCCAACCTGGATTATTTTAACGAAAACGATATCTTTTCAAAACAAATAGAATCATTCAAAGCCCATGAACAAGAGATGGAAACTATTACAACTTTTGACCTGGGAATAAAGAGCTTTAGAGAGTTTTGTCTTTCATGGCAAAGTTATTTATTTGATTTCTCCAAGGATATTGTCTTACTACAGAATGTCATTTTTGAAGATACGATGGAACCATATTTTATTATCAATATGCTATTTTCTGCACTATTAGACGCTGATAATTTTGACGCTGCTGAATTAGAAAGACCTTCAAGACCACCATTAGATTTGAATACAGTCAAAAGTTACGTTCATAAGAACTTTACACAAACAACTGAAATCGATAGACTACGAAAGGTATTGTTTGAATATGTAGATAAACAGCACCAATTTGACTTGACTAATAAGCATAGAATATTTACACTTACTGCATCGACTGGCCTGGGTAAAACTTTTGCCTCAATAAATCTTGCATTAAATCTAAGGAAGCAAATAGAATTAGAAACAGGTAATAAACCCAGGATAGTCTACGTTGCACCATTTCTCAGCATTCTGGACCAAAATATGGAAGCATTACAGAAGGTTTTCTTAGGGAATAAAGAAAATAAGAATAACAATAACAAAAGGAGAAACACAAGCCTTCTCTTAATGCATCATCATTTAGCACCTATCGACTTTCATGACGACACTTTCAAAAACGAAGGTTATAGCACTTCGCAATCCGAGTTATTAGTTCATGGTTGGAATGCCGAAGTTATTGTCACAACTTTCATTCAATTCTTTAATATGGTTTTTGGTAGATATACCTCGCAGCTTAGACGACTTGACAACGCGATAGGTAGCATAGTAATTCTTGACGAAGTTCAATCTATTCCATTTGAGTTATGGAGCATTGTGCATGAAGGCCTATTATATTTATCAAACAAATTCAGTTTCACAATAATACTGATGACCGCAACTCAACCTATGATTTTTGAAAAGGGAGAAGCTATTGAAGTCGCAGAGACGAATGAGGAAATAAGGACTATACCACAACGAGTTTCATTTGTGATAAAGAGTGATTATAAAATAACTCTGAAGGAATTTTGTAATGAAATGAACGATCTTATATCGAAATACCAGGACAAAAATATACTGATAGAACTTAATACAATATTTACCGCTAAGGAATGTTTCGACAACATACGCTCTGACAGTCATGATATACGTTTTCTATCTTCTCAGGTAATTCCAAGACATAGAAGGCCACGCATAAATGATATTAAACAGCAGTTAGAGGATAATTATAACAAAAAAGTAATTCTAGTTACCACACAGGTCGTTGAAGCGGGAGTTGATATAGATTTCGATATTGCAGTAAGGGATATTGGTCCTATTGATTCAATAGTTCAAACAGCGGGAAGATGCAATCGTGAGGGAAGAAATAAGATTGAGGACTCTCTATTTTATGTCTATAGAATCATAGATGATAGATCCAAAAAAAATGAGGTTGAATATGCTAAACGTGTCTATGGAGCGGTTACAATTGAGATTGCGAATTCTATGCTCAATACAACGACGACAGGTTCGGATTTGAATACACTAGTCTACAACTACTACAACGAGATTAAAGAACGTAAGTCTAACCAAAAGAGCAATGAAATCTATGACTTTGTATCTGAGTTAAACTATGAAGAGGTTGCAAACAAATTTCTATTGATCGACGAAAATGAGTATAAGCTGCCCGTTTTTGTTGAATTCGACGATGAAGCTACAAGGATCTGGAATAGGTTTCTCGATCTATCTGCTAATAATGATAAAGACAAAAATAAAAAAAGAAGAACTGCCCAAAATATAGAACTAAGAAATCAAATGGGACAATATGTAATAGATGTCAGTGAGAAGGAAATTAAGGCCGCGAACCTACAGGAAATCAACGGCGTATACAAGATAGAGAACAGAGATATCACCAGATTCTATAACGAAGAAAAGGGGTTTATGGTATAATGACAAGACTGTTAATTGAACTCAAATCAATACATGACACATTCCAAGAGATGCAGTATCATACCCACGCACAAGGATTTATCTATAATCTTCTACGTGGAAGTCTCTATGAACAAATACATGACACAGAAGGAAGCAAGTTCTTTTCATTTTCAAACATTTTCCCATATGCAGACTTAAAACAAGGAGATATTCGGACATTCATAATCTCATCACCGGATGATAAGTTTGTTAGATATTTGTTTGATATAATCCTGATTTCCGCGAGAAGAGAAACCATGGTAAACATAGGACATATGAAGTTTAAAATCAATTATTTAAAGGAGATATACACAAGGATCCCAGAATCAAATATTCATTTGATTACTGGAACGCCGATTGTAATTCGAATTGACAAAGAAAGATACAAAAAATATGGTTATGAATCAATATATGATAACTTTACTTATTGGCGAAATGAGCAACCTATCGACGTATTCATTGAACAATTGCAGATCAAACTATTAAGCAAATATGCACGATACTATAATAAGACAATCAAGGAATATCATGAATTTCTTGCAAAATATAAAAACGTGAAAATATTTGATGTATTCAAGTTCAAGAAGCAAATATCGACCAGGCTATCAATAAATAAGTTTGAACAGGTTATCATCGGTAGTATTTGGGAATTTATATTCAATCATATTAATAATACTAACAAGGACATAATTCAATTTGCCTTGGATTCAGGATTAGGTGAGCGTAATTCACTAGGATTTGGTTTTATGAATCTAGCGGCTAAAAACAAACAGACTGCACCATTGGAGGTTGGACCTATTTAGATAAGTTAAGTAAGCTTGTAATTACGAAGGAAAGTGAAAGGGTTTAAATCGTAATATAAAAGGATAGAAATGAGATCGATGCTAAAGCTTGAATATAGGGTAGGATTGAATTCAGAGTATTCCCCTAGACCCAGAAGGGAGAGAAGGGATGTTTTTCAATAACCGTAAATTTGGTTCTCGTGTATGCATGTAAGTCTAATTAGCTACTGTTGTTCATTATGAAGACTTTGGTTTTGGCAAATTCTTTACGTATATGGATCTTAGTTGGCCTAACTGAAAAATCAATGTCTTTGAGTCTTATTGCTAGACCTTCAACAGTTCTCATTCCGCCACTAGCGAGAACTAGGAGATATGGTTTTAACCTTCGATTATTACATGAGAGTAGTATCTTTCTAATATCTGATACATCTAAAGGCTCTTCATCTTCACGATAAACTTTAGGCAGTTTCACTTTTCTTTTAAATTTTGAAGGTATAATGTCTACATCATAATATGCAAAATAGGATCTAATACTTGCTAAATAGAGTTTAATGCTGGTAGGTGTTATACTTTTGTCTTGTTCATTGCTCACTTTTGATGTTAAATGAGAAACAAAATTATCAAGTAATTGATATACATCAATAGTGCTCTCCTTACGTGGTTTTAAAATAGTATCAATATTATACTCTGGATAGTTTTCAGTTAGAAATCTGTGGAAATGAGCAAGACCGCTTCCGTATGTATTTTTGGATTTTAAACTATTCTTGATATGCTTTTTAAGAAGATTTTAGCATTAGGAAATTTTTCTCCTTCTGCCATTTGTGCGTTTATTGATCCTATCTACGTTAAACAATGACAGTTATTAATATAACCTTTATGGTACTTCGAATGGAAGTTAAAAATATGTGTGATTCATCATGTAGTACTACTATTATCACTACTAATCTTCTTCTTATATTTCTTCCCAGAATTAACCAGCACTTCTGGTTTTACTTTTGCCAACGCTGGATTGTGCTGAATCATGGACATTATCTGACTCATCTGTTCTGATTGCTGTCTTAACTGCTGTTCCATCTGCTGCTTCATTATGTCCATCTGCTGTTTTGTGGATGCAATCACCAAGTCCTTTTCTGCAATTCTGTCTATGAGATTACTTCTCGACTTCTCAAGCGAACTAGTGTCGCAAAACGTTAAATGTTCCATGCATTTTTCCAAGTAAATATTAGCAACTTTTGAAGGTGTTACCTTAAAGTATGTCTGACTTAATGATCTATGACCTATCAAATATTCTGCCAAATCTGGTTGTCCTGCTTCTAGACTGACCTGAGTATTGAAGAATCTTCGAAACGAGTGCAAAGTGATCTTGTGTCTCTTATAGTCTTCTTTGGTAGGTTTTACTTCATCTAATTTTAAACTCTTCAGTAGACTTGCAAATTCCATCTGCATCTTGTTTGTGATGTGCTTGGGGGAGACTGCTTCCAATTTTCTTAAATTCATGTGAGTCTGAAACACCAATCTATCTGAGTCTATCTCAGCTGTGCCTTCCTTAGACTTGAAGTACCTCCATTGCTTTAATTCTTCCACGGCCTCATCTGAAATGTAGACAGTCCTACCATTCCTTGTCTTTGTCGTTTCAGGTCTTAGGTGTATTGAGACTGGAGTAGAATTAAAGTTAATGTCCTTCCACGTAATTGCTGATAGTTCACCTACACGGCAACCTGAAGATGCAAGACAGAACAGAAATACCCTAAGCCTTCTGACCTTGACAGATTGCAGTATTTTAGACACTATTACTTTGTCTATAGGATTTTCTTTGTCTCGAAATTGTCTAGGAATCGATGCCGACTCGGCTATCATCTTTGGGTCAATTTGTATTCTCTCACTGCGAAGTAATGACTTTACAGGTTTTAATGAAACTTTAGCACTATTTAATGACTTACCCAAACCTTCAATCATAAAGTTAACAAAGTCCTCAACCATTTGGTAAATATCAAGTTTATTTGTTCGTAGCCTTAAGACTGCTTCGTCTATGTTCATTTGTTTAGAAGATTGTAAATATTTTTCAAAATAAACTAGACTTGTCTTATATACTATAACTGTCTTCATACTACTTCGACCTTTCTTTGCAAGAAACTTTGAAACTGACTGGTACTTATCTATTTGATGATATATTTGATAGCGTTCCTGTTCAGGTAATTTATCAGAGGTAAAATTTTTCTTATACTTTGTTGTCTTTAATGGTCGTTGTGGTCGTTGCAATGGCTCTGTTAACTTAAACAATATTCTATAGTATAACCTATAGCTGAGAATGCGCAATCGATTCATTATATGATGAATATTATGAAGCGCATTAGGAAAAACTCAGCGATAATAGCATATGCTCTTTACTTGTACTTTAACTCGAGAAGTTATAGATTCGCGTGCAAATCCTTAGAGCCAATTATAAAAAGAACACATGTATCAATTTGGAAATGGGTACAGAGATATTCGATATTGGCAGATAGCTTTGTAATAGGAAAGCGAAAAGTCCAGAAGATATTTGTTGACGAAACTCTGCTTAAGATAAATGGACAAGGGTATTGGTTATGGATAGCGTATGAACCTACTTTGCGTGTATGTTTGCTATTCCACTTATCAACAGAAAGAACCATCTTTGTATGTTATCAGTTTTTTAAACAGATTAGAACAAGATTCGGAAATAAGACAATCTTTACTGATGGAGCTCATTGGTATAATGATGCTTGCAGATGGTTAAGACTAAAACATATTGTGTATAGAACTGAGCTAAAGAATATTGTGGAGCGGTTCATTCAGCAAATAAAAGATAGAACTGAATGTTTTGATGACAACTTTCCATGCAAAAGCTATGAGTGTGATAGAAAACATATCTCTAATTGGTTGAGGATGTATATCTTGTATTTGCATATGAAAGCAGATAGAATCAGATTCATCGATTTTGTAACTACGAATAGCTTAAGTTAACGAGCCGTTGCAATCAATATTATGTTTATATAACGGTTATTTAGGTCTACTGCTTTTTAATCCTTTCCCAGTCATTCTGCTTCACAATAGATCATAAGAACCTTCGACAGCATGCACTTGTACCAATTCTGTCAGTTCCTTGGGTTCATTGATAATCTCTTCTTGA
>Ga0207663_10000215_pt1 | contig 25655 bp, 20 predicted proteins | sample LARL53metaG_FD_184346 | JGI IMG/M metagenome (GOLD analysis project Ga0207663, IMG submission 184346) | Corn, switchgrass and miscanthus rhizosphere microbial communities from Kellogg Biological Station, Michigan, USA - LAR L5-3 metaG... | ecosystem: Host-associated > Plants > Roots >...
CAGCGCCTCGCGCAGAGTGGCGCGGGAACGCTCTTTCTGGCGTTGACGACGTTGCAGCTGGCCCACCAACAGTTGGGTGCGGGCCCGTTCGAACGGCATCGGCAGCCGCTCGTGTTCGGCCATCGCCTCCTGCGCCTTGCGGGCCGCCGCCTCCACATCGCCCTTGGCGGCCAACAGCATGCTTCGGCAGCGGGCTCCGGTGGCCAGCATCCATGGTCGATCGAGGCGGCGGCCGTTGCGTTCCAGGGCCGCGATCAACGGCTCGGCCTCGCCGCCGCGGCCCAGCGCGATCATGGCCTCGACGGCGTCCGGGATGAACGTCGCAGTCATGATCTCCGTGCCGGGGATCGACTCGAACGTGCGCTGCATCGGCTGCATTACTGCGAGCGCCTCGGCGTGGTTGCCGATCGAGACCTCGAGAAATCCCAACGTCATGACCGGCCACTCCGCGAGACGCGGCGACGCCGTTCTGTCCGCGGTATCCAGGACGGCCCGGGCGTCGGACCGCGAATCATCTTCTCGCCCAAGGTAAGCGGCCACCATGGACCGCATCGAAAGGGCGATCGCCAAGGAACCGCCGCCTTGCTCGGCACGTTCGTTGGCTTCGTCCGCCCGTCGTGCGGCCTCGGCAAAATTTCCTCGCCAGATCTCGACCAACGCAGCGCAGCTCGCCACGGCGGTGAAATCGTTCTCGGCGCCGCGCTCGGTGCACCTGCGGTGCAGCGCCTGCATTCTGGCGCCGGCCTCGTCCAGTCGGCCGGTCCACGCCAGTACCAAACCCTCGACCATGCTGGCGCTGAACGCGGTGTGCCCGTCGATGTCGGGATCCTCCAAATCGACTGCGCGTCGCAGACTGAGTTCGTCAACCCCGTTCCCGTACATGAAGTTCAGCTGGACTGACATCGCGAGCGCTCTGCTGATGACAGCCTGATCGCCGAGTTGTTCGGCGTTGGTCACCGCCTTCTGCGCGCTGGCCAACGAGTCGTCGAACTTCGAGATCATGCGTTGGCCGAATGCCAGCACGATCAGGGTCTGCACCAGCAAGGCCGGACTGTCCTCGGCGTCGTCCAGCGCGCGCTCGAGAACAGCGACGGCTTCAGTCCAGTTGTCGTCGTAGAGATGTACCCCGGCCAACAAGTTGAGCGCGCTTCCTCGCAGCGGACCGGATGGCAGCCTGTGCACTGTCTCTTCGAGCAACGCGCGGGCTCGTTGCGGGTCGCCGGCGTTGAAATGGTGCTGCGCCGCATGGATAAGGCGTTCGGGGTGGTCACCGCCGAGGTGGATCGCGAGTTCGGCCAACTCCGCCGCCGCGGCGGGTGCCCCCCTGGCCGCCGCGGCTTCTGCCGCGATGTCAAGAGCGTTCAGCGTCTCAGGGTCCGCGCTGGAGGCCGCGAGCGCCATATGCCTCGCCCTCAGTTCAGGCACCCTTACGGTCTGCGCCAACGACCGATGCATGGCACGGCGCTCGGCCGCGGTCGCGTCGGTATAGACGCTCTGGGCCAGCAGCGGGTGGGCGAATCGCACCTGATTGCCTTCGATCCCGATGATGCCCTTGGCTTCTGCGTCGCCAAGCGACTCGACGGGAGCGCCGGTGACCTGAGCGAGTAACTCCACCGTCGGGTCGGCAACCGAGGCGGCGGCCAGCAGGAGTTTTCGTGCGTCGCGGTCCAGCTGTCCGATGCGCAGTCTCATCAGTTCCGACAGCGAGCTCGGGAGCTTGGACTTCACCTGCGAGGACTCGATATCGATCGCCCGCGCCAATTCGAGTGCGAAAAACGGGTTCCCGCCGGAGGTTTCGGCGATTCGCACCATCGTCGGCCGCGGCAGGGACCGCCCCAGGCGCGAGGAAATCAACATGTGCAGGCCGCCGATGCTCAGCGGGCCGATACGCACCCGCTCGATGCGGTCGGGTCTCGACAGGTGAAGCCACGTCACCGAACTGCCGCCCTCAGCATCCGACCGCTCGGTGACGAGCAACCCGATGCCGCCCTTGAACCGCCGGGCGGCGAACGCCAAAACGTCCTTGCTCGACCGATCCAGCCACTGCAGGTCGTCGATCGCGATCAGTACCGGCGAGTCCGTGACGAGGCGGTCGAATACCGCCGCGAAGGCCGCCGCCACGACGTGCTGATCGGTCGTGTGATCCTCGCTGCTGGCTCTCAGCAGTACCCGGTCGACCGCGACGCGCTGCACGTCAGACAGCTCGGCGAGGACGGAGTCGTCAATGTCGCGGAGGAGGTCCGCGACCGCTGCATAGGCGAGCACCGACTCCGCCTGCCCGACCCGCGCGGAGAACACCTGATAGCCGCGGCCGCGCGCCTCCTCGAGGGCGGACAGCCACAGCGTGGTCTTGCCGATGCCGGGCTCGCCCTCGATGACCAGTCCGGACGGCTGCTGTGACGCCGACCGCAGGAACTCCGTTACTGCACGAAACTCCAGCGGGCGGCTCACCACCGCTGGCATTCACAACCCCCACAAAACTCAAATAGCAAACCGAGGATACGTCGGGTGCAGGGTTGACGTGCAGCGTTACGCCATGACCGTGGGCAGCTAGATCATCTTGTTCGGGCGGTCAAAGGTCATTCGCATTGGGTTGCCATCGGCAACGTCACGACGGGCGGTTGCTGAATCCGTGCGCCCACATCACCGGAAAGCCGCTGGTAAGGCACGCCTGCCTGAAGGCAGGTCGTCGACACGACGTCGGATGAGGGCGCGCCGAACACCCCATAGAGCACTTCATCAGTCGGGACGGAAAGCGTGACGACCAACCGGACCGGCGTGCCCGCACTGCTGACGCTCGCGGCGGCGGCGTCGAGCTTGGCGACCATTTCGTCGACCGACGTCGTCGTCATCTCAGGCAAATACCACTCGGCGAGGTAGTAGGCCAGGTCGCCAGCGACGTCCATGATGCCGAACGTTAGCGGCTGCCCATCGTCCTGGAATCGGGTGTTTCCCTATGTGCACCATGGCCGCGCCGCGGTTTACAGGTCGCCGATGACGCGGCCCAGCTCGGCGCGCGACTTGATACCGAGTTTGCGGTAGATCCGGGCCAGGTTGGCCTCGACCGTTTTTGGGCTGATGAACAACGCGGCGGCCACATCGCGGTTGGTCATGCCGGATGCCGCCAGCTCGGCCACCCGCTGCTCGGACGGCGTGAGTCCGACGACGTCCCGGCGCCGCGCGACCTTTGCCCTGGCGAGTTCGGCCCGAGTCCGGTCGACCCATAGCGCCGCGCCCATCGCGTCGAACGCCCGCAGGGCCTCCCGAAATGTGTTGCTGGAGGCGTCCTTTTGACGTTGGCGGCGTTGCAGCTGGCCCAGCAAGAGCTGGGTGCGGGCACGTTCGAAGGGCATCGGAAGCCGAGCGTGCACGACCATCGCGTGCTCCGCAATCCGCATGGCCGCCACGACGTCGCCTCGAGCGGCCAGCCACATGCTGCGACACCGCGCACCGACGGCGAGCATCCACGAGCGGTCGAGACGGCGACCGTCGTGCTCGAGTACTTCGATGAGAGGCTCCGCTTCAGTGTGGCGGCCGAGTGCGACCATGGCCTCGACCGCGTCGGGAATGAACGTGGCAGTCATGATCTCGGCGCCGGGAAGGTCGTCGAAAACATCCAGCATCGGCTGCAGTGCGGTGAGCGCCTCGGCGTACCTGCCGAGCGAAACCTCAAGTAAGCCAAGGCTCATCGTCGGCCATTCGGCCAATCGCGGTGACTCGCACTCGTGCGCGATGGCAAGAGCGGCGGCGGCGTCGGCGCGGGCTTGTGGTTCGCGCACGGCATAGGTGTGCACCGCGGCGCGCACCGTCAGCGCGATCGTGCGGGACCCACCGACCTCCTCGGCGCGTTCCATGGTGTCTTCGGCCAGCACCGCGGCCTCGGCGAAATTGCCCCGCCAGATCTCGATCAGGGTGCAGTACCCGGTGACTGCCATCATGTCGTTCTCGGCACCGCGCTCGATACAACGCGAGCGAACGGCGTCCATCCCGCTACGTGCCTCGTCGAGCTGTCCGGTCCAGGCCAGTACCAAGGCGTTGACAGCGCTGGCGCAGAACGGAATTGGCACGTCGACGTCGGGATCCTCCAGCGCCAGCGCGCGCTGCAAGCTAGCCTCGTCGATGCCGTGTCCGTACAGGAACGTCGTGTTGACCAACATCGCGAGTGCACGACTGACCAGCGGCGGATAGCGCATCGCCTCGGCGTGTGTCACGGCGTCGCGGGCATTGCGTAACGACGCTTCGAACTGGCCGGCCATCCCCTGCGCGAACGCCAACGACATCAGGGTTTGCACGAGAAGGGGAGGGTTGTGCTCCGCGTCGACGAGTGCGCGCTCGAGGAGCGCGGCGGCGTCGACGAAGGTGTCGTCGTAGATGCGGATTCCCGCCATCAGGTTGAGCGCGATACCGCGCAGCAGCCCGGGCTGCAGTTGATCGATGGTCGACTCGAGCAGTGTGCGGGCGCGGGCGGCGTCGCCGGCCTTGAAAATGGTGCTCGGCCGCGCGGATTCGGCGCGACGGCTTGTCCCCGCCGAGCCCGATGGCCAGTTCGACCAATTCGGCCGCGGCCGCGGGGGCGCCGCGAGCGCGCGCGACGTCGTCGGCGGTGTCGAGCGCTTTGAGCGTTTCGGGGTCTGCGCTCGACGCCGCCAGAGCCATGTGCCTGGCCTTCAGCTCGGGCAGGATCACGGATTCGGCCAGGAGCCGGTGCGTAGCCCGGCGCTCGGCGGGACTGGCATCTGTGTAGACGCTGCGCGCCAGCAGCCGGATGAGAGAACCGCACCGTGTTGCCGTCAATCGCGAGGATGCCCTTGGCTTGTGCCTCCGAAAGCAGCTCTGCAGCTCGCTCGGACGTGGTGCCGGCGACTTGCGCGAGCAGTTCCACGGTCGGCGTCGCGACGGATGCCGCAACCAGGAGGAGGTCCTTGACGCCGGGATCGAGCCGGCTGATGCGCATGCGCATCAGCTCGGCAAGTGTTCCGGGCAGTCTCGAGTGGGCGTTGGCGGATCCCATGTCGATGGCACGCGCCAGTTCGAGCGCATAGAAGGGGTTTCCTCCGGAGATCTCGGCAATCCGCACCATGGTCGGACGCGCGAATGTTCGGCCGAGTCGCGCCGAGATCAGCGCGTGAAGCCCGCCGAGACTCAGCGCGCTGACGGTAAGGCGGTCGAGGCCATCCGGCCTGCCGAGGTGCAGCCACAAGGCCGAGGTCCCACTGTCGGCATCGCACCGTTCGGTGACGAGGATGCCGACGCGGCCGTCGAACCGGCGGGCCGCGAACGAGATGACGGCCTGGCTGGACGGGTCGAGCCATTGCACGTCGTCGATCGCGATCAACACGGGAGTGCGCACCGCGAGCCGTTCGACCGATGACGCCAGGGCCGCCGCGACCACACGGTGATCGGTCTGAGGCCCTTCGCTGCTGGACCGCAAGAGCACCCGGTCGACGGCCACTTGCTGGACGTCGGGGAGCTCCGCGAACAATGCGGGATCCACGTTGCCGAGAAGATCGGCGACGGCGGCATACGCCAGCACCGGCTCGGCCTGGCCAACCCGCGCCGATACGACGGCGAAACCCCGCTCGCGAGCCTGCGCCACCGCCGCCAGCCAGAGCGTGGTCTTCCCGATGCCGGCTTCACCCTCGATGACCAGTCCCGAGGCGCGCGGCTGCAGACTGCAGGAACTCGGCCACGGCCCTGAACTCCTGCGGACGGCTCACCACGCCGGAACTCACGATTCCCCAATCGTCTCAGCAAATCCCGAATTTACCGACCAGGTGCCCGGTGAGCAATATTTGGCGTGCCTCACTGGCCAGGTAGACGAGAGTTTCTCCGACACAAGTCGGAAAGGCTACAGAGTTGCTGGCAACTTCAGAGGGCGGTGGGCTCGGGTGTTGTGGCCTCGGCGCTGCACGGGTCTACGACCGGGCTTTGTCTTATTCGCGTCCCAACATCGCCGGAAAGCCGCTGGTGTGGCAGGCCGGCCTGGTCACAGGTCCTGGAGACGAGGTCCAACGAGTCGGCACTGAACACGCCGTAGAGAACCTCGTCTCCCGGCACCGAGAGGGTGAGAAGGAGCCGCACCGGCGTGCCTTCATCAGTGAGCACCGCCGCCGCGGCGTCCAGGCGCGCGACCACATCGTCGACCGATTGCTCCGTCAGCTCGGGCAGGTACCACTCGGCCAGGTGATACGCCGACTCCCCGGCGGCGTCCATACAGCAGAACGGTAGCGATCATCCAGCTTCGGCGAATCAGGTGTTTCCCTATTCACCGGCCCGATGTCACAGGGACGAACTGTGCGCCTCAACCTTGTCCGGCGCACTCCGCGAGGCGCCGATGCAGGAACTCTCTCGCCGGACCCGAGCCGTTGTGGTCCAGCGCGATGCGGTACCACCGGAGAGCCTCGTCACGCCTGCCCGCCCGCCGCAGCAGATCTGCGCGGATCGAGGCCACGGTGTTCGACCGGGTCAGTCTGGGATCGTCGGCCACCTCGTCGAGCGCCGCCAAGCCGGCGGTGAACCCATCGCGGAAACCGATCGCCAGCGCCCGGTTGGCCCTCGCCACGGGGGAGTTGGTGTCCTCGATCAGCCGGTCGTAGGCCAGGCAGATCGCCGCCCAATCGGTCTGTTGCCAGCTCGGCGCCGTCGCGTGTAATGCCGCGATCACAGCCTGTGGCAGATAGGGACCTCGCGCCCCTGCGGCCAGCTGAAGCCGGTTCAGCCCGCGCGTGATTCGGCCGCGGTCCCAGCGGGTGCGATCCTGCTCGTCGAGAGGGACCAGCGCTCCGTCGGCGTCCACGCGAGTCTCCCGTCGCGAATCGTGCAGCAGAACGAGGGCAGCCAGCGCGTGCGCATCGCGCTCGTCGGGCATCAACGAGCACAGTTCACCGGCCAGGCGCACACCCTCGTCGCACAACTCGTCGCGGATCGCGGACGGTCCCGCGGTCGACCAGTAGCCCTCGGTGAACACCGAATAGATACAGGCGAGCACGTGCGGTGTGCGCTCCGGTAGCAGTTCGGCAGGAGGGACCCGTAGCGGGATGTTCGCGTGCCGGATCTTGTTCTTGGCCCGAGTGATCCGCTGGCCGACAGCCGCCTCGGTCTGCAACACTGCGCGCGCGATCTCGGCGACGGTGAGGCCGGAGATCAGCCGCAGTGTCAGGGCCAGCTGTGAGGTCGGGTCGAGCGCGGGGTGCGCGCAGGTGAACATCATCCGCAGTTCGTCGTCGCGAACGGGATGCACGTCCACCCGATCGGTGCGGGCTCGGATATCGTCGACCACGGCTGCGAGTTCCTTTCCGGGGCGGACGGATTCGCGTCGCAGTCGATCCAGTGCCCGGTTCCGGGCAACCGCCACGATCCAGCCGCCCGCGTTGTGGGGCACGCCGTCGCGCGGCCACGCTCGTAACGCCTCGGTGAAGGCCTCCTGGACGGCGTCTTCGGCGACGGTGAAGTCACCGGACCAGCGGGCAAGCGCCGCGACGGCCGGGCCCCATTCGCGCCGAAACACGCCGTCCAGGTTGGTCATCGACGCGGCTACAGCCCGGAGACGCCCATGAGTTGCCGGAGTTCCACCGTCGTCGACGGAATCATCGACGCGACTTTGACGGCCTCGTCGCGATCGCCGACGTCGATGATGTAGTAGCCGTTCGCCACCTCGGCGCCCTCGACGTAGGGCCCGTCGGTGAGTAGCACCTCGCCGTCGCGCACCCGAACCGTCGTTGCCGTCGACGGCGGATGCAATGGCGCGCCGCCGTTGGTGCGGTCGCCCGCGGCCGCGCCGAACTTCTGATGCGCAGCGATGCCGGCCTCCCACTCCGGTGTACCGGGGGCTACGGCCTTGTCCGCGGGCTCGAGGAGCAGGGCCAGCCATGCGTTGCCCACAGGCTTGCTCGGCGGGAAGTACTCGACGATTGGCCAGATCTCGACAGCGCCGCGCTTGGCGGCGGGGATGTCACGCGCCAATGCCAGTGCCTCATCGAGGTTTTCGGCTTCGAACACGTAGTAGCCGCCCGCCACTTCGGCGCTTTCCGCGAACGGGCCGTCGGTGACCGTCGGCGCGTCGGGTCCACCGGTGATCCGCGCGCCGGTCGTCGACGGCGTTAGCGCGTCTCCGGCCCTGATCGCCGTCGCCGCCTTGGCGTGGAAGGCCTGGTACGCCGCCATCTCAGCGGCCGCTTCGTCGGGGTCGGGCGCTGAGGTGGACTCCGGGCCGAGCAACAGGGCGAAGTAGTACATCGTGGTCACCTTCCGGCAGTGAGCAGAACCCTTGTGGTCCACTCTCTACCCCTCCGACGAACGGGACCGCGCGAATCCGACACACACAGCGAACATTGCGGAAGCAGCTTCCCAAAAGGAAATCCCCCGCCACTGCCTGATGTGACGGGGGATTGCGTATTCGGTCAGGCCGCGGCCTAGGCCGAATCGGCATCCTTCTTATCGGCGTCCGACTTCTTGTCGTTATCCGAACTACGCGGCCGCGCCTGGCTTCAGGTACGTGACAAGGCTGACGTCGATGCTTTCGTCGATGAAGTAGTACTGGCAGCCCTTCAGGTACCGCATGTAGCGGTGGTAGTTCTCCTCATCAGTCGCGGCGATGGCCGCGTCCTTGTTCGCCTCCAGCCGGTCGGCCCAGATGCCGAGCGTCTTGATGTAGTGGTTGCGCAGGGACATGGTCTCCGGCACCACGAAGCCGGCCTTCTCGCCGTGCTCCACCATCATCTGGGTGGTCGGGATCCGCCCGCCGGGGAAGATCTCGGTGATCATGAATTTGATGAACCGCGCCAGTTCGAAGGTCAGCTTCTTGCCGCGGGCGTTCAGGTCGTACGGGTGGTAGCCGACGCTGCTCTGGATGGTCATCCGGCCGTCGTCGGGCAGGATGTCGAAGCAGTTCTTGAAGTAATCGTCATAACGCTCGAAACCGAAGTGCTCGAACGCTTCGATCGACACGATCCGGTCGACAGGGTTGTGGAACTGCTCCCAGCCCTCCAGTCGGACGTCGAACGTGCGGTCGGTGTCGACCTTGGTCAATAGCTGATCGCAATACGCCTTCTGGTTCTTCGACAGCGTCAGGCCGATGACGTTGACGTCGTACTTCTCTATCGCCCGCTGCAATGTCAGGCCCCAGCCGCAGCCGATTTCCAGCAGCGTCATGCCCGGTTTGAGGTCGAGTTTGTCGAGGTTCAGGTCGACATCGGCGACCTGCGCTTCAGACAACGTGACATTGGGCCCGGTGAAGTACGCGCAGCTGTACTTGCGGGTCGGGTCCTGGAACACCCCGAAGAAGTCGTCTGACAGGTCGTAGTGAGCCTGAATGTCCTCGAAATGCGGCGTCAAGTCCTTGGTGCCGGATGCGTTGTCAGACATATTTCCCCTGCTTGGCCTTTCCATGTGACCCGGCGGGCTGCGACCAGCAGCCGATTCAGTACGGGTTGTGCTGCGACCGTACCTCTGGAACGGCCCGTCGACGTGCGTACACGCGTCTCAAGCCGTAAACCCTAGCGTTTAGCGGGGGGCGGACTCCAATTCGGTGCTACTTCTGCAGGGTGAACTGGTTGACGTCGATGTAACCGACGCGGAAGCCCTTCGCGCAGCCGGTGAGGTAGCGCATGTAGCGGTTGTAGACCTCTTCCGACTGCACGGCGATCGCCTCGTCCTTGTGCGCCTGGAGCGCCTCCGCCCAGCAGTCCAAGGTCCGGGCATAGTGCAGTTGCAGGGACTGGCGGCGGGTGAGCTCGAAGCCGGCCTTGGTCGAGTGCTCCTCGACCTTCTCGATCGACGGGAGCCGGCCGCCAGGGAAGATCTCCGTGAGGATGAACTTCACGAACCGTGCCACCTCGAAGGTCAGCGGAATCTTCCGGTCGGCCATTTGCGGCAGCGTCAGCGCGGAGATCGTATGTAGCAGCATGACACCGTCATCGGGCAGCAGGGCGTGAGCCAACTTGAAGAAGTCGTCGTAGCGGTCGAAACCGAAGTGCTCGAACGCGCCGATCGACACGATCCGGTCCACCGGCTCGTCGAACTGCTCCCAGCCCTCCAGCAGCACCCGCTTGCTGCGCGGACTGTCAGACTTCGCGAAAACCCTTTCGACATGGGCCTTTTGGTTCTCGCTGAGCGTTAGCCCCACGACATTGACGTCGTAGCGCTCGATCGCCCGCATCATCGTCGAACCCCAACCGCAACCGACGTCGAGCAGCGTCATTCCAGGCTGGAGTCCGAGCTTGCCCAGCGCCAGGTCGATCTTCGCGAGCTGGGCCTCTTCCAGCGTCATGTCGTCGCGTTCGAAATACGCGCAGCTGTAGGTCTGACTGGGATCCAGCCACAGCCGGAAGAATTCGTCCGACAGGTCGTAATGGGCCTGGACATTGTCGAAATGAGGCTGCAGTTTGGCGCGAGCCATAGTCTTCCGTGCCTTTCTGGCGGTTCAGAACCCCTGCGGCGTCGCTGACGACGGCATGCAAGCCCTGAAGCACTGGACCCTCAAAGGGTACGCGCGAAATGGTCCTCGGCCGAATTGGGCGGCCTCCCAGGTGTCACCCAGCCGTTGCGAAGGTGGTCTTCAGCTCGCCTACAATGTCGTCCCACAGCTCGCGGGGCAGGTCATGCCCCATACCGTCGAACAGCACCAGCCGGGCGCCCTTGATGGCGCGGGCGATGGCGCGTCCACCGAACGGCCGCATCAGTTTGTCGGCCTTGCCGTGGATCACAACGGTGGGGACGCTGACCAGCCGGTCGTAGCGAAGTAGGCTCCCGCTGCCGAGGACCGCCGCGAAATGGCGGCCGACGCCAGCGGGGTAGTACGACCTGTCGTAGCCCTCGATCGCCTCGGCACGGATGCGCTCCTCCGCTGCCGGATAACCGGGGCTGCCGGTGATTCTCGATACTCGGACGGCGTTGTCGATGATGGCCTCGCGTGTCGCGTCCTTGGGTTTCTGCAGGATGGCCAGCAGTTGTCTGGGGCCCGGTGGCGGCAGCAGTGGCTGATTGTTGCTGGAGAAGATGATCGCGAGGGTCTTGGTGCGTACCTTGTGCCGGGCGGCGAACACCTGCGCAATCATGCCGCCCATCGAAGCTCCGACGATGTGCGCCGTGTCGATCTTCAGGTGGTCCAGCAGCGCGGCGGCGTCGTCGGCGACATCTTCCAGCGTGTAGACCGCCTGGCTGCGCAGCCCGAGGAACGACCGGACCATCCGCGGCGCCAGCGGGGCGCCGGTGTGGCGGCCGGTCACCTTCGTCGACAGCCCGACATCGCGGTTGTCGTAGCGGATGACGCGCAGGCCCTGGTCGACGAGCTTCTCGCAGAACTCCGTGCGCCACAACAACAATTGCGCGCCGAGTCCCATGATGAGCAGGACGGCGGGATCGTTGGGATCGCCCATGTCCTCGTAGTAGATGTCCAGATCGCCTGAGCGGGCGGTGCCGGTGCGTATCTGCATCTACGCCTCGACCTCTTTGGAATGCTCGCGGCTGACCTCGACCATGAAGTTGGCGAAGTATCCCGTCAGCTGCGGGTCGGACATCATCTGCCACTTAGGCGCCAGCAGCTTCATGTAGCGCTCGACATAGAGGAACTGCTTGCCGATCAGCACCAGCTCCCGCGGCAGCTTCACGTCGTAGGCATCGGCCAGCGTGGACAGCTGCTTGCCGATCTCGGCATAGCTCATGTCGCCAAGCGACGTCATGGTCAGCGGGGTCGCGAACTTCTCCAGGTCCTTCGCGGCCTCTGCTTCGGGCTTGACCGTCCCGACCGCACCCATCAGTACGACGATCTTGCCCGCTGCGGCGTGGTCCTTCGTGACCAACAGCGCGTACACCAGCTCCCGCAGGAGCCACCGGGTGCGGGGGTCGATGCGGCCCATGATGCCGAAGTCGAAGAACACGATCTTGCCGTCGGGGTCGACGTACAGATTGCCCGCGTGCAGGTCGCCGTGGAACAGGCCGTGCCGGAGGCCGCCCTCGAAGACGCTGAACAGCAGCGCCTTGACCAGCTCCGTGCCGTCGAAGCCGGCCTTGCGGATGGCGGCGGCGTCGTCGATGCGGATGCCCTGGATGCGCTCCATCGTCAGCACCCGTTCGCTGGTCAGATCCCAATAGACCTGCGGCACCCGGATGTTCTTGCCCAGCGGCGAAGCATGCATATGCGACACCCACGCGTCCATCGACTGCGCCTCGAGCCGGAAGTCGAGCTCCTCGGCGAGGTTGTCGGCGAAATCGGCGACAACGTCCTGCGCCGAAAGTCGACGGCCGAGCTTGGCCAGCTCGACGATCTGCGCCCCGCGCTTGAGGATCTGCAGGTCGGCCGCGACGCGGCGACGGATGCCGGGCCGTTGGATCTTGACCACGACTTCCTCGCCGGTGTGCAGTGTCGCGTAGTGCACCTGCGCGATCGAGGCTGACGCGAACGGCTCCTCATCGAAGGTCTTGAAGAGGTTGCTCGGCTCGTCGCCGAGCTCCTCCTTGACGAGCTTGTGGACTTCGTCGTTGTCGGCGGGCGGGACCGCGTCGAGCAGGCTGCGGAACTCGCTGCTCAATGGCTCGCCGAAGGCACCAGGGCTGGACGCGATGATCTGGCCGAACTTGACGTAGGTCGGTCCCAGATCGGCGAACGTCTTCGGGATTTGCTTGATGATCTTGTGCTGCAACGAGCCGCGGCCTGCGAGCTTGGTGACGACCCGCGCGCCGGTGCGGGTTATCTGCCAACCCGTCGCGCCAATGCGGGCAGCCTCGACCGGCAGTGGCACTCGGTCCAGCTTCGCTACCTCGCGGTGCTTAGTCGTACTCATGGTTGCAGTCTCTCAAAATCCGCGGTGACCCGTAAAAACCTGTGTAGCCGATCACAGTGTCCCGGAATTCGATTCCGCGGTTGAGCACAATGCGCACAACCTCAAGATCGCCAGTTACCCGGCTAGTGAGCACAAGCGCGCCAGCGCCACCGCCGATCCATAGCGTCAGACGCGAACAACCGTCTGAGGAGCGAAAATGGCCACGCTGTCGATCGAACCGCATGGTGCCTCGATGAAGCGCGTCGCGGCGGCCAGCTACGTCGGGTCCGCCATCGAGTATTACGACTTCTACATCTACGGCACCGCGGCGGCGCTGGTGTTCCCGAAGGTGTTCTTCCCCCACCTGGGTATGACGATGGCGACCCTCGCCTCGATGGCCACCTTCGCCGCGGCGTTCCTTTCGCGTCCGCTCGGCGCGGCGTTCTTCGGGCACTTCGGTGACCGGCTTGGCCGCAAGTCGACCCTGATCGCCACCTTGCTGATCATGGGCCTGTCCACCCTGACGGTGGGTCTGGTTCCCGGTGCGGTGACGATCGGCATGGCAGCGCCGCTGATCCTGCTGACGCTTCGCCTCGTGCAGGGGTTCGCGGTCGGCGGCGAATGGGCAGGCTCCGCGCTGCTGTCCGCCGAATACGCGCCCGCCGAGGCACGCGGCCGCTACGGAATGTTCACCCAGATGGGCGTCGGCAGTGGGCTCGTCATGAGTAGCCTGCTGTTCCTGGTGGTGAACCAGACGATCGGGGAGTCCAGCCAGGCGTTCCTCGATTGGGGTTGGCGGATCCCGTTTTTGTTCAGCGCGGTGCTGATCGCCATCGCCTTGTACGTCCGGCTGAATGTCGCCGAGACACCGGTGTTCGCCGATCAGCAGGCGAACGACACCGCCACGGTGATGCCGCTTGCGGTCTTATTCAAGAAGCAGCGGCGGACGGTGGTGCTGGCCACGGGCAGCATGGTCGGGTTCTTCACGTTGGGCTACATGGCCAACGCCTACTTCATGAGTTACGCCCATACCCACGTCGGCTTTTCGCCGAAGCTGATCCTGTCGGTGGGTCTACTGGGCGGTGTGGTGGCGTTGGTGTTCAGCCTGCTTGGGGCCGTGTTGAGCGACACCTTTGGGCGCCGCCGTGTCATCATCACGGCGTTCGCAGTCGGTGTTCCCTGGTCCTTCGTCGTGCTTCCGCTGTTGGACACCGGCAGTGCGGTGATGTTCACGCTGGCGATCGCAGGCACCTACGCCGTCTCGGCGACCGCCTACGGCCCGATGGCGGCGTTCATTCCGGAAATCTTCGCCACTCGGTATCGCTACAGCGGTGCGGGCCTGGCACTCAATCTCGCGGGATTGGTCGGCGGGGCGGTCCCGACGATCGTCGCCGCACCGTTACTGGCGAGCTGGGGCGTACCCGCCATCGGCGTCATGATGGCGACCGTCGTGCTGGTCAGCCTCGTGTGCACCGTCGCACTGCCAGAGACGAAAGGTGTTGCGCTGCAACGCCAGTGATCGTCTCTCCACCCAATACCAAGCAACAACACAGAGGAGAAATCAAATGAACACCAAGGGCTTCATTCGTTTCGCCGCGTCCTCCATCGCGACGGTGGGCATCCTCGGCGGTGGCGCGCTGGGGTTCGCCGCAGGCGCCAACGCGAGCACCGCCACGCCTGACCAGATGAAGCGGCAGCACATGGCGGAGGAGCGGGCCGACCCGCACAGCCCCCCTGTCCAGACCGGCCAGCGGACGGCGCCGACGGCGCGGCCCGTGCAGCCGAGGCCGCCGACGGACCCGGGCGTCCCCAACCATGAGCGGCCTCGCAAGGGCTGAGGGGGTCGAGCGAACGTTCCGTACCGCTTCAAATTTCGACAAATTGTCGAGCGGTACGGAACGTTCGCGGGATGGGGCGGGGTGCGTGCCGGCCGGCGGGGGCGGCTGATGCTCGGCGCGAGGAGCCGCGCGATAGCGACATCTCCCGATGCGCGCCGATATCCGTCGCCATACACGCAAGATTCCTTGCAGTGTCAAGGTAGCGTCTTGTCGATGCTGGCAACCGTGCTCCGCGCACCACTACACGGGATACGGGCGCGATGAGCGCATTTGGCCGCCGCTGGACTCGGCGCGATGATCACTACTATTGGTTGACCGGGTTTCTCGCTGAGCGCCAAGCACAGACTTTGCCCCGCCTGTTGAACGCCGCGTTCATCGCGACCACCGGTCTCATGCCCACGCTCCTGCTCGCCAACCCGCGCGGCCGGTACGGCGGGTCACTGACGCTCATCTCGGTCTCAATCACCGTGTGCTGTTTGGCGATGGCTGGCCTGTGGCTGCGGCCGCGCTGGCCGAGCCGGCTGCAGTCGCAACTGTGCGTGGCCGTCGGGTCGATATGCATTGCGGTGGCGTGTCTCATCCAGCCGAACCCGGTATTCGGTCTGCTCGGATCGACCGTCTTCGCGATCGTGGCCGCATACACCGCGTTCTTCCATTCGTCGCGTCTGCTGACACTTGTCGAGGTGGTAGGCGCAGCGACTCTGATCGTGCTTGGTGTGCGGTTGAGCGAGATCGACGCTGCCATGGCCGCGGCCGGTGTGCTCCTGGTCGTTCTGCTGAATGGCTTCGCGGTGATGATCGGCCGGATAGTTATGCGGCTGACCGACATCGAGAAGCGTCGCCACGATCTGGAACCACTCACCGGCCTGCTCAACCGCGCCGCCTTCTACGAGGAGACCGCGACGCTCATCGGAGCGCGCAACCGCGGTGACGACCGATACTTGGCCGTTGCCGTAGTCAACCTCGAGAACTACTCGGCGTTAGTGAGCCTGACAGGCGCCGCGGCCGGAATCCGCGTCCAAGTGATGGCGGCTCAGAGGCTGAGGGAAACGATGCGGCGCGAAGCGATTCTCGCGCATTCTGGTGAGGCGGAGTTCTTGATCGCTGACGTGTTCGCCTCACCGGATCCGTCGGTGCTGATCGAGCGAGTCCGCGGCGCGCTGGCAGCTCCTCCATTGCGCTTGACCTGCAGCGTCGGCACGGTGGTCACTCGGCTGCGGCCCTTGGTGTCGCATCCGCCGTCGGATGTACTCGACGAACTACTCGACCATGCCAGCGCCACGATGTTCGAGGCGCGAAGGGCAGGCGGCAACCAGCATCGCATCGTCGTCGACCCGCGCCTCAGCATGCTTGACGAACCCGGCGCAGACTGAGGCGACGGGCCGGCAGGGCCCGCACGCATAGCGTCAGTTCGCCTCGGTGAAGTTCTCCGTCAGCGTCTCGACGACGGGGCGCCATACCGGCTCGGGCAGGTCATGCCCCATGCCGTCGACGACGACGTAGCGTGCGCCCTCGATAGCGCGGGCGACGTTGCGTCCGTTTCGTGGGCGCACCATCGGATCTTTCGAACCGTGGATGACGACGGTCGGCGCCGTGATGCGCCGGGTGTATCCCATCAGGCTGCCGGTGCCCAGGATGGCGTCGAACTGGCGCAGCATGCCCTGCGGGTAATCGCTGCGGGCGGTCAGCTCCTCGACGCGACGGCGTAATTGGTCAAGTGGTGGAAGGAAATTCGGGCCATTGATCACCGAGATGTTGCGCACCTCGATCGCCATCCTGTCCTCGGCGGGCGCATCCTTGGCGGGCGCATCGAAGGCCAGCTTGATCACTTGCCACTTCGGGATCGACGACATCGGACTGCCGGAACTCGTCATGATCAGGCCCAGCGACCGGACCCGGTCCGGGCGGCGGCCGGCCAGCACCTGAGCGATCATTCCGCCCATCGACGCGCCGACGACGTGCGCGCGCTCGATGTCGAGATGGTCGAGCAGACCTTCGACATCGTCGGCCAGGTCGATCAAGGTGTAGGGCACCGGGCTGGTCCGGCCGACGATGTACCTCAGCACTCGCGGATAGACCGAGCCGTTGGCGCGATGGCCGTGCAACTTCGTCGACAGGCCGGTGTCGCGGTGATCGAACCGGATCACGCGATATCCGCACTCGACCAGCTGGGTGCAGAAACCGTCGGGCCACATCGGCAGCTGCGCGCCGACCCCCATGATGAGCAGGACCGGCGGATCCGCAGGATCGCCGAGGTCTTCGTAGAAGAGCTCGATGTCCCCGCAGACCGCGGTTCCGCTTCGGGTTTGCATAGCAGCCTCACACTAGCGGGCTGATCCGCTCCTCAACTGCCGGCAGGGATTTGCCTGTGTCACACCATGGGGCTGATGTGTTCGTCGACGCCGAGCAGCGACTTCCCGAAGACTTCGTAACCTACGACGGGATAGAGACCCGCATGTCGCGCAGCCGTGTTGGCGTCGCGCCAATACCGTTGCAGCGGGTTGGATTCGGCGAAGCTACCCGCGCCGTGCACGTTGACCAGGATGTTGATCGCGTCGAGCATCTGCTGGGCCGCGAAACCGCCCTGGGCGCGGGCTTTCGCGCGTTCGTCGTAGTCAATGTGTCTGTCGTCGGCGGCGGCCCGATCCAGCTGATCGGCGATTGCGTATATATGCAGGCGGGCGGTCTCGAGCTTCAGGGCCGCCTCTGCGATCTGGACCTGGACGCCAACCGACTCGCTCTGCTTGGTGAAGATCGTGTGGTGCATCGCCTTTGTCGGCGCCTTCTCGATGGTGTATGTCAGCGCCGCGCCGGTGATCCCAAGGATGGGGCCGAGCAACGCGAGAGTGCCGAGAGTTGGGAACGGCAGGCGATACATCGGTGCGTCCGTGGGCGCTGGGAGCGCCTCCTTCGCGGAGATGTCCATGGGGATGGTTCGGTAGTCGGGCACGAAGACGTCCTCGCCGACCCAGGTGTTGCTGCCGGTGCCGCGCATACCCGTTGTCCGCCAGGTGTCTTCGATGCGTAGGTCTGAGGCGGGCACCAGGCACCAGTAAGCGTCGGCAGGCTGCCCGGAATCGTCCGCGACGATCGCAACAATCCCGGCCCACGTAGCGTGCGGACATCCTGAGGCATAGGCCCAGCGGCCGCTCACCCGCAGTCCTCCGTCGACGCGGCGGGCGGGACCCGGGGTCGCGGCTCCCGCGATGCGTGCGTCGCCATTGTCGGCGAACACCTCTGATCGCGCGCGGTCGGAGAAGTGTGACGCCATCCACGCAGCGGTGGCCCCGAGGCCGACGAGCCACGCGACAGAACCATCGGCCTGGCCCAGCGACTCGCTGATTTCGAGGACGGTGCGGACCTCGGCTTCGTAGCCGCCGAATTGCCGTGGCGACAGCAGGCGGTAGAACCCGGCTGCGGTCACAGCGTCGATGACCGGGTCCGGGGCCTTCCGTTCGGCATCGGCCATCGCCGCGTGCTCGCGCAGCAGCGGTTGCAAGGCGCGGGCTCTGGAAACAAGCTCCTCGCGTGTCGGGACTGTGATGGCGTCGATTGCTGTGCTCATACTCACTAGAAGCGATCGAGGAACCGTCATCGCTCAATCGGCATTCCGTGATGTACATCACATACTCGGGTCAGACCTGCCCGTTCTGCAATGTTGTTTGCGCGGCAGAAGGTTTGGGACGCGATCTTGATTGTCAGCTGGTAACGGCCGGCTTCCAGCGCTTGATCCAGTCGGTTTCCGGCCATTCCTCGTTGGCGGCCATCAGCTCATACATCGTTGCGCCGTCGCTGGATTCGCGGATGATGTCGGCGTGGCCGGCGTGCCGCGTCAGCTCTTCGATCAGATGCAGCGCCACCCAGCGCACCGACCAGTGGTCGATGTCCTGCGGGAACCACGGCACGTCGTGCGGAACCGGCACCGCTGTGTCGAGATCGGCCTCGGCGATGACCCGCAGGGTCTCCTCGTTTTGCTTTTTCAGCTCGTCGAGGAGCTGCTCGAGGGTTTCGTCGTCACGCATTACGTACTGGTCCGCGTACTCCGCCATGATCTCTGCCATCGGACGCTCGTCCCTCGGAGGAAAATCTGGCGCGGACGCGGCCCGTTGCGCCCAGCCTTTCTGAACACCGGCGGCGTGCTTGATGAGCCCGCCGATGGACAGCGTGCTGACCGACGGCGTCGACCGGGCCTGCTCGTCGCTCAGGCCGTAGGCCACCGCGAAGAACGCGTTCTGGTTGAACCGCAGGAACTCGAGCAACGACTGGCGCTCGTCGGAGGCGGGCGGGGGCATTCCTGGCATAGCTAGCGTCCCTCTCTGTTGGTGGTGTGTACGTAAAGATCTCGGATGCAAGCGATTTCGGCGCCGTGGTGGATGGCCTCCCGGTTGATGTGCAGGATGAGTTCTGCCATGGGGTGATCCGCCCACGGGCCTTCCTTCGGCCCGATCGGCCGCGCCAACGCCTGCGCGTCAAGGGCGCGCACTCCGGTGATCCAGTTCGCGTACGCGTCATCGAGCTGCTGCAGTGCCGTCTTCGCGTCGGTCGCGTAATTCCAGGACTGGTAGTCGGCAGGCGGCCCGCCGAAGTGGCTGTGGTTGCGCATCGCGAACACGCCGACGATGACGTGGGCGAGCCGCCACGCGATGGTTGTGAACGGCACGGGCTGCGGCTCAGGGAACGTGAAGTCGATCGAGCCATCGGGGTGAACCGTCCAGCAGTCCGACACCGGCTGCCAGAAGTACTCCTCATCGGTCAGGTCATCCAGGCGAGGGCGCAGCTGATTCGTCCAGTGGTAGTCGAGTTGATCGGCCAGTTGGGTGGTCAAGTCGCTCATGACACCATCCTGACAGCTATATAGGACAGTTACTGTCCTATGACTGTGACAGGGTGGTTGTGTGTCCGAAACGACAAGCCGGGTGCTGCAGCTGCTCGGGTTGCTGCAGTCACGCCGGGTGTGGACTGGTGAGGAGCTGGCCGAGCGGCTGGAAGTGACGACGCGGAGCGTGCGCCGCGACGTGGAACGGCTGCGCGATCTCGGCTATCCGGTGCACGCCAGCAAGGGCCATGGCGGCGGCTATCAACTGGGTGCCGGCGCGGCGTTGCCGCCGCTGTTGCTCGATCCCGACGAGGCGGTCGCGATGGCGGTGTGCCTGCGGCTGGCCGCGGGCGGCAGCGTGGCAGGCGTCGGCGAATCGGCGCTGCGCGCACTGAGCAAGCTCGACCAGGTGATGCCGGCCCGGCTGCGGTCGCAGGTGGCCGCCGTGCACGACGCGACGGTCACGCTGCCGTCGAACTACTCGGACTCACCCGTCGAACCCGAGGTGTTGATGACGCTGGCGCGGGCGTGCCGCGACCGCGAGCACGTCACGAGCGGCTACGTCGACCGCGCCGGCAGCGCCACGGAGCGGCGACTGGAGCCCTATCAGTTGGTGACGACCGGCCGGCGCTGGTATCTGTTGGCATACGACCGCGATCGCCAGGACTGGCGCAGCCTTCGGCTGGATCGGATGGCCGATGTGCGCGCCCTCGGCAGCACGTTCATACCTCGGGAGGCGCCTGACGCGGCGGAGTACGTGCGACGCTCGATCAGCACGTCGCCCTACCGCTACGTCGCCCGGGTGCGCTACCAGGCGCCGGAACACGTTGTGGCACAGCATTTCTCCCCGGCATCGGTGACCATCGATGCCGACGGCCCCGACGCCTGCATCGTCACCGCCGGGGCCGACGACCCCGAGCGCATGGTGTTCTATCTCGCGCTGCCGGGGTGCGAGTTCAAGGTGCTGGATCCGCCTGAAGTGGTGCGGGCGGTCGGATCGCTGGCCGAGCGGTTACGCCGCGCGGCCGGTTAGACATCCCAGGGGCGTAGGTTGTCAAGCCGCCGCGGCGGCTTGACGGTGTGCCCAGGCTTTGTGTTCGTCGTAGTGGGTTTGGTGGCGCAGGCAGCCGTGCAGGATCCCGACGAGGCGGTTTCCCAGGGCGCGTAGGGCTTGGTGGTGGAGGTCGCCGGCTGCGCGGCGCTGGTCGTAGTAGGCGCGGGCTCCCGGGCTGTGTGTGATCGCACAGAACGCCCATTGGTCGACGGCGTCATAGAGGCGGCGGTTGCGGACATGGCGGGCAAGCACGGCGCGTTTCTTGCCCGACGCGATGGTCAGGGGTGAGGTTCCGGCGTAGTTTCTGCGAGACTTGGCGTCGGTGTATCTGTTCGGGTCGTCCCCGAACTCGCCAAGCACCCGGGCGCCGAGGATGACACCAAGTCCTGGCAGGGAGCGGTAGATGTCGGCGTCCGGGTGTGCCTCAAAATGTGTCGCCAGTTCGGCTTCGAGGTCGGCGATCTGGCGGTTCAGTTCGGCGATGATCCCGACTGCGGCCCGGGTACTGGCTCCGAACGCGGCGGTGACCGCGGCGGGGGCGGCGAGCTGGGGGGTGCGCAGTTTTTCCTGAATCTCTAGCGCTCGGGTGTCGAGATTGCGTTGGCGCCCTGCGGCTTTGAGCGCAGCCCGGATCTTGGACACACTGAGCCGCTTGGCGTCGGCGGGGGTGGGAGCGCGGCCCAGGATTGCCAGCGCGTCACGATCGGCCAGATTCTCGAACGTCTCCAGCGCGGCCGGGTAGTACTCCCGTAGTGCCGAACGCAGGGCGTTACTGTGCCGGGTGCGCGCCCAGATCAGATTCTGATGGGCCCGGGCCAGCACCTTGATCGCCTCGGCGTCCGGGCTGTCGCCGGCGATGCGGCGGTGGTTGTGCCGGTCGGTGCGCACCAGATCGGCAAGCAGTTTGGCATCGGAGGCATCGGACTTGGCCCCCGAGACATGGTGGCGGTCGCGGTAGCGGGCCACCGCCAGCGGGTTGATCGCGAACACCTGATATCCGGCCGCGGTCAACGCATCTACCCACAAGCCGCGGTCGGTTTCGATGCCAATCACGACCTGGGCGGGGTCCTCGGCATGCTCGGCGATCAGCGCGTGCAACCGACTGATCCCGGCCAGGCCTTCGGGCAACCGCTGCGAGGCGAGCCGGTCGCCGGTGTCGTTCATCAGGTACACGTCGTGATGGTCTTCTGCCCAGTCGTCTCCGACGAACAGCATCAGGTTGGCCTCCCTTGGATCAGTGCCGATGAATTCCGTTCGAGCCGAAGGACACCCAGCGGCGGCCTAATGGATCAGTGCTTCGAACCGGCACGACATCCCATGAGCGCTACAGGCGACCTCACCGACCGGCCGGGGCACGATCTAACCTTAGGAGTCGAACATCACTTCAGGCGGCAACAGTGCTCACCGGCCAGCGGCTCGGTGATCAGCCTCCTGCCCAGAAACCATGATCCCCGGCAAGGACACGCTGATCGGTTCCCATTAGGCGGTGATCCCGAGGCGGTCGGTAAGGAACAGGAACGCCGCGGCGAATTCGTTGTCGGCCGTCTCGCGACGGACCACGCCCCAGTTCACCTGCTCGCGCACGGCGCGCACGCCGGGCAGCAGGGCCGCGAAATCGCAGTGATGCTCGTTGAGCGAGGTCAACTTCTCGGAGACCACCTGCGTCGGCGGCAGAACCGGCATCGCGATCGCCAGCACCTCGACGTCGTCGGCACCGCGGATCGTCGATGGGTCGACGGGCACACCGTTGAGCCGGTGCAGCACGTCCACGACAACGTCCCCGATGCAGGCCTTGAACAGCCAGTCCTCCGGCGGGCGGTCGATCCGGAAGCCGGCCTCCCCGAGCGTCTTGGCCGCCGTGTCGGCATCTTCCTCGGCGACGACGAAGTCGACGTCGTGCACGGGTTCCGGGCCGCCACGCACCCACAGCGCGTAGCTGCCCGCGAGGGCGAACTCGGGCCCTTGCGCCTTGAGCGCCGACGCGGCGCGCTTGAGTGCGTCGCGCAGCTCATCGTTTCGGGCGGGTACATCGGAATCGGTCATCGTGGGTATGGAGTACCCATGCGGATGGCCACGTTCAACATCCTGCACGGACGCAGTGTTCACGACGGCAGCGTCGAGCTGGACCGGCTGGCGGACTCCATCAAGCGGCTCGACGCCGACATCGTGGCGCTGCAGGAGGTTGACCTGGATCAGCCCCGCTCGGGCAAGGCGGACCTGACCGCCGTCGCTGCCGAAGCGATGGGAGCGGTCAGCCACCGGTTCGTCGCCGCGATCTCCGGCACGCCCGGGGCGACCTGGATGGCTGCGACCGGCCGTGAGCAGCCGGGCACCGCGGCGTACGGCATCGCGTTGCTGTCCCGGTATCTGGCCGAGAGCTGGCAGGTCGTGCACTTGCCGCGCATTCCGGTGCGGTTCCCGATGTATCTGCCCGGCCCGCGTCGCGTGCAGGTCGTGCACGAGGAGCCGCGCGCGGCGATGGTCGCACGGATCGTCACCCCGCTCGGCCCGCTGACGGTCGCCAATACCCACCTGTCGTTCGTGCCCGGATGGAACCGGGTGCAATTGCGTCGGCTGATCCGCGACCTGCATGGCTTTCCCGGTCCACGGGTGCTGATGGGGGATCTCAACATGACGCCCCCGACGCCGACTCGATGGACCCACATGCGGTCGCTTGGCGGGGCGCCGACATTTCCCGCTGACGAGCCGAGCCAACAGCTCGACCACATCCTCACCGACGACCACACCTTGCGGGTCGAGAACTGCTCGGCGCCGCGGTTGCCGGTCTCCGATCATCGGGCGCTTGTCGTCGACATTTCGCGGGTGTGATCCCATCGCGGCTGTTTGCGATCCGGAGACCACGCCGGATTGTTAGTGTGTCCCTGACGGGTTAGCGGCGGATAGGGCATCACGTGGACCCTGCGGCTGGCGGGTCACATCTGTCTTGCGCGATGTGCGGGAACGGGCTTCGCTCATCGGCCCGCTTCTGCGATGGTTGTGGCGCTCCCGTCGACTCCCCCCACCCGACAGAGGAACGCAAACACGTCACCGTATTGTTCGCTGACGTCGTCGGGTCGATGAAGATGTCGGCGGCGCTTGATCCCGAACGACTGCGCGAGATCATGCACGACCTGTTCAATCGGTCCGCTTCCGTCGTGCAGAGATATCAAGGAACGGTCGACAGTTTCACGGGTGACGGGTTGATGGCGATCTTCGGCGCACCAGCGGCACTCGAGGACCATGCGCTACGCGCATGCATTGCCGCCCTCGAACTGCAGTCACTGGCAGGCGAACTCGCCATTGCTGTACAAGAACGCGACGGCATGAATCTCCGCATCCGGGTCGGGCTGAACTCGGGAGAGGTGATTGCGGGAGACTTCGGATCCGCCACCGCGGGATACACCGTAACCGGGCACACGGTGGGCATGGCTCAGCGAATGGAAGCAGCGGCCGGCCCAGGCGAGGTCTTGTGCTCGGCGTCGACTGCCCACCTCGTCGAGCACTCGGCACGGCTCGGACCGTGGAATGACGCCGTGGTCAAGGGGTTCGACGCGCCGGTGTCTGCGCGGCGCCTGGAAGCGATAGATTCCGATCGCCTCGTGATGCCGCGCGATGACGGCCCGCTGATGGGCAGGGACGACGAGCTTGGTGAATTGATCGAGTCGTTCCGAAGCGGATCGGCCTGCGTGGTGAGCGTGTCCGGTGAACCTGGACTCGGTAAGAGCCGACTGCTTCGCGAGTTCGCCTCTCACGCAACAGGACACGCCGCGCACGTCGTTATCACGCGGTGCGAGGCGCACACCGCGCACGTGCCGTTGCGAGCGTTGTCACGGATGATGCGAGCCGTATTTGGTGTGCGCCGGCTCGAGGCGGCGGCGGCCCGCCAGCAGATCATCGGTGAGCTGGGTGACGCCGCCGACAAAGGTTCCGACGAGATCGCGGTCCTGTTCGACGTCTTGGGGATCGGCGATACCGCAACACCGATGCCGACGACAAATACGGATGCGCGTCGGCGCATGCTCGTCTCCCTCTTGACTTCTGCTCTGAAGGCCTCGCGTAGCAGGACCGTCCTCATCATTGAAGACCTGCATTGGATAGACGCGGCCAGCGATGAGTTCCTCGGCGAGCTCGCCGAGATGCTGCGGTCGACAGATTCCTTGCTTGCCGTGAGCTTCCGGCCCGAGTACCAAGGCCGACTTCGCGATCTGTCGGACACCACTGTCGCGCTGTCACCACTGAATTCGTCGACCACCGTCGCCCTCGTCGCGCAGCTGATCGGCGAACAGCCCACCGTCTGCGGTGCTGCAGAACTGATCGCAGCGCCCTCCGCAGGCAATCCGTTCTTCGTCGAGGAGATCGTTCGAGATCTGGTCGGTCGGTCGGTGTTGAGCGGCAATCGTGGAGATTATCGGCTCGCGCGCAGCGTCGACTCGATTGCGGTGCCTGCAACGGTGCAGACGGTGCTCGCCGCCCGCATCGACCGGCTGACGGCTGTGGAGAAATCGATCCTCAACGCGGCAGCGGTCATTGGGACCAGCGTCGGCGTTGACGACCTACGGGCATTGATACCCGATGTGGAGGCGAGTCATCTGCATGGTCTCGTCACCGCCGAACTGATCGACCAAATCAAGCTCGTCCCTGAGATCCGATATGCATTTCGGCACCCTTTGGTGCGCGCTGTGTGTTACGAGTCCCAGTTGAGTGCCACCCGAACCGCCAGCCACAGTCGGCTCGCGGCTGCCATGGCGAAGCGCAATTCCAGCGCGCTGGACGAAAATTCGGCCCTCATCGCTCACCACCTCGAGGCCGCTGGCCAGCACCTCGACGCTTACGCGTGGTACATGAGGGCAGGAGACTGGCTCAAGCACCGTGATGTGATTGCCGCCCGCCAATGCTGGGAGCGGGCGCAGGTGATCGCCGATCGGCTGCCTGAGACAGACGACGGGTTGTGCGGGAAGCGAATCGCGCCTCGCGCACAGTTGACGGCAACAGCCTGGCTGGTCGCAGCGGACAGCGAGCAGTGCTACGCCGAATTGCGAGAACTGACGACGCGATCGCATGACTGGCTGCCGCTGGCAGTTGGAATGTCGGGCAGATTGACAACCTTGGTCGTCACTGAAGGGCGCATCCGTGATGGCGGCGTCATGGCTGCTGAGCTGGAGGAGTTGATGGGAGGGATCGACAGTCCA
>Ga0207663_10000220_pt1 | contig 25503 bp, 26 predicted proteins | sample LARL53metaG_FD_184346 | JGI IMG/M metagenome (GOLD analysis project Ga0207663, IMG submission 184346) | Corn, switchgrass and miscanthus rhizosphere microbial communities from Kellogg Biological Station, Michigan, USA - LAR L5-3 metaG... | ecosystem: Host-associated > Plants > Roots >...
TTCTCTCCAGGAGGCTACTTCTTGCCAGCTCATTTCGGGCACTTTTCTTTAATGAGGCAACGAATCCCTTTCAGGCACTTTTTAGATGAGTCAATGCGGCTTCTTGCTTTCAGATGCGTCTTACGTCACAATGCGCGGTTAGTCGCAAGAAATAGTCCATAGTCGCCGAGCCCGTTCCACCCGGAGGCATAATGAATTCAAGAACTCTGACGCTCATTAGTTTCATAGAGACTCATTCTCAGGAAGACATACCTCTCTCGAAACTCGCCACGATCTCCGGTCTCTCGCGTGGACATGTCTGCCATCTCTTTAAGACTGATATTGGGTTGTCCCCAGCTCGGTATGTCGTCACGATAAAGATGCGAGAGGCCGGCAAACTCCTAAGCACTTCTCAGATGAGCGTCAAACAAGTAATGATACAAATGGGATATACTGACAAGAGCCTGTTTGTGCGTCACTTTCGTAGAGTCTATAGCGTTTGTCCTTCTGAGTATCGATACCAAGCTTCGATGGCGTCGTGAAAGAACCGATAAAGACTATCGGAACATCGTCCAACAATTCGTAAGATTCGCTACCTCTTTTATCTTGCATCCAGGCCAGCCTTCAGCGATACTTGCGGCCATCAGAATTGCCCCAAAGGAGTCTGCATATGCGCACATCCTTAATGAGAACTGGGTTGATCGTTGTCTTCGTTGGTTTATTGCTGTTAGTGAATGCGTTTGGGCCAGCATCTCTTGGGACTCCATCGACGCACGCGCAGGGTGGGGGCTGCATCATGCTTGGGGATCCGATCGTGGTTAGTGACGACGGCAGTTGCACGGAAACAATGGTCATGTATGGCTGCAACTGCCATTATCAATTCGGGATTCCCCTATGTGACGAGACGCATTTTTGTCTGTTTGACGCATGTGAATACCCTGGCGGCTCTTTTTCTTTCTCTGTGTTTTGCGTTTAGCGCAATCGAAGGAGGTACCAACTATGAACGCTAGTTTGCATTTTCGACGGCGGTTCATGCGAACGATAATTATGCTGATCGGGACCGTAGTGGTAAGCGTGCCCAGCAGTGCGATGGCAGTTCAGCAGACCGCGTCGGCCAGGGGCCAATTGCTCCAAAAAAGCGCCAGCGCAGTCGAGCCGAGCGTCGCGAATGCAACGAGCCGGAATATTACCGTTCGGCTGTATGGGCTACACTCGGGCGATCTAGTGAATATTCGACCCAAGGGGGTGCGATTGTCGGCTTCAGCGGGGTCTCTCGTTAAAACGCCTCGAATAAACGAAAGGGCTGCCCCTGAGTTCAAACTACCATACGACGCCATATCACCCGGGCCGCCGCTGCCCGACTCCGCAATGGAGGTCACGCCTGCGGCAGTAACTTTCCTCAGACCTGCGCCTTTCGACGGCACCGTGTTTCTTGACATTGAAGTACCCGAGCGGTCGCGTGTGCAGGTGTTTGTCGACGAAGAATTGGTGTTGACTGCCAGATTGAGGCAGCCGCTTGCTTTTCGCAATGGAGAGTGGGGAGAGGGAGCCTTAGGGATTTCGGGTACAACCGTGCGAGCTGCCATGCCCCTTATTGGCGAGCAGGGCCTGCCCGAGCAATCCGTTTACGACCGCAGCAAGGGCTCTTATGTTGTGCCCTTCTCCAAACTGCAAGTCCTGACCAGAACGCGAGTCACAGGCGAAGAAAGCCAGAGCGTTGTAGTCGTAGTGCAGATCGACGAAACAGGGCGAGTCGTCAAGGTGGTCCCTCTCACTAATGCTCCACCAGTTGATTTGGAAAGTAATTTGAAACAATGGCGTTTCGTTCCTTACGAAGTAGAAGGACGGGCGGTGCCGGTGACTACCACTCTAAAATTGACGGTCAAAAAGAAGTAGGACCTGTTGGAAGAAAACGGCACAAACAAAAAATACCCTGTCGTTCATTAGCAGGCCTCTCTCGGCAAACATATATTTATACGTCACCCTCTACTCTTCAAGCCACACCACGCTCGACATTTGGTCAGCTAGTCGCCGCCTCCCTCGTGATCTTCGCTAGGTTTATCCGGCAGAGGCCTGATGATAGAATCCCTGTCAATGTTCAATCAGCGGGCTACTCAACGACGAATCCAGAAACACATCACACAATTGCTCTCTTATCTGGTCGCCGCATCCGTCGTCTTCGGTGTCGCCTGCTCGAACGCGAAGGCGCCCGGGGTGTGGGTGACGCAAGACACCGGAACCGGCGATTCATTTTTCACCGTGAACTTCGTCAACGAGAACGTGGGCTGGCTCAACGGCGTTAGCGGGCGCAGCTTCGAGATGCCCGGTGACAACGATAACGAAAACAAGAAGCCGAAACCGAAGAAGAGTCCCGAGAAAGTTGAAGACCCGCTAAAAGCGAACCAGGGATTCGAAGTCCTTCAAACTACCGACGGCGGCCAGTCGTGGCACCCAATCCCCGATCAGTTCAAGAACAAGATTCGCTCGGTGTGGTTCACTGATCCCACGCAAGGTTGGGCGCTGACCATCGATCGAGACATCCTGCACACGGCTGACGGTGGCGCGAGCTGGACGCTTCAACGCAAGGCCGTAACAGTGAAACTGAAACTGCTAGGCAACAAACGCGAGCCGGAGCTCGACCAGCCCGAGCAAATCGATCAGATTCATTTCATCGACAGCTCTCATGGGTGGGCGTGGGGCGGAGGCCGCAAAGACGAGTACGCTGAGCAGCCCGGCGTTTTCCTGACGACCATTGACGGCGGGAAGAACTGGAACCAGATCGCCTACACTTTCGATCAAAACATATCAGCGCTGTTCTTTTTGGATCCGGAGCGTGCGTGGGCGAGCACGATGGGTGGCAGCTTATACAAAACAACCGACGGTGGATTGAACTGGAGCAAGATCCAAACAAAACTCCCTGAAGACGTTTTCAGATCGTTGTTCTTCACCGATTCAAACAACGGCTGGGTCGTCGGTCGCAGCGGGCGCATAGCAAAGACCACCGACGGCGGACGCACGTGGAAGAAGATGTACCTGATCAAAGATGAGTTCAAGTTGCACGACATCTTCTTCTTCGACAAAGATCACGGTTGGGCAGTCGGCGATGAAGGCGCTATCATCTACACCGCTGATTCCGGTGAAACCTGGATCAATGTAGGCGCGCCCATTCCCGCGCGGTTGATGAACATGGTTTTCTTGAACAATCAAACCGGCTGGGCGGTCGGATTGAGCGGCGCCGTTCTCAAGTACGAGGCGAGGTAACGTCGTCGCGTCACTTGAAATTGAAGCTGAGTTTGCCGCTGTAGTTGCGCGGCCGTCCGACTGTCGTTCCGGAAAACACGCTCTCGAATGTGATCAGGTAAAACGTGTCTGCCAGGTTTTGAATGTTGAATTGACCCGAGAGCGAGACGTGTTCGTTCAGCCTGAAGTCGCGGCCAATCGAGAAATCAAACACGGTATGCGGTTTGATGAAGCCTCGATCGAAGTTCACACGATCCAGAATCTTTTCCGGAAACTCCATCGCGAACTCTTCTTCGCTCGCATCCGGCTCGAGCTCGACGGCGAATCCACTGTCGTGACGACCGCCGAAAGCTGCCCAGAATTTTCCAGGTAACTTGTCGTACATCATTTGAAAGACCAGCGTATTTCGCTGGTCTTCTTCGATATTGATCCGAGAGCCCGCCGGTCGCATGCTGATATCCACCGCCTCACCCAAAAACAAACCGCCTGTAATCGGCGAGAATCCGTAGATGTGCAGGTTGGTGTAACTGGCGAAACCGGAAAAGCCGCCAACGCGAGCAAGATCCAGTCTGGTCTCGATTCCCTTCGAGCGACTGTGATCCAAATTCGCCGGGAAGATGATTCCAGTTTCGAGAAAGTTTGTAATCTCGGGAGGGTTCTTCAAGCGGCGATAGTAAAAATCCGCATCGAGTCTCAGGTAGCGTCCAAACTGCTGTTGAAATCCGGTGTCGACCTGCCATTCGCGACTCGGCTGAACCGGAGCGCCTTCCACGCCGCCTTCTTCGCCGGCGGGACTAAAGACTCGCGCTTCTTCGGAAGATGAGAGCAGCAGATTCTCGAGCGCCGGAGTCTGCAGGAAGCGATTGTACGCCGCGCGAAGAACGGTCTTGGTCTTCTCGATCCGGTAAGCCATACCGAGCCGGGGGCTCCAGTAATTTCTGTCGACAAGAAAATGATATCCATCGAAGCGCACACCCAGATCGAACGTCAGGTTGCGGGTCGCGTTGATGTGATCCTGCGCGTAGAACGATCCTTCATAGCCGCTTCGATGCTGATTGAAAAAGAAGGCGTTTGGAAACACGAACCCTCTGACTTCTTCGGGGAGGTCGGGCTGTTTGTCGAGAAGTTCGTTGAGATCGGTAATTGAAACCGTGAATGATTCGGTCACGGGAAACCGTGTGTATTCGAAGCCGGTTTTGATCGTGTGTCGACTCTTGTGCCAGGTGAGCGAGCCGAGTATCCCGTAGGTTGAATGATGCCGCGATTGCTCGGCGAATACCGGACCGGTTTCTTCATTGCTCCGAAGCTTCGCCTCGTTGTAGCGCTGATAAGCTGCAAAGTAACTGACGAGATTCGGTGAAAAAATGTGCTCCCACGAGAAAGATTCGAGGTTGTCGTTTGATCGCCGTCGCTGGTCTTGTCCTTCAACTTGCTGGTCGGGAAGATTGGGAACGTCGAATCGCTGATTGTTGAAAAAGAAATTGAAGCGAAACAGGTTCTTGTCACTCGGAGTGTAGTCGAGTTTGAAAAATGTTTTGACGGCCCTGCCGTTGTTGTGAAAGTTCTCGATCGCTGGAGGATCGAGAAAGCGGTCCGTTGTCGACCCTGCGCCGCTTATGAAGTAGCCGAACTTGCGCGTGTGGCCCCCGACGTCGAAAGAAGTCTCAAACGTCCCGAAGCTTCCTCCAGACAACGTCACGCTGCCGGCCTTCGGAATCTCCAACCCTGATCTCGAGGTTACTTCTATTATGCCCGCAAGCTTGTTGCCGTATTCGGCCGGAATGTTGGCGGTGGTTACTTCGACCGAGCGAAAATTGCGCGGGTCGGGAGCGGCGGCAAATGTATCTGCGATGGTGTCGGTCACCGGTATCCCATCGATCGAATATTGAACCTGGTACTCGATTCCGCGCGCGTGCAAGCGGCCATTCGCATCTTCGGTCCAGCCCGGTACCGTCGCGATTATTCCTTCCGCGCTTCGGCTTGGCTGTGAAGTCGGGAATCGGAGAATTCTCGTCTGGTCAATGACCGTTGTCGGAGCAGTTTTTTCAGGTTCGATAAGCTCACTGAAGGCGGAAACGTTCACTTCCTGACGAACAGGCGCGACGCCCAGTTGCACATCGATACGCTGCGCGAGATTTGATCTGACAGTTACTTCTCTGGTCTCTGCTTCAAAGCCGGAGGCTTCTACGTTCAACTTGTAATCGTTGAACGGAACATCAATCAAACGATAAGCGCCCTGCGCATCAGTCACGGTTTCCTGTGCGTAGTTTGTGATCGAATTGGTCAATCGAATTTTCGCGCCTGCAACGACGGCGCCGGTCTTGTCGGAGATGACTCCACGAATGATAGCCGTGTTCGATTGAGCGAAACCGACAGATGCAAGCGCTATCAGAATGATCGACGCGACATATAGTCTTATTCTCATCTCCACGAATCCAATTCTCCTTTGACTCACTTGAAAGCTAACTGATTGACCATCAATACCGATGGTTTCGGATGTCGAGTGGCAAAGCAGTCCTCGAGCGTCAACGTCGCACAACTTCGATGTTAAGAACAGGATGCACTTCGTACCAGTTGTGATTTTCCTGATTGTCGTAGCGGCTAACGCCGTATACGCGCACTCGACTGCCGATAGTCGGCAGTGTCAGCCGTTTCGGATTGATGATCTCGCACACGATGAACGGACCCGATTTGTGAATGTCATCCACCAACTTGAAGGTCAGATCGCCATCCTCGTCGTCAATCTTCACCTCGCTTACATAGCCTTCGGCGACAACGTGAGGTTCGGTGTTGCGTTCGATGTCGGCAATCGCCACTCGATGAAAGTCTTGAAGCTCAAAAGCTCCGGCGATCAAGTTTTCACCATCCTTGTTCGTTGACAATCGATTCACTACGATGAACGCTACTACCAAGCCAACTACGATCACCACCGCCGCCGCAATTACAAAGCTCGGTCGAATGAGGATTGCGCGCCACGCGTCCCGAGCTTGCGAAGGCGCTGTTCTGGATCGCGGGTGTTCTGCATCCAGTGCTTCCTCAATCGCGTTCCACGGATCGCGCTGCGGAGTCGCTCGCGGCAATTGAACGGCAAAGCGGTGCCCACTTCGCAGCCGCGCGAGGACCGTTCGGCAACCGCCGCAATCGAGGAGATGATTTTCAATTTGTTCTATCTCGCGAGTAGTGAGTTCGCCGTTCAAGTAACGCGAGAAATTCCGTTTAAGGTCCACTCGCCAACATCGCATCGGTATCACCTCATCAAAGCTTCACAAAATGCGCCTGAGCGGATGCAGCCGTGCTTCCAACTCCGCGAGCGCGCGATTGAGCCTCGAAGCCACAGTGCCCGGCGCGCACTCGAGCACTCGCGCGATCTCTTCGTACGAAAGTCCCTCGATGTATTTCAGCACCACCACTCCGCGCAACTTCGGTGAGAGCTGCAGCAACGCCTCCTGAACGATTTCGCGGCGCTCGCGATCGAGATGATTAGCATCGGGCAAGGCTCGCGGGTCGACGTCTTCATCGCTTCCGAGTATCTCGTCCAGTCGAACTTGTCGCGGACCTCGCCGGCGAAGCTGATTCTTGCATTCGTTCAACGTGATGCGATAAATCCACGTCGACAACCCGGCTTCATAGCGAAAGCCCGGCAAGCCTCGATAGACCTTCAAGAAGACTGTTTGCAGCACGTCTTCCGCCCACAATGCTTCGCCGAGCGAATAAAAGGCCAGGTTGTACACCCGATCGCGTAACAGATCGTACAACCGCTTGAACGCAGCGCGATCACCTCGAGTTGCCGCCTCGATCAGCTCACGCTCTTGAATTTCGCGGTGCTCTTGTTGAACGTTCATCGACCGATCAGGTTAAAGCCACATTACTATTAGACACAAGTTGAAGGGTTTTCTTCCGTGAGTGGGAAAGATGCGAACCACGCGCGATGGAGACGCACTCGGCCTCGCATTGCGCGCGTGATATCGCAGGAATTATTTGGAGGATCGAGCTTCGGAAGATTTCAAGTGCCGATCAAAAAAGTCCGAGGCCGCGTGATAAGCGCGGAGCCAGTCCTGGTGCCTGAGAAAGTCATGGATCTCATCGGGAAAGACGAGTTCTTCAAATTCAACTCCACGTTCGCGCAGCTTGCGCACAAGCTCGATTGTTTGATTGAACGCAACATTGCGGTCGTCGTCCCCGTGAATCAACAGCACCGGAGATTTCCACTTGTCCACGGACGTGATCGGGGAAGATTCGTGGCCGAGTTTCGCCAGGTCGCCAGTCGCCCACGGCGAATTGCCTACACGCCGGCTCCAATCGTGAACTCCATGAATGTCGACTCCGGCCGCGAAGAGATCCGAATCATGCGCAAGTCCCATCGCAGTCAGGTAACCGCCATAAGACCCGCCCCACAATCCGATGTGCTTGCCGTCGACGTCGCCGCGGGAGCGCAGATACTTGCCCGCAGCGACGATGTCCTGGTACTCGGACGCTCCGCGAGGACCGCGGTGTCGCGCCTCACGGAACGCTCGCCCGTAGCCGATGCCGCTTCGATAGTTGACCGACAACACAATGTAGCCGCGGCTTGCGAGGTACTGATTCAGCGCATAAGAATTGTGATAGTAATAACTGTAATGCCAGGTCGGCAGCATCTGACGAATCGGACCGCCGTGCATGAAAACTACAGCGGGCACGCGGCCAGAAATACTCTTCGGCTTGAACAACTGCCCGTGAATCTCCAACCCGTCCGCTGCCTTGAAGGTCACTTGTTCGGGCTCGACCAACTGCGCAGAAGGAAAATCGCCGGGCAAGGCTCCAGGTGCAAGCGATCGAATTGATTTTGCTTCAGCCGAAGCGATGTAAGGCAAAAACGGATGAGTTGCGGTCGCCTGCATGAACGCGAGTTGCTTGCCCGCGCCGATTATCGCTGGGTACATCTCGATGCCCCCACCGGAGGTCAATTGCTGCGGCTCGCCGCCCGCGGCATTCACTTTCCACAGATGCCGATGATTGATATCGCCCTTGTTGGAAGCGACGATCACAAAGCTTCGATCAGTTGACCACGTCACGTTTTCTACTTCGTAGTTTCCCGGCGTCAACGCGGTCACCTGTCCTCCGCCGGCTGCGATCGAATATAAATGCGCCCAACCGTCCTGCTCCGACCCGAACACAATGCGATCGCCCGTAGCCCACTGAATTTGGTTTTCGCCCATCGGAAGCGGAGCGAACGAATCCATCTCTCCACTGCCGGACTTCCAGATTTCTTTTCCAACTCCGCTTGCAACATCGACGACTCGAATCGACCACGGAATCAATCTTTCCTTGTCTGCCGCAAGCGTATCGACAACGTTGAACAAACGAATGTAAGCGAGTCTCTTCCCGTCAGGTGACCAACGCGGAGCGATGTCGCGATCGACGCTTGGCTCGAGAAACTTGATTTGAGATGAACCCGGCTCGTAGATCGCAATGAACGAATGATCTCCGCGAGCGGAAACGAACGCGAGACGTGAGCCGTCGGGAGACCACGACGGATCTTCTACTTCACCGCGAACCTCGAACATCTTTTTTGCGGGGCCGGCCGCGCGAACACCTGCTGCGGGAATCGTCGAGGACCATAGATGATCTTCGCGAAGGAACATCACTCGATCCCCGCGAGGAGAAAACAAGGGGGAGTGACCTTCCCCGACGTTCACGGTAGCGCCGCTGTGCACGTTGACCAGCAAGACTTCCTGCTTCGCGCCGGCCGTATCGCTCGACGGATTGGGAATCTCTTTGTCCGCGTTCGGAGGTCCGCCGTGAACGTAAGCGATCCAGTTTCCATCGGGCGAAAAGACTGTCTCCGTAATCTCTTGCCCGTCGTCTCTGTCGTAGTTTGTCAACTGGCGGCCCTTGAACGCAGGAGCTTCAGCGACCCAGATGTTTCGCTTGCCAAGATAGTCGAACACCCAGGCGATGCGGTCGCCGCTCTTTGACGCTATCAAGTCGGACGGAAAGGGAGAGCTGAGGACTTGCTCGAGCGTGAAACCATTTCCTCGCGCGACAGAAGCGGAGACAATGATCAGGCTCAGCAATAAAAGAAAATAAAGGGGCCGCCGATGAAAGTTCATTTGATCCTCCGAATCAATGAATGAAAAGAGTTCCTATTCGATTAAGCCTTATAGGCTCCAGGTTGAATGGTGTCAAGCATCGCTATTGTTAAGGCGGCTTTCTTGCGAGGCCTTGACTATCGTGCCCTACCGGATTTAAAAAAGAAACAAAAGGGCGCCTGTGAGAACAAGCTCAAAAGGAGTTCATCATGGTTGCCTTCAACACAGGACGAGCAAGATTAGTCCTGCTGACCGCTTTCGCCATTCTGTTCGCGTTAAGCTTCGGGGCCGTCATAACAAAAAGAATAACGGCCGCAGAAAGAACCAAGCCTCACAAGATGGTAATAGTCCCGGGAGAAGATCGCTTCAGCCCGTTTGCGCTCACGATTCGCAGCGGCGAAGACGTCCAGTGGATCAATATGGACACGGACGATCACACGGTCGTCAGTAATGACTTCTTCAACACCGCCGGCAACAACGGTACCGACATAATTCTGCTGGGCACTGACAACAACAACGGAAAGCCCGGCACACTGACGCTCCACTTCTCACATCCGGGAACGTTTCACTACTACTGCCGATTTCACGCGCATCTCGATGACGACCATCAGCCCGTAGCTCCGGGTCCGAAAGGTGGAATTCAGGATACGAACGGCAACTTCGGCACTCCGATGATGGGCGCCATCACGGTTCTGCCGGGGGACGATCAGTGATGATTTATTCCCCACCCTCATTGCCCAAAGCGACGATCAGTCGCTCGACAAACAAAAGGCGGGAGACATCAACGCTCCCGCCTTTTGAATTCCTTCCAATCATTTTCCAATAGCTCAGGCGTTCACGCCTGCGTACGTGACGACCCAAATTAATTAGCCCGCTTCAGCGGGCTTCAAGATAACGCCTTCAGGCCATTCACCATCCGCGTCGACCGTTTCTAACAACGATGAAATCTTCCGGCTTCGATGATGATCTTCCTGATGATCGACATAATGATAGACCTTTTCGAGATCATCACTCCTAAGACTAAGCACGCCGTATCCCTCCTGCCATTGAAGCTTGAACCTTGGCCTGATGTAGCGGTTCACACCGAAGGAGGTTGCTCCTTTGACCTTACCAACGAAATCACTGATGAGCACAGCCGGGGACAGGCGCGCTATCAGGTGGACGTGATCGGGCATCGCGTTATGCCGAAGCGGCACCCCGCCTCGAAGCTTTACCTCTTCGTTGATGATGTTAAGCAGTTCTGGTCTCCATTCACGAGCTATGAGAGGCTCGCGCGAATGAGTCGCCCAGATGAAGTGATAGTAGAGTTGATTGAAGGTGTGGGACATGGCCAAAGCTCCTTTGCTGAAGCGGGAACAAGCCCCCGTGAACGGGACTACATCATATATCGGCGTTGCCACGTTACCCAGGCGTAAACGCCTTTGCACCCAGGCGTGAACGCTTGGGCTAATGGAAAAGTCGGCGGGGTAGCGTTTTACCTCATCGATGAGGTCCCGCGGCGGGACTCCGTTGCTGAGACCTGGTAAGGAGAACACCGTCCTTTTGTCGGTTATCTTATGTCAATTCCCACCATCTTCGGTGATGATACCCGACCGTGGACATTGCATTCCTTCTGTGGCTAGCTTCTGAAACTTTGCGTTCTTCTTATCGATCTTCCAGGCAGATTTTGCAGAAAGGCTCTCGGCCCCCGCCTAATTGTTCAGCACGGCGACCATTTCTCCAGGTAAGACTTTGCCATTTACCTGACACGACCCAATGAATTCGGGTGAGGCTTTGGAGTGCTGAGGAAACTGCAGAGCATCCCGTACGACAGATCGCTTGTCGATGATCATCATGTATTCGTTTCCGCAGATGAGCCATGACGACAAGAATAAGCCGCCATCCAGTTCCGATCCTCCCAGGTCTTTGAGGCCGAGAGCCTTATGCCTGGCCTCGATTGCAGCAGACTTTCCGTTCGGCATTGCGCCGCCAATCAGCGCTTTGGAGATATCAGCGCCGCATTGGATCTTATCGAACAAGTCAGCTGGGGACACATTCGCCGACAACTGATGATTCACCGCTAGAATTGACAAACCAATAAGCCCTAATATTAGTGACCTCAAGACCTTCATTTACATTTCCTCCATCGAATTGATAAGACTTTCACTGATGATCACTCGCCGTGATCCGAGCTAAGGAGCAGACGACGGAGGAACCCGGCGCTTGGTCGCTTGCTCGAACGCATAAGCGAGCTGAATCAATCGAGGCTCGCTGCAAGACATCCCCGTGAAGCCGACCCCAAACGGCGAGGGTTTTGCCGCGAAGCCTTCGGGAAACGGCTGAGCAGGAGGAGTTGGCGCGTTAGGCACTAAACCGAACGGTACGATCACTGTGGGGTAGCCGGGCTTCGCGGCGATTGCTGCGCTGCCGGGCCCGGGAAATAACAAAGCATCAAGCTGATACTTTTTCATCGCTGCGTCGATCCCGTTCGTTGCCGATAGTCTCAAGTCTTTCTCGCGATCCGCGCGGTAGCGAGCCGCGTCGGTCTCAACATTCATCTCGTCGGAGATGTCCAGCAGCGCCTGGCCGTATTTTATCGCGCCCGCTCTTTGATGAGCTATGTTCCACTGCCGAAGTTCGGTCAGAGTTTTGACCGGAGCCGCGCTGCCAAGAGACGCAAGCCACTTGTTGAAGTCGCGCTTCATGCCGTATTTGAAAACGATCGAACACGCGGCGTCCTTGCCCTTGGCGTTGTCGAGCCCGCCGCACACTTGCCAGAGCAGGGAGTTCTCTTTTGGATCGGTTGTCGAGATGCTTGGAATCTCAACCGGATCGATGATGATTGCGCCTTGCTGTTTGAGAATCGTGATCGCTTCTTCCATGACTTTTGCTTGCGCCGGGTCGAGTCCGCCGCGGGGTTGCTTATCGCCCGTTAGCGTAGTCTTGTCATAAAAGAATGCTCGAGGAATGCCGATGCGCGCGCCTTTCAATCCGTCGCGATTGAGGAACTTTGTGTAATCGCCGTTGGGCACGCGGGCGCACTTGGAAGTTGCCGAATCGTTCGTATCGGCGGCCGTGCCTTCGAGGACTCCGAGCATGATCGCGGCATCCGCCACCGTCTTCGCCATCGGTCCGGGGGTGTCCTGATCCGCGGTGATTGGAATCACACCGTAGCGGCTCACGCGGCCGACCGTAGGCTTGATCCCTGCAAGCATGTTTTGATTTGACGGGCTTAGAATCGAGCCTGATGTTTCGGTGCCGACGTTAGCGGCCCAGAAGTTCGCTGCAGTTCCTACACCCGAGCTCGAACCTCCGGTGAATAGCGCGGGGCGTCCATCGAATGTCGCCTCGCGCGGATCGCGTCGCGGATCATATGGGTTGAAGCCGTAGCCTTTGAGCCCGTTGTAATTCGCGGGCATTCCGGTGGCCACCCAATTCGCAAGCTCGGTCATATTCGTTTTCGCGATGATGATCGCTCCGGCATCTCGAAGATTTTTTGTGAGCGTCGCCTCATAAGGAGGAACAAGGCCATCGAACGCGAGCGCGCCTCCGGTCGTCGGCATGTTGGTAGTGTGAATGTTGTCCTTGAGCGCTACGGGAATGCCGTGCAGCGGGCCGCGAATCTTTCCAGCAGCGCGTTCGCGATCGAGCGCATCGGCTTCTTCGAGCGCGTGAGGATTAACGGCGATGATCGCATTCAACTTGTCTTCATAAGTCGCAATGCGAGTGAGGTACTGAACCACGATTTCATGCGAGGTGATGCGCCCTTCAGCCATCGCGGTTTGCATTTCTTGAATGCTCGCTTCTACCACGGTGAATGTCTGCTTGTTCGCGGGATGCGGAGCTTGAGCCGCGATGAGCAAGGCTACAGTTGCCAGTACGAGGGAATGGGTCATCTCTGTTTTTCCTCTGCCGGAAAAATTGGAATGGAAGCGTACCACGTTGTTGCTTTCGGTGTCCCGTTGCGGTGAGGCAATGGTGCTTGCGGGCGAGCGGGCGTCGTAGCATACTGCGGACTTCAAGGAGCGATGGTGAATATGTTTGTTACTCGAGGACTGCTGCGCGGGCGATCGATCACGACCGTCTCGTTTCGACTCGTCCGGCGCCGTTGCGCGTTTTTACTCGCGCTCTTATTGACGTTCTGTTTTGCGCTGGCATGTTCAACATCAAAAGCGCCCAACTCAAATTCAAATGCCGTTTCAAACTTGAAGTCGAACAACAATGCAGGTTCGAGCGCGGAGCAGCGAAGCTTTCAGCAAATCACGCTCGACATAAAAGAACCCGAACGCTACAGCGCGGCGATGACGATTAGCATTCAAGGCACATCAGACGTTCCGGCGTCGATGGCGACGCAGCAATTCGGCTTTTCCAAGCTGGGCGCGGACCGGCGATGGGCTTTCACGTTTCCGGCGCCGCTCGGGCGCGTAGTGTATCTCGAAAAATCCGGACTCAGGTATCTGGTCCTCTTCGATCCCAAACAATATGTCGAGCTGGCTGCTGACTCCTTCAGCTTTCAGATGAGCCGCGACTTGACGACGGCCGGAATCGCGGAACGGCTCAAAGCTCGCGCACAATTCGAACAACTCGGCAGCGAGCCGGTCAACGGGCGAAGCGCGCGAAAGTATCGCGTGACTCCAAATCAAAACGACACTTCGGTGGCTGTCAGCGGAGTCGTCTTCATAGACGAGGAAACCGGCTTGCCTCTTGATTGTGAACTGAGTGCGACAGGACAGGGCGGTGAAAAGTCGCGAGTCATAGTCGAAGCGCGCGAGCTCGCTCTCAATCCGGATCGTTCGGAGTTCGACGTGCCGGCCGGAATGAAAAAGGTTTCGGCGCAGGAAGCCAAACAACAAATCGATAGCTTCGCAAGCGCGATCGGGTACTTCGCGGAAACTCTTCAACCGAAGCAATTGACAATGAAGCCGCCGGCAACCGCGAATGCGAACAGTTCGAAGGCAAGAGGAACTTCGCGGTCTCGCAAACGATAAGAATCCGGGTTCAACACACGAATGCCAATAGCAAGAACACACTCGGCGGTCCGATCAATGATTGCGGTGTCAGTCGCGTGCCTAGCGTTTCTTGTCGGGAGCTGCAGGAACGATACCGATCGCGGCAAACAACTTTCGTTAGCGATTGTCTCAGGCGTTGAAGGCGACGCGCTCAAGCAAGCCGCTCGCGACTACGAGACGCTCGAGGGCGTTCACGTCAACATCGCCGAATTCCCTTACGACAATCTTTTTGAAAAGGAATTGGTAGATCTTACGGCGCAGACCGGGGCCTACGACTTAATCATGCTGGATGATCCGTGGTTCCCGCGTTACGCGACCGCTCAGCTTTTAACCGATCTGACTCCGCTCTATAAAAAGCGAGGGGAGACCGGACCGGATGGTGATTTCATCGGTTCGTCGATCGCGCTCTGCAAGCATCCTTACGAAACGGGTGCAACGTTCGCGTTGCCTTATGTGGGTAACTCGCAGTTGTTCTTCTACCGCAAAGATCTCTTCGAGAAATACAACTTGAAGCCGCCCGCGAGCTGGGATGACGTGCTGGCCGCCGCGAAGACGATCGATGAGCGCGAGCGAACAGGGTCACCCGGAGGTGGCCGCGTATACGGTTATGTGATGCGCGCCGCTCGAGGCAACTCTGCGGTTGCGGACTTTATGCCGATCTTCTGGGCTTTTGGCGCGGAGATGTTTGACGCTTCAGGCAAGCCTGCGGTGAACAGCAAGGAAGGAATCGACGCTCTGAAATTCATGCTCGAGCTGGGCAAGTACGCGCCGAATGGTTACGCGAGTTTCAATGCGAGCGAAGTATCGGCGCATCTGCTTCAGGGCACAGCGGCAATGTCGATAAACTGGCCGGCCTGGATCAGCTCGTTTGACGATCCAGCGAAATCAAAAGTCACGGGCAAGATGGCATTTGAGGTAATGCCTGGCGCAAAGAATCCTGGCCGGGCAGAGATTGGCAATTGGTTGATCGCAATTCCTCGCGGCTCTCGAAACGCGGAGGCGGCATTCGATTTCATGCGATGGGCTACTGACACCGAACAGATGAAGAAGTCAGCGCTCGCAGGTAATCCACCGACTCGCCGCTCGGTTTTCACCGACTCCGAGCTGCTGGCAAAGTTTCCGGCATATCCGGCCCAGCTCCGCTCGCTTGAAAACTCTCGACCTCGCCCTCGCACGCCGCAGTGGAATGAGATTGAGAACGTCTTTGGGATATTCATCTCACGTGCAAACAGCGGCGAGCTTTCGGCGGAAGAAGCGATGAATCAGGCGAACGCCGAGATAGAGAAGATAGCTGAGCGGAATCCCAGGTAGTCCTGTATGGGCGGCCCTCCGTGGCCGCCCCTCCGTGAACGACGGGCGCTGGCGGAAAGAGCGGCGGCCACGGAGGGCCGCCCATACACGAGGCTCCGTATGATCGAAACCGAACGACTCTTACTACGACCGTTCTCGCCAGACGACATCGACTCTTTCGCGTCGCTGAATGCTGACCCGGACGTGATGCGCTATATCGGCGACGGCAAGCCTCAGTCCAGAGAGCAAACCGTGATTCGGCTCAATGCCGTCCTCGATCACTGGAAGCAACACGGCTTTGGATTGTTCACCGCTGTGGAAAAGACGAGCGGTGACTTTGTTGGATTTTGTGGGCTGAAATACCTGGATACTTCATCAGAGATTGAAGTGGGCTATCGACTGGCAAAGAAGTTCTGGCGACGGGGACTTGCTACAGAAGCCGCGCGCGCAAGCCTGCGATACGGGTTCGAAACGCTCGGCCTCGATCGCATCGTAGCAGTCGTGCAGCCGGAGAACGGCGCCTCGTGTCGCGTGATAGAAAAAATCGGCCTGCTATATGAAAAGGACGCGCGTTTCTATGATACCGATGTGAAGTACTTCGCGATCACCCGAGAAGAATACGGCCCCGATGATTCGAAATAATAAAAGCACGTCGCGGCCGCGACGCGAAACCGCGCTGCCCTATCTGCTCATCGCTCCGACCGTCGCGGTGTTAGTCGCTCTTTCGATCTATCCGCTCTTCTACGCAATTCGAATCAGCCTTCAGAACGGGACGGGCGACGCCGCGCGTTGGAGCCTCGCGAACTTCGCCCGGCTGGCAAGCGATAAGTTCTTCCTTGAAGCGCTTGCTCACACCTTTATCTATGCGGTAGTCGCGCTTACATTCGAGTTTCTGTTTGGGCTTGGACTGGCGGTCCTGCTCGATCGTCCTTTGCGCGGAAGATCGTTTTTTCGAAGCGCCCTGCTCATACCGATGATGCTGCCTCCAGTTGTCGTCGGAGTCGTATGGAGACTAATGCTCAACCCGGACTTCGGCGCGGTAAACGGAACGCTCAAGAGCGTTGGAATAAACACCGAGTCGCTTACGTGGACTGCGTCACCTTTGCTCGCGCTGGGGTCAGTCATAGCCGTGGACATCTGGCAATGGACGCCGTTCATGTTTTTGGTATTGCTCGCGGGATTGCAGGCGATTCCGCAAGAGCCCTATGAAGCTGCGATCGTCGACGGCTCGAGCGCGTGGCAAACGTTTCGTCACGTCACGCTTCCATTGTTGAAGCCGGCGATCTTGATCGCTTTGTTGTTGCGCACGATGGATCTGCTCAGGGTGTTCGATCAGATATTTATCCTTACTGAAGGCGGACCCGGCTTCTCGACCGAGACCGTTAGCCTTTACATCTATCGCACTGCGTTTCGCTTTTTCGATTTCGGGTACGCGGCAGCGATGTCATTTGTGCTTTTATTACTGACTAACGTAATCAGCGTAGGTTACATCCGATTGCTTCAGAAGCAGGAGACGGCTTGAACGAAACGCAAAACACCAACAAAGCGGACACGCGGCGCCGGGGACTCGCTGGCGCGAAGGTGTCTCGAACCTTCAAATACATCTTGCTCGGCGTAGCGCTCCTGGCCGCAATAGCTCCTGTTTATTGGATGGTGACGATCTCGCTCAAAACCGAGGTCGATCAGTTCGCATCGCCTCCACGTTGGTTTCATTTTGCGCCTACACTTGAGCACTACTATGACGCTTTCTTCACACGCTCTTTTGCGAAGTACCTGACGACGAGTCTCACTGTTGCGGGATTGTCGACGATTTGCGCGGTGACGCTCGGAACGCTTGCGGCTTACGGGCTCGCCCGGTTCAAGCTGCGCGGCAAGCTCGATCAACGATTATCGCTTTGGATACTCTCGACTCGCATGTTTCCGCCGATCGTGACCGCAGTCCCTTTGTTTCTTATGATGCGCGACCTGCGATTGCTCAACACCATCGGGTCGCTGGTTATCGTTTACACCGCGCTGAATCTTCCGTTTGTTGTGTGGATGATGCGAGGCTTCTTTCGCGAGCTGCCGCGCGAATTGGAAGAGGCGGCAATGGTCGACGGTGATTCGAGATTGGGCGCACTGTTTCGAGTGATACTTCCGCTGGTCACCCCAGGATTGGCTGCCACTGCCGTTTTCTGCCTGATAGTGTCGTGGAACGAGTTCCTTCTTGCGCTGGTGATGACACAAACCGACGCTTCGATGACGTTGCCTGTTGGGATTGCCGGGCGGGTGACTCAATACGAAATCAAGTGGGGAGTTATGAGCGCAGCGGGAGTCGTAGCGATGATTCCAATCCTTGTGTTCGCGATGGCCGTTCAGCGGTATTTGGTTCGAGGCTTGTCGCTTGGCGCTGTGAAGGGATAAGGAAGTGAAACGTGATACGTGAATCCGGTGAATGACATTCGTCCGGTCACGCATCCCGTATTACAACTTTATGAATGTTAGATTCAAAGAAGTCTCAAAAACGTTCGGCGATGCGATAGTCGTGGATCACCTTGACCTCGTCGCTGACGACGGGGAGTTCGTGGTTTTGCTAGGCCCATCAGGCTGCGGTAAGACCACAACCCTCCGGATGCTCGCAGGTCTAGAAGACGCGACATCAGGCGATATCTTTATCGGTAACGAGCGTATCAACGATGTGCCGACACAGAAACGCGATATCGCGATGGTCTTTCAAAATTACGCGCTCTATCCCCACATGACTATTTCAGAAAACATCGCTTATCCGCTGAAGGTCCGCAAAATTGAGCGAGGCGAGATCGATCGATGTGTGAATCGGGTTGCCGAACTTCTTGAGATCGGTGCGTTGCTTAAACGCAGACCAAGAGAGCTCTCGGGCGGTGAGCGCCAACGCGTCGCTCTTGCCCGCGCGATTATACGTGAGCCGCGCGTCTATTTGATGGATGAGCCTCTTTCGAATCTCGACGCCAAACTGCGCGTTCAAATGCGAGGAGAGTTGAAGCGCTTGCAGCACGAGTTGGGTACGACGACGATTTATGTCACTCACGATCAAGCTGAAGCGATGACGTTGGCGCATCGAGTCGCGGTGATGCGCGCCGGAAAGCTTCAACAGTTCGACACGCCGATGACCATCTACAATCGGCCAGCCAATCGATTCGTCGCGGAGTTCGTAGGAAGCCCGAGCATGAATTTCATCGAAGGCCGAGTAGATCACTCAACTCGTAAGTTCGTAAGCGACGCGTTCACTCTGGACCTTGATGACGCTCATCTGGCAAGGTTGAGCGGCCGCGATCGAATCACGCTGGGGATTCGGCCCGAGCACATCGAGGTTTCAACCACCGAACACGCCGACACACTTGCAGCCATCGTGCACGTGACTGAGTTGATGGGGAATGAAACGATTGTGTTTCTACGAACCGGCGGGCAAAAGATAATCGCTCGTGCAAGCGCGGAGTTCCGCGCTGAATTCGAGAGCCCAGTGTTTGTGAAGTTCCAGACGGATCGTATGGACTTCTTCGATCCCGAGAGCGGTTTGAGAGTCTAACCCTGGGAGCGCAGGCATCCCTGCCTGCTCATTCTTGCTTAGAGGCCGAACTCAAGAGCCGCGCCAACAGCAGGCAGGATGCCTGCGCTCCCAGGAGGTCGTGATGCGTAAACCGTTATTGCTGCTTGTCGCACTCTCACTCGTTTCGTCGACGAGCGTCGCTCAAAAAAAGCAACCAACCGCCGCGAAGTCTGCGACGCACACGCTTGCCATCGTTGGAGCGACCGTAATCGACGTGAACGGCAAAGCCAACATCAGCGATGCGGTCGTAGTTATTGAAGGCAATAAGATCAAAGCGGTCGGACCCCGCGCTAAGGTGAAGGTCCCGACCGGCGCCGAGGTCATCGATGCAAAAGGTAAATACCTGATCCCCGGTTTGATCGACACGCACACGCACAGCGCTTATGACGGCAACGACAATTGGCTTTCAGTTCGCTTTTTATCGAACGGGATAACAACGGTGCTGGATACTGGCAGCCTTCCGGCGGTCTACGAGCTCAAGCGCCGCATCGCGAGCGGTGAGCGTCAAGGTCCGCGCATGCTCGTGTGCGGGCCCATGATCACCGGTGAACCTGTAGCCTTTCCGATGAGCGAGACGGTGAAGAGCCCAGAGGAAGCGCGTCGCGCGGTCGACGCTCGCGTAGCCGCCGGTGCGGATTTCATAAAGACTCATGCGCAACTTGCGCCTGCGGACTTGCGCGCAGCAATTGACGAAGCGCACAAGAAGGGGCTTCGCACGATCTCTCACACCGGGAAAACGAATGCGCTCGAAGCGGTGCAGGCCGGCACAAACATCCTCACGCATCTCGTTGGTGTTCCCGACGCAGCCGTGCCGGATCCTGAGAAGATTCGTGCCGCGCATACCGCTGCCTTTCTCGCCGGCTGGGTAGCCAGTTCGCTTGCCTGGCTTCAAGCCGATCAGGTTAAGCTCGATGGAATAATTCGCGAGATGGTTTCGCGTCACGTGTTTTATTCGCCGACGCTGAGCATTCATCACACGATCGCTTTCGCCCGCGATCCGGATGCTTTTAGAGACGCGGCGGTTGCGAGCGGTCCGCCCGAGAACGTGCTCAAAGATTGGCAGGGCCTTGCAAAGCAGCCCTTCGATACAGCTCCGTTCAAGAAAGCCTGGATCAGCATGCAGCAGTTCGTTAAGCGCTTCTACGACGCGGGCGGTGTGCTCATCGTAGGCACAGACAGTGCGGCTGTTTATCAGGCGCCGGGTTTGAGCGCGCACAACGAAATGCGGCTGATGGCGGAGCTTGGCGTCCCGACGATCGACGCATTGAGAGCGGGAACAATTAACGCGGCGCGAGCTTTAGGCATCGAGAAAGAAGCCGGCTCGATAGAGGCGGGCAAGGTTGCGGATATCGTAATCATCGACGGCGATCCGCTCGCCGACATAGACAACACGCGCAAGATCGCTCGAGTAATCAAAGGTGGCGCGATCTACGCGAAGTAACCGTGTATGGGCGGCCCGCCGTGGCCGCCCGTCCGTCGAAGCAACACTATATCGTTCTAGGCAGCGCTCCAATCACACTGAGGGGCGGCCACAGAGGGCCGCCCGTACAGGATTAACGATGAAGCTGGCATTAAACGGCGCGACGACGATGAAAGCCGATTTGGTGACCGACATAAAAGCCGCAAGCGCGGCCGGGTTCGATTGTCTTGAGATATGGTCGGCCAAGCTCAAATCATTTCTTCGAACGAACACCGCCTATGATCTGAAGCGAATGCTTCAGGAGCAAGGCATCGCGCCTTACAGCATTAATTCGATCGAGCAAATTACGTTCAGAGACGGAGACGGGCGTCGTAGTCTGCGTTCAGAATGCGACGAGCTTTGCCGCATCGCCGCCGAGATCAATTGCCCCTATCTGGTCGTCGTACCGGGCAGACTTTCTTTCGATGCCAGTCGAGAAGAAGTGATCAAGGAGTCGGTCAGAACGCTGACTGAGATGGCTGACATAGCGGAAACATTTGACGTCGGGCTCGCATTCGAATTCATTGGGCAGCCTGACTGCAGCGTTCACACGCTGGCGCTCGCGTCTGAAATCGTTCAACTCGCAGACCGGGAAAATGTGGGGCTGGTAATTGATAGTTTTCACTTTTACGCGGGCGGCTCTACGATAGAATCAATCGAAGCGCTCGATCCGGAAAAGCTTTTTATCTTTCACATCAACGACGCCGAAGATCTGCCGCGCGAACAACTCGAAGATCGGCATCGACTTTTGCCAGGGCTCGGCATTCTCCCACTGAAAGAAATTGTCTCAGCGTTGCGGCGAATTCGATACGATCGCGTGACGAGCGTCGAAATATTCAGACCGGAATATTGGGAACGCGATCCGTTTGAGCTTGCGCGTGACGCGCGCACCGCGGTTGTGCAGGTTCTCGCATCGGCATGAGACTGTAAGACACCCATGGAAAAGATAAAGGTTGGATTAGTCGGCGCCGGCTACATCGGCGGGGTTCACGCTACGCTGCTTGCAAGGGACAAGCGCGTCGAATTGTCGATGGTGCACGACGTTGCGATCGAATGCGCCGAGTTGCTTGCGCGATCATCCGGCGCAAGCGTCGCGCAGAGCGTCGACGAGTTGATAGAGCGCGTCGACGCTGTCTATGTGACAACTCCAAACACGAAGCACACTGCGATCGCGATGTCTGCGATCGCGGCCGGCAAACACGTGTTCTGTGAAAAGCCGATGGCTACCTCGATTGAAGATGCGAGAACGATGCTGGATGCGGTATGGCATGCTCGCGGCATCTTTCAAGTGGGCCACAACAGACGATTCGCGCCGGTCTACGCGACGCTGAAAGAGCTGCTCGCCGAGTCAGGGGCCGCTCATTCGGCGCACGTCAAGATGAATCGAGGCGAGTTGATCAACCCGGTGTGGGTTGGTGATCCTGCGATCACTGGCGGCTTCCTCTACGAGACGACGATCCATATGTTCGACATGATGCGGTTCCAGTTTGGCGAAGTCCGGAGCATCGACGCCGTCGGATCGTCGCATGAATACCCCGAGATCGAGGACTTCTCCGCGCTGCTGAGGTTTGAGAGCGGCATGCACGCTACGCTTGCATCGTCGGCTGATGCGAGCTGGCTGTTTCCCTTCGAGCGAGTCGAGGTGTTCTGCCATCACGCCACGATCACAACGCGCGAGATGGAGAGCATAACTTACAGCGAAGGGCTCGACGGAGCTCATCGTACACGGTCGATGCAGCAGTTATCGAAGGAAGAGAAATGGGGATACGCGCAGGAGGACCGCGCGTTCATTGATTCAATCGTCGAAGGAGCGCCGATAGCGGTTACGGCTTTTGATGGCTTTAAGTCGGTGGAGCTTGTCGATGCGTGCTATCGGGCGGTTCAGACTGGTGAGCGCGTTCACATCGACTAATCGGGCTCGGCATGTAAGGGCGGCTCTCCGTGGCCGCCCCTCTTGCCGGACCAGACACAATCACCGAAAAGGGGCGGCCACGGAGAGGCGCCCTTACAAGTGCGGTTTACAAAGGATTAGTTATCCAGGTTACTTCGCCACATCGCCAGTAGACGAAGTGAAGCGGATGATTTGATTGTAGGTGGGATTTTTTTCCGCCGGCACTTCTACGGGTTTAACCGTTTGCGGTGCGCGCTCAAGAGCAACAGTTCCAAGGTGAATGCCGCTGTAACGCGCGTAAATAGTGCGAACGTAATTCTGTGTTTCGAGAAAAGGTGGTATTCGGTTGCCGTAGAATTCGACCGAGCCTTCGCCCGCGTTGTAACCTGCGAGCGCGAGCCTGACATCTCCGCTAAACCGATCGAGCAACCATCTGAGATATCTTGAACCGCCAAGAACATTCTCACGCGGATCAAACATATTCTTCACTCCGAATCTGGCTGCGGTCTGGGGCATCAACTGCATCAATCCCATCGCGCCTTTCACCGAGACGGCACTGCGATTGAATCCGGATTCCGCCCGCATAATCGAAAGTATCAAGCACGGGTCCAGCCCGTTTTGAACGGCAGCTTCCTGAACCAAACCGTCAATAATCGGATTCCCCGACGAAATGTGATGCCCGGCGAGAATAGCAGGAATCTTGATTTGAGCGGTGTGTTGAAGCCCATTCGCGTCCGTCGTGTTTCGTTTGAGCTCTTCCACTCGAGCGCGTTCCTGATCTTCATTGGTGAGCGGTACCGGAGCTCGCTCCGGAGGCGATAGCGGACGTTGCTGGGCTGACGCTGCAACCGCGCAAAGGATCAAAACCAGAATTGACGAAAGCTTTATCTTCATCAACATCAGTCCTGAATCGTCAAGTGAGCCAGCTCGGCGCTGCCTTCCCCGCGCACAAACAATGTGAGCCGTTGTTTGGGCCCGACCTGTTTCGGATCAAAAACAATAACTCCGGAGAGTGACTCGCTCGGCGCAAGCAGATTCATCGCCTTGCTCTGATTGACCTCCGCAGTCAGCGGTTTCGATTCCTTCCCATCGTTCAATTCAATCGATACCGAAGTAAAACTGAAATCTTTGTCGCCCGTGTTTTGAATAGTGTAGCGCAGGTAGGCGCGGTCGTCGAAAATCAACACTCGAGGGTCAACCGTGACTACGGCCTTCTTCGCGAGTACTCGAGTGTTGGTAACTTTCATCTCGCGCAGTCCCAGCATCATCGCCTGCAGAAAGCGGTGCTCAATCTCCTGTTCCGCGCGTTGAGGCGCAAGCTTTTCAGCTTCGGCGAGCTTTTGATCAGCCTCGGCAATCTTTCGATCAGCTTGCTGCTGCGCGTTACGCAGAATTTCGGCGGCTTTCTGGCGCGTCTGCTGTTCGGCTTCGGCTTTCAAACGCTCGAAGTCAGCCGTGGACTTGTCGGAATCGGGTGCGCGATGTTCTTCGGAGGCGTGCCCGTTGGCCGGAGCGGAAGCGACGGGTACAAGATCGGTGATATTAACCATGCGATGGGCTGTCTGAGGCGTGGAAACTATCGATAAGTCAAAACTGTAAGTGTGTTTACCGTCTCCGGTCTTAACGAACATGTTGCTCAGACCCTTCGACGAAACGGGCTTAACGAAGACTTCGTTTCCGGGATGATCGGCCGTCCCGCTGCGCTGGACGACGAAGGTCCCTTTTCCCGTAGCCGCATCGTACAGATCTCCGCAGATGATTTCCTGCACTGGATCCGGAAATCGAATCATCGTGGTGATGGATGGTGCGGTTTTGATTTCTCCAATTCGATCAGGTCCCAATGCAAGACTTGTAACGGGCGACTGCGCGCGTGACGGCTGACTCAGAGCAAGCAACAGTGAGAAGACTGCGATTGATATGATTGCTTTCAAAGCCGGTACCTCATCGTGACCCTATATCGGGGGAACGGAAAAGGGAATCACATCTGCGGTTAGTTATTGTGCAGAAGAAGTGCGCAGTAAGCAAGCGAAACTCCTCTTAACCGGCGCAACTCACCGCGTAAGGCGTTGGGCTGATGCTGCTCGCTCGAATCCGGCGTGGGAAGACTGAGCTTCTCGGCGATGTACAGGTCTAGCAAAGTAGTGATCAAAAGCGTACTGGTCATGACTCGAGACTCTGCGACACCCAAAACGAAACGCCTCGGCGCACCGAGGCGTTTGAGGATTACTTCCCGGTTTGAGGAACGTCGGCGACGCGCGCTATCGGATTGGGCTGCTCGGCGCCGGATTCTCGTCGTTCGAGTTCGCCGCGATGCCCGCGGCCACCGCCGCGCCTACTCCAATCAGCGCAAGAAAGCCCACGAGTCCTGGACCAACATATACGCCGGCCGCCGCTTTGTTGCCCTCGCATTCGATCTTTACGTCTACGCCGCCTGTTGAAGTCATATCCACGCTGCCGTCGTATTTCGATTTCTTTCCCGTAAGGGTCTCGACTTTAGGCGCTTTGACATCAACGGCTCCGCGCCTAACTTCAACTTCGGTCTTTGAGCAGGTCGATCTGATCTCGAGCAGACCGGCCACGCAGGTCAAGGTGATTGTGGTGTTGTCGCCAACCTCAACACGCCCGACGGAGCCCAGGTCGATTACCGCTTTTCCGTGCGAGTTCGTTGATATTACGCTTCCACTCAAGACCGTTGCGCCTGTTTGTGCGGTGTTGCCGTTGATGCTCACCTGTCCGGCTTTGACGGTCAGCGCTCCGGTGCAGTCTTGCGTTGCTACTTCAGCATTGATTCTGACCGCTTCAGGCGCGGCGAAAGAACGGAGCGTGAATACCGTCGCCACCACAACTGCCAGAACAAGGCTGACTGATGATCTCGGATAACTCATTCGGACTTTCATTTTTCCTCCAGGACGCGTGGAGCGTTGGGGAACGGCGTCCGCGATTAGCGACCTCAGAATATGAAAATGGCAATCAAAAGTCAACAGCTTTTCCTTTGCTTAAGTGGGGCAAATCGCGAACAATCA
>Ga0207663_10000221_pt1 | contig 25463 bp, 28 predicted proteins | sample LARL53metaG_FD_184346 | JGI IMG/M metagenome (GOLD analysis project Ga0207663, IMG submission 184346) | Corn, switchgrass and miscanthus rhizosphere microbial communities from Kellogg Biological Station, Michigan, USA - LAR L5-3 metaG... | ecosystem: Host-associated > Plants > Roots >...
GCAAGGCGGATTAACGAGGATTTAATTCGTGAAAATTGGCGGAATTCGCGTCAACTTCCCCGGCTTTGGTAAAGCGCCAGCAGCGCCGCGCCGATGGCCTGCGATAATTCGCCCAGGACGGCGGGAATGATTTTGACGGTGGCGCGTTGTGCGGGCCAGAGATACGGCGCGGCGGTTTCGTGAATGGTGCGTAGGTAACGCTCGCGGAACTCCGGCGTGGTCACTTCGTGGTCCATCAGCCCGCCGCCGATGACGACGATGCCCGGATCGAGCAGCGTCACCAGGTTCGCCACGTGGAAGCCCATCGCGCGCGCCTGAAAATCGAATATCTCCAGCGACAGTGCGTCGCCCTTTTGCGCGCGGCTGCGGAGCGACAGAACTTTTTCCTTAACCGGCGCGGCGGATTTCGCGAGTTCGTGGTCGGGGAATTTTTTCAGTTTTTCCGCCAGCAGACGCGGCAGGCCGGCGATGGTGGTGTAAGGTTCGACGCAGCCCCAATTTTTCCCGCAGCCGCACGGAATTGGTTCGCCGCCGAGACCGAACAGGTGCAGCGGCGCGGCCATGTGCGCGGTTTCCATGGCGGTGAGCGTCTGGCCGGTGAGCGGCAGTCCGTCCTGTCCCACGAACGCGCTGCCGAGACCGGAGCCGGGCATGAGCATCAGCACCGACAGCGGGTGACTGCCGCGCGCAATCTGCGCCTCGGCCACGCCGCCGCAATGGCCGTCATTGCCCACGACGAGCGGCAGCGGATGACCGGCCTGCCTGGCGAGCGCCGCGCTGTAATCGGCATGAACATCCCAGCCCGCAAAACTTGCCGGCAGATTCGCCGCCTTGCCGAGCATGCCGTAGCGTTCGTAGGGTCCGGGAATCGCGAGGCCGACGCCCTTGACCTGCGGCCATTGCAGATTGTTTTGCGCCAGAAATTCACCGATGGCCGCAATCCAGCCGCTGACGACGGCGTCGCGCCCGTTTTGCGCATTGGTCGGCCGCTGGAAAATCCGGGTGGAGACGGCTTCGCCATTTTCCCAGACGGCGGCGATTTTGGAGGTGGTCGCGCCGCTGTCCGTGCCGATGTAGATTTTTTCGCTCATGTCTGCCCGTCAAATTGAGGACACCGGCGACAAAGGCAAGAATTATTCGCCTTTCGCGATGAATCCCGTTTAACATCGTGCGTGTCCGAGTCCGAAACATTTTTGAAATTGCTCCGCGGCGACGCGCCCATCCTGGCGCTCGCGCCGATGCAGGACGTGACGACGTTGCAATTCATGCGCGTCGTCGCGCGTTACGGCGGGCCGGATGTTTATTGGACGGAATTCTTCCGCGTCCACGGCGATTCGCGCCCGGAAAAATGGATTCTCGAATCCATCACAAAAAATCCAACCGGCAGACCCGTCGTCGCGCAGCTCATCGGCAACGACATTCCCGCGCTCGTCCGCAATGTGAAACTGCTGCAACAATATCCCATCGCAGCGATTGACCTGAATCTTGGCTGTCCCGCGCCGGTCGTTTATAAGAAATGCGCCGGCGGCGGGCTGCTGCGCGAACCGGAAAAGATTGACGCCATCCTCGGCGCGTTGCGTGACGCGGTGACGGTTCCGTTCACGGTCAAAACGCGCATCGGCTTCCAGTCGGCGGAAGAATTCGACGAGTTGCTGCCGATTTTTGCGAAACATCCGATTGATTTGCTCACCGTCCACGCGCGAACGGTCAAGCAGATGTATCGCCCCGGCGTGCGCTACGATTTGATTGCGCGGGCGGCGCGGGAATTGAAATGTCCCGTGCTGGCGAATGGAAACGTCCACAGCGCGGCACAGGCGAAGCAACTGCTTGCCGAAACCGGCGCGCGCGGTTTGATGATTGGGCGCGGCGCGATTCGCAATCCGTGGCTGTTCGACCAGATTCGCGCCGAATTGCGCGGCGAGAAAATCAAATTGCCCATCGGGCGCGACGTGCTGGCATACATTCGCGAGTTGTGGGAAAACGAAATCACGCCCGGCGTGCCCGAATCGGCGCAGGTGATGCGAATGAAGAAATTCATGAACTTCATCGGCGAAGGTGTTGGCGAGAAATTCCTGTTTGAAATCCGCCGAGTGGCGACGACGGCGGATTTCTTCCGCGTCTGCGAATATTGTCTGGATCATGACCAGCCGATGCCGCTGGAGCCGGTTCCGGCCGCTGAAACGCCATTGGATTTGCCGGCGGCGTTTTGACCGTTCGCAATCCGTCGCCATAAAGTTATTTGCTTTACGGCAGAGATTGGAGTAAACCCGAATGAACAGCGGTCCAAATCATCAATTATTATGAGCAAATTCTTCGAAGACACCGGACGGCGCGCTTTGACGCGACGTGAATTTGTAAAATTATCCGTCGCCGCTAGCGTGGTGATGGGCGTTGCGCCGGGGTGCGCAAAGGAAGCCAAGGAAGTCAAAAACGAGATGCCGTATCGCACGTTGGGCAGCACCGGCGAGAAGGTTTCGCTCATCGGCCTGGGCGGATACCACACCGGCCTGCAACCGGACGAGGAGGATAGCATCACCCTCATCCGCACGGCGGTGGACCGCGGCATCAATTTCATGGACAACTGCTGGGATTACAACGGCGGCGAGAGCGAAATCCGCATGGGCAAGGCGCTGCGCGATGGTTATCGCGACAAGGTTTTCCTGATGAGCAAGATTGACGGGCGCACCAAGGAGGCCGCCGCGAAGCAGATTGACGATTCCCTCAAGCGGCTGCAAACCGACCGCGTGGACCTGATGCAGTTCCATGAAATCATCCGCATGGAGGATCCCGGCATCATTTTTGCCGCGGGCGCGGCGATGGAGGCGATGCTGGCGGCCAAGAAGGCCGGCAAGGTGCGTTACATCGGTTTCACCGGGCACAAGGACCCGGCAATTCATCTCAAAATGCTGCAGGTCGCCGATGAAAATAAATTTCACTTCGACGCGGTGCAAATGCCCTTGAGCGTGATGGACGCGCATTTTCACAGTTTCGAGAAACAGGTGTTGCCGGTGCTGGTCAAAAACGGCATCGGCGTCCTGGCCATGAAAACGCTGGGCTTCGGTGCGATCCTGCGGAGCAATACCGTCACTGCTACCGAATGCCTGCAGTATGCGATGAACCTGCCGACATCGGTCGTCATTACCGGGATGGAAAACACAGACCGGCTCGAACAGGCGCTGGATGCCGCGAGCACATTCAAGCCAATGACGCCGGAGCAGGTTACGGCCCTGCTCGCCCGCACCGCCGATGCTGCGGCGGACGGCAAATACGAGACCTTCAAAACGACCACGGGTTTCGACGGCACCATCCAGCATCCTCAGTGGCTGGGGTAAGCACGTTAGAATCTTGACTTCCCTGAACGGGCATGGCTCCACTCTTGTTGTGGTAGTTACGGCTCGAATCTGTCCCGAAAATTTGTGGAATTGAACATATGATGTTGCTGGAATTTACCGCTGCCGGAGAATTTGTTGGCGCCCGGGCCGGGGTGCTCGATGGCCTTCAAGGTTATTTCCGATCCCACGCCCCGCGTCTGCACCATGCCTGCGAACGTTTTGGATTATTTTCGGAGCGGCTGGGGGACGTCCTCGAAATCGGCCCGTTTTATGGCTATGTGCCTTTCGTGCTGCGGCCACGCAGTTCTTCCTACACCGTTTTGGAAGGCGACGATCCGGCGGTTTGCCCGCTGGAGCCACTTTACCGGGAACAGGCCATCGCGCTTCATCAGGTTGATTTCTTCGAACTTTTCGGCCCGATCCGTTCCGCCACGCACAAACTCGCGCTGCCGGACGCGCAGTTCGACACGATCTTGTGCTGGGAGACGATGGAACACTTCAATTTCAATCCGGTCGGGTTTGTGCGGGAACTGCATCGTGTGCTCAAGCCGGGGGGCCGGGTGTGCATCACCGTGCCCAACAAAGCTTCATTTCAAAACGTCACCGCGTTGTTGTCCGGGCGGGGGGAAAAGGCGTTGATTGAAAGTTGTTATACCTTCGAAAATTCCATGGTGGGCGGCAAGAAGGTATTTTACGGCTTTCACTGGCGCGAATACACCGCCCCGGAATTATCGCGCCTGTTTTCCAACGCCGGTTTCCAGATTCAATCGTGCGGGACGTTCACCGTGTTTCAAAATCGGGGCCGGATTTCCGCCGGCCGCCGGGCGGTCAGGACGCTGGTGAAAATCGGCGGCGCGATTTTTCCGAGATACGCCACGCACATTTATCTTGTCGCCACTCGTTGAGCCGTTCGCGCGCCGGGCACGTTGCTTCGGCAACGTTTTATTTCACCTTTACCCGGAACGCGCTGGTGTCGGCGATTCTGCCGAGATCGGCCTTGTAGAATTTTTCGCGGTATTCGTCCGTCTCCAGCAAGTGTTGCGTGAGTTCCTTTTTGTCGCGCTTGATGATGAACTTCAATTCATCCAGATCATCCGACCAGCGGAAGCCGTTGAAAAATTCCGCGCCGACAAACTGCGTTTTGTAAAGCGCCGTCTGCGAATAGCAAGTGCCGAGGTAAAGAAATTTCACGCCGCTGTCCGCAAACAATTCCACCGCCGACGTCATCATGAACATGCCGAGGTTGCGCGCGTAATAATTCAGGTCGTAAAACGCGTAGTAATAAAACGCGAGCGCCTTGCCTTCGAGATAAAGCGTGGCGAAGCCGACTTCCTTGTTCGTCTCCAAATCAATGAACACGAGCAAGTGCGAAATGATGGGCGAGGCGAACAGCGCGTCGAGCCGCTCGAAGGACATCACGTCGTTGCCGAATTTGATGTCGGCGTAAGTCTTGAAAAATTGCCGCCGTTCCGGCGTGTAATCAAAATCCTCGCGCGCCACCAATTCAATGCCGATACCTTTGCCTTTGCGGATGATGCGGCGATTTTCCGACGACGGCTTGAACTTCTGCAAATTCACGCGCACCTGCCGGCAGAGATAAAAACGGTCGAGGTTTCGCGACGACGGCAAAAATCCGGCGTTGAAAATGTCTGCCGGCGATTCGCCGCCCTCCGGCATCGCCCAAATCGCGTAAGGGAATTGGTAATGCTCGTAATCGGAATTTTGTTCGGAGAAAAGGAGTTTCATTTTGCACCTGTAGATTCAAGTTCGCGCGCAGCTTTGGTTTGACCATTCACCGATTTTCGCCGCAGCCGCAGCCGCCAGTTCGTCAGGACATCGTAGGTCACGGAATTTTTCAACTTTGCAATGTCGCGCACGGTGATTTCCTCACTGCCCTGTTTGCCCATGATGACCGCTTCGTCCCACATCTGCGCCTGCGGAATGTCCGTGATGTCCACCATCAGCGCGTCCATCGCGATGCCGCCGATGAGCGGTGCGCGTTTGCCGTGAATGAGCGCGCCACCCTCGTTGCGCACGCGCGGAAAACCGTCGCCGTAGCCGATGGGCAGCACGGCGATGCGGCGTTCCGTTTTTGCGGTGTAACGCATCCCGTAGCCGACGACCTCGCCAGGCTTCAATTTCTGGATCGCCGCCACGCGCGCCTTCACCGACATCACCGGCTCGATGCCGGGAATCTGCCGGCAGACCTGCGATGGGAACACGCCGTAAATCAAAATGCCCGGACGCACCATGTCCAGATGCGCGTGCGGCAAATCCAGAAAGCCGCCGCTGTTGCAGGTGTGGCGCAGCTTCACCGGAATTTTTCGTTGCTCCAGCGCGGTCAACACTTCCTTGAAACGCGAAAATTGGAGATTGGCGAAGGTCTTGTCCGTCTCGTCGGATTGCGCAAAGTGCGTCATCGCGCCTTCGAGCAGCAGCGATTTCTCGGCGAGAATTTGTTCAACGAGCGGCAGCGCCTCGTCCCAGCGGACGCCGTAACGGCTCATGCCAGTGTGGATCTTAAGGTGGACCGGAATTTGTTTGCCGAAATTCGCGGCAATTTTGGCGAGTTTGCGGACGGCGTGCGGCTCGTTCACGCAAACGGTCAGGTCGTGCGCCACGCACCATTCGAGTTCGGTCTCCTGTCGTTCGCCAAGCAGAAGCAACGGCGCCTTGATACCGGCGTCGCGCAAGGCCATCGCCTCTTCGAGCGTGCTCAAGCCGAAGCCCCACGCGCCTTCCTCCAGCGCGATGTGCGCCACGTCGAGCGCACCGTGGCCGTAAGCCTCGTCTTTCACGACGGCGAGGAGTTTCACATGAGGCGGCAGGTCGCGGCGGATGAGACGCAGATTGTTGCGCAACTTGCCGAGGTCAATCTCGGTCCATGCCGGCCGCTGCGGAAAATTTTCAGAACTCAAATTCATCGGACGAATGAATTTAACCACGGATGGACACGGATGCACACAGATTTTCAAAAACAGGAGTAGAACTGGATTTATCCGTGTCCATCGGCGGTTTGGAATCAGGCTGTTCCCGGCGGCCAGAGGCTCTGGCCGACATCGGTGCGGAAATAGCTGCCCACGACGCGGATTTTGCGGATGTTCGCGTAAGCCCTTGCAATCGCCGCGTTCAGTTTCGGCGCAAGCGCAATCACGTCCGCGATGCGGTGGCCGGTGGCAACCAAGTGGCCGTCCGCGCCGCGCGCAACCTCGTTCCACCAGACGTCACAATCGAATTCACCCGCCGTTTCCAGCGGCAAATGCGGACTGCGAACCTGCGTGAACGGATAACCGTAACCCGCCAGCGTGAGCGAGCAACCGAAATTCAACCTGTCGTTGAACTGCAAATCCAGTTTTTCGTTCCGGGTCGTCCGTAATATCACCTCCGTCGGATTTTTCAGCATGCGCAAAATCATCGGGCCGGACGTGACGCCGATGCGAATGTTGTATTCGATGACGTGCCATTTGCCGTTGCGCTTGATGGCCGTCACTTGCAATGGCCCGTTGAATTTAGCTTCGCGCAGCCACGGCATCAGCGGATGGATGAGTTCGCGCGCCAGGCCATATTTGTCCTTTTCATCGCGCTCAACCAAACCGCCGAGCGGCGCGCCGGCGACGATGCCCATGTTGCCATTGAAGGCGTATTTGTATTCCTGGTTCGTGACGAGCGAATAAATCTCGCCGCCGCTGACCAGCGCAATGTGGCCGGCCTCGGCGCGGCCGAGATATTCCTGCAGGAAAACACCCTCGGCGTAATTCACATGCCGAAGCCACGCTCGCGTGTCGGCAACCGTCTCGCACAAAATGGTGTGAACCGGGCTGGTCGGCGAGCAGAGCGGATTCTTGATGACGAACGGCTGCGGATTTTTTGCGAGAATTCTTTCCGCTTCGATGCGATTCGACGCCACGAACGATTTTGGGAATGGAATTTTGAACCTGGCGCACAGCTCGCGGGCAAAATCACGTTCGCGCTCAATCCGCATTGCCTCGCCAGTCGGAGAAAAAATTCCGACTCCAGATTTCAACAAATCCGCCGCCCACGGCTGTAGCGCCCAGTCAATGGACTGCGGAATGACGACATCAATTTTCTTGTCGCGAATCAACGGAACCGGACTCGGAAACGTATCGCGCGAAAATGCCGGCCCGACGAGCGAAGGCGAAAAATGGCCGTAATTACGCGTAAGATAAGTCGAAACGCTCGCGCCCGTGTCAGCCAGCGCGGCGCCGATGCTGTGCGCGAATGAGCCGACACCGAGGATCATCACGAACGGTGGCGGACTTTTTTTAACTGAAATTTTGCGCGGCATCAAATTTCTCCAATTGTTCCGCAATTTGTGTTCCGGCGCAATGTCAGGAATTCGGGGTGGCACCCGAGTCTCGCGGGTCAAATTCGGCGTCCCGCCGAATTTCGTCGGAGGTCGCGGATCGCCGAGAATTTTCCAATGGTTGAAGAATCGCGCCTCGCAGTGCGGTTTCGAGCGCGACGCCCGAAACAACAGGCGGGACGCCTGTGCCACCCACAGCCGCCTCGACTTTGCTTGCCGCTCTGGTAACTTGTTTGTGTGAGTTTTGTCGCTGAATTCAATTCGTTGCCGCTGCCATCGCTGGTGAAGCGGTCGCTGGACGCCAATGCCGGTTCGGTCCGCGAAAGCATGGCGAAATCGAAATTGTCGCTGGCCGATTTTGCCACTCTGATTTCGCCGGCGGCTTCGGAATTGCTAGAGCACATGGGCCGCCGCTCGCACGCGATGACGAAGCAACGCTTTGGCAAGGTCATCCGGCTGTTCGCGCCGCTCTACCTTTCCAACGAGTGCGTCAACAACTGCTCCTACTGCGGCTTTTCCCGCGACAATCCAATTCTGCGCGTCACGCTGTCGCTCGACGAAGTGCGGCAGGAGGCGCGGGCGCTCCGGGAGCAGGGTTTTCGCAACATCCTGCTCGTCGCGGGCGAGCACCCAAAATTTGTTTCCAACAATTATCTGCGCGACTGCATCGCCGCGTTGCACGCCGATTGGCCGGGCATTTCGCTCGAAGTCGGACCGATGGAAACGGCGGATTATCTTCCGCTCGTCGCGGCGGGCGCGGACGGGCTGGTGGTTTATCAGGAAACTTACGACCGCAAAGTCTATGCGGACATGCACACCGCCGGGCCGAAGCGGAATTTCGACTGGCGGCTCGAAACGCCGGAGCGCGCCTACGCCGCCGGGTTCCGCCGGCTCGGCATCAGCCCGCTTTACGGATTGGCCGACTGGCGTTACGAGGCGATTTGCGCGGCGGCGCACGCGGATTACCTGCTGCGGAATTGCTGGAAGGCGGCGCTGACCATTTCCACAGTGCGGCTGCGCCCGTCCGCCGGCGAATTCCAGCCGCTCACGCACATCACCGACCGCGAGCTGGCACAACTCGTTTGCGCGCTGCGCATCATGTTCCCGGACGTGGGCATCGTGCTCTCGACACGCGAAACGGCGAAGCTGCGCGACGGGCTGGTGCCGCTGGGCGTGACTATGATGAGCGCGGGCAGCCACACCGAGCCGGGTGGCTACACCGGCGCGGGCAAGGAAAAGCTGCATCAAACCGTGCGCGGCAAAATCGTGGAACTGGCTTCCGGCGCCAGCGAATGGGCGCCGCAGCCGAACCGCGCGACGAATGCGACGGGACAATTCAACATTGCCGACGAACGTTCCGCCGGCGAAGTGGCGGAATTGATCCGCAAGCTCGGCTACGAACCGGTGTGGAAGGATTGGGACGCGGCGTTGACCTCATGATCTGTTTATGAAACGCGGTATTTTCTGTGCCCTCGCTGTTTTAGTAGCGCTGCTTTTCATCGGAATGCTTATTCCCGCGAGTGGGCCGCGCTCTGCCGGCAAAATGGTTATGTGCAGACTAGAAGAGTCAGACATCAACATGGCAACAGTTCAATTTAAAATAAAGTATGGCAGTTATCCGACTGGAGAAAATTCCAACATTTTGAACGCGTTGGCCGGAGATAATCCGCAAAAGATAATCTTCTTGAGTTTTCACCGATCTGCTGAACATCCGAATGAAATGGTTGATCCTTGGGAAACACCTTACCAAATTCAATTTTCCCAGCAGACCAATTTCGTTATCCGTTCAGCAGGCAAAGATAAGATTTTCAGTAACGCGGACGACATTGTTTTCAACAGCGTCTCAAACGATTTTGTGAAGCCATGAATCCGCTTGTCACCGCCAACGGAAAGCCAATCGAGGCGCAATTGCCGTGCTCGATTGAGGAATTTCTTGTCGCGCAACAATTGTTGCCGCGCAGCGTCGTGGTGGAGCACAACGGCGAGGCAGTCGCGCCTTCGGAATTTGCCCGGCGGCAATTAAACGCCGGTGACAGGCTGGAAATCGTGAAAATCGTCGCCGGCGGTTGATTGGGAGTTGGGGAAGATTTGAAAATTCAGTCGAAAAATCCGGTTGAACGGGTATTCTGGACAGGATGTCATAAGTATATGAAATTTGGAAAATCATTTTTGATGGCGATTGTCGCCGCGCTGTTTTGTTTCGTCAGAAGCGTCCACGCGGACGGGACGAACCTGACGGCGGCGCAGGCGTGGTCGGCGCTGACGAATTTTTCAATGCCAACACCGCCGATGGAATGGCAGACGAATCCGCCAACCGAAGCGGGGCTGGCGAAATTTGACGATCTCCAGGCCGCGCAAGCCGGCGTGCTGGCCGACCGTGCGCGGGATTTTTACACGCGCTTCTCCGGCGACACGAATGCCGAGTCGGTGCGCATTTTGGAAATCCAGGCGCTGAAAATGGCGACGCATTTCGGCGCGACCAACCGGCTGGCCGACTTCGAAGCGCGCGAGGTGGCGCTGATTGCCGACACGAACGCGCCGGAGGAATTGCGATACGAACTGCGGATTGACCAGATTGGCCGTGAGCTGGGGGCGGCGTCAGCAAGCGGCGTGGATGCGGATGCGGCAATGGAGAAGGCTGGCCGCGAGCTGGTGAAGGAGTTTCCCTACGGTTCGACGGGTTACGACATGCTGCAAGGTGTCGCAGAAAATGCTGATTTACTGAAGATGCGCGACCTGGGTAAATTCATGGCCGACAGCGGCGGGCCGCCGGAACTGACGGACTTGGGCAAGGGGTTGCAGCGCCGGATTGATGCCATCGGCAAGCCACTGGCCTTCGAGTTCACGGCGATGGACGGGCGTACTGTAAACCCGACCACTCTTTCCAACCAGGTGGTGCTGGTGGATATTTGGGCGACGTGGTGTCCGTTGTGCGTCGGGGAAATGCCGAAGTTGAAAAAACTCTATGCACTGTATCACACGCACGGCCTCGAAATCGTCGGCATCAATTTCGATGACGACACAAACGTTGTGCAACGCTTCGTTCAGCAGCAGGAAATCCCGTGGCCACAGTATTTCAGCGGTCGCACCAATAATAAATATGCCCGCCTGTATTCACTGAATTTCTTTCCTTACATCTGGCTGGCGGACCGGAAAGGCATCCTCCGCGATATTCACGGCACCACGGATTTGGAGGCAAAGGTCGCCAAGCTGATGGCGGAGTGACGAGGTCAAAGCGGAAAGCAAAAAACGGAAAGCGGAAACGTCCGGTGAAATTATTCGCAATTTCCGCCTCCTAATCCGGTGCGCGCCGGTTTAAGCTGCCTTCAAATTATGAACTGGGTCGTTTTCTGGACAACAATCGGGTGGCTGGCAAACGCCACTTTTTCCTCAAGATTTCTGGTTCAATGGTATGCCACTGAAAAAAAGAAGCAGGTCACGGTGCCTGCATTGTTCTGGTGGTTGAGCCTTGTCGGCTCGCTCCTATTTCTTTCGTATGCGATTTTCTACGACAAACACCATGTGATTATCTTCGCCTACGCGTTCAACTGGATTCCCTACATTCGCAATTTAATCATTCACTATCGCCACAAAAACGCGCACACGGATTGTGCGGGCTGCGGAAAAAAAATTCCGCCGCAGTCGAATTTTTGTCCGAACTGCGGCGTGAAGGTGGCGTAGAATGGATTACTTCTTCGGCGCGGCGGGCGCGGGAGCCGCGGGCTTGGCGGGCGCGGCGGCAGCGGGCTGCGGCGGCGCCGGGACGATGCCGTATTTTTTCAATACCTGCGCTGCAAAATCGGGATTTTTCTGGCCGTAGGCGACCAATTGTTTGAGGAAATCCTGCAAACCCTGCTGGTTGATTCCGGATTTTGCCGCATTGAATGTGGTGATGATCTGCATTGCCTGCGGCCTGATGGCGGCGGCATCCTTGTGATAAATGTAATCCTGGTAACGGAGATAGGCCACCAGTGTCGCGCTCACGACCAGCAGCACCAGCAAGAGCATAAACACCTGGCGTTGCAGCGAGGCGACTTGGGCGGAGAGATCGCCCTGCGCCGGAGGAGAATTGATTTCGGAGTCGTTCATGGGATCAGCGAGTTGCGGGTTTCGCCTGGAGAGCGTCGAGCATGCGGGTGATTTCCGGGCTGGGATGCAGTTTGCCATACTCCCTCGTGTCATTCACCAGCGAATTCAGTTGCATCAGTTGATTCAACCCGGTTTGAGACTGGGCGGCGCCGAATTGCAGCGCGCGGAAGTCACGCTGGCCGGAAATGGCCCGCACCGCAAAAAGCACGCCGAGCACGACGAACGTCCCCAGCACGAAGGTCAACACCGAGTTCATGGTTTCACATTTCATAAATTCCGGGGAATTTAGCGGATTGACGGCGGATGTCCACTGCCTTTTTCAGTGGAAAAAATTTGATTTTATCCGGCGTCAGTGGCATTAACTGGCCGCCATTTTCCGAGCGCCGTGGCCAAAGAAGAGCCAATCGAACTGACGGGAAACGTGAAACAGGTGCTGCCCGGCACCATGTTCCGCGTCGCTTTGCCGAACGGCCACGAGGTGCTCGCGCACATCTCCGGCAAGATGCGCAAAAACTTCATCCGCATCTCCGTCGGTGACAAGGTGAACGTCGAGATGTCGCCCTACGACCTCAACAAGGCGCGCATCACCTACCGGCACCCGTGATTCATTTTTGATTTATGATTCTCGATTTATGATTTTTGGGCTGTATTTGTGTCTCTTCGCCGGTTAAATCATCAATCATCAATCGTAAATCATAAATTGCCATGCGAATCCATTTCTTCGGCGCCGCGCGAACCACGACGGGTTCGATGTATCTTTTGGAAATTAACGGCAAAAAACTGTTGCTCGAATGCGGCCTGTTCCAGGGCCACCGCCAGGAATCGGAGCAGCTCAACAAAGTCCTGCCGTTCGACACCCGGCAGGTGGACGCCGTCGTCTTGAGCCATTCGCATCTGGACCACGCGGGCAAGCTGCCGAGCCTGTGCAAGAATTACGACGGCCCGATCCATTGCACGTCCGCCACGCGCGATTTGTGCGGCATCATGCTGCTCGACTCGGCGCACATCCAGGAACAGGACGCCATCTTCGTTTCCAAAGTGCGAGCGAAGAAACATCAGCCGCCGGTTGAGCCGCTTTACACCACCGCCGACGCCCAGAAATGCGTGACGCAGCTCGTCGCCCACGATTACGAAAAGTCCTTTGAACCCGTGCCCGGCGTGACCGTCACGTTCCGCGACGCCGGCCACATCCTCGGCTCCGCGCAGGTCATTTTGGACATCCAGGAAAAAGGGCGCAAATTCCGCTGGCTGTTCACCGGTGACATCGGGCGCGGCGGCGATGAATTGTTGCGCGACCCGATTCCCGTCGAAAACGTGGATTACCTCCAGATCGAATCCACCTACGCCGCGCGTGTCCACGAACAGCGGCCGGACGCCGACGATCTGGTCGGCAAACTCGTTGGCGACACGCTCAAGCAAAAGGGCAAAGTCATCATCCCCGCGTTTTCCGTCGGGCGCACGCAACAGATTGTCTATGTGTTGCACGAGCTGACCTGCGCCGGCAAACTGCCCCGCGTCCCGATTTTCGTCGACAGCCCGTTGAGCGTGAACGCGACGGACATTTACAACAAGCATGCCGAATCCTTGCGGGCAAATCTGCACGACGGTCTGTGCGACGGCGAAGACCCGTTTGGCATGAAGAACCTCACCTACATCGCCAGCGCCGACGATTCCAAGAAACTCAACGAACGCCAGGAGCCGATGATCATCATCAGCGCGTCCGGCATGTGTGAAGGCGGGCGCATCCGGCACCACTTGAAGAACAACATCGGCGACGCGAAGAACCTGATTCTGTTCATCGGCTATTGCGCGGAAGGCACGCTCGGCAACATGATTACGGCGGGCAAAAATCCGGTGAACATTTTCGGCGAGCCGCACGAAGTCCGTGCCAAAATCACTTCCCTCGACACCTATTCCGGCCACGCGGACAAAAACGAACTGAAGAGCTACGTCCAGAAACTCACCGGCGACATCAAGAAAATCGTCTGCATCCACGGCGAAGAGTCGCAAGTCCTCGCCCATGCCGAAACCCTGCGCGCGATGAAGCCAAAAGCGCAGGTCATCGTGCCGACATACCAGCAAGCGGTGGAGATTTGACACCGCTTTCGGCCTTCAATTTCCCCTGAAGTCTTGGGCAAATTCCAGTAATTCCGTCTCGTTCAAATCCGACACGGCCCAGAAGGTCATGCCGTCTTCCGACCAGTGAACCGGGTTATAGCCTTGAATCGGCATAAGCGTTGCGGGGCTTAAATCTTTTCCGGCGACCGGCCAGACGAAGAGGTTGATGACGTGTTTGCGGTGTTGGAAAACCAGCGCAGCAACGGCGCGTCCGTCTAGATAATCCAGCCGGCCGCCGATGAGCGGAAAATCCTTTGCCGCGAGATCCTTGACCGGCGGCGAAAAATCAAGTTTGCCGTCAAACCACGGCTTGACGGTATGCTGGTCGGATGACGCGACGTCCAGCGCGTGATTGGCCATCAACGCCCGGACATGGCTGGAAACAACTTCCTGCGCGAGCTGCTCCTGTGCCGCCGGACGGTTGAGCGTGACGATCAGCAGAAGTGCGAGGCAAACGGCGGCAACGGCCGTCGTGCCCGTCGTCAGCCAATTCCAAATCCCCAAAATCCCGCGCGGCCCGGTTTCAACTTGCGAACGCAATTCCGCCTTCAGTTGTTTCCGCAATTCAGTTGGTGCGGCGAAAAACAGCGCATCTTGTTTCACCGTTTTTTTCAGGTTGCGCAGGTTGTTCCAAGCAGCCGCGCAGGTCGGGCAGTCGCGCAGATGCTGTTCCAATTCCAAAATCCGCGCGGCGTCCAGCTCGCCGTCGGCGTAGAGGGCGATGAGCGGTCTGGCTTGCGGGCAATTCATGGCTGGCCTCCGGGTTTGAGTTCCGCGCCGAGCCGCTGCTGCAATTGCTTCCGCGCGCGGGCTAGCCGCGACATGACCGTGCCTATGGGCACATCGGCCAGCTCGGCGATTTCCTTGTAACTGAATCCTTCCATCTCGCGCAAAATGACAATTTCCCGAAACTCAACCGGCAATTCCTCAATGGCCTGCCGAACCAACCGGACGTCGGCCAGCCGGGAATTCAGAACGTCCGCGTTCACGGAAACGTCCTCGACAGCCAGCGCTTCGTCGCCGATTTCGATCGTGGTTTCCGGCGGACGGTTTTTCCGCAGCCAGGTGTAAAACGTGTTTCGCACGATCGTGAGCAGCCAGACGCGCGCGTTGTCGCCGCGGAACCCGGCAAAAAACCGGAACGCGCGCAACGACGCCTCCTGCGCCACGTCCCGCGCGTCGTGGTCGTTGCCGGCGAGCCAGCGCGCGAGGTTGTAGGCGGCGTCCAGATGCGGCAGCACCGTTTGCTCAAAGGATTTCAATCGTTCGCGCTCGTCCACTCGTTTTGTTTGCAATCCAATTCATCATTTGGCAAGACCAAACTTCGCGGTGTTTTATTCCCGGAAATAATTTTTTTCTTTCCGGGAATAACCGCCCGCTTCCGCCGGTCTGGAACTGCGAAAGGATTTTTATCGCATGAAAAACAAAAAATTCACCGAACTCCGCCACCTGCCGGCGGACAACGAACATCTCGAACATAACACCGGAACCGACGGCGTGGACCGGCGCGGTTTCCTGAAATGCATGGCCTGGGCCGGCACGGGCATGCTCTGGACGGTCAGCGGCGGCGTGCTGGCTTCAAAAATACTGAACCCAACCAGCGCTTCGGCGGCGGACGCGCCCATGATGGGCGGGTTCAATTTTGTCCAAATCAGCGATTCGCACATCGGGTTCAACAAGGCGGCCAACCCGGATGTCGTCGCCACGCTCAAGGAAGCCATCGCCCGCATCAACGCGCTGCCCGCTGCGCCGGATTTCATCCTCCACACAGGCGACCTCTCGCACCTTTCCGAGGCGGAAGAGTTCGACACGTTGGAGCAATTGCTCAAGACCACCAAGGCCGGGAAGATTTTTTACGTCCCCGGCGAGCACGACGTCCTGAACGACAACGGCAAACAATTCCGCGACCGGTTCGGGAAGGACACCAAGGGCGACGGCTGGTTCAGCTTCGACCACAACGGCGTTCATTTCATCGGCCTCGTCAATGTGATGAATTTGAAGGCGGGCGGCCTCGGGTCGCTCGGTCAGGAGCAACTGGAATGGCTCGAGGACGACGTCGCGCATCTGGCCGACAGCACGCCGATTGTGGTTTTCGCCCACGTGCCGCTCTGGACGATTTATCCCGACTGGGGCTGGGGCACGGACGACGCCGCGCAGGCGCTGTCGTATCTCAAGCGCTTCGGCTCGGTCACGGTCTTGAACGGCCACATCCATCAGGTGCAACAAAAAATCGAAGGCAACGTCCATTTCCATACCGCCATGTCCACCGCCTTTCCCCAGCCGCAACCGGGCGCCGCGCCGTCGCCCGGCCCGATGAAAGTCCCCGCCGAAAAATTGCGCTCCCTGCTCGGCTTGACCACCGTCAACTTTGTCCCCGGCGACAAGAACCTGGCAGTCGTTGATTCCACGCTGGCCGGGGCTTGAAAATTGAAAACAAAATCCACAAACCGAAAATCGCGATGAAAATCAAAAATCTCTTTTGCTCCCTGGCCTTCGCCGCCGGAACAGTGTTGCTGCCCACAAGCCTGATGGCCGGGGACAGCGTGACGATCACCAACGAGGTGAAGATTGACAACTTCAGCTTCGGTCCGCAAACCGTGACCGTGACCGTCGGCACCAAAGTGACGTGGATAAACAAGGACGACATTCCCCACACCGTGACCAGCGACAGCAAGCTCTTTGCGTCGCGCGCGCTGGACACCGATGACAAATTCTCCTTCACGTTCAAATCGCCCGGCACGAACAATTACTACTGCTCCATGCATCCGAAAATGACGGGCAAAATCATCGTGAAATGAGCGCCGTCGGAAGACCTATGCACACATGATTCTAGAAAGCGCCGCGCCGCCCGCAGCCAATGCCGCGCTGGCGGTGGAATTCGTCATGGGCGTTGCGCTGGCCGGCGGGATGATTTTGGCGCGCCGCAAACGCTTCAAGGCGCACGCTGTGTGCCAGACCGCCGTGGTTTTGTTCAACCTCGTCGTCATCGCCACGTTCATGGCGCCGTCTTTTCGACACGGAGTTTTGCCGGGAATTCCGTCCCATCTTGGCCGCTCTTATTATCTGCTGGCGACCGCGCACGGGGTTCTGGGAATCATCGCCGAACTGCTTGGCCTCTACATTTTGTTGGTGGCGGGAACCAAATTACTGCCGCCACGGCTACGATTCACCCGTTACAAACCGTGGATGCGCATGGCGCTGGCCGTGTGGTGGCTGGATTTGCTTCTGGGACTGGCCACCTACCTCCGGTGGTATGTGCGGTTACATTAAGCTGAATTTAAATCAGCGCCGGAGGCGCGTAATCTTTGTAGAAACCCGGCCCAAAACCATTTCAAGCTCCGTCAGGAGCGGCATATTCGGTGGGGCGAGGCTACTGACGAGCCGCCGTTGCTTCGCTTTGTCGCGCCGAAACCGGCTCGCGAGGACGCTCGCCCCACCATTCGATTTTTGGACGATGCCGCTCCTGACGGAGCTTGGGATTCTCGTGGGAACGAAACTACAAATATGCCGCGCCTACGGCGCTCGTTGCGCGCGATGAAGCTGAAGGCAGACGTCCTTGTGCCTGAATAATAGCGGGTGGTGGAGATTAATCTGAGGCGGCTCAGTGAAATCTCTCAATGAAAATTGCATCCTCCTGATTTGAGCTTACGATGATATTCTTCTGAAATATGGATGTTCCTGTATTTGTTTCTGAAAGATAAACAGTTATTGGCGCAGTTAGGCAAGTGCCGCGCCGACTAAATATTTAACCCAGCTTTTCATTTAATCCCTGAAATTCACAAACTGCACCGCCACTGGAAATTCATGGGCGCGCACGGCGGCGATGACGGCCTGCAATTCGTCGCGGCTCTTGCTGTTCACGCGCACTTCCTCGCCCTGAATCTGTGTCGTCACCTTGAACTTGCCTTCGCGGATGAACCCGGTGATCTCCTTCGCCACCGCCGTCTCGATGCCCATCTTGATCTTGATGCTCTGCCGCGCGTGGCCCAGCGGCGAGACGTCCGGCTCGCCCGACTCCACGCTTTTCATGCTCACGCCGCGCTTGGCAAGCTTGCCGATGACGATCTCGTTCAGCGTGGTCACCTTGAACTCGTTGTCGGCGGTGAGCTTGATCTCGGCCTTCTCCAGCACGATCTCCCATTTGCTGCCCTTGAAGTCGAAGCGGTTGGCGAGCTCTTTTTTTGCCTGGTTGACGGCGTTCTCGATTTCCATCGAGTTGACCTGCGAAACAATGTCGAATGAAGGCATGATTCAATTTATGATTTGTGATTTACGATTTACGATTTTGTCCGCGGGCGCAAATCTTAAATTGTAGCGGCGATCTGCGACCGCCGAAACAACGCTCACAGAGCGCCGCTACACGTGTCTCGCATTTGCGGATTGAACATTCAGGGAATCTTTGCCAGTTTCCGTTGAGCTGTCAAATGACCGAAATCAAATCCAACGCCGACATCGAGCCGTGTCTTTCGGTGGTCATGCCGGTTTTCAACGAGGCGGCGACGGTGGCGGACGTCATCAAAACCGTCCTGGCGCAGCGGCCGGTCCAGCAACTCGTCATCGTGGATGATGCCTCGCGAGATGGCACGTGGGACAAGCTGCAGCCGCTGGCGACCGGCGAGCCGCGCATCAAGCTCGTGCGGCATGAGGCCAACCAGGGCAAGGGCGCGGCGTTGCGGACGGGTTTCGCGCACGCCACGGCGCCGATCGTCATCATTCAGGACGCTGATTTGGAATATGACCCGGCGGAATATCACCGGCTGCTCGTCCCGATTTTGTCCGGCAAGGCGGACGTGGTGTTCGGCTCGCGGTTCATCGGCTCCGACGCGCACCGGGTGTTGTATTTCTGGCACTCGGTCGGGAACAAAATGCTGACCACCCTGTCGAACATGGCGACCGGAGTGAACCTGACGGACATGGAAACCTGCTACAAAACCTTCCGGCGCGAAGTGATTCAAACAATCAAAATCGAGGAGAACCGTTTCGGGTTCGAGCCGGAAATCACGGCGAAGGTCGCCAAATTGAACGTGCGGATTTACGAAGTTGCGATTTCATACTACGGCCGCACCTACGCCGAAGGCAAAAAAATCGGCTGGCGCGACGGATTCCGCGCGATGTGGTGCATTTGGAAATACAATTTCTTCTGACCGCCCATGCCCGCCACCATCGCCATCTGGATCTGGTGCTGTGCGTATCTGAACCTGGCCGGTTGGACGTTGTCCGCGTTGCATGAACTGAATCCGGCGGGTTACGCTGTTGCACTGCTGATCGGTTTTGCCGCGCTGTCCTTCTGGCGGAAAAAGACCTCCGAAAATTTTTCACACCGGATTCGCCGGTCAGGATTTCTCTGCCGTTTCCGCCGCCCGCTTCCGGCGATATTCCTACTCGTCGCCATTTTGATCTTTCTGGGCGGCGCGCTGTATGCGCCGAACAATTATGACGCCTTAACCTACCGGCTGCCGCGAATGTTGAACTGGCTGGCCGCCGGGCATTGGTTCTGGATTCCAACCATCAACGAACGGATGAATTATGCAACGACGGCCTGGGAATGGATTGCCCTGCCGTTCTTCGCGGTGCTGCGCTCCGACCGCGTCCTGTTCCTGATCAACGCGCTCGGTTTTCTACTGATGCCGGGACTGCTGTTCTCCGTGTTCCGGCAAACCGGCGTGGCGCGGCGCGTGGCGTGGACGTGGATGTGGCTGCTTCCGCTGGGGTATGGATTCGCGACGCAGGCCGGGAGCCTCGGGAATGATTTCACCGGCCTGTTGTTTTGTCTGGCGTCCGTCCATTTTGGTTTGCGGGCGCGGCGTTCGGGACGGGTGTCGGACCTGTGGCTGGCCGGACTGGCCGCCGCGCTGATGACCGGGACCAAACTGTCCAACCTGCCGCTGTTGCTGCCGTGCCTCGTCGCGGCATGGCCCGCGTTGGGGCAACTGCGGAAAAATCCCGCCGGCAGCGCGGTTGTGGCCGCAATTGCGTTGCTGGTTTCAGCCGCGCCAACGGCCGCATTGAACCATGCGCATACCGGCGGCTGGAACGGCGACCCGCAAAATCTGGCCGGGATTCAGGCCAAAAGTCCGGGCGCGGCGCTGCTCGGCAACAGCCTTCTGGTTTTGAAACAAGCGCTCATGCCGCCGGTGCTTCCGGCGGCGCAAAAAGTGAGCGGATGGCTGGATCAACAATTGCCGGCTTCATGGCGTCAGACCTTGGACGACAAATTTCCACGATACAACATGATCCATCTCAACGAACTGCCGCAGGAAGAAGCCGCCGCTTTGGGACTGGGCATCACCGTTCTCCTGTTGGCCGCCATCGGCGCGGCGGCTTGCGGCTTGGGCCGGGCCGGTCCAAAACGAAGCATGATGGCGGCGATGTCTTCCGTCGGTCTGGCGGCATGGGTATCGGCGCTTTTCTTCATGCTCAAAATGGGATCGGAGGCCGACGCGCGATTGATGCTGCCGTATTATCCGCTGGTCATCATCCCCATTCTGCTGCTTCCGGCGCAGAATGGTCTTTTGCATTTCCGCGCCTGGAGGATTTTGCTGGCGCTCGCGGCTTTGAGCGTTCTGCCGGCGCTGGTTTTGTCCCCGTCCCGTCCCTTGTGGCCCGCGCAACAAATTTCGGACCGGCTGGCGCGGCAGCATCCCGACAGCCCGGCGCTGCAACGGCTCGCGGCAGTTTATTCCGCCTACGCCAGCCGCAATGACGCGCTGGCACCGCTGCGCGACAAGCTGCGCGACAACCCGCGGACCATCGGCTTCGTGGCGGGCGAGGACGACTCGGATTATTCCCTCTGGCGTCCGTTCGGACAGCGGACGGTTGTTTCGCTGCGGGACGACGGCCATCCATCTGTCCAGCTTCCAAACGATGTCGAATGGATCGTGGTCAAACAGGAAATCTGGCCGGAGGCGTGCCCGGTTTCGCTGGAGACATGGGCCACCGAACATCACGCCAAAATCGTGCTGACAATTCCCATCGTGCAACTTGTTTCGCGGGGGCCGGAGACGTGGTGTCTGCTGCACATTGAAAAAAACTGACGCCCCGTTTCCCCCGCGCCAAACCCGGGTGTCAGCTCAATTCGGTTGTAGCGTCGAGCCTGCGGCTCGAAATCGGCGCACAGCGCCGACGCTACAACAATCAAATCAAGTCGCGCCAAACCCGCGCTCGCCAAATGCCGGGGCGATTGCATAAAATCCGGTCGTGGCCGATTCCGTGGAATTAAGCGTCGTCATCCCCTGCCTGAATGAGGCGGAGACGATTGCCCGTTGCATCGAGTCGGCACGGCGCGGAATCCAGTGCGCCGGCGTGCGCGGCGAAATCATCGTCGCCGACAACGGCAGCGCCGACGGCTCGCCGGCCATCGCCGAAAAATCCGGCGCGCGCGTCGTGATGGTGGCGGAGAAAGGCTACGGCAGCGCGCTGCGCGTTGGCATCCAGGCCGCCGCCGGCAAATGGATCCTCATGGGCGATGCCGACGACAGCTACGATTTTTCCGAGGCGGACCGTTTCGTCAAAAAATTCCGGGAGGGCTTTGATCTCGTCATGGGCTGCCGGCTGCCCGCCGGCGGCGGAACCATTCTGCCCGGCGCGATGCCGTGGAAAAACCGCTGGCTCGGCAACCCGGTGCTGTCGCTCATCGGGCGGCTGTTTTTCAAATGCCCCGCGCACGATTTCCACTGCGGCCTGCGCGGATTCACGCGGGCGGCGTTCGAGAAAATGGATTTGCAGACCACCGGCATGGAGTTCGCCTCGGAGATGGTCATCAAATCCACCTTCAAACAATTGAAGATCGCGGAGGTGCCGGTCACGCTGCGCCCGGACGGACGGTCGCGCCCGCCGCACTTGAAGCCGTGGCGCGACGGCTGGCGGCATTTGCGGTTCATGCTGCTGTTCTCGCCGCGCTGGCTTTTTTTCGCGCCGGGCATTTTGCTCGCGCTGTTCGGAATCGCCCTGGCCGCCGCGCTGTCGGTCCAAAACATCGCCGTCGGCGGAATCAGTTTGAACGTCGGGACGCTGATGATGGCGTGCATGGCCGTCGTCGTCGGATTTCAACTCGTCGTCTTCGCGTTCTTCACCAAGGTGTTTGCCATCGCCGAGGGGCTGCTGCCCGACGACCCGAAATTTTCCCGCGTGTTCAGATTTTTCAACCTGGAAAAGGGCATTTTAGCCGGCCTGGCCGTTCTGCTGGCGGGAATTGTTTTGTTTCTGCGCGCGGCCTGGATCTGGCGGCAGCACGGTTTCGGCGATCTCGACTACGAACAGAACCTGCGCCGCCTGATTCCCGCCGCCACGCTCATCGTCCTGGGCGTCCAGACGGTTTTCTCCAGTTTCTTCATGAGCGCGCTCGGCCTGAAGACCGCGAAGCGCAAGCCGCCGGAGCCGCCGCCAAATTGAGCCGTGGTGTCGAAACGATTCAAATCATGAGCATCAAACGGCAAACTTTATGGAGCATGACGCCGCTGCTGGTGATTTCGGCGGTCAATATTGTTTCCGTGCCGTTGTTTTATCGCTACCTCGGACCGGAAATGTATGCGCTCTGGTTTTATGTCAACACGTTGAGCGGGTCCTTCGGCTTCATGGATTTGGGCCTGGGCACGGCGGTCATCCGCTACGTTGGGATTTCCATCGGCGCAGGGGACAAGAAGGGGTTGCGCGAGTATTGGGGCACGGGAAATCTCATGGCCATTCCGATATTGCTGCTGATGACGGGAATTTTCATCGGAATCGGCGTCCTCTTCGGGCCGAAATGGTTTCACGTGGCCCCGGAAAATGTCCGTCTCTTGCAGTGGGCGTTTGTGGCCGGCGGCTTCACCATGTTTCTCTCGTATTACTCCCAGTTCTGGCTGATGCTTTCGCAGGCGTATTTTGATTTCAGGTTCGTCGGCCTGTTGCGTTCGATTGTCAGCGTGGCCCAGGTGTTGACGGCCATCTGGCTGGCGCATCTCACCCGTAATCCCGTGATTTTGATTTGGGCGGGAATTCTCTTCAGCCTTTTTCAACTTGGCCTGTTTGTCTGGCACGCGCGCAAGAATTACCAGCTCGGCTTGAATTTGCGCGACGCCTCGCTCGCCCGCGCCAGGGAAATGTTTGGCATCAGCAGCAAGGTGTTCGCCACGGTGCTGGTGAATTCATTCGGCGGCTCGGTGGACCGGCTGCTTTTGGGAAAAATCCTGCCGCCGGCGGTCGCGTCAACCGTGTTCACCCACTACAACATTTGTTACAATTTCGCCTCGAGAATCATGGGGTTGAGTATCGCCGTCATGGCCCCGGTGTTCCATCAAACCAGCCGGGCGCTGGGCCAGGGGAGCCGGACCGCGGCGGCGGCGATCTTCAACGAGATGTTTGATTTCACATTCGGCTTTTACACGCTGGCGGCCATCTGGACGTTTTGCTGGCACCCCGTTTTTTTGCGGTTGTGGCTGGGGCACGATCTCGCGTTGCAGGTCGCGCCGGCATTTGCGCCGCTGGTCGCGGCTTTTTGTTTGAGCGGCATCGGCTCGATTTCCGCGGCTCAACTGGCGCCATTGAACCGGGTTGGCGTCCAACTGGCCTTTGGCATCGCAAACACTGTGTGTCTCGGTCTGTTTGTGGTGGCGGGATGGTTTTGGGGCGGATTTGCCGGCGTGGCGTGGGGGGTTCTGGCGAGCCGCATCGGTGTGGTTGCGCAGGATTTGTATGTGATCCGGCTTGTCGGCGGCGGCGGCTGGCTGGCATGGCGCACCTGGCGGCATTTGCTCAAACAGTGCGCGGTCGGGGCGGTTTTCTTTGCGGCAAGCCGGCTTCTGCCCCATCCTTCTTTTTGGGAAATCGTGCCGGCGGTTTTGCATGGCGCGGCGGTGGCGGGATGGCTGCTGCGCCGTCAATTGCGCAAATTCTTTTTTTCAAATGAATAATCCGTTCTATTCGCAGTATGGCGAGGATGCCTTCATGGCTGGGATTTTTGAAGGCAAGGCAAATGGCACCTGCCTGGAAATAGGCGCGCTCGACGGCATCAAAGACAGCATCACCCTGCACTTCGAAATGAAAGGCTGGTCCTGCATTCTCGTCGAGGCAAACCCGGAATTGGCGGAAAAGGCAAAAATCAACCGCCGGGCGTTGGTATTTTCTTGCGCGGCAGGACGCGAGCCCGGCACCGCGGAATTTGTCGTCGCCAAAGGCGCGGAGTATCTTTCCACAATGATGGCCGCGGAAGATCAAATCGCCCGGATGGTGAAAGACGGCGCCACCATTGAAAGGGTAACCGTGCCGGTGAGACGGATGGACGACATATTGCAGCAAGCGGGAATTTCCGGTTTGGATTTTGCCACGATAGACGTGGAGGGTGCGGAATTGGAAGTGTTGCAGGGGTTCGATTTGAACAGATGGAATCCCAAAATAGTGGTGGTGGAAGACAACACGGGCGGGCGCGACATCGGTGTCCGGCGGCACTTGTATTCCAAAGGCTATCGCCGTTTCCACTGCGACGGATTGAATGACTGGTATGCAAAGAAAGACGACAAGAGTTTGATCACGGTCGCCCGGGTGTTTGCGGACATCCGGTGGCGAATCAGAACCCGGCTATACCAGGGGACGATTGGCTTGTTGCCGGCAAACATCCAGCGCAAACTCATAAAATGGAAGCGCAAATGGCTGAAAAATCTCTGATTGAAGAACCATCCAAAACCAATCTCGACAATCGGGATTGTTAATCTATTTTTGCGCCTGTGAAGCCGAGCCAAAACCACCGCGAGGGGATGACATGCGAAAAATCGTCACTGCCGTAAAAGCCCGTTTGCACGGAACCGCGCTTTACAAACCTGTGGAGGCGGTTTATCAACGCATATACAAAACCGTGCGGGCACTCCGCCGGGTTGTTTTACAGGTGGACAAGGCCGTTGTCAGGGAACACTTCGCGCGGCAACCAGTCAAAAAACTCCACCTGGGCTGCGGCAACCACATCATCGAGGGCTGGCTGAACAGCGATTATTTTCCATACACGGAGCGCGTGCTGCGACTGGACGTGTCCAGGCGGTTTCCGTTTGCGGACGGAAGTTTTGACTACGCCTTCAGCGAGCACATGATCGAGCACATTCCCCATGCGCAAGGCCAGCACATGCTCAATGAATGTTTTCGCGTGCTGAAACCAAACGGGAAAATCAGAATCTCCACCCCGGACCTGGCGTTCCTGATCGCGCTGTATCAAGATGAAAAAACGGAGCTGCAAAAAAAATATATCCGCTGGACCTCCGAAGCGTCCAGCCAAAACGTGCCCTTCGCAATGGACACCTATGTCATCAATAATTTCGTGCGGGACTGGGGCCACCAGTTCATTTATGACGAAAAGGCGTTGCGGGCCTCCCTGCAACGGGCCGGCTTTCAAGAAATCACGCGCTGTAATTTGAACGAAAGCAGCGTTGAAGAATTCCGAAACCTGGAAAACGAAACGAAAATTCCCGAGGGGTTTTTGAGGCTGGAATCCCTCACCCTGGAGGGGACAAAGCGGGCGACATAACCTTCAGACGGACACTGGATTTATGCCTGCCCTCTCCTTGGTTGTTTGCGTCTATAACGAACGTGATTTGCTGGAGCGCCTTTTGCAAAAAGCAAAAGGCTATTATGACGAA
>Ga0207663_10000224_pt1 | contig 25302 bp, 37 predicted proteins | sample LARL53metaG_FD_184346 | JGI IMG/M metagenome (GOLD analysis project Ga0207663, IMG submission 184346) | Corn, switchgrass and miscanthus rhizosphere microbial communities from Kellogg Biological Station, Michigan, USA - LAR L5-3 metaG... | ecosystem: Host-associated > Plants > Roots >...
CGTATGAAAAACTTAAAAGAGTGATTGAAGCTACTATGTTTTCTAAAACTCAAGACTTATTACCGGTTATATCATTTACTGGACAAGGAAATAAATCAGACAAAAAGAAACATGAGTCTTTTGTTAATAGGATGGTGGAATTAGGATATACAGAACGCCAAGTTAGACGTATAGTGGACTGGCACATGCGTGTGGTGAACTCATGAAAGTGAACAAAGAAAAATGGATAGAACAACAAATTCAGGAGTTAAAAGATGATTGGCCTCAAACGAGTGCTAATGATTACTGTGAGCCAATGCTAAGACAAGCTATATTGAAAGGATTAGAAGCCCCAGATTTCACTAAGTATATCATAAGACAAGATAATGGGGGTACAAATTTATATGATAAATATGGTGACGCAATAGCTAAAGTTTGGGGAAAAAATAGTTTACCTATAATTAATGCTATAGTGGAGTTGTTAGAAGATGACGAATAGAAAGATAACAAGACTGATTTTAAACTTAGGGGAATGGCTTATGAGACACGGAAGGTCTCTTTCTGAGAAAGAAAAGTACAAAATAAAAATTAAAGCCGAGTCAGACTATATAAGGAAAAAATATGGGAGATAAATTATCTGATCAATGGCAGACTCCTGCGAGGCTTTTTGAGAAGTTAACTGAAGAGTTTAACTTTGATATAGATTTATGTGCTACAAAAGAAAATAGTAAGTGTTTTTGGTACTGTTCGGATTATTTAACTGATTGCATAGATTATAAAGGTAGGGAACAATGGTTAGGTGAATTGTCTTTGTTTCCCATAAATGAATTTAAAGGGTTTTTATTAGCTAAAAAAAGAACAGCTTTTATGAATCCACCTTATAGTAACCCCAAACCCTTCATAGAAAAAGCGTGGGAAGATTCTAAACATTGTAAAATCATATGCCTAATTAAATGCGATCCTAGCACACGATGGTGGGCTACGTTTTGGGAATATGAGAGTAATAATTTTAAGTGTAAAGATTGCGGCAATTTTGTAGAAAGAGGCCAAGGAAAAAATCTAAATTGTAGCACCTATCCTAGGTGCAATAAATGTGGTAAAAGTTGGGTATATAGAACCAAAAAGGGCCCTAAACCGGGATGTGAAGTAAGATTCTTCCCTAAACGTATACAGTTTGGCCCTCCTCAACAGTTAATTGATAGTGGGGAAGCGTGGAAACTAAAAAATAAATGGGTGCAGAATTGTAATTGTTGTGATAATGGAACTGTTATATTAAAGGACGTATATGTTGAGAGTCTTTTTTATGAAACATATAAAACAAATTGTAAAAAATGTAAGGGTAAGGGGTATAAAGCTCTTAGCGGCCCGACGTTCCCTTGTGCTTTATTAATATTTGACCGAAGAGGAGAAAAATAGATGTGGAGCTTTAAATTTGATGAAGAACTTAGACAATGGGAAATAACTAATGGAGAAGAGGCGTACCACTTAGAAGACAAGCATGAAGCAGTAGAGCTTTGTGGTCGGTTAAATACTTATGAGTTAAGAGATTTATTTACGGAACATTAATATGAAACAAAAGAAAGAGGTTCTAATTGAGAAGCCTAGATTAGTTTATCAAAATAAAGAAAAGAAGTCTATTAAAAACTTAGGATGTAAAAAATGTGAATCCTTGGCCTGGAGGTTTAGTATATGAAGTATATGTTTTTATTAGTAAGTTTTTACTCGGCAGTTTCTAGTGCCAAAGTAACCTTTAAAGAAGCTCAAGACATTTTTTCTAATATACAAAATGCCGGAGGATATCACGTAGTTCTTAAATTAAATCCAGACGCTGATATCGATGCGTACACCACTAAAAATTATATAGCAGTCAATCAAGGATTACTTGACATGGTCGATTATAATGGTGTAGCATCGGTATTAGGACATGAATTAGGTCATTGGATCGAACAAGACCCAAGAACCGACGAGCAATCAGCTAAGCTTGAGGAACGAGCAGATGTAATAGGGGACAGATTATGTAGAAAATCTGGTTTTAAACACTGTCTTAAGTTTATGCAGGATATGAAACGGTATGATGACGGTTCTGGAGACGGAATCCATCCTAGTTGGGACGTTCGAATAGAAAACGTATTAAGGAATAGGAGAGCAGAATGATAGACTGGAAAAAATGTCATAATGGTTTAATGTTATGTACTTTTGAACAAGCGGTAAAATTGATGCCCGAAGTTGCTCCCATTTTAGATCAATTAAAACCACATTTAGAATTTAATGAAGATCAATATTTAGTGGACGTTAAAGTACATATGTTGATGCCTAATCAATATCCTTGTATTCCCAATTGGCATAGAGACTTTATGCCTAGGGACGATAAAGGTAATAGGATAAAAGATAAACCTTCAAAATTAAAAATGTATATGTGGATATCTGGCGCCCCTTTAACAGAGTATAAAGATAAATTAACAGGTAAAATATTTACTAAATCAGCTCAACAGTGGCACTCTTTTACCCAAGAAGATTTACATAGAGGAACTAAAAGTAAAGAACATACCTGGAGATGTTTTATTCGAGTAATCCCTAAACAATTTGTCCACAAAACGACTACAAATATCGGACAAATAAGAAGGCATTCTCAGGTTTATTTGGATGCAGAAAAATTTCACTGGTAAGGAAGAAATAATGACGATATTAGATAAACGAAAGGAAGGTAAAAATAAGTCGGTAGGAAACCGGCGAAAATTTATTGAACGATATAAACATAAAATAAAGCGGTCTGTAGATAATCTCTCCTCGGACAAGGGCATTACAGACGTATTAAAGGATAGAAAAGTAACTATAGACGGTATAGATGAACCAAATTTTAATTTTGATATAACTACTGGAGAACGAGATATAATTCTTCCCGGAAATAAAAACTTTCAAAATGGAGATACTATAGACCATAATACTAGATCTCAAGAAGAAGGCTCCGGAGGAAGCGATTCTGGAGAAGGTTTTGACGAGTTTACTTTTGTTTTAACTAAAGAAGAATTTCTAGACCTCTATTTTAGCGATATGGAGCTTCCTGATTTCATCAAGGAAAGCATGAAAGGGGAGAATAAATACAAATTTAAACGAACTGGATATTCTAAGGAAGGAATACCGCCGAGATTAGATTTAGTTAAAACTTTAAAGCAAGCGCTAGCAAGAAGAATAGCCACTAATTCTGATAGATATTTAGACGATATTGATTTAAGATATAAACATTTTACTAAACAACCTCACCCTATCAAGCAAGCTACTATGATATTATTAATGGACACTTCATTTTCTATGGGAGAGTTCGAGAAAAACATAGCTAAGAAATTTTTCTTATTACTTTATTTATTTCTTCATAAAGTATACGAAAAAGTAGAAGTAATATTTATTAGTCATACTCAGGAAGCCAGGGAGGTTACTGAACATGAGTTTTTCTACGGACAAGAGTCTGGAGGAACCGTAGTTTCTTCAGGATTAAAGTTAGTTAAGGAGATTATTGACACTAGAATAAATTCTGACACAACTAATATATACATCTCACAAGCCTCAGATGGGGATAACTGGAAAGCTGATGATGAAATAAGTTTAGAGATAGTAGAAGACTTGTTGACCAAAGTTCAATATTTTGCATATATTCAGACAGAGGAAACGAGAAGAGCAGAAACTAAAGAAATGTATGGAATAAATGATTTAATTAAAACTTATCAACCACTAACAGAGAAGTATAAAAATTTTAAAACCAAACATGTATCAGATGCAACTCAAGTATATCCGGTGCTTCGAGAACTTTTTGAGAGGAAATGAAATGATTATAAGTAATAAACAAATTATGCATTTAATGCAAATAGCAGAAAACTATAGGCATTCTTTCCATGCTAGGCATAGCCCAGAATTACAAAAAGAAATAGCCAGGTTGCTGGACCAAATTGCTAACCAACAATCTAATAAAATGGAGGACAGATAATGATAGACCTGTTCTTTTTATGGTACCAAATATTTTGGGGCGCAATTATATGGATCTAATTTGGGTAAGTGACATTCATTTGAACTTTATTAACAAAGAAGCCAGGAAAGATTTCTATAAAATGTTAGAAGGAAATGTTATAGTAATATCTGGAGACATTGGAGAAAGCCATAATGTAGTCTCATTAATTAAAGAAATGGGATCAGAAACTAAGTTGCCTGTCTATTTTGTATTAGGAAACCACGATTATTATGGGTCTTCATTAAAAGAAGTTAAAAAATCAGTACGAAAATTTGGTTATCTATCCCAGTTTAATTATATCCCTTTAAGCGAGGATACTACACTTTTAGGAGTAGATGGTTGGGGAGACTGTAGGAACGGGGACTATGAAAATAGTCGCTTGACGATGTCTGATTGGCTTTATATTGACGATTTACGTAAAGGGTATGGTCAGAGTCAAGAAAAACTTAAAGAGACTATCCAAACATTATCAGATAAAGACGCTAGAAGTTTAAAAAGAAAGGTTAATAAAGCGGTTAAACTTGGATACAAAAAGGTTATTATAGTTACTCATGTTCCACCTTTCGAGGAAGCTTGTTTACTTGCTGGAAGAAAGTCCACGCCAAGTGGATTGCCTTTTTTCTCTTCTAAGATATTAGGAGATAGTATACTTCCTATAGCTAATAAGAATCCGGAAGTAGATTTTCTTTGGTTATGTGGACATACTCATTCTAGAGTAACGTATAAACCGAGTGACAATATGACAGTTAAAGTAGCTAAGGCGGAATATTATTTCCCTAGAGTCGAGGAGGTGATTCGTGTCGAATAAACCTATATATAAAGGAAGTGAATGGGATCTTCCACTAATAGATAAAATGTGGAAAACAATAGATAAAGTAGCTACTAAGACATTCGGACTGGACTATTATAAACCTCAGATAGAGATTATATCTAGTGAACAAATGTTAGACGCATATAGTTCGGTAGCTATGCCAGTGATGTATAGTCATTGGTCTTTCGGAAAAACATTTATACAAAATGAACGAGAATACAACAAGGGCATTCAAGGTTTAGCCTACGAAGTAGTAATTAACACTAATCCCTGTATTGCTTATCTAATGGAGAACAATACAGCGACTCTTCAAGCTTTAGTCTTGGCTCATGCCTCTTGTGGCCATTCCCATTTCTTTAAGAATAATTATTTGTTTAAAGGCTGGACGGACGCAGAAACTATTATAGACTATCTAAAGTTCGCCAAGAACTATATAAAGTCCTGTGAAGATAAATATGGAGCGGTTAGAGTAGAACGGGTATTAGACGCCTGCCATAGCCTCCAGAATCACGGGGTAGATAAATATAAGAAATCACCTTCTCTAAAAGGAGAACTTAAAAGACAAAGGGAGAAAAACTGGGAGAAATATGAGGAGGAATCTTTTAACGATCTGTGGAGGACAGTACCTAAAAAACTTAAGTTAGCTGAAGATGAGGAGGAAAGGATCGGAGAAGAGAATATTCTATACTTTATAGAAAAATACAGTCCTATTCTAGAGCCGTGGGAAAAAGAGATAGTTAGGATAGTTAGAAAAATAGCTCAATACTTCTATCCTCAAAGACAGACTCAATTATTAAATGAAGGGTTTGCAACTTTTTGCCACCATATGATTATGACTGAAATGCATGATCAAGGATTACTTACTGACGGAGCATACTTGGAGTTTCTTCAGCACCATACTAATGTAGTTTCCCAAAGGGATTGGGACAGTAAACATTTCAGTGGCATCAATGTTTATGCTCTAGGGTATCATATGTTAATGGACATAAAAAGGATCTGCATGGAGCCGGACGAGGAAGATAGAAAGTGGTTTCCAGACATTTGTGATACTGATTGGTTAGATACCATTAAATATATAGTGGAAAATTATAGAGACGAAAGTTTCATACTTCAGTTTTTATCTCCTAAAATAGCAAGAAAATTTAAATTGTTTTCTGTCCATGTAAATGAAGCATTAAACTTTTTAAGAGTTAACGGTACCCATGATGACGAGGACTTTTTAAACATTAGGAAATCTTTAGCTGAACAGTATGACATGAGCAGATCTATCCCTCAGATAGAAATTTCTTGGGTGGACTGGGAGGGAGATAGGTGTATTTATCTGGACCATATAACTAAGAACAATCAAAGACTAAGCTTTGCAGATGCTAAAAAAACAGTGGGATACATTTATCAATTATGGGGCTTTAGAGCTTTCTTAGATTATAAAGACTTAGAAGGAAACCCAATAGATGAAATTTAAATCAGAAGACGATGCTTGGGAATACTGGCAAGAATGTTTATATATGTACGGAGGAGGATATGAACCTCCTGGTTACTCTTCCGATAAACAGGTAGACATGTTTTGGGAATGGGTAGAGGATCAAGGAATAACTTGGTTAGATACTGAATTAAGTAATTTTATTGACGCAGAATTTCTCCGAGAGGATTTAATTAATGAAAACTGAAACTTTAATAGGAATAAATATTCTTATATGTATACTAGGAATGTTTATAGGATTATTTAATCAAGACGCATATGTAACCCTGGGCTGGTTAAATTGCTTTTTTGCTTGGACCGCAGCGTATCAATTATCGGAGGACGATTAGTGAAAACATCTAGCTGTAAAGCTAAGGGCCGCCTAGGACAACAAGAAGTAGTTAAGATACTGCTTAAGGCTTTCCCAGAGCTCGCTGAGGACGATATAAGGAGCACTCCTATGGGAAGCCAAGGGGAAGATATTATGTTGTCTCCTAGGGCTCGTAAGGAGTTTCCGTGGGACATCGAGGTAAAACGAGGAAAAGCTTTCAATTTAGTAAATGCGTGTAAACAGGCAAGAGCAAGAATGAAACCTGATTGTGGGTACTTTCCAGTAGCTATGGGAAGATATGATAGAGACAAGACTTGGTACGCTACTGTGGAATTAAATTACTTACTGGAGTTAATTAGATGACGTTAGTAATAAATCTGTTTGCCGGTCCAGGAGCTGGAAAGTCCACTACTGCGGCCGGATTATTCTATGAATTAAAAAAGAAAGGAAAGTTAGTCGAATTAGTCACTGAGTTCGCTAAGGATATGGTGTGGGAAGAGAGACATTCAGTATTTGAAGATCAGTTATATATTTTAGCCAAACAAAACAGAAGGTTAAAACGGCTCCAAGGAAAAGTTGATTATGTTATAACCGATAGCCCCTTACTTCTAGGTCAATATTATACTAGGGAAGATAAGACTGAACTTACTTATTTAATAAATTGGGCGTTTAATAAGTATAACAATTTAAATATATTTATAAATAGGACTAAACCATATGTTCAAACGGGAAGGAATGAGAATTATCGAGAAGCCCTAAATGCCGACAGAGGCATTAAAGAGCTCCTAAAAGAGTACGAGTATGTAGAACTCATTGACAATGAACAGATTATTCCTGAAATTTGCAGATTACTAATAGCGAGGTGAATAGTGGAAGAAGAAATAGTAGGAATCGTAGACCCTGGATGTTATCTAGAGTCTCTAGTTAAAAACAGGTTCTTTCTCGTAGGGATGGAAGCTAAGGAATTAATAGTTAAATTAGATGAGGTAATCAATGCCGAATTGGACTTAGCTCTAATGGCTGCCCAAAAAGCTAAGAGCGAACTATTGAAGAAAGGGAAGGACAATGTTAAACCAATTAACCCTGGAGCAGCTTGAGTGATGGAAATAAATAGAGTCAGGAGGAACTATGGAATTCAAGTGTGAACAATGTAATCTCCACGGTGACCTAATAGCAGATATTTCTTATAAGATGCCCTTAGATGTAGATATCCATGAAGTCATGAACGGATTTAGAAATTTTCTTTTAGCAGTAGGATATACTTCTAATACTGTAGCTAAATATATACCGGAGGAATAAATGAAAGTAGGAGATAGAGTTAAGCATTTAACAGAGGGAGAAGGAGTTATAGTTGAAGTAGATTCAGGCGATATAGGTTGTCCTTATTATGTAAAATTAGATAAAGGGCATCATTGGTGGAGCCATGTAAATCATGTGTCACTTATTGATAAAGGAAAGATATTTGTATTGGGCTTTTACTGTAATAATGGAGAGCATAGAGTACATAGCTGTACCTCAAATGTAAAAAAAGCAGAAGTTTGGCTAGAACAACATAAAAAAGAATATCCTGGGATCCATTTCACTAAATGGGAATTTAAGAATGAGTAGAAAACATTTATTCATCCCAGATGTACAGGCTAAAGACGGTGTCCCCTTTGATCATTTAGAGTGGATAGGAGAGTATATAGTCCATAAAAAACCAGACGTAATAGTATTAGCAGGAGACTTTGCAGATATGCCTAGTCTCTCTTCTTATGATCGAGGTAAAAAATGTTTCGAAGGCCGAAGATATAAAAAGGACATTAAAGCAGCTCGGGAAGCTATGGACATTTTGTTGAGACCCATGAAGGAATATAATCAGCGCCAAAGAGAGACTAAGCATGCTCAATATAAGCCTGAAATGATATTAACTTTAGGTAATCACGAACATAGAATAGAACGAGCTGTAGACGCTCAGGCAGAGCTAGAGGGGGTCATTGGATATCACGACTTACCTTATGAGGACTGGGACGTATACGACTTCTTAAATCCTGTAATAATAGATGGAGTCATGTACGTCCACTATCTGTGTAATCCCTTTAATGGTAAGCCTTATGGCGGAACGGTCAAGAACCAATTAACTAAGGCGCAGCACAGTTTCTGTGTTGGCCATAAGCAAACCCTTGATATGGACATCTATTTTACTCCAATGGGAAAACAGACTATTGGAATTCAAGCAGGAGCTTGTTATTTGCATGACGAGGAATATAAGGGGTATCAAGGGAATGCTCATTGGAGAGGCATAGTTATGTTAAATGGAGTAGAAGACGGAGTATTCAGCCCTTGGTTTATTCCGCTAGATTATTTAAGAGACGAACACAATAGGAGAAAAAATAATGGTAAATAAATATATAACTAGGTTAATTCCTAAACGACAAGCAAGAGTTCTAGATTGGAAAGAAGTAGAGAAAATAGTAACGGATCAAGTACGAGGTTTTACTTTTCCTTCTGTTGGCCAGACTAGAGAAGAGTATAAGTTTAAACAACCATATGACGCAGAATGGAACCTTAATAGAGTTACATTTCTTGAGGAATGTAATAAAATATGGAAAAAACTAGCTATAGAAGAGGCAGTGAAATGTGGGAAAAAATAATTTCATTTATTGTTGACTTAATAGAAAAATTATTAGGTCATCCTCAGACGTTCGACAATTCTCCAGTTATAATTTCCTCCTTTTTAGATTACGGATATAAAGTGGGAGTTTTAACTAAGAAGTATGAAACGAGTAACCGAGGTCCTGGTTATATATCTAACGGTAGCTCCTGGGGTGACCCAGGAGGAGACAGTTATGGAAGTTATCAAATAGAGACTAAGAAAGGAACGATGCAGGAATATTTAAGGCAGAACGATAAGTTCACTAATGCTCTAAAGACTTTAGTAGTTAACAGTTCGGCATTTAAATCTATGTGGAAAAGCTTAGCTGCCGAAGACCCTGTAGGATTTGAGCAGTCTCAGTTCAACTTCTTGGCTCATAAACCTAATGGTTACTACGATGGACTTAGTTATGCTAAGAACCTAGGATGGAACGTTAATAACTTAGCTATGCAGTCAGCAATATTTAGTACTGTTAATCAGTCTGGAGGATGGAAAAGAGGCATATTTAATAGAGCAGGAATTGTTCCTACAGATTCTCTAGAAGTTCAGATAAATAAACTATATGATGCTAGGGCTAATTATTTTAAAACTTTAAAGTTGACAGGATCGATAAAGACTAGTATAATTTTTAATAGAACGATACAAGAGAGGAAAGATTGTTTACAATTAATTACTGCTCAATTATTTTAGGAGGAAAAGATGGAAGAAGATTATGATGACCCGTTCCCTTGGACGCCCATTTATTAACGATAGAGAAGTCTTTTGGTGGATGAAGACACAAAACCTAATCCATCCGTGCCTTAGAAGCAAAATTATAGTAGGTAAAGAAATGACAGCCCGGAAAGACGGGCATTGTTGTTCTCAGTGGTGAAAAAGAGTATTTACTCTAAGGTAAACACAGCAGGAGTAAAACCGTGAGTCACAGACAGGAGTCTCAGCGTGAAATTGTAGGTTCAAGTCCTACCTGAGAACACTCTTCTTTTTAGACCTCCATATAAGCTCTATAACAAGAGATCTTCCTATAGGTAATACGATAGTAGCCCAGACCCCTCAAAACGTCCTATAGAGGCTCTATAAAGCTCATACGTAAATATACTGTAAAGCCCCTTTCTTTTAGGTACTAAATAGTACTATACTTAAACTGAGACATATTGGAGGGACCTAAAATGAAAATAGAGATATTAAAAGATAATTTTTTTAAAGATTACTTCTCTGCGGTCGTAGAGACTCTTGATGAAGACGAAGATTTAATTCGAGTGGTGAATCCTGTAGGATATGGACGTACTCCTATAGAAGCCTTAGAGAAATTAGTTGACAAACTACATTGATGGTTATATAATAGAACTGCTCGAAACATAAAGTTAAGGCCCCGAAAGGGGCCTCTTTATTTAATCAGCTTTTTGTTCTGGAGCTGGGGGAGGATTAGGGTCAGAAGGGAAGTCTTGGTTATCGTTCTTTTTCTCCTGATTTAATACGAAGTATACTACTCCAGCAATAAAACATGCTACACCTATAAATGCTAAAAAGCCCACTACTATTTACCTCCAAATACTGCTTTGATTTTATTATAGAAATCTATAACTTTTACTTCAATTTTACTGATTACCAATTGGTCTAGAATGATACCGCCAATTAGACCTATCAAAAGATACATCATTTTTGTTACTCTCCTTTTAGTTCATCGGGCCACTCTAGCCCTTTAATGTTCTGGGGAAGATCCCTCAGAATTTGTTTCTGTTCTTCTATCTCTTTAACCTTATCATCTGGGTAAGATATATATCTAAGTTGTTGTTTATCTAGTTCCTCTAATTTAGAATCCCTAGCTTCTCTAATTCGTCTCAAATGTATGCCACTAGCTTTGGCTTTGTCTATTACTATATTCCCATGAGAAATTGTCCAGGCATCTCTAAATGATCTATCTTTAGGGACATCTATTTCAGCCTCTAAGTAGTCTATATAGAATCCTCCGTGCGCGCCTAGAAACCTAGAGATAGCTTCTTCTTTGTTAGCTTCGGGAGCTAATGTCATTATTGCCACACTTCCATCTTTACCTTTAAAGTATATACTCATATCATTTCTCCATGCTTCGATTATTGATCGCCAAAAGCAACTACTGCTATGTTAATATTATCTGTATCTGTCCCGGTATTTCCGTTAAAAGTTCGAACGATGAAAGATCCTACTACCTGTCCGGTTTTAACAGTAGCTATATTGGTTACTCCTCCGGCAGTTACAGCATTGGCTATAGCTGCATAGTTAGAAGAAGAGAAGTCGTTATTTATAGTCACTGTCACGTTTCCTGCTGAAGTATCTGTAATAGAAGATATGTTATAGCTGGCATCGAGTGAGGGGGTGCCTCCAGAAACAGTTATATAGGCCCATGCCTTAGCTACTCCTGGATGGTATTGGGCCCTTCCCGGAGTTACTGCTGAAGTAGTAACTGATCCAGCTTCCATCTCAGCTTGAGTAGCCGGTTGAAGGAAAGTCATATCAGCATCCGGTAAGGTATATGTCCTGTTTCCGGTTAGAGTTCCTGCGAAGGTAGCTTTTCCTCCAGAATACGAGAAGGTTAAATCCGCATCTGGAAGCGTTATTGTTCTATCTGCTGAAACCGTGGAAGTAAATATATTTGCTGCTGTTCCGGTATTCTTAAATCTATAGGTAGTAGCTAATGCGGCTCCGGCCCGTCTAGCTTGGAAAGCTGCATAAGTATCTTCAGAACCTGCTGTTACGTCGTCAGCTACGAAAGCTACCCTACCAAAGTTAGATGGATTCTCGTCAGCACTCTCTCCGTTAAATAGAATTCCCGTACCTATCCCAGTAGAAGGGGTTCCGGAAGTTGTGTGCTGAATAGTGATCACATTTGTTACGCCATTGTTAGTGGCATCTTCAGTAGAAAACGTAGTGGCGCTAGTAGCAGAACTATTGAATATATACCAATTAGTCCCGTCACTGGTTAGAATAGCTACATCATTTTGATTCGCTAAGCTTAAAGTTAAAGAGCCGTCTATTGTTTCTGATCCATTAGCGTCTATAGTAACGGTATTAGCACTAGAGTCTATCTTTTTGATTGCTACTTGAAACCCGTCTCCGGCAACGGTCGCGGTCAACAGACTTATAGTGATTGCTCCTGCAGTTGCGTCTACTTTAATTAATTTGTCTCTATCGGGTTCTGTTACGGTATAATCTGCTGATTTAGATAGTGTCGTCCAAACTTGTTCGTTGGCTAAAGCGTTATCTACTGTCCATACAGAGGACGTAGGAGGGTCTCCAGCCGAGCTGGGAGCCAAGACGAACTTCATAGATTGATCTATATAGACGTCTTGATCTAGCCGTCCGGCTGAGTTTAAAGTCATTGGATTGGAATTAGGTGTTCCTTTTCCTGAATCGGTATAGGTATTAGCCTTAGTAGTGGTCCCTGCTTGATACTGGAATAACTTATAACCAGAAGCAATAGCTGAACCGTTAAAGAATGAATTACCTTTGTTATAAAATCTTACTGCTTTGCTCATTGTTGAGAAGCTCCTTGGTCGTCTGGGACTATTGGCTCATCTTTGTGCCTAAGTACTCCGTCATTAGATATGAACATCCCGGCTCTACTGAGGTGTTTACCTACTGCATTTGTCAGAAAATTGTATGTTCCTTCGGACAGATTTTTAGGCAACACTCCCAATAAAGACTTTAATGGAGAATGGTTAGCTATCATCAAAGCTGCTCCATAAGTGGCTAAAGGGGCTGTCATGTCTATATGGCCTGAGACTCCTCCGGCTGCTGCTCCTAGTCCAGTCATACCTAATAAGGCCGCTTGTTTCCACCAACCGCCTTTTCCGGCATTCTTAACTGAGGTTAAATATTGGTTTAGACCTTGTAGAGCTTTGTAGGTATCTGGCCTTAGAATCTTTTCTGTTTGAGTATCGTCGTACAACCTGTCTAGAAATGTTTGAAGATTAATCTTACCTGCTGAGTCACTGGCCTTTAAAGCGTTGGCTACCTTAAGAGCTTCTACTGAGTTTTGTCCTTCTGGGTTTAAAATGTTAAAAGCTGCTTTTTTAGGAGGCATAACTCCTGATTCACTTACTAAATTATTAATTAGAGATTGAGCGTTAGCTTCGTTTCCTATGGCTGCTTTAACTAGAGGCGCGTTTTCGTATAGAGACTGTTTATTTGCAGTAAATTGTCTAGCTGCTGCAAAGTCGTTTAAATCTCTGCTCTTTTGCATTAAGTTCCCACTATCAGGAGTCAAAGAGGTCTGAATATGGTCAATGATGTTACTCTTAAAATCTTTTAACTGGCTATATAAATCGTAGCCTCCAGTTGCGTTTTGGTTATTTATGGCTTTACCTGCTGCATCTCCTATTAGAGACTGTATTTTTTTAGCTTGATTGACGTCCATATTAGGTTGCCTAATGAGATTTAACATTTGCTTATTAAATCCATCTATAGGTATTCCAGATGAATTGACTGCGTCTAAGGCACTGATGGCTTCGTTTTTAACTGATTGAGGGTCAGTTATCGGCTTATTGATGAATGGTTTGTTCCATAGTGCATCTTCAGTATTATTTATTTTGTTTAAAGTAGCATCTACTTGTTTACCTGCATAGTCAATTAAATCTAAAGGTTTTGTAGATGGGGCATTCCCTGCATGAGCAGCGATGAAATTAGTTATAGGTGTTCCTATATTTTCTAATTGAGCGGCTCGTTTTCCGAATCCTGTTAAGAAAGAAAGCGGATCAAACATTTCATTTGAAAGCTTCTGAGTTGGGCTACCTACATTTTGACCGTTAATGACATTATATTTAAGGTCCCGAGCCATTGCATAAGGATCTACTTGTTTAGCTTCTCCTAGGGCTTTAGAGGCGTTTACCCACGTGTTTAACTTCTCTCCTGCTGCCGGTAGTATATAAGACACTGGATTATTCAGGGAGGCTTTAGCTGCGTCTGTATTGAATAACTGACCGGGCTTATTAGGGTCATATCTTTGACTTTCCACACCGGATAATACTCCGGCACCTTCTGCTGCTGCGGCTCCATATTTAGCTGCTGTCTTAAGCCCTAATGGAGCTATTCCTGCTGCTGCCGGAGCTGCATACCCTAGAAGTCCTCCTGCAGGTAAAGTGGCTAAAGTTTCTCCTAGTCCTTCTCCTACTTGAGGATAGTATCCGTTGTACTTCTTGATATTATTTTGTTGTTCTGCTTCTACTGCCGCGTCATAATTCTTAATATTCTGTTGATACTTATCTCCAAATGGGAGCTTAGACATTAATGCTAAAGTGAAGTGAGTAACTCCTCGATTAACTCCCGAATTGATCATATCTAATTTTTGAAGGAAACTAGGATCTACCTTTTCAGGTTCTTTAGTAACTGTAGATCCTTGGTTTTGATATGCAGCTATATCCTGTTGAATATTAGATGGCTGCTGCCTATATGCAGCTATATCGTCTTGAATGCTCACAACTTATTATCCTATAAATGAGTGGATATATCCGTCTAATATGGAATTTCCCGTATAAGGTGGAGGAGATTTTTGGCCCTCTATTCCAAACGCTTGAAGTGGCTTCTGGCTTTGGACTGCTCTTTGACTATCTGAATCGGGCAGAACTAAAGGGGGAGCTATTTGAGGGGGCATTTGATTTTGAGGATAGTTTTGGTACTGCATTAATGGTTGTTGAAATAGGGATGAATACATTATTGAGCTCCTTGTAGTGCTTGATTAATCATATCGTCTGAATAGCCTTTTTGTTTGAGATAGTTTATTAGTCCTGAGTCGGGAGACGTTCCAGGAGTGGTATTTAGACCTTTGTTTAATACATTTTTCTTAAATTCGGCGTCACTTGTATATTTGGATACCAGTTGATCTAAAGCTCCCATTAACTCACTAGGAGACATGTCTTCATTTAAAGAAGATTTTTTTAGATCGGCTAATTCTTTTTCTCCTGCTGCAGCCCCTGTTATTTCTTTTCTATATTTATTGAAGAACTGCTCTACACCGTTTAGATAATCAGTAGCATTCCGTATATAATCTGCTCGTTGATTGGTATCCATTCCAGTAGCCGCTCCTGCAGCTAAATCGGCTGCCGATCCTAGACCAGGTATTCCTTGTAACTTTTCGGCTTGTTTGGAAGCCCATAAAGCTGCTTGACCCGGATAAGTAAAATAATTAGATTTAAAGTTATCCCGTATCTGACCTAATTGTTGTAAACCTAACTCTCTGTCTTGAAGATCCTTTTGGGTTTCGGTAGTAGCAGCAGGAGTTTCTGGACTGCTAGAGTAAACCAGTTTTCCAGTGGTTGGATCGAATATTTGAGTAGCGGCCGTACTTGCTGGCTTGTTAGCTTCTACCATATCTTTATACTGTTTGACTTGGCCGTATTGCATTATCTTATAGGACAAACTATTTTTAAATTGGGAGAGAGGCATTTGAGCAGCTGCTTTAGACTCATCTTCACTTAAATATCCTTTAGAGGTAGCCTCGCTTAACAGTTCGTTTTTAATTTGAGCTGCTTCATCTGGGGTTTTAGCTTGGTTTAAAGCTAATAGTCCATAAGAGGCAAACGCTCCCCTATCTTGAATGTCTTGTTTGTTCTGAGTTAAAAGCCTCTGCATATCAACTTTAGATTGAGCTACAGCGGTTGCTTGATTTCTAGCGTTTATTTCATCTTGTCTATATTGGCCCATCATATCCATATAGTTATTCTTGTAATCCAGTTCTCCTTGACCTAATTGCCCTTGTTGGGCTAGTTGTTGAGCCTTTAGATTTTGGTCTGATTGTGCTAGTAGGCCTTGTTGTTGGAGCATTCTATTCTGGTAGTCCCTTTGCATTAAAGCTTGTTGATTTTGAGACTGTATTCGTTCCTGTTCCAGCGCTGCTTGTTGATTAGCCGCATTGTGAGCGTTAGTAATCTGTAGAGCTTGGAGTCCTAAAGCTCCTGGAACTGTTAAGTCTATATTTCTAGGTCCTTGACTGGCCAGCCCTGCTAGCCCAGAATAATTTGGGGGTGATATATCTAAAGCCATCTTAGAAAAGTCCTCTTTGAGCGTTATTATTTATAGCTGTGTTTTGTTGCTGTTGATTACCTGCCGCAATTGCTCCCGCCAAAGCCGTGGATTGATTGGCGGATTGAATCTGAGCCTGAGTAGCTGCCGCTTGACCTAATGCATTTACTTGAGCTGCACCTGTATTTATGATTCCTCCTAGGCCGGCATTAGCTTGGTTTCCAAATAATGAAGCTATATTATTACCTGTTTGTAGAGAAGTGTTTGCCAAATTGGTTCCTAGGGCGTTAGCTTGGTCTGCACCTACGCTTCCTCCAGCCAATCCTTGAAGCCTATTTTGATAGTTATTGTACTGGTTAGCTTGATTAGTCCACCAGTTATTATAGTCTTGATTAGCAAGGTTCTGAGCGGTTGACGTCATGTCTCTCATAACTCTACCTGACTCCAATAGTCCCTTGGAAGCAGCATTTTGCTGTGTTTGAAGAAGGGCTTGATTAACTGCATATTGGTATCCTGGGCTTTGTTGGAAATTCTGCACTGCTTGGTTGCCGAACAGCATTTGATAGCCGGGAGTGTTATAATAATTATTTAAAGCGTCTTGAGGAGATTGAGTAGCCATTCCCGGCTGATTTGTTGGATTGCCAACAGATCCTCCTCCAGATTGAGTGGGACCTAAAGTTGGATTCTGATAAGTTAGGTTATTGGACCCTAAGTTCATAGGAGGAAGAGTCAATTGGTTGCCAGAGGAACCTTGAGGTGCTCCAGAAAGACCATTTAATAATCCTCCTAGGCCATTGTTTCCTCCTCCAGCTGCACCTCCTCCGCCGCCCATTCGACCGTCTCCTCCGCTACTTCCTCCGCCGCCTCCTAGGCCATTAGTGACGTCTAGAGGAGCATTCATGAGGTTATTACTAGCAGCACTTCCTGGTCCTGTATACGTGCCGGCTATTGTAGGGCCTCCTGAATTTGACTGCTGAGGGTCGGAGCTTTCTTGGTAGCCGGGCACTCCTCCTGGATATGTGCTTAAGGTCCCTCCTCCCACACCTCCTTGAGATGCCGCTACTGCTGCTAAATAGCCTTCTGTATCTCCAGGGTGCGCTCTAAAGTATGCCGCTGGATCTATAGTTCCTCCTTGAGCGGAAGCAGCAGGAGCAGTATTTGGCGCTGCTAAAACTCCTTGCCCATTTCCATATAAGGAAGAAGTCGTAGAAGGCGCCCCTTGAGGAACGTTGAATACTCCCTGTCCTGAGCCATAAGGAGCTCCATTTGGATATATCTGAGAATAAGCCACTATTTAGCTCCTTGTAGAAGACTTGGCTGCAAGCCTACTGACGGGGCCATATTATTAACCATTTGGGCACTTCCTCCTACTGGACTAGGCAATCCTAGTGTTCCGTTATACGCATCTAATGCGTTATATGTGGATAGCCTCTGAGGCGCCGTTAAAACTTGGGACTGTTGAAACCCTTGGTTTAAAGCATTATTGGCTTGTTGCTGATATGCTTGAGTGGCATTAACTGCTTGTTGATTATTCTGATTAGCATAGTTAAGGCCTTGTTGAAGAATATCCTGTAAATGAGCATTGGCTTGGTTAGCCCAATCTGCCGAGTTAAAGTTTATTAAATATTTACTTAAATCTGTTTGTTGTCCGTTGGATCCTGTTCCGCCTATCATTATAGCTCCAAAATGTATTGATCTAATACTGCTCCATTCTTCTTTATAGAATTGGGCAATACCGCTATTTGTTTGAACCCCATTTTTTCTGCATACTTCTTGGCAGTTTTATAAGGAGTAAACGCTAAAAACTTTTCTGCTTTATATAACTTTTTCATTATCTCTACAACTTGATTTCCCCATTCATAAGAGTTTTTGCCTCGGTACTCTTCATGTATGATTATATGAGGCATCCAAGTCATATTATTTAAAGGCATAAGATTTATCAATCCGGCAATTTGATTGCCGTCAGTAAGTATAAACCAAACTCCTTGGGGCTCAAAGTCGTCTAGAGAAGGGCTATTGTCATAAGCCACTTCGTCGTACACCTTATGCAATAGAGCTTTTATATAAGGAATGTCTTGGCATAAATGTACGTTTTTATTCATCTAAATTTGTTTCCAATTAGTTGCATCATAGTTAGTAAACCTAATGTTAGATCCAGAAGCTAAAGTAGTTGCTGTATTTACTCCAGAACCTAAGTTATCTCCACTGGCTGGAAAAATCTGGAGAGTATTAGCTCCGTCATTTATTATTGTTATTGTTCTGCTATATGCAGGTGCTGTAGGCAGTGTGACTGTATCATTAGCATTTGCAACAGTACTAATCTCATTGACGTCATTCATTAAAGGTTGTTGGCCTTGAGTTTGAGTAGTGCTAGCTGTTATTCCTGATCCTACAGTATGTCGTAGTAGTCCGTCTGTTTGATGCCACGCTGTAGTACTTACGGCTATCCAAGCAAAATGGGCTCCGGGTCTTATAGTGGTTGAAACATTTGTCCCAAATCCTAAATCTCCTCCAGAAGCTGGGAACACTTGAAGGATTTTTGCTCCATTATTTCTAACTAAGCAGTATCTTCCAGAAAGTGCCGCAGGAAGTGTAACGGTGTCATTATCATTAGCAACTGTGTTTACAAAGTTGTAATCTCCGGTTAATGGGCCGTTTCCTTGTGAGTGAGACGTACTGGCCGTAACGGCATCTAGCACACATCTCCTTAAAGGAACATGTCCGACGAATTGGACTCCACTTTGAGAAAATGCTCCGTCATTAAAGTTTATTCCATTAGAACCAGAAAACGTCATATTCATCCAGGGGGCAGAAGTATTGAATGACAAAGAACCCTGTAGGGACCCGGAAACTTTGGAATATAAAGTATACCCTCCTGCTCCCCCTGATTGGATCCTAGGATTCGAAGATCCTGTAGTGTTATCAAATCTTATGGTTCCCACAGTTTCATTTTTAATAGTAACTACGTCGTTTACGCTTAAAGAATTTTGAAGTTTTGCGTTCCCATTGCCGTCTGTGGTAAATCCTGAGTCGCCCCCAAATACTCCTTCATCATTATATTGAATTTGAGTATCCAAGCCGCCAGGATGATTAGCTAGGGCGTTTATATCCCTAACTCTGGTTTTACGAAGAGTGTTATTATCTGATACATCTGAAAATAGCATCTCGTCTTCATTAGTTATGTCTACAAGTTGCTGAGAAGATATGTCTACGTTAACGTCATTAGCATTTACTGTTATCCCCAGTCCTGCTCCTACGGCTAATGTGACATCTTCTGAAACGGTTCCTCCCCCTACTAGTCCATTTCCTGCTATAATGTCTACTACTCCGTCGGGATTGTGGCCGGTAGTTTCTACAGTGGTAGAAATGAATGATCTAAGAAATTCATACCAAATAGGGTTCATTCTTCCATTACTATCTGTGAATGGAGTGTTTATAGAAGGTATTCTCTTAGAACTGATTCCCACTCTAGTTGTCTCCTAAAAAGTTCCGAATGAGCCGTGCACCTGGGCTTGCATTACTATTACGTCTACTGGATCAGAAACTTCAAAGTCAATTACCCAGTTTCGGGCGGTACCTAAATTGTTTATTATCACTCGTTCATCGTATGAACCTTGAGCGCCTAAACTTAAGTGTTCTTCAGATTCAAAGGTATTTCCACCGTCTAAAGAGTATCTAAGCATCATCGTTGGATTAGGAACATCTACGGTTCCTACTCCCGAGTTAACGTCTAGTTGCAAACTATATACTGAGATGTATTTAAGCTCATTGAAGAATACGGGGCTTATCCTTTTAAGTCGTCTTACGTTTCCGTCGTCTGTAGAAACTTTGTCGTCTTCTTTAAATATTTTACCGGAATGCCAGTCTCCAAAGAGGTTTATTCCCTTGAAGTTAACGTGGTTCCTTCCTCGATAGATATCCCATATTTTCTCTCCGTCGGCATCAGGTGCCGGTCTGAGAGATTGTCGTTCGTGCCACATACCAGTGGTTAAATCGTAGACCATTGTGGTCTTAAGGGCTGGAAGGTGTAAGTGGTAAAAAATGTGTCCATCTTTAGTGTTTACTACAAAACCTTCTGCATCTTCGTTGGTAGCCTGGTTTATAATGTCTGAGACGTCTGGAGAAGCTATTGGGGTGATGGAATAGTCTAGACCCATTAGGTATACTTCTGCGCCTCCCATAGCACTTGTACCTAGGTAGAATACCCCTGCTGGATGAACTGCTATGCTATCTCGGGCTCTTAGTCCATAATACATGCTTGTTCTAGATTGACGTACAAAGGGCGTAGCGCCATCGTCTATATAAATTTCTAACGTCTCTGCTCCAAAGCAGTAAATCTCTTCTCTAGATGCTACGATAGCTTTAACCTTATCCGGTTTAAACGTAGGAGTAAAGAAGTTGATGCCGGGCCATGTTAGTCCGTCTAATAAGTCGCTGAAGGATACCCTACCTTCTCCGTCGGAGATTATAAAGTATGCGTCAGAGAAATCTAGAGTGGTTCCATTAGGATAGTCTATGTCGGTAATTTTAGTTAATGTATTAGAGTCCATATCGAATATATATCCGGCTAATGGGTCTTGGATCATTAACTGATTATTGCTATTAGCGGCCATGTAGACTTTAGATTTGGAGCCACTGGACATGCCTGTTAAAGCTCCTCTAAGCACATTAGAGCCGTCGTATAGTATCTCATATAGGGAAGTACCAGAAACTGCGAAACAACGGTTGTGCTTCAATGTACGAGCTACAAAGAGTCCTCTGATAGAGTCTCCTCCGACGTCAGAAAACTGAGTTAGTCCTGGACGTGGAAAAAGACCTATTTTGGTCTTGTTCTTTTCTTGGGCCTTCTGGTCAGTTATTTTAGGATACCAGTTTATAGTTCTTTGGGAGTTCCAATCTTTAAACTTATGTTGATATGTTCCACCTAAGAGATCTATTTCCATTCGTAACATCCCATATCAGGTAAAACAAATAAGGGAGCTTCGTCATTGTCGAAGTCTCTTACTATTTGTTTGTATTCATCGGCTAATGGCTTAATCGTTTTAAATTCTTCAAATTTACCGAAAGCTATACATAATTCTGCTCCCAATCCGTATATAATAGGTAGCGTCCATTCGGTTGGAAAATCTAAGCTATCCGTACTGTTGTCTACGTCTTCTATAGCTTCATGATAAGTAAATTCTAATAGTACATCTACGTCATTTGGCCTAGGAAATACGTAAAGTACTCCTGCATCTAATAGTTTATCATAATAGAAATTTAGAGGTCTTCCATCAGTGGTTTTAACTGGAATATTGAAGTATTCGTCGTAGCCAATTATCTCCATAGAGATTGAGTTTTTATTATTCTTAATATCTACGGTTCTCATATCTAATATTCTTAGAGGTCTGTCAGCTATCATATTAGTGTATGTTATAATAGAATTTCCAGAAGAAGCTGAGTCTGTTAGCGAATCGGTTACTGTTATTTGAGTAGAGGAGTCTATTGAAACTATAGTGGTCCACTGTCTAGTTTTATCCTCTAATTTTATCCCCACATTGTCTGATACTGACATACCTGAACTAGATACTACTTTTAGTATCGTATCTCCTGACGCTGCAGAATCATTTAAAGTAGTATTTAAATATGTATTAGCGGCATGGTCTCCTGTATGTGAGATAGAATAACTTTCCGTCTCATATGCAGTGAATACTGTGGCTTGTCTTCTATTCCATAGCTGGATTCCTTCAGCCTGCCACATTTTAATTAAACCTTGGAATATGTCTATAGCATATTCGTAATCGGCTCCTCTGGCAGTCTGGTTTATATTTATTATATTAGCTAACTGCATAGCTCTTTTTATAATTGAATCTCTATCTAAAGAAAAACTGTATGCTCCAGATCTAGCCATTTATGTTCCTAATTCGTTTGTGTTGTCATAGTCTAAGGGAGGAGTACTATCGGGGACATCTAAGATGTTTATTACTCGTGTCCATTCGACCTTCTTTTCTGGGCCTATTGTATATGGAATTAATCCAAAATCAACTGAGTCGATATCGTTTGGGCAAACTATAAGCCCCCCTCTTCCCGTATATTTCTTCAATTCGGTAGCTTCTGCAGCGTAACACGCTTGGCCACATATATCACAAAATACATACCTTCCTTTATTTCCTGCAAAATACTTATTACTCACGTTATTTTACCTCCGGTAAAATTACTGAATTGATATTTTCTTCTAGAAAATAATCACTCACGATGGCCATACCAAAGAAGGTAATGAAGATATAAATTCATCAATACTAGGGGGTTGGATTTGTCCGGTTTGTACCTGATTTAATTCGGAGTATGCAAAAGCAAATAATGAATCTCTCCAAGCAATAAATGCCTCGGCCTCTGCTTTCCATTGAGCATTAGAGCTGGTGATATAAGAGGAAAGAGTGGCAATGCTGTCATATCCCTTTTCTACTGGTTTTGATTCTACTATTTTTCTTAATAGGTATTCTATTTGACTTTGAAGATACTGTAAGTTAATACCTGTGTCAGCATTCCATTGATCTATATCTTGTTGAGTTGGTTGCGGACCTAGTTTTTCTGTGTTCCAGAAAGTTATAAGGGTATCTTCTCCTACTTTAGCCAAATTTATATCAGATAGAAAATCTGCAGTAGGATATTTTATTTTTAATATATCGGCTAAATTCATCGTATTACGCTCCTGGCGAATAAGCTTCCTTCTCCTGTTATGGTGCCTCCTCCGGCAAATGTGCAATAACCAATTAAATACACTGTAGTTGTCGCACTAAGCTGCAATATTCTTCCTGGCACTGGGGCACATAGTCTTGAAGCGGCCGGTACTGCTCCTCCTGAAGGAAAAGAGTTTAGCCCATATAAACTAGAACTTGTCAGAGCTACTGAAGTATTTATACAACCAAGTACAAAATCTGCGCTTATTCCGGGCAATACCGCTTGGAAATTTCCCCATACGTTCCAGTCTCCTGGGGTTAAACTTAGAGAAGTTATAGCTGTAGCTGTGGTAGTAGACAGTGAGGCAGAGGTTGTACTGCTAGACAGAAAAGCATTTTTTAGGGCTAACCATGAGCTAGCCGATGTTCCTGTAATCGATATACAAATTACTTCAGCGGATTGATTCGGATAAACTGTGCATATTAAATTTCCCCCAGAAGAATTAACGGTAACATTACCTGTAGAAGTGTTGTATATTATATATGTCTGGTATAATACTAAAGTGCTAACAACCGGCATTTGAACTGTTTGAGTAGTCGTACCTGTTATTATCTGGTTTTTAGAGCTATCTACTGTAAGGGTAGTAGTCCCTGCTGCAGAGGTTACTGAAGCTCCTCCTGCAAGAAAGTTATTAGCTGACATATTAGAATTAGAATCCCATCCTGCCCAAGAGGTTGCAGTAGGGGAGGTTGTCACGCTAGTTTTCCCTGTTCCTCCATTAGCTACTGCCCAAGCAGTAGAAGGCACTAAGTCAGCTATATTTTGTGTGGTTACATATTTTAAAACATTTGAGGCACTTGTATCTTTTATTAAAACTTTATCGTCAGTGGCTATAGTTACACTGGAGGGTGTTGTTATGGTAGCGGCAAAACTTCCAGTTCCTGAGCCGGTTACGTCTCCAGTTAGGGTAATAGTTTGATCCCCACTATTAGTTCCTGTTAACCCTAAATCAGTTTTAAGCGTGGCTAAAGAATTGACTTCCGGAGTCCCGCTACTTGCAGTTTTTCTGTATATCAACGAAGAAGTGGCCATGTTAGCCATTTTAGCTAGGGTTACAGCACTATTCGCTATAGTAGTTGTGTTGCTTCCGGCCGATGCTGTTACGTCCCCTGTAAGGGCTGCCCTTTGAAGTAATGGAGTAGCATCAGTATACACTAAGGAAGTGTCTACCATTGCTCCTACAGCATCCTGAGCCATCTCGTCCGTATACTGAGTTACATCTCCTAAAAACAAAAAATCTCCGTCTGAACACGAGGCATTATATTGAGATTTAGTTCCAGATATTCCTACTATAGTCGTTTGATCTCCAGTATTAGTACCTGAAGATGTTCCACTAAATATGCCGTCTTGCGTAGCTAGAGTACCTAGTCCTAAAGTTGTTCGTTGGGCACCGGAGTCTGCATCATCCAATAGGGCTCTGCCCGCGGCCGTACAGGTTATCTCTTCTACGTTTCCTGCTCCAGAAGTACTTCGGCCTAAGAGTTTATCTGTATCCGAAACTTCTTGAATCTTACCGTAAGTTACAACATTAGGATCTATAGTCCAAGAAGCCCCTGAAGAGCTTACTGTTATATCTCCTTTATCTCCATCGGCAACCTGGGTTGCTTTATATGTTAACCTAACAGTCGTTCCGTCTGTTCTTTCTCCTACTAGTTTATCTCCGTCGGCTATATCTCCGATTAAAGTTAGATCTTTTACTTTCTTAGTAGTTGTCATAATACTGATTCACTAACGATTAATAACTCGGACGGATCTTGACTTGGAGTTAAAACTATATTATCTTGAGAGGAAGCTAGGTAAAAACTTGTCGTCATGGTTTCTGGGTCTACTATAGGTAAACTATCCGTGGTGTCTAAATTATTTAGTCTTGTCCAGGGGATGTTCTTTTCTGTGGGAATTTTGTAGGGAACAGTACCATAATCTGTTTTGTCGTAATCTTCCTTACAGACTCTAAGTTCACCTCTTCCTGAATATTGAGCTAACTTATATGTTTCTGAAGCATAACATCTTCTGCCGCATATATCACAAAATATAAACCAATCGCCTAATCGTCGCATGAAGTTTCTTTAGAAGGGTAGAGAAGGAGGGAATCTAACCCTCGTCACACTTGATGAAGTAATATAAAAGTGGACTAGTCCTTACTTCTCTATATTGAATAGGTGTGGGCTTAGCGGTACCCACTCGGTAACATTTTCGGCCTCTCGTTGTTACTCACGTCCATCTCTTATTTAAGTCGCTCATGGAACACGACACCTCACAATTGATCAGAAAGTCATTCGGGCTCTGAGGCATTTGCCCGCCGGTAGTTTTGAGCTTGAATCAGAGGCTTTCCGGGGAGTCAACCTAGAGAGACTCTAGGTTTTTTTAGTGTAGT
>Ga0207663_10000227_pt1 | contig 25117 bp, 17 predicted proteins | sample LARL53metaG_FD_184346 | JGI IMG/M metagenome (GOLD analysis project Ga0207663, IMG submission 184346) | Corn, switchgrass and miscanthus rhizosphere microbial communities from Kellogg Biological Station, Michigan, USA - LAR L5-3 metaG... | ecosystem: Host-associated > Plants > Roots >...
AAAAAAATACATAAATACAAAAAAAATACATAAATTTAATCCAAAAAATACGTAAATTTAATTCAAAAAATACGTAAATTTAATTCAAAAAATACATAAATTTCGTATAGAATCTCTATACGAAATTTTAACAAACAAACACGAATTTAATATGATGCAAAGCATCTAAAATCTAATAGACGTTAAAAATCTTTATTTTCAAAACATGCAGTACTACAAAAAGAAATTGGTTTTCCTTTATACAAACTAGATATTTTATTTAACATTTGTTGTTTGCATACGGAACATTTGTTTTTTTTTGTAAATGTAGAAAAATATTCTGGAATTAATTTATTTTCTAATTTAACGAGTTCTTGCTTTACCATTGTGATTAGCCATGGGTTTGGGGGGTCTTTGGGCTTAGTGGTAACAGGAATTTTATTTTGCGGAGAATATGTTGCTAAAATTTTTTGTACGAATTCTTGAGAAAATGGTAATCCAGAATACGGATTAACTATATATCCAGATGAAAAATTTTGTACCAAATATGCAATATCAAAACATAAAGGTTTGTGTTGTAAATCTCCTGTAACGTCTGTATAAAATACTAATTGATCATCATCTATAGTCTGTATATCATTGTAATTAAAGCAAAGGGATTTCCAGGATGGAAGACCAATTGTAATTTTATTTTCTGCTACAGGTTGCAACTTTTCTCTATATTTACGTAAAGGTATATTATTAAAATTTAAAGTAGCAGTTATTAATTGATCGGAAATAATTTGTTGTTGTTCTATTAAAATATTAGCAACATCTGTAACTGTTTTATTTGGAATTCTGAAATCTTCAAAGATTTCGGGTAGCATGTCTTTTTCTGTTAACCAAGGGAAAATTTCAGGACGATACATATGTAAATCCAAACGTTTCCAAAACAAAGGAATTTCTATAAAATATTTATTCGGATTCAGAAAAGCTAAAAAAAAAGAAATACTTTGTATAAATTTTCTAGAATTTACATATTTTTTTTTAAATTCCTGTACGATTTGCGTTAAAATATTATCCGTGTAAACGTTTTTAATAATATTTGCTAATGAATTTTGAATCATATTTTTTGCAACAGTAAATAATTCATCTGGTACTGTAAAACTATCAATAATTTGTTGTTTTCTAGAATCATAATTTCCAAGCCAATCATCAATAAAATTTTTTTCAGTACCAAGTATTTCAGAATTCTGAATCAAAAAATTATTTGGAGTTTTTATACCAATTTTTAATCCAAATTCGATATTATTCCAAAATATATATTCTACTTCATGAGACCAGGGTTTATAATGTTTATTTGTTCCGTAACATTGTAATAAATAATATTTTTCTTTCGGTCTATAAAAATTTTCATTATTATGTACATGTATATCTGAATTTATATAAAATGTTTCATCAATATTTTGGATAGGAGATATAAAAATATCTAAAACATCTAAATTAGGAATCCATGGATATTTTTTATAAAAAGTTAAACATGTTTTTAGACTTTCAGGTTTAAATTGTTGTGTTGGAATAACAGTGTTGACTACATTTTCAATCTGAACTGGCTTTTTTTTTGCGTCAATCACATTTGCTCTTCGTTTTTTAAATTGTTTAGGTTGTGCCTGTTGTTGATTTGTATAAGCATAAAAATCTGATAAATTAATAATATCCGATTCAATATAAGATTTTGCAAAAGTTAGAACCTGACTTTTTGGCAATTTAGCCAATGATAGCAACACATTTACATTGCTATCATTATTTTCATCTTTTTCATATGCAATAGCATCGTTTAAAATATCGGCATATCTGTATGAAAATCTAATCATATTTCTAAAAAGCATTTTTATAGGCTCATTAATATTTTCATCATTGTCGTCAAGATTAGCATTAGTTGTATTGTTATAAAATTCTTTCAGTCCGTGCTCTTGTTTAAAAAAAGCTCTAAAGAAACCTCTTATATTTTTTGCAGAATAATTTGCTATTTTTCCTAGAATTTCTTTTGTTTCATCATCATCTATTTCTTTTTCAGCCGAAAATAGCAATGAATTGATTTTATCTTCATCTTTTTCTTGTCTAATAGATTTCAATATATCAAAAAATTTATCTGTTTCTAATTTTTCTTTTTTTCTCGTTATTTCTAACTGATTTCTGTATTTGTGTATATCAAATCCTGGAGATTTTATTTTATTTTTATATGTTACAACATCGCGATCATTTAGTATCAAAGATTTTATATATTTTTCATCAACTCCGAATAAATTGCTTAATTGCAATGTATCATTATTAAACGTATGATATGTGTATATAATTGCAAAATCAAAAAAATCAGATGTTTGATCTAAAAAATCATGTAAAAATATATCAATATCTACTATTTCCCAATTTGCAATTTGAGAAAATATAAATTTCTCATTTTTAGAAAACCATGGTGGGATTTTTTTAAAAAACTTTTTTTTTTTGGTTTCGTTAAATAATATATTATCATTTAGTGCATTTTGCACAAAGTCTCTCATTTTGGAATTATTAAAAATAAGATCGTTATAAAACACATTTATATCTTTTTTTTGTGCTAAAAATTTTCTACTAAAATTTAATAAATTAAAATCAGATTCCAGACTTAGTGTATCAAATAATATTTTACCATCTTCATCAATAGGATTAATTTTTTCAAGTAATGCAACCCTATCGTTATGATTTTTCAAACTAATAATTTTTTTAAACAATCGTCTGACATTTGTATCATTACTGGTATCAAAATCTTCCATTCTGTATTTTATTAAATCTAAATTTGAAACATGTTCATGTTCAAGTAATGATATATACTTTGTACTGTAATGATGGATGCCATATTATCACAACTGTTTAGTGCAAGACAAGATGATGATCCATATGATATGGATATAGTTACAACATTCTCGAAAAAAGATCAACATTATCTATTATTTGTAACAATAAAATTAAATTTAATTAATTATTTTAAACATTTGCTTATGTTGATAGATCTTGACATAGAATATACTGGATATTACAAACTTGAATCTGTAACTCCATTATGGCTAGCTGCAGTGAATAATAATATAGAAATGTGTAATATTTTGATAACCAAAGGCGCAAATGTTAATGCATTATCATCAAAAGGATCATCTATAATAAAATCAGCATGTTCTCAAACAAATATTGATATTGTTAAACTTTTGATTAACAATGGTGCTGATATACATAAAGCAAATATTTTAGGTAGTACTTGCCTTATGAGCTCTATACAATCTATAGCATTAATGAATATATTAATAGATATTGGTGCAGATATTAATGCTGTAGATCATGTAAATTTAGATTCAGCATTACATTTAGCAGTAAAAAGTAATAAAATTAACGCAACAAAAGTTTTAATTAAACGCGGAGCAAATTATTTAAAACGTAATATTGATGGAGATGATGCACTCCAAACCGCATGTCTTGATGGAAACAAACAAATAGTAAAATATTTAATATCGGTGTATCCCAAAGATAGAAGTGAAAATGCATTACTATTACTTGGATCAGTATTATATACAGAATCATACGATATAGAGGATGCAATAATTCATTTCAAAGAATCTATAAAATACCGTAATACGCAGTGTAACGTCGCAGCGGAACGTTGCAGTGAAATGTCAGTGATTTTAAATAAGAAATTATTTGATACCTGTAATGATCTTGATACGTCGAATGATAATGAAATGATAATTCAATGCGTATTAATTAATGAACGTGTTTTGGGATCTGATCACAATCATTCCACTGAGGTGATGATGAAGCGATATTCCAATATTAAATTGTTAAAGTATATGTTGCTTGTACAGATCAAAAGAGATCCCACTCAATATGATAATATAGGTATAATATTAGATAATATTCTTGGTTTAATTTTTTCTACAGAGCGTAGCGCAGCAGCAGTGGAACGTAGTGAAACGTCAAATGCAATAGAGTACGATTTCGTTGATATATATGAAATACTTGAAAATTTAGTGCGGACTATGCCAATAATAATGATTAATCTAAAACAACTTCCAGTATACCTCATAAATACACATATATGCAATGGGCTTTTGAAAACAATCATACATCTTATATACTATATTGACAAAATGAAAAAAAATGATAATGATACTGCGTTATTTAAACGATTGGTATATAAAATTAATAATTTAAATCTAAGAACGTTTAAAAAAAATTCGTTATTGCATTTAGTAGTAACGAACTCAAATTTTAGATTTGATCAAATGCCAAAAATATTTCCAAATTTTTCTGTAACACGATTATTATTAGAACAAGGTGCAAATGTTAATAGTGTTAATAAATATGGATCAACACCATTACATTTAGCAAATCAAAAAAATTTTAAACAGGATAGAGGCGCTGCCTCCGCAGCGCAGCTGCGCTTATCAGATATACTTGTATCATATGGAGCTCATATTGATCAAAAAAATAAATATGGTAACGATGCTTCGCATCTATATCCACATAACCCATTTCCATTAAAATGCATTGTATCAAAATACATCATTTTTAATAAAATTCCAATTAACGATATTCCCAATTCTCTTGTAGAATTTATTAAACTTCATTAAATTTTTATATGCGACGCTTTATAGGAAACATTTTAAAAATCTTTGATTTTTAAAATGAAAGCTTTGTTATCTTAAAGCATAGTATTGTAATAACAAAGAAATGGCGAGATATAATCTTGAACACTATGAAATATTTACTGCAGGAGCAGACCCGAATGAAAAAAATAAAGACGGGTATACGCCTCTGCATGTTGCAATCGATAAAGAAAACACCGAGTGTATGAAGCTTCTTCTGGAAGCAGGCGCGGACCCCAACGCAAAAGATGATTTAAATGGAAATACGCCCCTGCATGCGGCGGCCCGCAAAAGAAACGTAGAATTCACGAAGCTTCTTCTGGAGGCGGGCGCGGACCCAAACGCAAAAAATGATGACTACGGATATACGCCCCTGTACCTCTCTGTACATAGAGGAAATGTGGAATGCGCTAAACTTCTTCTGGACGCAGGTGCGGATCAGAACGTTAAAAAAGTAAACGGATATACGCCTCTGCATGCGGCTGCACGTAGAGGAAACGTAGAATGCGTGAAACTCCTCCAGGAGGCAGGAGCGGACTTGAATGCAAAAGATGATAAAGACGGACGTATGCCTCTGTATGATGCAATCGATGAAGGAAACGTGAAATGTGTGAAACTTCTTCTGGAGGCTGGTGTGGACCCGAACGCAACAAAAGGCGCAAACGGAGATACGCCCCTGCACCTCGCTGTACGCAAAGGACACCTCGAATGCGTGAAACTTCTTCTGGAGGCGGGAGCGAACTCGAACGTAAAAACAGTAAACGCATATATGCCTCTGTACCCAGCACTAAAAGGCAGCATCGAAGGCAGCATCGAAGGCAGCATCGAAGGCAGCATAGAACGCATCATCGAACGCATGGAACTCCAAATGATGGTGGTAGGGATGGGTGCGAACCCGAACGAAACAAAGTATGAATACGGACATATGCCTCTGCATGTGGCGGCCCGTAAGGGAAACGTGAAATGCGTGAAACTCCTCCTGGACGCAGGTGCAGACATAAACACAAAAGATAATGAATACGGATATACACCCCTTCACCTCGCTGCAAGAAAAGGACACACCGAATGCGTGAAACTCCTCCTGGACGCAGGTGCGGACTTGAATGCAAAAGATGATGACTACGGATATACGCCTATGAGCCTAGCGACACTCAACGGATACCTCGAATGCACGAAGCTTCTTCTAGAGGCTGGCGCAGACCCGAACGTGAAAACCAAATACGGGAATACGCCCCTGCACCGCGCTGTCCACTATGGACACCTAGAATCCGCGAAGCTGCTTCTGGAGGCAGGGGCAGACTTGAACGCAAAAGATAATGACGGAGATACGCCTCTGCATCAAGCGGTACTTGAAGGACGCTTCGAATGCGCGAAACTTCTTCTGGATGCAGGGGCGGACCCGAACGCAATAGATCATGGAGGCTGGTCGCCTCTGCATCAAGCGGTATTTAATGAAAGAGCACCATACACCTCCGTCGCTGTACGCAACGGAAGCGTAGAATGCGCTAAACTTCTTCTGGAGGCTGGTGCGGACCCGAACGTGAAAACTAAAGACGGGAATACGCCTCTGCACCTCGCTGTATGTGACGTACGCAAAGTAAGCGTAGAATGCCTCAAACTTCTTCTGGACGCAGGGGCAGACCCGAATGAAAAAAATAAAGACGGGAATACGCCTCTGCATGTTGCTGCACATAGCGTAAACGTAGAATGCGCGAAACCCCTTCTGGACGCAGGGGCAGACCCGAACGAAAAAAATAATGTCTGGGAAAGGCCTCTGCACCTCGCTGTACGTAACGGACAATTCGCGAAGCTGCTTCTGGAGGCGGGCGCTGATCCAGTAGACTATGAATACGACGATGACGACGACGACGATGATGACGACGACGATGAAATAGATATTGATGCTGTAGATCATGTAAATTTAGATCAAGATCAATGATCTTGATCTAATATCAGAGCGCAGCGCTCAGACAAGTTTTAAAAATCTTTGATTTTTAAAATGAAAGCTTTGTCAAGTATGTTACTATAACAAAGAAAGAAATGGGACGATATAAAAATCTCGAACACCATGAAATATTTACTGCAGGAGATACCGATCAATTCTTTAAATATATTTTTGAAAAAAAAATTTCATGTAACATGAGACAACTTACAGATACATTTTCATATATTTTTAATAAATTTAAAAAAGGAATTTTTGTTCACATTGAGAACGGAAAATTAATTTGTTTTCTACCATTTTCCAAACAAAATTATACAAATGATTGGTACAAATTAATTACAACACCAGACATGACATTTTTTAAACACATAACCGAAATGGGAAATAAATTAAACGGTACAAACTACACATTTGATCCAAAAAAAATAAATAAATTTTCTATAAATTGGTATGCAAATAATGCAATAGTAAGAACAGAATACCCAATCATAGAACGTGAAACAAATGTTTTAATTTTCAAAGAAATGTTGGAAAATGTCTGCAAGGCTCATAAAATAAAAACAATTAGTTTTTTTTTAAACAAACGCGATTTTCCCATTCTAACAAAAAATGGAACAGAGCCGTATTTTCATATTTTTGGAAATAATGTTCCTATTGAACCAAAGCCTGAAAATTTTTTACCTATATTTAGTGTATGTACTAGTGTAACATATTCAGATATTGCTTTTCCAACACAGGATGATTGGAAAAATAGGGAATACGATATACCTATAACAGAATGGGAAAATAAAAAATCAAAATGTATATTTCGAGGATCCAGTACAGGATGGGGAACAGATGAATCAACCAACCCAAGACTTGCAGCATTACATCTTGGTCATCAAAATCCAGATATTTTAGATGTAGGTATCACAAAATGGAATCTTAGACCTAGAGTAAATAATGGAAAATTAAAAACACTCGTTATTAAAAATAATTACACATTAGCTGATAATGTATCCTATGATGAACAAAGTAAATACAAATATGTTTTACATATTGATGGTCATGTATCAGCATTTAGATTATCAATGTTACTTAAATTTGGATCATGTGTATTAATATGCAAATCCGATATTGGAGATGGTACGTCCAATGAATGGAAACTGTGGTTCTCTGACATGTTAATTCCATTTGATATTAAAACATCAATTGATATTAAAAATTATTCTTCAGCGGCTTCAAGTCATTACATACCTGTAAAATCAGATTTATCGGATCTGATTTTTATATTGAAATGGTGTACCGAAAATGATGATACTGTGCGATTATTGGCAGAAAATGCAAGACAGTTTGCAAAAAAAAATCTGCAGACGCATCATATCACAATGTACATTGCAAATTTATTAAATAAAAACTGCAATAAAATGGAAAATATAGAGGAGAAACCCGATCAAATAAAATGGAATTCTTTGAATTTGCAATATAATTTTCAAAAACGATTTGCATGGCAAAATTGTTTTAATAATAGATTATATGATGCAACGCATCTAAATTATATTTTAGATGCAAAGCATCATATACCATTAAAAGCATCAAATGGTCGTTATATGTGTAATTTTTTAGATACCCTATTACGTAACACAGCAGTAAGACGTAGCAAAAAATTAATAGAAACATTGGTTGAAACGAAAACCACAATAATCAAGATGTATAGTATACAACATAATCAGAGAGAATATAAAGTTATTAGAAAAACAAATAAATGGAACCATCCAAATACAGAAATATTTAATGAATATATGATAGGCATAAAATGTATAAATAATGTTCTCCAAACTGTACCAAATTTTTGCTATACGTTTTCATATTTTCCTGAAATACATGATCATGCAGATCAAATGGGATTACATCTTGAATATATAGAAGGAGATACACTAAAAGTCAATCTAAAAACGAAATTTAATAATCATGACAAGCCGTTAAAAATTTTTTATGAAATTTTAATTCAAATAATTTGTGCACTTGATGTTGCGCAACAAAAATATTGTTTTATTCATAATGATCTTACGCCTTGGAATTGTATTATTCAGTATTTAGAACAACCTACTATCATTTCATATCCTAAAAATAGTATATATAATTCAAACATTTTTTCGATTGTAACAAAACATGTTCCTGTGATGATAGATTATGGAAAATCGCATTGTTCGGTAGGATATACCAATAACAGTTATCCAATACATTTTGGTATCACGAATCAATACAATCCACTTGTGGTCCAAGATTTATTTAGTTTTGTAGTATTGTCATGCTACGAAATGTTGCATTTTATACAAGATGATGATTTGTTATTTCTTTTAAATTTTTTTACGAAAGAAACAATGCATTCTAGACAAGATGCGTTAATTTTTTTACACAAATATAAAAATTATACTAATATTACCCAAGCTTTTACAAAAACTTTTTTTGATACAACTGAATTAAAAAATCATATAGATCCAATTACACTATTAGATTATTTAAAACCAAAAATAATTTCCAATAAAATTGCAGTCAAGACAGTTTCTAATGATATTAATTTTCAATCAGAGAGTGTACAAAAAATAGTTTCTCCATTTCAATACAATGAAACAGTATCAAAATCCATTTTTCAATGTACGTTACCGCAATCTGATAATATATTAGAATCTTATTATATATTAATAACTTTGACTAATTTCATAACACAAAAAAAAGGGAGAGAATTTATTAATACATTTTACAGAGATATATTAGATGAACAATCAGACGTTGATGTATTATTGCATTTGGATAGAGAATACAAAGATCAGATAATTAAATGTTCATCGTTATTAAAATTTGCAGATATTGGCAGTGATATAAAAGATGATTTTTTCGATGGATTTTTAGATTCATCGAAAAGTAGTCATGTTATAAAAGCAAATAAAATTAAAGATTTTATCTCCGATCCAACAATACTAATAGAACATGTTCAACGTCAAATTCCAATCCAAGGAATTAAAAGTAAAATAGGATGTGCAAACATTAATACATTACTACATTATAAAAAATATATTGATAATCAAAAATTTTTTAATAAATTTTTATCAGCACAAGATGAACATATGCCCAACGTAAGACGTGAATTAAATTTTGGTATTAAAATGACTCATTGGATATGGTTTATCTTTCCACAACTAAAAGGCTTGGGTAAATCAGAAAAATCAATGCTTTATGGATTAGACATTAACGAGGCGCAATTATTTTTCTGGCATCCAGAACTTGGATATCGTTTACAAAATTTATCAGAACTAGTACTTGAAAATTATAATCCAAAAATGTTTTCGGAAATAGATTTATTAAAATTTAAATCCTGCATGACATTGTTCTCATATGTAGCAAAACCGATAGTAGGAAGACAGAATATATTTGATAAAATTTTAAAAAATATTTTTAATAATGAACGAGATGAGTATACAATTATGAAATTAATATGATGAAAGCGTAGCGGCGTAGCGTAGTAATGAAACGTCGTAAAGCGTCGCATTATTCTGTTAAAATTTTATTAAGAGACCAAAAGACGCCGCGCAGATCTGCGCGGCGTCTTTTGTTATAAATTTTAAAAGTCTTATGATTTTTAAAATTATTTTGCAGCATATTTTAGATGCTACGCTTCACGACTATAAATGTGGAAAATCAAGTAATTCAATTGGAACTGTAACAGTATACATAGTATTATCATGAGTGTACTCGACAAATATTCCAGGAATAGATGAATGATGCAATGTAATACGTTTAATCAAAAAATCGTAAATAATAGTGTCAGTAAATGGGATAAAATCAACTCCTGTTATATTCACAATAACATTAAATGGACGTAATATAGCCTTGTATCCCACCAAATTCTTATATATTACATATTCAAGTTGTTCAAGAGAAGGTTCGTGTGTAATTTTAAAAAAAATTTGTACATAATGTAATAGAGATTTATCCATTTATTAGGAACTCTGGTTTTTAAAAAATGAATAAGTTGGTATTAAAAAATATTTAAAGAAATGGATAGCCTAAAAGCATTATCGTCTGAAATTTCAAATATTAACGAATTTACCCATGTAACATTAGATCCAAAGGGTAAATTATATATAACAGCAGACAAGATAACAAAATTTTATTCAATATATCAACGAGTAATCAAGAGTAGTCCACTCTGTATTGCAGAAAGACAAGGACAATATGTACCGTTAATATTTGACTTTGATCTTAAGAAAGACATCGAAGACGGCGAAGAAGCAGCGCAGCAGCAGTGCAACGTCGTGAAACTATATACAATCAATGAGATTAAATGTATTGTTAACATTATCCAAGAATGTATTATTTCAAATGTTCAGATAGGAAAAAATAAATTTACGAATAGACATCTATGGTGTGTTCTTTTAGAAAAAGAATGTACAGTTACAGAAAATGTCATCAAGAATGGATTTCATCTTCATTTTCCACATTTATTTTTATCACAAACGCATCTTACGATATTGATGAATGCTATTAAAAAATCTATAGATGACTTTGACTTTGAAGAACTACCAACCACATTGGTATCAAGTTTAATTGATAGTATAAGCACCAAATGTTGGCTAATGTATGGTAGCTCAAAATCAAAAAATTTAAAACCATATCTTGTAACCAAGATTTTTAATCACAAACAAGAGCTTATAACAGAATATACATGCTTCAAAAAAGAACTAGACGTTAATGGCAATCAGATAACACCAGATACTGTTAATGATAATTTACCATATCTTTTACGCACTAGTCCAGAGCCGCACATTATAGAAAAACGAATTTTAGTAATTAAAATTCCTGAAACAAATTTAATACCAAGTATAGCAATGAAACGTCAGGATGATGATTCTTTAGAGTATACAGAATCTAATGATATTGTTGAACATGTTAGAACATTGGTATCAATGTTATCACAAGATCGTGCAGATAATTATAATGAATGGTGGTCAATTGGTCTTATAATATATTCAATATCACGTAAATATGATAATATGTATGATAGTGATTTATTTGAAATATGGAATGATTTTTCAAGTCAAAGTGAAAAATATGATGAAAATAGTTGTATTGTAAAGTGGGACGATTTTTCTAAATTAGCAAATATTCAAAAAACCATAGGGTCATTAATATTTATGGCAAAACAAGATAGTCCAAAGCAAGCAAACAAGTATTTATCAGAATATAGAAAAAGTCTATTATCTGTAATGCATATACCATCTACAGATTATGAGATTGCAGAAATTATTTTGAAACAACATGAATCAGAATATATTCATGGAAGTGATGGATTATACAAATTTAATCTTAATATATGGCAAAGCGTAGAATTTCCTGGAAAAGAATTTAGATCACATTTGATAACATTATCTCAGCATTATAAAGAAATGCGCAGATCATGGGATGGGGATGAGGAAGAAAATAAAATAATATTTAAATGTATACAACAATTGTCAAAAAAATGTGAAAATTATAGTACGCAAAATGGTGTAGTAAAAATGATGTTTGATCTAATTTCAGAACCATGTCTAGCAGAGAAAATGAACTCGCAACCTCATCTCATTGCATTTAAAAATGGAATATTTGATCTAGAGAACCTACATTTTCGAGGAGGTCTTCCAGAAGATTATATTTCAAAACAAATGAATGTAATTTATAATACAGATTTACATGCAGATCATCCGAACATTCGTAATTTGGAAACATTCCTAGAACAGTTATTTCCAGATAGTACACTAAAGGAATATTTTTTATATCAAATCTGTGAGGTCTTTATGGGTGGAAATCTTGATAAAATGGTTATGATATGGACAGGAACTGGAAATAATGGTAAAAGTGCTTTACAACACATATTTGAAAAAATGTTGGGAAAATTAACTATAAAATTTCCAAAAAGCATCTTGATATCAGAAGCACCTAGAGCCGGAGGCTGTTTTCCAGAACTTACACGAGCTCAAGGAGGTATACGATGGGCAGTAATAGATGAATTGGCTCCAAATGAAATGATAAACTCTGGAATGGTCAAATATCTATCTGGTAATGATTCAATGTATGCTAGAGATATACTTCAAAAAGGAAAAAATGTTGTAGAATTTGAGCCTTTTTTTAAACTTGTAATTATTTGTAATAAAATTCCAAGCCTTCTTCGTCCAGATTCCGCAACGTGGGAAAGAATATTCGTTATTCCATTCGAAGCAAAATTTATACCACAAAATGAATTTGACAAGCTACCCAAAAAGGAAAGATTTGGATATTCAATAGCAGATAAACAACGATATAGTAATCCTAAAAATTTAGCAATATTAGGTGAATCATTAGCATGGTATTTAATGCAAATATTTATTAAAAAAAGAACTGACAATTATCATATTCCTGTGCCAGATAAAGTAAAAGAAGCAACTGAAAAATATAAAGCTCAAGGAGATGCCATAGCATATTTTATAAAAGATAATTTCGAACAAACATGCGATGCAACAAATTATGTAACAATTCCACTAATGTACAATGAATTTAAAAAATGGTTTTCGGAAACGCATACACATAATAAACTTAATATCGACAAGAAAGAATTTTGTCAAATGTTCATGGAACAAGCTAAAAGTAGTGGTTGTAAAATAGATTCTAAAGGACAAAAATGTTATGGTATGTTATATCGAATAGATCAAGAAGAAGAAAATAATTTCTAAATACACCACACACACACACCATACTACACACACCATAATCTATAAAATTTTAAAACATATGATGTTTTAAAATTTACGCTGTGCTCCTTGGAGAACGATAGATAGCATCCAATAATACTTGAAATAATAAACGTTCTCTAGGATATCCAACAGGTAGTATTTTAATGGTAGGATCAATATTCCATTTTTTATTACTAATATCACCATCCTCCAGTCCCTCATATGACATACACAGATCGATATTAGTTAATTGCATGCAATTTTGACGAGGTATATAAAATTGTTCTAAAGATATTTGTAATTTATCTATAGGTGAATTATATTGATTGCATATTCTAGATCGTACATTATGAGTGCATGAAAGATAATTATTTTTCCAACCATCGATAACAATATTCAAGTTATTTGGACTTGTTAATTTTGTTCCAGATGCAATACTAAAATCAACTGGCGAACTGATTAAACACATATTAGGAATTGGGTTATTGGTAATAACACCTACATTAAATGTAATTGTCCAATTATGCAAAGATAAATTATTCTTAGAATGAAAACATGTTTTTGCTGGAATTTTAACAGAATATATATGCTGAAATTGTAACATAATTAATAGTGATGAAAAAACTAACATTTATTAATTTAAATTTTAATAACTGAATATTGTTATTAAAATTTTATGGAATTTAGTAAATGAACTAGTAACGTACAATGACTCAGATGTTCGAGTCATGGGAACTTGGTTTTGCGGTAACTTTTTTTATGTAAGTGTGTATATTTCTTTTTGAAAGAAATATACACACTTGATTTATTAACAGAATCTTGTTATTAACTTAAAAAAATAAATTTTATATATAAAACATGGACTTAGTTAATGAACTAGTCTCCTATAATAACTCGAACGTTCGAGTTATGGGAACATATGATAAACTCTGGTTTTGTGGTATTGATGTTGCAAAAATATTAGGATACAAGCGACCTATATTCGCATTAAGGACTCATGTGAATAATAAAAACAAAACAACTATTCAAACATTAATGGCTAGTACAGGGGGGGTATGTGATTCGCATACCCCCCCTGTACTAGCCATAGAGGATGGCGGTCAAACAATATACATCGACGAACCTGGTCTATACAAACTTATCTTTTCAAGCAAACTTCCTAGTGCTGAAAAATTTACTGATTGGGTAGCGTCTGAACTATTGCCAGAACTTCGTACACGTGGTCAATACAAACTCAAACAAACCATTGTTGAAAAAGATAATACCATCCAAGAAAATGAAAATACCATCAAAGAAAAAGACGAAAAGATTGAACAACTCGAACGCGTCCAATTTCAAATGCAAAATTTTATTACAAATGTCAAAATACGCACACAAACTGAATATATATATATTGCAACTACCTCTCAATACGCTTTTAATAATAACTTTAAAATTGGTCACACTGTTAATCTCGTGTCGAGATTAAGTAACTACAACACAGGACGCGCCGTAAACGATAAATTTTATTATTGTTACACAAAACGCGTATATGAAGCTCAAAAATTAGATAAACTTTTACATGATCTTCTGATAGAATTCAAAGAAGACAAGCAAAAAGAAAATGTTATTATGCATTTTAGTTATCTTGAAAAAATTATCGAGTTTGTTTCGGAAAATTTTAATGAAAGTTTTGAATACTTGAACGAATTTATCAAGAATGATTTGAAAAAATCATATGAACTAAGACCAGTTATACCAAATCCTATTGACATCGGTACAACACTTTTACGTACAGATCAAACACCGATTAAACTATCAGCATGTTCAGAAAAACAAATTATTGACTTGCTTTCCGAAATTTGCAGTACAGCAAATGTATCCAATTTAACACGTAAAGCATTATTAGAAATTTTAGAAGAAAAAAATTACAATACAAAAGGTGCTAAAACATTAATTTGGAAAAATGCAAAAGTAATTTGTAGAAGATTACATTTAGCATTAACATATTAATGTAGTACAAGTTAAAAATTTAACAAGTATATAAAATAATGTCCAAGACCAAGTGTGAATGTACTCGATGCATGTGCATTAAGGAGCTAAATAACTATATGAGCTCTGACATTAAGGAAGGTAAGCCTAGAATGTGGCTTTGGAGTAATGGCGTATATCCTGATAATATAAAAAGTGATCCAGAAACATATTCCGAATCAACAGATAACTCAGAAACTAAATCTTGGCTATCGGATCCAATTTCAGAATTAAAAAAAAAATCTGAAATTCCATCAAGCCTAAAATACGTATTAAAATTAGTAAATACGAATCACGACAATCAAAGTATTTCAGAAATGATCTACTGTAATGATGATTTACCGTGTGTTACATGTGATAATGTATAATATTTAGTACACACGCTAACGTATTAATTATATGACGCAAAGCGCAAAGCGTAGCGTAGCGTAGCAGTGAAACGTAGCATTCAATAAATTTACCAATTAGACTTGATTTTAAATTCTTGTAGAATTTAAAATTAATAGTTAGATGCAAAGCATCATAGGACCAGTATTTTATCATAGATTAACACATCTAATTTCTGATAAAATGTTTGCTAGAGCTATTTAAAAATTCATATTAAAAGATAATGGGCTTGGACGTTTATTATTTAATTTAATTGGAGGATGGGATCTCAATCCAACCTCATTAACTCCAGAAAGTGTATTCCATATAGAATAATTAGCATTATTTTTTAAAATATAATGAAAATTTAATATATCATTTACAATAATTGTAATGACTTGCATAATGATATCTGCAGAATAATTAATATATTTTTTACTAATAGTACGATAGGCATTTGATAATAGAGGATCATTATTAATATTATATCTAGTTTGTATATCTCCAGTATTTGGTCTAAAATTAGACCATACCGAGTCCATGACCTCTTTGATACGTTCTCTAGGGACCAAAAATGGTGTCTTGAGATGAGTTCTTAATGTTATATACTGTACCCATTTTGATATTTCATCAAATGTACTATTGGAAAATAAATCTCCATATGCAGTAACAGGTGAAAATGCAACAAATGCTGAAGCAGACATTTATTAAAATCTAGAAATTGTTCCAATATTTTTAAAACTTCCTAGATTATTGATTTTCGAAATTTGATTTGTGACAATAGGAGGAGGAAGATTGCACGTTGATGAATTTTTTGACATGAAATTTGTTGTTACAGCACTTGACTCATTACGTGTTCGAATAGCAGCGTAAGAACCATTATTATTATTATTATTAGTAGTAGTAGTTGCAAGCTTTGTTCCTAGATTGGTATTAGCAGATGTATTCTGTTTTTGTGAAAGTTTTATTTGTTGATTATACCAAGATGTATCTGTTTTTGGCTTGACTATAGATGGTAATATAGTAACAGGTATTGTATTTGATTCTGATTTTATTTGTGTATTTTGTGGTTTATACCAAGATTGATCAGTAGTGTGTTTAAATAATTTATGACTTTTACCAGAACCCAAAGATGGTTTATTTTCTATATAATTGTTAACTTGTGGTCTATCGAAATTTGTAATTGTGGTTACTTTATTTGAAGATAGGGGTGCTGTAAGAGGTGTTATGTGAACAGTTCGTGCGATTTGTGTAAATTTTTTGGAATCCTCTGAGGGTCTTTCCCATTTTGAATAGTCTATCCATTCTGCAGAAGTATTTAGAGATGTAGTATATCTAGGTAATCTTGATAAAGGTAATAAATCTTGTTGATATAAAATAGGAGGTCTAAATGCTCCATCTTTTGCAATTCTATATGGAAGAAATGCTTGAGTATTTCCAGTTGTATTATTATAACTTGTACTTACCATTGGATTAACTCGTGTTGCATATTGTCTTATAGCATCATTGCGATCTAAACTAGAATCTATTGCGCTTAAAAGTTCATTATTATCTCCTACCTTTATAATACGTCTTGTTGAAAATCCTTTCGGAGGATCTTTTAAAATATTATTTGTAATGTACCAATCATCTACTTGATCTAAATTAAGTTTAGGACAATCAGTAATACTAGAATATGATATCATTTATTCTTATCTTATCACATATTCTTAATTACATCGCCACGATGTGCCTAAAAAAAAAAGATAAATTAAGACAAGTTTTTTAAATAAAACAATGACTACTGATTTATCTACAATTTTTTGGGGACCACATTTTTGGTCAATGTATCATATTTATGCTGGAACATATCCAATAGTTCCTACTCCAATAATAGCTGAATATGCTAGATTATTTATAAGAGGAATTCCTTTTACATTGCCGTGCTCAATGTGCGCAAATCATGCATTTGCGTATATACAATACATTCATCAAGCGGATCCAAATCTCGACAACATTGTTAATAGTAGAGAAAATATGATTACTTTTTTTATAGATTTTCATAATGCTGTTAATTATAGATTAGGAAAACCATTATTATCAATGTTTGATGCAAAAAGAAAATGGTCATTCGGTTAATGTATAATTTGATTTTTAATCTAGATGCTACAACATGAAACGTCGTGCGTAGCAGTGAAATGTCGCATCTAAATAACAATACGAAACAAGTTGGAAGACCCAAAAAAAATTTTACTGTTAAACCAATACCGAAAGTGGTAACTGATATAAACGATGCTCAAATAACAACAAAAACATTTATTGTATATTTTTTAGAATATGATATTATGCCTAACAGTGATGATTGGTTTGATGCTATACAAATAGACTCTGAGATAAAATGTGGATCCATAGTCTCAAAAACTAAAACTAACACAAATTTTTTTAAAAATTGTTTTAGTTGTGTCGTGTATGATGAATTTCTTAATAAAGTTAACATCAAAATATGTAAAAACGGAACATTTCAACTAACAGGCTGTAAACATTGGAAATCGTGCTCATTTTGTGTTGTCAAACTTTTAAAATATTCACGTGTTTCCAAGGTGAAACTAATAATACGTCCAGTAATGTGTAATATAAAATTTTATATAGGAAAACAAATAAATATTAATAATGCTCTAGTTTTTTTTAATGAAGAATATAATCATCCATTCTTTGCATATAAAATAAATAAAAGTCCAGCGCTTAATATAAAATCACCTATAGAACAACAAGATTTTGAAAATATTAATATGCACGTAATTGATTATGATGCAAAGCGTAGCAGCACAGCCTTGCATCATATGACCATTAAAAATTATATTGAACAATATGTTGTCTCTACGAAGGATTTGGTTAAAATGAAAAAACCGCGATTTAATAGTATAATGTTATTTAGATCTGGTAATTGTATCATTAGTGGAATTAATAAAGAATCGATGGTATTAATTTTTAATAAATTTTTAGATCTTGTTAACAGCATGGAAATGCAGCGTAGCGCAGCGTAACGTCGCAATGATTAATTGATTAAATTTTGATATATTAGCATCATATATCAAAATGGAGCTCTACGAATATCAAAAAAAACTCGGTGCATCTAAAATTTAATATGTTATCATATAGTTTAACTTTGCACAAAATGCTTTTGCATTACTCCAAATCATTCGTTTTGATCCACTTACATTAACTCGTTTCTCTTGTAACGCATCTATTAATTGTTTACGCGTTAACGTTTCGTGAACCTCAATTAATTCTTTGACCGTATCTATAATACATTCCTCTGAACAGTTCGAATAAATTGTTTTATTTTCGACTGTTTTCATTAACGGCAACGGTTTTGGCGGAGGCAAGTCTGCTGGATAAAATAAGACAATAGAGACCAGATTCGTTGATATAAATTGTTTTCTTACCCTCTTTATTTATGGTATCCTTATGGGTATGGTCCATTTTGGACCATACCCATAATTGGTCCATTGTTGTTTTATCCTCATCATCCACGTGTACCCTAATGGCCTTATTTGCATTAGATGTATTAGAATATCCAAGAATTTTTGCGACATCATTACCACAAAACCATGGGTCATCATATGTACCTATAACTCTAACATTTGAGTTATTGTACGAGACTAGTTCATTGACTAGTTCCATTTACTTGTAAATACATGTTTTTAAAATCTCAAATATGCAACAAAAAACATTGCATGGGAAGATAAATATCTGATAATGAATTTTAAATTCTACAAGAATTTAAAATAAATGCTGGAACCCTTTTTTCCATTTTACCAACATGATGCAAGTATTGTTGGATTCAAAGAAATACAACAATATAGTTTGCAACCTTTAGAGCCGATACCAAAAAGCCCAGGTATTCCATTAAATCATCAAATAATTATAAAACATTTAATGTCTAGTTATTCTCCCATAAATTCAATGTTATTAATACATGAAATGGGTACTGGTAAAACATGCACTGCGATTCAATGCGTAGAACAACATTTTATAGAAATGAACAACTTTCAGCAGAATGCTCTGTTCGATGGAAATCTTAAAAATATTCCAGGACCTGGTCTTGGAGGAGCAATCATATTAACAAGAGGTCAAACATTAATGAAAAATTTTCAATCAGAATTGATGTATAAATGTACTCAAGGACAATACATTGGTGCTAATAGAAATCAGTCAGCAAAATTAATATCGAAACATTATTCATTTTATACATTTGAAATTTTTGCCAAATCTTTGTCTAAACTTGCAGATCAGGTTATAATTGATAAATTTAGTAATAAATTTATTGTAATAGATGAAGCTCATAATATTCGAAACGATACATCAGTGTCAAAAAATTTGGATATTTATGCACAGATACATAGATTTTTACATCTGATAAAAAATAAAAAAATTTTACTTCTTACAGGAACTCCAATGAAGGATTCTCCTGAGGAAATTGCATCTTTATTAAATTTAATTTTGCCATTGACATCACAAATGCCTATTGGAAAACCATTTAGGCAGTTATTCTTTTCCGACAAATCGGGCCCTAACGGGCCCAATATAAAATACACCAAAATGTCCAATGTGGATAAATTCAAACAATATGTTACAGCTGATTCATCATGTGCAGTTTCTGTCTTGGATGCTATTATAAATCCAAATGTAATTAAAGTTCAAATGGGTAAACGATTAGGAGAATTAAAATTTTTAAAAATTGTTCCCCATGTAATGGATCCATTTCAAGCTAATGCATATAAAATAGCTATTCGTGAAGATTCATCTGAATCAAGTATATATTTACATTCTCGGCAAGCATCTCGTTTTGTATTTCCAGATGGATCATGGGGATCAAAAGGATTTTCTCAAAATATTATTGAACGTAATGGTCATTTTAAGATGAATTTACAATTTGCAAATTATTTTATTGTTTCTCCTAATGAACAACGTAGCGCTCATGATATAATATTAAATCGTATAAAAAAATTATCAACCAAATACGCAGCGATCATAGAGACGATACTAAAAGCTGTAGAAAAGGGAGAAAATTCATTAGTATATGATGATTTGGTGAGAGGATCTGGATTGATAGTATTTTCTTTGCTATTGGAACTTTTTGGATTTTCACAAAATACTGGTATACAATCGTCAACTAGAACATATGCAATATTTTCAAACGAAACTAGTTCTGTAGCACAAATACTTAAATTACAAAAAATTTTTAACAGTTATGAAAACAAAAATGGAAAAATAATGCCAGTTATAATGGGATCGCGTGTTATTGCAGAAGGTCTAACCTTTAATAATATTATACATGAACATGTAGTTCCACATTGGAATAACTCGGAAACATCGCAGGTTATCTCTAGAGGATGGAGATTATCAAGTCATAATGATTTATTAGCCAATTCCTCAAAATCCATATCAATGCATGTATATAGACACGCATCATTTGTAACCTTGAAATTACCAGAATCCAATATTCCGATAACAAGTATAGATTTAGAAATGTATATCGTATCGGAAAAAAAAGATTTTGAAATATATCAGGTTATCAGACATCTTAGAGAAGGAGCTATAGATTGTGAATTATTAGAAAAACGTAATAAAAAAGGTCCTTCATTTGATAATACTAAAGAATGTGATTATCAAAAATGTCAATACATTTGTGATAGTCAGATGCAAACACGTGTATATGACGTTAAACATGATAATAATACAAGTTTATATTTTTATGAAAAATGGAAAAGTATATATGATGAAATTAATAATTTTTTTAATATTTATTCTTATGCTAACGTAAATCATTTAATAGAATTTATTGAGGAACGTCATAAAGAATCTGAAACACACTATATGATAGATAGAATTGATATTATCCATGCATTAACATGGATAATATATTATAATATTCCTGTTTATAATCCATATCGTTTTAAATGTTATCTTAATACTAACAATGATATCATTTATTTGACGTTTCACTGCAGCGTTGCGCTACGCAGTACAAATGACGTAATTTATAATAACTCTATAAATCCTAAATTTATTCCATCTGATTTTAAATCTATTGATGATATTGAATGGTTTCAATACATATTGCAACAATTTGATGACATAGGTATATCTAATAAAATCTCATCTATTACTATTGCTAATTATAAAAAAATATTACCAGAACTTTCTTCTACAGTACAGGAAAAAATTTTAGAAAAAACAATATCATTTTCTTTGTATGAATTATTTGATAATGTTGGACCAAACTTGAAAGAAAAAATTTTTCAAAACAAACAGATACGTGAATTTATAATGGATTATTACAAGTCTTTTTATAAAATTTATAATGGAATTGCTATTTCTTGGCTACTTACAGATATTGATAAAAAATCTGAACGGTGTCTATACCCCAAGAAAATTTCAATTAATCAACAGGCCTTGGAATATCATACAAATGATTGGATAGATTGCAAAAAACAGGAAAAAGAAATAATAGATAAAGAAAAAATACTTAAAAAATTACCATTTGAAACACAATTAGGTTATTATGGTATTGTTAACCCACAATTAAATGAATTTTGTATACGTGATCTAACCATTAAACCAGTGAAAATAAATGATAAACGTGCTATTCTTAGCGGAAAACGGTGTATCAATTGGACCAAAAAAGATCTTACATATTTAGCAGCATTTAAATTAAAAATGTCTCCAAAAGAAGATGTATCTATAGGATTTAAAATATTAAATTATCAAGATTCGATTAATTTAATATCAAAAAATAAAATTTTAAAAAATATGATAGCAAAATTAGATCCTGAAAAAAACAAATCTCTTGTGATTCGAATAGCATATTGGTATTCTCATACACGAGAAAGTTTGTGCGAAAATATTAAAAATTGGTTCAAAGAACATGATCTGCTAGATTACGATTTCTCCTGTGGTGCACAGATTAAAAAGAAAATTTAATCTGTGAACAGATTAATAAATAAATGGATTGTTCATGCATTTTGGTTGTAATTGTTGCTTTAATAGGATTAGGTCTCATATATGGCATGTATAATTAGCTGTGACTCTATTTCAAAATTAATAAATGGATTGTTCATGCGTATTGGTAATAGTTGTTATTATAACAGCATTAGCTATTTTATATGATTTGTACCAAACTAATAGTGCAACTTAAAATGAATACAAACATTGAATACCATTAACATTGATGAATATATTTAGATGCTACGCATCATATGGTATGATGAATAAACGCAAATTAACAAAGGATGAAATCGACACCATTTTGGATTTCATTAAACCTCGTGATAATATACCATCGTGTATAGAAAATAATATTATAGCAAGACGTAAACAAACCTTGATCAAACAACTTGAAAATATTGAAATTTATCCCTGCATAATAACTGTATTAAAAAAAAAAATAAAAGAATATTATATCGATTCTTTAATACAACCAGGAGAATGTGTCGGAATAATAAGTGCACAGAGCATTGGAGAACTGGGAACACAAGCAACGTTAAACAACTTTCATGTTGCAGGATATGACACTGGAAGCACATCTGGAATCATTAGATTACAAGAAATCATAAATGCTAATAAAACACTTAAAATAAAAATTGTTAAATTTCATTTAAAATACCCTCTCAAAGATGAGACGTGGGAACAGCGTAGCAGTGAAACGTCTCATTTAAAATATCATCTAACTCCTCTATTGGTATATACCACCCTAAATCAGATATTACACGAATCAATATCATTACAACACAATAAAACGTCCGATGAGATACGTCCATGTATGGACGTTCATATATGTTGTATTTTATCAAAAAAAGCTCTATTCAGACACAAGATATTACCACATTCCATAGCACAGATTATAAGTAATGTTTTTAATTTAGACGAAACAAATATTAAATATTCGAATATTACGGATTCTGATTCCGAAAACATTACTATGTTATTATCTAATATAGCAAAAACCGAACAAGAACGAATTATACAAGCATTGCCATCCCTTGTCTTGGGTGGAATATGTGGAATAACAGACATGACACTCATCCCAAAAGACGGTTGCCCAACAAAAGACGAAACGTTTCACCGAAACGTCGCAGTGAAACGTCGCAGTGAAACGTCGCATCGATGCAAAGCATCTAATTGGGTGATTCAGACAAACGGTGGCACCATATTAGAAATAGCCAATATTGAAAATAATCCATTTGATATGATGACAATATATACAAACGATATTTGGGATATATATAATACATTGGGCATAGAGGCAACTCGAAGATTTATAGTATCAGAACTAGTATCTATTTTACCAAATATTCAGATATGCCATGTAATGTTATTAGCAGATCGTATGACATATTCAGGCGTCATTGAACCAATGACCAGATATACAATGAGAAAAAATGAAACACCTCTACATAGAGCTTCGTTTGAAGAAAGTTTTGAAACATTTCTCAAGGCTGCAAGACTTGAAGAAATGGATCCTCTTAAAGGAGTATCGGCAACAATCATGACGGGAAAAAAGGCACCGATAGGTACTAATTCATGTGATATCTTTTATAATCCAAACTTGGCTTAGCGTAGAGCAGCGTCGCAGTGAATGTCAAATTTTAATAACATATGATTCTTTGAATCGATGCAAAGCATCTGATGCAAAGCATCTAAAAAGTTATTAAAATTTATTGTTTTATTTTACTATAAATATCTGTTATATTTAACATAATATTATTTAGCTTATCATACAACTTTTGAGTATCTAGAGATAAAACAGCATTAGACTCTATATTCTTCATTCTTTTGTCCAAAGTATCTACAGATAAAAACTCATTAGATTCTACATTCTTTATTCTTTTGGTCAATAGATCTATATCTTGTTTCGATGCAGAACTTGTTTTTAAATTTCCAATATCTGCTGTTAAATTAACAATAGATTTTTTAAAATCTGAATCTAACTCCTCAAGTTTTGTATGTAATGTTGCTAACATAGGATTTGATTTTAAATTTTCAATATCTGCTGTCAAACTAGCAATAGATTTTTCTAAAGCACCAAGTTTTATATTGGTGTTTGTTAAATCTTGTTTCGATATAGAACTTGTTTTTAGATTTCCAATATCTGCTGTCAAATTAACAACAGATTTTTTAAAATCCGAATCTAACTCCTCAAGTTTTGTATGTAATGTTGCTAACATAGGATTTGATTTTAAATTTTCAATATCTGCTGTCAAACTATCAATAGATTTTTCTAAAGCACCAAGTTTTATATTGGTGTTTGTTAAATCTTGTTTCGATATAGAACTTGTTTTTAGATTTCCAATATCTGCTGTTAAATTAACAATAGATTTTTTAAAATCTGAATCTAAAGCATCAAGTTTCGTATTGGTGTTTGCAAAATCTTGTTTCGATATAGAATTTGTTTTTAG
>Ga0207663_10000232_pt1 | contig 24669 bp, 19 predicted proteins | sample LARL53metaG_FD_184346 | JGI IMG/M metagenome (GOLD analysis project Ga0207663, IMG submission 184346) | Corn, switchgrass and miscanthus rhizosphere microbial communities from Kellogg Biological Station, Michigan, USA - LAR L5-3 metaG... | ecosystem: Host-associated > Plants > Roots >...
CATCTCACTTTACGGGGCGCTCCACTAGCTACATATATTCGTTCCAGCAAAACAAGGAAATCCATTTCTGAAATCGTGAAAAAAACTTAACGTTTGGCAATCGCGTGGGAAACAAATATATGTTGGCAGCACGCGCCATTTTATCTGAGTTGACAACATTCGCCGAAGTGATGGGCCTTAGGAGGTTTTTTCTAATGGATCGTATGTCGAGCCTGTAGCTACATTGTTCACGCTTCTGTCACTTGCCTAGTCCATCTGGATGCCACGATCCATCCCGATTTGGCGCAAACAAGTCCTATCCAAGTTGACTGGCAAGCCGTCGGCACACCAATCAGCGGGGAACGGCGGGCGACGCAGAATCAAGCTCGATATCTCCCTTAAGAAGGCGGCTCAACTTGCGCTGCAAGTCATCACAGACATATTGCACCAACTTAGCCTCGGCTGTGGCTCGAAGCCAAGTGATTAGGCGACGAGCAAGATCAGTAATTACATGTAACTGCCGGGTGCATGCGCTACATCGCTATCGCCCAAGTCCGTTATGGGAACCGTTCACATTCCGCTGGAACTTCAGGTTTATGCCTGCAGTAGAAACCCCATAGTCATATGGACTATCGAACATTCACTTTCATCCTCAGCTAATTGGCGCTTCGGAACCTGGCTCCCCACGCAATTGCTGGCTGTCCCGCCTGGTGTTCATATTCTATTGATCGATGTCAGTTCCATACCGGAATGGCCGGAAGCAGTCCGCAAGTGGTCTGATGCGGGGCACAGGACGATTCTTATCGTAAATGGCGGTTGGCGAACCGGAACCGCTGAGCTTCGAGCTTTGTATTTGGGGGTGCGCGGGATCGTTCATATTACCCAGGACTTTCTCCAACAGCTCTCGGAAGCGATCAGCTTCGTCGCTCTAGGACAGTTATTTGCCAGCACCGCGGTGCTGGACGAGTTCCATTGTGGAACGCGGCGCATGCGCCCGCGCTCTGCCACACCTCCTCTTTCCTTTCGCGAAGAGCAAGTCATGGATCTGTTGCTTAAGGCTTTGACCAATAGAAAAATCGGAGTAGTACTTGGAATCAGTGAGCGCACCGCCAAGTTTCACGTTTGTAACCTGTTGCGCAAATTACAAGTAAAGACCCGGAGAGAGCTCATTGAGAAATATGGCACTTTACTCGTTCAGTCTAAGTCAGCGTAGGGTTGGGAAGAATAACTTATGAAAAGCCTGTCCAGATAAAGACAGTGTCCTGGCCTTCTTTATGTAGTTCAGGCAGTTGTGCCGCCACAAATTACATTGTATTTACTATCGATGGGCATGGAGGCGATATGGCCGCCGACAGTGGACCATATTGGAATCATCGGCGTTACCTTCGCCCAAGGCACCATGTGGATTATAGCCGGACTAGCTTCTTGTGGAAAAAGCATTCCCCAAGTGAGAAAAGCGAAGCTATGCCCGGGTTGGGGCAGTGGGACTTAAATGGGAAATACTATCCAATACGGCATGTGTGAATTGAATCGAGAGACAAAGAATTGGTTCGCTGTATTTACCACGCCACGCCACGAGAAACAAGTGGAGGAGTATTTTCGCGTCCTGGAGATCGAGAGCTTCCTTCCGCTGATCCGAGTGGGGCGAAGATGGAAAGACGGGTCAAAAGGAATCGTGGAGCTCCCATTGTTTCCAAGCTATACATTTGTGCGGATTGGCTGCGGCGGGCGTATCCCTGTGCTCTCGGTGCCAGGCGTACTGTCAATTGTAGGCGGGGGGCGCAAATCGATGTCCATTTCTGATCCATATATTCATTTTTTACAGAAGGGTCTTGAGGAGGGAAAGATTGAGGCGCATCCCTACCTCACGTCGGGAACGAAGGTGCGCATTCGTAGCGGAGTAATGGCCGGCATGGAAGGCATTCTCCTGCGCAAGAAGAACGACCTTCGTGTCGTTCTCACGCTTGAAATGATTATGAAAAGCGTGAGGGTGGAAGTAGAGCTGGAAAATATAGAGCCAGTCGGCCGGCCCGGCAATGTTGATTTGTCGCGAATTGAAGAAGCCGCCTGACCTAATATCAGCAGCCGGCGGCAGCCAAAGCCTGCCTGTATTCTTGCCCAAATGATGCCCGTCAAAAGTAGAACAAGCTAACTTCCGGCATACATTTCTTCGCGCTCCATTTCACTCGCGGTGCTGCATATCCAAGAAGGCATACGAATCAGCCATGTGGAAAACCTGCAAGGCCCTTCCGCTTCGCTCCGCATAAGCCGGCAACTCACAGAGTGCCTGGTTGCCGCCGCGATAGTACCTCATTCCTTGCAAGTTCTTAACGTATGCCTGTAAGCCGGTTCGCGCCCCTTACGGTTGTCGTGTCCGCATCCTGCCCGAAGGCGGAAATGGCCGTAGGTGACTGACTGTGTGCATTTGACAGGAGTATTGCCGTCTGGAGGAGGAATATATGAAGGCAGCGAGATCAACTATTGATATTAGAACTGATGGCAAATGCCCCCGCGACCATGCGCCGGCAACTTGCCCGGATAACGAAACGGCGCACGCCGCTGAAGGTCTTCCTGAAGTCCCTCTGCCTCGATTGATGCGGGTTTCAGAGATTGAACGGGAGTATAGTCCGGCATCGCCGCTGGGGCTTGTGGTGGGTTGGATCCGCGGCTTTCTGGCTCGCCCTCATCCTGAGTTAGGCCGCCCTGGTCTGGTCTGTCCCTTTGTTCCGGGCGCACTCAAGATGGATTCGATATGGCTGACCGAAATGGCGGAGACGGTCCCAAGTTTCGAACGCCTCTCCGCAATCATCACCGGTTACCGCAATGTCTTTCTGGAAACCGAGCCCAAGAGCGGTCCGGAGGCAATGAATAAGGTATTTCTCGTGGCCTTCCCTTCCTTCGGACCCGATGGTACAGCGGTCATAGAAAAGGTGCAGTCAACGCTGAAGAGATACTTTGTCGACATGGGCCTGCTGGTGGGAGAGTTTCACGCGGCCAATGCAAACCCGGGCCTGCACAATCCTGAATTTCGGCCCTTGCGCAGTCCGGTGCCCATGCTGGCAATCCGTCACCTGGTGGAATCCGATCTGGCTTTTTTGAACCGTGACTTCTATCCAGTTTCTCTGCGCGCCACATACCTGCGCTCCTATCTTTTCCGCCTCGGCGGCAAGTTGAGCCAGCTCAAGTTTGAGGAAGCGCTGGATGGGCTCATCTCCGCGGAAGTGGTCCTGGCTTCCAGCCCTGATTGAGATCTCATCTTGGTTCGTCCACATGTTCTAGTTCACATACATTTCCATTCCAATGACACGCGAAAAGATTGCAGATGTTAACGGCCACGCGGCAAAGGCGCGTGTGGCCATTGTGGGCGGCGGCCCTGCGGGGTCGCTGCTCGCACTAGCGCTTGCGCAAAAGGGCTACGGGATTGATCTCTATGAGCGCCGCTCCGATCCGCGCAGGCAAATGGTAGGCCGGGGAAAGTCCATTAACTTAGGCCTGTCGAAACGCGGCATGCAGGCCCTGCAAATGGTTGGCTTACTGGATACGGTCCTCGAACGGTCGGTGACCATGCGTGGGCGCGTCATCCACGCCATGGACGGCACGGTGCGCTTTCAGCCCTATGGAAAGGACAGTGCTGAGGTTCTGCATTCCGTGGACCGCAATGAACTCAACCGCAGGCTGTTGGAAGAGGCTGGGCGATATCCATCCGTAAAGCTGCATTTCGAGCACCGGCTTGTGCGTGTAGACAAGCAATCGCGCGAGCTCGAATTCAAAGTGTCGGACCAGAGCATAAGAGTGCATCCGCAATGGGTCATCGCCGCTGACGGCGCCTTTTCAACCATGCGGCGGGAGCTCCAGCACGGAGAGCGTGCCGACTATCACCAGGAATTTCATGAATGGGGGTACATGGAACTCACGCTCCATGCACGACCTGACGGCGCATCGAAGGTGGAACTGACGGCCTTGCATGTATGGCCGCGAAGCCACTGCATGATCGTTTCCCATCCGAACCGCAACGGCTCGCACACGCTGACGCTATTGCTTCCCTTCCGGGGGGAAGACAGTTTCGCGACCATGCGTACGCCGGCGGAGATTGAAGCGTTGTTCACAAAGTATTTCCCGGACTTGATTCCCATGCTGCCTGATCTGGTGGAGCAATGCATGAAACATAGCCCCGCCGGCATGGTGGCCACGCGCACCGCGCCCTGGGCTTTTGAAGACTGGGCAGTTCTGGTCGGTGACGCTTGCCACGCCGTCTATCCGTTCTATGGGCAGGGCATGAATGCGGCATTTGAAGATTGTTCCGTGCTTGTGCGGGAGTTGAACCAGTGCAAGGGCGACCGGGAAACCGCCTTTCAAAAATATGAACTGGCAAGGCGCGCCCACACCGACGTGTTGTGCGATTTGACCAAAGCAGCTTGCGTGGAACTCCGGCAAAAAGTGCGTTCGCCGTGGTTTCTCGCACGCAAGCGGCTGGATTTGGCGATTCATCGCTTGCTGCCGCGGGCATGGACTCCCCTGTACACCATGGTTGCACATACAACCATTCCTTATGCGGAAGCGCTGGCGCGCTCGCGACGGCAGGACCGCATCCTTCTTTTTTCCTCGGTCGCGCTAGCGCTGCTGACGGTGGGTGCAAGCCTTATTTACGTCCTGGGCAGGTGAATACATGGTTTTCAATTCCCTTACCTTCGTCGTCTTCTTTGTCATGGTGCTGCTATTGCACAACCTGCCGTTTTCCTGGAGCGTAAAAAAAATCAACTTGCTTGTGGCCAGTTATCTGTTTTATGCCGCGTGGAACCCGCCGTTCATTCTGCTGTTATGGGCATCAACGGTGGTGGATTGGCTCGTCGCCCGCCAGATACACCGCCAGGAAGCGCACACACGCCGCAAGGCATGGCTCATCGTTTCGCTCGTGGTAAACCTGGGATTTCTTGGGTTCTTCAAGTATGGCAACTTCGTACTGGGAAATTGGCATGCGCTCATGAATAGCGTGGGGGTGCATTACCGGCAGCCGGAGTGGAACATCCTGCTGCCGGTAGGTATTTCTTTCTACACGTTCCATTCAATGTCCTACACGCTGGACATCTATTGGAAGCGCGTGGAACCGATCCCAAAGCTGTTCGACTTTGCGCTCTTCGTCGCATTTTTTACCCAGCTTGTTGCCGGCCCTATCCTGCGGACCTCTGATCTGGTGCCGCAGTTTGCCCGTCCGCGAACCGCAACGCGCAACCAGCTTTGCTGGGGGCTGGCGCTGATGACATTTGGCTTGTTCGAGAAGGTGGTACTTGCCGATGGAGCATTCGCCCCGGTAGCTGACGCTGTCTTCAGGGCCAAAGGCCCCGTAAGCTCCCTGGATGCATGGCTTGGCACGCTGGCTTTTTCCGGGCAGATCTTTTGCGACTTTGCCGGATACTCCATTGTCGCCATAGGAGCTGCTCTGTGTCTCGGCTTCAACATTCCCAACAACTTCCGTTTCCCCTATGCCGCCACAGGCTTCTCGGATTTCTGGCGGCGGTGGCATATCTCTCTTTCCACCTGGTTGCGGGACTACCTCTATATACCTCTCGGCGGCAATCGCAAGAGCGAAGCGAGGACATATGCCAACCTGATGATAACGATGCTGCTGGGTGGATTGTGGCATGGCGCAAATTGGACCTTTGTTGTTTGGGGAGGGCTGCACGGCGCCTACCTTGCTGCTGAACGATGGATCAAAGAACGTACCGCAAGATGGCGGCCCTCGAGCGGCTGGGCCCCTAAGTTACTCCTGGTGCTGGTCACCTACACTCTGGTCAACGTGGCATGGGTTTTCTTCCGTGCCAAAAGCCTGCCCGCAGCCTTCATGATGCTGGGCTCCATGGCTGGTCTGCATGCAAACGCCACGGCAGTCTTGCCGACGGTAAAAATCCTTGAAACGTTGGTCTGCATTGTTGGAATTCTGGCCGCGCAGTGGTACATGCGCGATCGAACACTGGAAGATTTCGTCACCCAATCCTCGCCCCGGATGCTCGCGGCGGCATGGGCTTGCATGGCATTTGCCATCATCATCACGCAAGGGAGAGGCGATGCGTTCATCTATTTCCAATTCTGAGTTGACGGTCATTGAGGAGTCAGGCCCTGAAGTAAGTATTCTGGAACGCCCTCTTGCCGTCAGCAGCCCGCCGGCGAGAGGTTTTGAGCGACCGGTCCCCGCCCTGCCCTGGTTGCGGATACTCCTGGGAGTTGTCTCGGCCACGTTTGTCCTGATGTTTGCGTGGGAGCTTGAGATGCGGCATCTGGGGTTACGAGCGGGCGATCTCGATGATGGACGCGCCGAGTGGGCCGTGGAGCGGCGCAAAGTTGACGCCGGCCCGCGGGATTCCGTGGTGATCATTGGCGACTCGCGAATCCTCCTGGATACCGACCTTGCCACGTGGCAGAGACTGACTGGCCGCCGTCCTGTTCAGCTCGCGCTTCTGGGCGCAAACGCTCAGCCCATCCTGCACAATCTTGCCGACGACGAACATTTTGCCGGACTCCTTGTTATAGGCACCGCGGAGTTCTCCTATTTCAGTGACGATACCGTGCCTGGGGTGCTCAAGTACATCAAAAACGAGTCTCCATCGCAGCGCACGGGACTTCAACTCCATCAAATGCTCTCCCGGTATTTCGCATTCCTTGATAGCAACTACACCCTGTTCACGCTTCTGGAAAAGCACAACAAGTGGCCGGAGCGTAGAGGGGTGGTAAGCCCTTATGAAGACGTGTGGAAACTCAGCGAATCGTATGACGATCGCCAGACCTACCTCTGGGACCGGCTCGAACGAGACGACTACCTGCGCCGGCAAGCGCAAACGATCTGGACAGAGTTTTTCAGCGGCCCTCCCGTGAACGCGGACAAAGTTGAGCGGATCAGTGCCAGCACGAAAACCGACATTGATCGAATCCGCGCCCGTGGAGGCGAGGTGGTCTGGGTCCGTCCTCCCTCCAGCGGCCAGCTCCTCCACATAGAAAAGGTCCGTTATCCGCGCGGGGAAGTCTGGGACAAGCTGATGAATGACACCGGCTCATTTGGAGTGTACTTCGAGGATGATCCGGCGATGCAACGTCTTTCTTGCCCCGACTGGTCGCACCTCTCCCGTGCGTCGGCCATTGCATTTACGGATGCATATGTGCGCGTGCTACGCGACCACGTCGAGTGGTTAAGAGTTCATACCAACAATTCCAACTAAGAAATTCCTGCGGCAAACATCACCGTCTGAAGAATGACACGACCACACACATTTACAAGGAGAGCCGCCATGGCCGTCTCAGTGCAACCAATTCCATTGCGTCTGTACAAGTCCGGGCCCTCTTCCGCTCCCCATCTCGAGTACCGTCCAGATGTTGACGGCTTGCGTGCCATCGCGGTCTTGGCTGTAATTGTATTTCACGCGTTTCCCGCCCTGCTGCCGGGAGGCTTCGTGGGCGTGGATGTTTTCTTTGTGATCTCTGGATTCCTGATTTCAGGGATCATACTGCGCGGGCTGTCACGAGGGCGTTTTAGCGTGCTGGAATTCTACGGACGCAGAATAAAACGTATCTTCCCCGCTCTCATTGTCATGCTGGCCGGAGTTTGGGCCCTTGGCAGGGCCATGCTTCTGGCGGATGAATTCCAGAGACTTGGAAAGCACGTCGCTTCCGGTGCGGGTTTCATGTTCAACCTGACCTTATTTATGGATACCAAGGCGTACTTTGGCGCCATTACAAGCCCGCTCATCCATCTATGGTCTCTTGGCGTGGAAGAGCAGTTCTACCTCTTCTGGCCGTTGTTCCTTCTGGCCACATGGAAGCTGCGGAAGAAACAATTTGGCGTGATGGTAACGGTTGCAGTGGTTTCTTTTATTTTGAATGTTGCCGCGGTTTCTACTCATCCCCTGGCAGCCTTTTATTTGCCTTGGAACCGCCTCTGGGAGCTGGCGCTCGGCGGAGTACTGGCTTATAGCCGGCTCGACAAGACCGGACACCTTGATGGGAGCGATTCAGGATTGAGCGCGCGCAAATCCCGGCTCGCGATGCTTTTCAGCCCGTCCGCGCGCGGGTTCTTGGGCATGCTTCTGATACTTGCATCTTGCGCGATCATCAATGAACGCAGAGCTTTCCCCGGTTGGTGGGCCCTGGGTCCGTGCCTTGGCGCTTTTTTGCTGATCTCCGCCGGCCCGCGGAGCTGGATCAATCGTCATTTATTAAGCCAACGAGTTATGGTATTCATCGGATTGATCAGCTATCCGCTGTATCTGTGGCATTGGCCGTTGCTGTCGTTCGCCCACACCGCTAACTGGCGCGGGTTTACCCCGGTGATGAAGATAGCGGCAGTGGCGGCATCATTTATTCTGGCCACGCTGACCTATAAATACGTCGAGCGTCCGATTCGCACCTCGCCAAAAGTCCTGCGCCTGGCTGTACCGCTCTTCGCTACCATGCTGGTTTGCCTGTCGGTTGGCTACATGACGTTCAAAACGAACATACCTGCCAGAACACTGTCCGCGGACATCAGCAAGTTTGTGCAGGCGGCAAAGGAACCAGATCCGTATCCAGAACAGGAAGGATTCCTTACGATCGGGAGCGGATCGCGAAGCACGCTGTACATCGGCGACAGCACGGTAGCGCAATATCATGGCCGCATTTCCAAATTGCAGGAAGAGCACGCGGACAGCCGCAAAGCCGTATTTGCCTGGCAAGCCGGGTGCGCTCCCGATCCTGAATTGTCTCTGGTGGATGCCGTTGGATGCCAGAAACTAATTCAATCCGCGGTTGAGTACGCGAAAGCTCCGCAGGTTGATACCGTGGTGATTGGCTTCTGCTGGTATGCATACTTTGTCGGCTTGATCCAGCCTGACAGGGTTGGTGAAGCCGGCCCGCTTTTGCCGGCGACGGACCGGGCGCTCAGCAATATAGAAAGCATGATTGCCGGATTCGTGAACCAGGGCAAGCGTGTATATATTGTTCTCCAACTGCCGGTCGATGGCGGCTTCCCGCCACGGCAAATGATCCGGCGTACTGTTTTCGGCTCGGGCTTCCGCGTTGATTCCCGTCCCGCGGAACGGGCTTCCATCGCGCGAGCCATCGGTCCGTTCGCCTCCAGGCTTATCCAGATAGCAAATGATACGGGTGCACAAGTAATCGATCCCATGAATTCTCTGTGCAATGAAAAGGACTGTTCGCCGGTGACTCCTGGAGGCGACCCTATTTACCACGATTCCTGGCACCTGCGCGCCGGCTATATTCAGACCCACGTTAACTACATGGACGAGACCGTGCTGGCTCCTGCCGATAGGGCCGGCGCTGGTCTGCAATAAAGGGCAACCACAATGAGCTTCTTCTCTTCCTCACCCAAACTTCCTTCGGAACGGCGCTTCGGACTTACATTCACAATTGCCTTGGCAGGCCTAGCGGTCTACGGCCTCGTTCGCCATCGTAGCCCGGCGGTTTATATTGCCTGCGCCGCGGCCAGCATAGTTTTCGCTCTGATCACTCTGATCGCTCCCCGGGCGCTTGCCCCTTTGAATAAGCTTTGGTTTCATTTTGGGGAACTGCTCGGAAAAATTGTCAGTCCCCTTGTTCTCGGTATTATCTTTTTTGGCATCCTTACGCCGCTTTCCACTCTACTCAGATTATTGGGACGTGACGAGCTACAACTGAAGCGCCGCGCAGTTAAGTCTTATTGGATTGACCACACTCCAACGGCATCAATCGCGGATTCATTCAAGAACCAGTTTTGAATTCAGTCCGGCGGGCCATCTGTAAATTCGAAAAACTTCGTAACAATCAATGGAGGTATAAATTTATGGGCGCATTCATCAAAGAGCTCTGGACTTTTCTGCGTGTCCGCAAGAAGCTGTGGGTCTCTCCAATCATCTCCCTCATTATTGTGATTGTAGCTTTGCTGATCGTGGCTGAAGGCTCGGTCATCGCTCCATTTATCTATTCCCTGTTTTAACCGGCAAATTTTCTCCGATTGGAAAACTCGCATTATGAACATACTTGGCCTTTCGGCCTTCTATCACGATTCTGCCGCCTGCCTGGTGGTGGAGGGCGAACTTGTTGCCGCCGCTCAAGAAGAGCGGTTCACGCGCAAGAAACATGACTCTGGTTTTCCCGCGAAGGCGGCACAGTATTGCCTCAATTCAGCCAACCTCCGGCCGGACGATATTGATTACGTTGTCTTTTACGACAAGCCGTTTCTAAAATTTGAGCGCATCTTTGAAACTTATCTCGCGTTTATCCCAAAGGGGTTCCGCAGCTTTGCAACATCGCTTCCAGTCTGGCTCAAGGAAAAGCTGTTTCAGAAGACCCTGATCGCCGATTCTCTGTCGAATTGCTTTTGTGAAAAAAACGACTGGTCTGCGCGACTGCGTTTTTCCGAGCACCATCTGAGCCATGCTGCATCCGCATTCTTTCCATCGCCGTTCAAAGAAGCCGCCATTCTTACCATGGATGGGGTTGGCGAATGGACCACAACTTCTGTTTTCCTCGGCAAAGACAATGGAATATCGCCATGGAAAGAGATCCGGTTCCCTCATTCGCTTGGCCTGCTGTATTCCGCCTTTACTTATTACACCGGGTTCAAGGTCAACTCCGCCGAATATAAAGTGATGGGCTTGGCTCCCTATGGAGAGCCGCGCTATGTGGACCTCATTAAAAAGCACCTCATTGATATCCGGGAAGATGGCTCCTTCCATCTTGACATGGGGTATTTCGACTACTGCACTGGCCTCACCATGACCAATGACCGCTTCAATACGCTCTTCGGTGGACCACCCAGAAGTCCGGAGAGCCAGCTTACACAGCGGGAGATGGACTTGGCCGCTTCCATCCAGGTTGTTACTGAAGAAATTGTCGTTAAGCTCGCCAAAGACATCCAGCGCTCTACGCGGCAAAAAAACTTATGCCTTGCCGGTGGCGTGGCCCTGAACTGCGTTGCCAACGGAAAACTTCTGCGGGAAGGGGTGTTTGACAATATCTGGATTCAGCCCGCGGCAGGCGATGCAGGAGGGGCGGTTGGTGCGGCTTTCGGGGCGTATCACCTGATGCTCGATCAGCCACGATGCGCCACTGCGACAGACAAGATGAAGGGGGCCTTTCTTGGTCCTGAATTCGAACAGTGCGAGATTGAACAACGACTGGCATCCGCAGGGGCTGTTTTCCAAACCGCATCAGAGAACGAGCTCATTTGTACGGTTGCGCATGCACTAGCAGAAGGCAAGGCCGTGGGCTGGCACCAGGGACGGATGGAATTTGGCCCGCGCGCTCTTGGTGGCCGCTCGATCATTGCGGACCCGCGCTCGCCCACCATGCAGAAGCAGCTCAACCTGAAAGTCAAATACAGGGAGTCATTCCGGCCCTTTGCTCCCAGCGTGCTGCGTGAGGACGTCTCCGATTGGTTCGAACTCAACGTTGATAGTCCTTATATGCTATTAGTTGCCGATGTCACGGAAGCAAAACAGTTGCGGATGTCGGAAGCACAGAAGGGCCTTTTCGGCATTGAAAAGCTGAATGCCTTGCGGTCAGAAATCCCAGCGGTTACACACCTGGACTATTCTGCGCGAATTCAGACCGTGCATCAGGAAACAAACCCAAGATATTATCGCCTGATTTCCAGGTTCAAGGAACTAACCGGCTGCCCGGTCCTGGTGAACACATCATTCAATGTGCGTGGCGAGCCTATCGTCTGCACGCCCGAGGATGCATTCCACTGCTTCATGGGAACAGAACTTGATCTGTTGGCTGTCGGCAACGCAATCTTGCGGAAACAAGACCAGAACAGCAATCTCAGAAAGGATTACAAAAATGTCTACGAACTCGACTGACGTCCGCAATTACAACACATTGAAACAGCCTTCCAACTTGGCGCCGCCATCTTCATTCTTGGCCAGGCTGCGGGAATATTATGGATTGAAACAGCCCTTTAACTTCACAATAGCGATTCCCTTCCTGCTGAGTATGTGCGTGCTCATTATTCTGTTCCTTGTATGCACAATCCAGTTTTTCAGTAATAATCTGAGCATTGGGACGGCACGATTTTATTTTTTCTCTTACATCGCCTGCTTCCTTGTTCTTGCCGCGGCACTCAGTAAAGTCCGCTTCGTCTCTTACGTAATACTGTTCTGGTGCGTGATTGAAGTGAGTACAGCCTTCGCAAGCAAGGCTTTGTATCCTAAAAATGTCGTTCCCGGAACCAGCTCTGACGACTATGCTTTTATTTACCATCCTTTATTGCAGCTTGTTCCAAGACCAAACTTCCAATACACGACCCAGCTGAGCTTTCGCGGCGCGGAAGAAAAAGTTAAAGCCGGGGGAATCGATATGGCTGCGCTCGAGGGCAAGGAACTCTCTTTTTCCCATAATTCGCTGGGACTAAGGGGAAAAGAACTGACGCCGAACGACTTAAGCAAAGATTTGATTTTTGTCTACGGCGGATCGACGACGTATGACGCGAGCGTGACTCAAGGCGAGACATGGGTGGAGCACTTGCAGGCCGACCTCAACAATAAATTCACGGTCTTGAATTTCGGTGTGGTCGCTCATAGCTCGGAAGAACACGTGATTGAGACCGCCTTTTATCAAAATATTGTGAACAAAAGGCCTGTTTGCGCGATCTATTATGAAGGGTGGAATGACGTGATCAACGCCCACATCAGTAATCTTGATCCCGCCTATGCGGATTATCACCTTTTGCTTACGCCCAGACGCAAGCCTGATCTGGAGATTGCAAAGTATTCTCCCATGATGGTCCTGCTGAATCAGGCTGCCAGGGACCGGTTTGACACGATTCCCAATCCCGCAAAAATTCTTGGAAAGCCGCAGATGGACGGCAGCGATGAACACCTGGAGCAAATTTTTGTTCGGAACATGAAAACCATCGCCGCGATCAATAGTTCCAGAGGCGTCAAGACCATCTTCATCGGACAAATTATCAATAAGGATTACCCTCAGGGCGCCAATGCATGGGCGCCGCTGGTAAAAAAAGGAGGGTTCCCGGCCTTAATTGAACGATTCAATTCACTCCTGAAAGGCGCTGCCGATTCAGTCCATGCGAAATACGTTGACCCCGGAGCTACGAATTTTGAGCACCATGATTTTGTCGACTATTCGCACTTTGACATTTCCGGAGCAAGGAAGTTCGCTGCGCTGATATCCAAGGATGTCAACAGCTACTGCCAATAGATTCGGTTGCCAAAACAATGCAAGGACCTCGCCGCTTGAATTCGTAACGCCTGATATCAGCAAGGCGCTTAAGTTGTTGCCGCAAAAGACCGCATTCCACGCAATGTTATCCCCAGGAATCTATAGAAGCAGATGAGACTTGTTCTCAGAGTTACCCGGATGACCGCTCATCATCGGGAATACGGTCAGAGGTTTGCCCAAGCGGTTGCGGACCTCATACATGATGGCCATTTTCTTACTGTAATCCATGGTCAGAGCAGAAGTGCTCAACATTTCACAACGGCACCGACCACTAAAGTGTGCAATTGCAATCAGCACAGTGCAGGCTCGGATTCCACGGCAACACTAGAGCGCGAAAACAGGGCGCTTGTCGCATTGCTGGTTGAAGCACACGTAACAGGCATTGGGCTCCATGCCACGGATGCAGGATTGGTGCAGTTGCGCAGGCAATATTTTGGAAACAACCCCGCTGAATTCAGGGTGGAAGCTGCACGTCTGCATTCACGCTGGCTGGAGATTATTTGCAGTAATAAGGGTGTACCTGTTCTGTCAAACCTCTCGTTCTGGCTTGGCGGAGAAAATTACTTGATTGACCCGGACCATATGGCTGCCGTTTGCGCCGCGGATTGGAATGCCGACGCGCTTATCTACCTGACGGAGGAAAGCGGAGTGCCCAGCGAAGACGGCGGCATTCTCAGATGGCTTGACCTTGGATCCAACGATAGCCTGAAAGCGGCGGTATTGAGCAATGAGATGCGAGGGTGCCTGGATGCATGCGCAATGGCTCTGAAACGCGGCATTCGACGTGTAAGAATTTTGCCGCTGTGTAATGTGGACTGTTTGTCATCCTTCTATTTTTCATCTACGTGTTATGGAACGGAAGTGATCTCTGCTGCGCCCTGAAGCTGAGGCCGACTGGAAAATCCTTGGCATGGGATTCAGTGCTGCCGGCGCTCCATCCCATACGATTGAAGAATCTAACCATGCATCGGAAACAAGCTGCGGCGGTTCTTAACCATGATTCACAGCGAGAACATGCGATGATCGCGGATTCTACATTACGGCAATCTGTAAAAAGAGATCGTTTTACGGCAATCGTTGTGGGCGGCCTGGTTGCCGGGATTTTGGATCTTACACAAGCCTTCATCTTCTTTGGATGGAGGGTTCCACTCGTTGTGGCCAGCGGCTTGCTGGGTCGGCAAGCCATACGGGGAGGGCCGGGAACCTATGTTCTGGGTGTCTTTCTCCATTTTTTCATCGCGCTATCTGTTGCAACAATTTATTACGTAGCAAGCCGCAGGCTGAGTTTTTTGAAAGAGCACCCGCTGGTATGCGGCTTGTTTTATGGCATGGCAGTTGAGTTGGTAATGAATCTTGTTGTCTTACCACTCTCCGCGCTTCATGCGCGAGGCCCTTACGAACTCCATGAATTGCTGCAAGGGTTGCTTGCGCACATGTTTCTGATCGGACTGCCGATTTCTTTCAGCATTCGACGGTTCGCGAAATAAGCGCACATACTTTCAACCGGAGTCCGGAGGATTGCCGGCAGGTGCAATTCCGCAAAACGTCACAAGTTGTGAGAACGCACTTGAGTGGCGGTATTTTTGTGCTAGGCTGCGCCTACCGCAGTTGTCTATACCGTCCTTTATTAACAGGATAAAGATGGATAGGAGGTCCAGATGATCAAGTCACATCAAGGTCTCAATGCGTTGCGCGGGTTGGCTGCGCTGGTTTGCGTACTGGCTTTGACCATGAGCGCTTCCGCCAAAGATAAGGCAAAGCCCAAGGACACGAATGCCAAGCCATACACGGCAATCTATGTTTTTGGAGACAGCTACTCCGACATTGGCGCGCGCTATCTGGATGGCAACGGCCCCACGGCGGTGGCATACTTCGCGCAAGCGTTGGGAGTCCCCCTTACATTTCCCAAGGACCCAAGCGCCGGGACAACCAGCCTGGATTTTGCCGCTACCGGCGCTACTACCGGTGAGGACAAGGGCAAAGGGCCCTTTTGCTGCCAGGGAATGATGGACCAGGTAAATGATTTCGCCGCCAGGGTCCATTCTGGGACGCTGACCATCAAGCCGGAGACGACGCTCATCTTTCTTGAAGGTGGACTGAACGATAACAAACTTTCGACGGATGCAACCGTGGAGAATCTCACCCGGGAAATTCATTTACTGCAAGAACTTGGCGCACGCCATTTCACCTTATCGCTCTTGTCAACCAAGGTCCCTGATTTTGCCGAGATCGCGAAGCGGCTAAATCCGGCGTATGAAAACCTGGTTGCCGAGCTGCAGAAACAGGGCGTCGATATTCGTCTGAATCATTGGGGCCCATATCTTGACGAGATTCTGGAAAATCCGTCGCAATATGGTCTGGTCAACACAACATCTCAATGTGCAGGCAGGGCGGTGCTCAAGGAAGACCCTACGCCATGCGCCAATCCTGGCACTTATTTCTATTTTCACGGCGGGCATCCGTCAACAGCGGTAAACAAGATCGTCGGTGACAAGATCTATCGGGAGTTGACCGGGCAAGCTTCCGGGAACAAAAAGATGGCCGGCGCTTCCAATGGCAAAAAATGATCGACCATCGACGTTCGCGTTCCATGGCGGCTTTGTGTTTTGCGCCGGTTGGAGCGATTGCTAGTCACGAGGGCACCCTGAGGATGGAGTAGCGGCCATCGGCACATTTACCAAGCCGCGCCCGGAGCAAAAGATCACCTGGCTGAGGAAAATTACGTCTGCACCAGAGCAGAGGTGTAACCAGCAGGATTCAACTCAAGCCCAATTTCAAGTCACTCGGCGCCAAGCCGCGTGGCCAGCAAGTTCCTCTCAGCGAACCGATTGTCAATCGCGAGATGATAGTGGCAGTTCCTCCGATCGTCTTTGAACCCTTCTGTGTCTTAGTCAATGAAGTTGCAAATAAATCTTTAAGTAACCCGGCGCTGGGAAGCATCTCCAGTATGCTTTCGGGCTCACCCTCTTTCAAGTTGGCCTCCGGCGCTTTTTAAGGCCGTTGCACAAATCTGAAAATTCAACGACAGACAGGAAGCAGTGGCGGCAGTTTGCCTGCCATTGGCTGCTCTGTTCTGCAAAGGAGAAAATAATGGAGAGTAAGAAGAAGGAAGTTCTCATTGTTGGGGGCGGATCCGCTGGATGGATGACAGCGGCATATCTGAGTAAAGCCCTCGGACCTGATGTCAACATCAGCCTGGTGGAGTCGGCAACCATAGGCACTGTGGGCGTGGGTGAAGCAACCTTCAGCACAATCCATCTCTTTTTCAAGTTTTTGGGACTTCAGGAAGAAGACTGGATGCCGGCATGCAATGCCAGCTATAAGCTCGCCATTAAGTTCAAGGACTGGAACGCGGAGCGCCGGCATTTCTATCATCCATTTCAACGGTACGATGTGGTGCAGGGACACAACGTTGTTGATTGGTGGCTCAAGCTGTGCAGTGAACAGCGTTTTGATGAAACCTGCTTCGTGATCCCGGCAATCTGTGAGACCCAGAGATCACCAAGGTATATGGATGGCCAGGTCTATGATGCCCAGTTTGCCAAAGAGGTCGCCGATAACCCCAACGATCCTTGCTTGTTGCGCGAGCTGAAGGTCCAATATCCGTATGGCTATCATTTCGATGCAAGCCTTATCGCCAAATTCATGGCCAAATACGCGAAGGACCGAGGCGTTAGGGAGATCGTAGACGAGGTTGATGATGTGGTGCTGGCTTTGGATGGGAGTATCCGCGGCGTACAAACAAGAAAGCATGGCTTTATTGACGCAGACTTGTTTGTGGATTGTACAGGGTTCCGCGGCTTGCTCATCAACCAGGCGCTGAGAGAACCGTTCATTTCATTTTCCGAGTCCCTTCTGTGCGACCGCGCGGTTGCCATGCAAGTGCCGAGCGATCAGGCAAGCGAAGGAATTAATCCGTATACCTCCGCTACCGCGCTTTCTTCGGGCTGGGTATGGAACATACCGTTGTTCCACCGGATAGGCACGGGTTACGTCTATTCCAGCGCATTCATCACTCCCGAACAGGCAGAGCAGGAGTTCAGAGAGCACCTGGGCGGCCGTGCGGAAGGCTGCAAGGCCAACCACATCAAGATGCGTATTGGCAGAAACCGGAATTCATGGGTAAAAAATTGCGTGGCCATCGGGCTATCGAGCGGTTTCGTCGAGCCACTCGAATCAACCGGAATATTTTTCATTCAGCACGCTATCGAAGAGTTGGTCAACCACTTTCCCGGCAACGATCCGGCGACCATTAAAAGTTATAACAAGGCGATCGCGGGATGCATTGACGGCGTTCGGGACTTTCTTGTGCTCCACTATTACGCCAGCACCAGGACCGATTCTGCGTTCTGGCAAGCGACCAAGAAGGAGATCAAGCTGCCCGACAATCTGGCGGAGGGCCTTGAATTGTGGAAACGGCGTTTGCCCACCAACAGGACCATTAACCCGCAATTCCATGGTTTTGAAGCATATTCCTACAGCGTGATGCTGCTTGGCCTCGGGTTCCGGCCGGCCGAGAGCCTACCCATCCTCAATTATTACGATGGCGCAGCAGCGGCCCTGAAGCAATTTGAGAGCACGAAAAGACGGGCAAAATATCTGGTGGCGACACTTCCATCAGCTTATGAATATCTAGCATCGCGTTATCAAGACGCCGGGACCAGGCAAGAGCCGCACTACAAGGTCCATGCGTCCCCGGTTGCATAGCATTCGGGCGTCTCAGGAGGCGCCAATCATGAGTGAGAGCGGTTTTGATGTGAAAGACTTCCGCCGGGTTTGCGGCAAATTTCCCACCGGGGTAACGGTGACTACCCTGGTGGGAACCGACGGAAAGCCTTACGGAATTACACTGAGCTCGTTTACAAGCCTGTCCCTGACGCCTCCGCTGGTTCTTGTGTGCATTGACCATCGCGCCGCCATCTTTACTCATTTTGGAGTAGGAAAGCATTTTGGCATCAACATTCTGAGCGAAGGCCAGATAGACCTGTCTGTCCAATTTTCCCGAAATTGGAGCGACAGGTTTCTCGGGGTCCGATGGCGGCCGGGCATTACCGGTGTTCCTTTGCTGGAAGATGTGCCCGGAACGCTGGAGTGCGTCACCACAGAGATCCTACGCGTGGGTGATCACTGGATCGTTATTGGGCAGGCCCTTCACCTGAGAATCAGTGAAAAGCCGCCTCTCGCATACTTTGAAAGCTCGTATGGCAAAGTCGCCTGCCACCATCCTGAAGCACCAAGAGAAGCTGAGCCAACACTGGAAAACTAAACTGAACCCTCCTAGAATCGTCCGGGGCACTCTATGAGCATTGCGCATCTTCTGGTATCCATTGGAGCCATTGTGCTTGCCACGCGCATTTTTGGCTGGCTGTTCGAACGCATGGGCCAGCCCTCCGTGGTGGGGGAGATGATTGCCGGCATTGTGCTTGGTCCGTCGCTTCTGGGCTATTTCTTTCCATCGGCATTGTCTTACGCTTTTCCGTCCTCAACCCTCGCAACTCTCTCCGCTTTGAGCCAACTGGGCATTCTGCTCTTCATGTTTATTGTGGGTCTCGAAGTGGACATCAACCGTCTTTTAAAAAGCAAGGCCACGGTAGTTCTTACCAGCAACTGCAGCATCATCGTCCCGTTTTTGTCAGGTGTGGGCCTGGCCCGGTTGCTCTATCCAAAATTTGCCGGGGTACATGTTCCTTTTTTTCACTTCGCCGTATTCGTAGGGACAGCCATGAGCGTGACCGCCTTTCCTGTCCTGGCGCGAATTTTGCGAGAGCGTGCTTTGCTGGGCACGGATTTAGGCAGAATCGCCATATCGTGTGCCGCCATCGATGATGCCAGCGCATGGCTGTTGCTGGCGGCTTTGACTGCCATGGTGCGCTCCGCCTCGAATTGGGCCGTCCTGGCAATGACGTCGCTGAAATTCCTCTTGTTTGTGGCAGTCATGCTGGGCCCGGTACGCTGGGCCATGGCTTCTCTTGGAACATTCCGGAAACGCCGCGGGCTGACACCAGGCCTTTTTTCGGCCGTGGTCCTGCTGATTCTTCTGTCAAGCTGGGCCACGGAACAGATCGGGGTGCATGCTCTGTTTGGCGCATTTACCGCAGGCCTGATCATGCCAAAGTTTGGTGGACTGGTGGCGCAGCTTCGCGAAAAAATCGAGTCGCTTACGCTTGCGCTTCTGTTGCCGCTGTTTTTCGCTCTAACCGGGTTGCGCACCCGCGTTGACCTGATCTCAAAAGAGATGTGGCTTTGGACGCTCGCCATCATTGCCATAGCAACGCTCGGCAAATTCCTGGGTGCAAGCGTAACCTCCTATGTGTTGGGAATGAAATGGAAGGACTCGGCCGGTCTGGGAGTTCTCATGAATACACGCGGTCTTGTTGAACTCGTAGTTCTCTCCGTCGGGCTGGATTTAGGAATCCTCTCTCCTGTGTTGTTTACCATGATGGTGGCCATGGCCCTGGTTACCACCTTCATGGCTACTCCGGTGCTAGTCGCGATGAGAATCGCACCTGCCCGCCGGAGAATATCTCAACTGGGCGGCGCTCTTGACGAAGAAAGGGCGTTGAGCGGCGAGTCCGGCAGCGTGGCGCTCGCATACCGGGAAACCACAACCGCCACAAGACAGCTCCTCTGAACCGGTGCATGGAACCGGGCAAAAATGCATTCAACGGACAATCTACATCTGCAGAACATTCAAGAAGTGGCATCGCCCGCCCTATTGATGAGCGAACTGCCGCGTACGCCAGCAGCGTCCGCCACAGTGCACAATACGCGCGCTGCAATCTCCAACATCCTGCACGGACGTGAGGACCGCATTCTGGTGGTTGTTGGGCCATGTTCAATCCATGATCCCCTGGCTGCGCGTGAATACGCCCGTTTGCTTCATGCTGCCATTGAGGAGTTTGCGCATGAACTGCTGATCGTAATGCGCGTGTATTTTGAAAAACCGCGCACTATTTCAGGATGGAAAGGATTGATCAATGATCCTGGTCTTGATCAAAGCTTCAGGATCAACGATGGGCTTCGGCTTGCGCGGCAACTCCTGGTTGATCTGGGGGAAATGGGCGTGCCCGCGGGAACTGAGTTCCTTGACGTGATGACGCCGCCTTATCTTGTTGATCTGATCAGCTGGGGTTCAATCGGAGCGCGCACCACTGAAAGCCAGGTCCACCGGCAACTGGCTTCCGGGCTTTGCTGTCCCGTAGGATTTAAAAATGGAACATCCGGCGATGTAGAGATTGCGATCCATGGCGTGCTTTCGGCATCCCAGCCTCATTCCTTTCTGGCCCAGACAAAATCTGGACGGACTGCCATTTTCGCAACCACCGGAAATTTGGATTGTCACGTCATATTGCGTGGCGGACCTACGAACCCGAACTTTTCTCCCGACTGGATATCGCGTGTAGGCGCGTGCCTGGAATATGCCGGGCTCGAACCTCGCGTGATGGTCGATTGCAGTCATGCCAACAGCGGGAAAGACCATAGAAAACAGCCGCAAGTGTGCCATGCGGTGGCAAACCAGATTGAAGCAGGCGAAAAAGGGATCATGGGAGTGATGCTTGAGAGCAATCTGGTTGGAGGTGCGCAGCAGCCGGCGCCTAGGGAACAATTGACTTATGGCCAAAGCGTCACTGATTCCTGCATGGGATGGGATGAGACGCTACCGCTTCTGCGTGAACTGGCAGAAGCAGCGTCATCAAGAAGGTTGTCGCACGCGATGAAAGCAAGGTTTTGCGCTGGCTCAAAGAATGAGAAGGCAGGGCGATCCTCCGCATATGCCAAGTGAATCATCTTGGTTCGTCTTCCCTAACGGAGCATCGCTATCTGAAAAATTAGCGTTCGCATCGATCGTCTCCTCCCTGCGGCTTGTCCGGCCAAATGTGCGGCCAGGCCGAGTACCAGGTGAACCGGGTTGATCCTGATTTCAGCTTCTACAAAGCAGTGTTCGCAAAGTAACACAAGCCACTAATATCTCTCGGTGACCGTCTACGAAAACACTCATCCGGCGGATGAGTGTTTTTTATTTGCCGGGAGAGCACCAAGATAACCTGAGGGCGGAGTGTTTTTACCACATTCTCGCCAAGCCCATTATATAAAGGTAGAAAAGTGATAGAGCATGTTCCTCAATTCACAGGGAAAGCACTCGTCTGACGATTGATCCAATTTTCCTGATTGAGGCCGCTCGGCAGAGCGTATACTTTAGTCCCAGATTTTTAGAACGAGCAGCTTATGGACCGCAAGCCTGTAGCCCTGATCAGCATGCCTTCGCAATCGGCGGGGATTCCTTCCATCCAATTGGCGCTGCTGAAGCCCACGCTGGAGAAAGCCGGCATTCCTGTCCAGGCGTTCTCGCTCTTTATGTACCTTGGAACCCACATCGGATGGCGGCTCAGTGAAAGCCTGGCCGAGGTGTGGCCCAGCCTGGTGGGCGAGTGGGTATGGTCCAAGGCGGCTTTCGGGGAGGAAGCCAATCCAGAGGTGGAAGAATATTTTCTCGCGCATCAGGAGATATTCGCGGCCATGTGCAAAGCCGCGGGTTGCACCCTGGAAGACCTGCGGCGGCTTCGCAACGAGGGAGCACAAGCCTTTATCGATTTCTGCGTGGACAGCACCGATTGGGGGCGGTTTGGACTTATCGGGTTTACGGTGGTCTACCAGCAATTGCTTTCCAGCCTGGCGCTGGCGCGCGCGCTCAAGAAACGATATCCGCAGGTTCCCATCATCATGGGCGGCGGGTCCATGGAGGATGACATTGCCGGCGAGATCATGAAAGGGTGTCCCCAGATTGATTATGTTCACTGCGGTGATGCCGACGTGGGGTTCCCTGAGCTGGTCCACCGTCTTTACGCCGGCAAGAGCATGGAAGGCCACCTGGGAATCATGTGGCGCGATCCTCAGAACCAGGTGCGCTACGCCGGACGGGCCCCGAATTTCCATGCGATGAACGAGACTCCGATTCCCGATTTTGACGAGTTCTATTATGCGCGGCGGGCGAGCGGATACGAATCCTGGGGCCGGGCCCGCCGGGTGCAACTGCCGGTTGAGACTTCGCGGGGCTGCTGGTGGGGGGAAAAGAACCACTGCACGTTCTGCGGCCTGAACCGCTCGGGCATGGAATTCAGGGCCAAGAGCGTTGATAACGTGGTGGAGCAACTGGAGGCGCTCTCCAGCCGTTACAGCTGCTTTAACTTCTTCGCCATCGACAACATCATGGCTCCGGAGTATACGGAAAAGCTTTTCAGCCGGCTGGCGGCCGCCAACAGCGACATCGCCATGCACTATGAGATCCGCCCCAACTTTTCCCGGACGCAACTTGCGCGCATGCTACGCGGCGGACTGCATTCGGTATTACCGGGCGTGGAGAGCTTCTCCACCAACATTCTCAAGAGCATGAGGAAGTTCACCACTGGAATGCGGAACATCGAACTGGTGAAATGGTGCACGTACTACCGCATTAACGTAACCTACAACATCCTGTGCCGTTTTCCGGGTGAGACCGAGTCAGACTACCGCACGCAATGCGAAGTCATGGCCAAAATTCCTCACCTTCAGCCGCCTTATGCGGCCGTCATGGCGCGCGCCGACCGCGGGTCGCCCATGTTTACGGACCCCGCCTCGCAGTCGATCTCCAGGCTCGTGCCTTTCAAGTGCTATCAATACATCTTTCCGCGAGGCAAATTCGACCTGCCCCGCATCTCCTACTTCTTTGACCAGGAGATGACGAATATCGCGGGCGACGCATGCTATCAGGCCACCTTCGATACAGTGGACAACTGGCGGGCCAAGTGGAACCAGGCCCAGAGGCCCTACCTGAGATATCGCAAAGCATGGTCCACGATCTTTATTTTTGACGGCCGCCACGCGCAGGCGCAGACCCACCGGTATCACGATCGGGAAGCGGCCCTCTACGAGTATTGTTCGGATGCTCGCACTCCCAAAGACATCAGCGCGGGTTTCGGCTCCGACTCGTGGGTTGAGGCGGCGCTGAGAGACTTTGTGGAAAAGGACCTGATGCTGTTTCTGGATGGCCGTTATCTCAGCCTGGCCCTGCCTGAAAATCGCAACTTCGAACTGGAAGCCGGTCCAGGCGCCAGGATGGCAGCAACCGCGGCGCAGCCATCTCAGTTTGCGTGAGTTCGCTGCTGAGACAACCAAAATCAAGCTCGCAGCGGAGCAGGGCCGCAACCAAAATAAAATTCACCGCGGAGACGCGGAGACGCCGAGAACCCAACTGCAAAACCGCAGATCGTTCGGCTTGAACCGAGTTGTCCGCGAATGAGCACAAATGCACAAGTGTCTGAACTAGAAAAGCCAATGAAGAAAATATCGCGGGCCGCAAAGATTGCGGGAGCCGGCCAAGTGTGCTGATGCGGCTATTGCCGCGTTGTGGCATTATTGTTGGCCGTGCCAGACACCACAACTAGCGAGCAGGCAGGCCTACGCAAGGAACTTGGACTTGGCGATCTTGTCATGGCGCAGGTTCTTTGTGTAGTGGGCTCGACCTGGGTGGGCATCGCGGCCAAATTGGGGCGCGCCCACGTGGCGTTCTGGCTGGGCGCAATGGTGCTCTACTACGTCCCGCTGGCAGTAGTGGTCATCTACTTGAACCGGATGATGCCTCTGGAAGGTGGCCTCTACCAATGGGCAAAATCCGGCTTTGGCGAAATGGCCGGATTTCTCACCGTCTGGAACCTATGGATCTACGCGGTCATTGTGACCGGCGCCATCATCTTCGTCGTCCCCACAGACCTGGGTTACATTCTGGGCGCAGCCGGAGCGTGGATTCCCGCAAGCAAACTCGCTACGCTTGTGCTGACCGGCGGGGTAATGGCCGGCATCACGCTGGTTGCCATCCGCGGCCTGGATATCGGGAAATGGCTACACAACATAGGCAGCATAGGAGTGATGGCCGCATATGTGATTCTGCTAGGCCTGCCGTTGTGGGCGCTGCTGCGGGGCACGATCACGCATTATGAGCCGATACCTTGGCAGCCGCCCCGGCCATCATGGTTTGGTCTGGCGATTTTTGGCCAGATGACCGTGGGAGCGCTGAGCGGATTCGAATACGTGGCCATTTTGGCAGGAGAGTCCCGCAACGCGGCGCGCACCATCGGGCAGTCGGTAGTGATTTCAGCTCCTATCATCGCGCTAATGTTCATTCTGGGAACCAGTTCAGTGCTGACCTTTTTAGGATCACAGCCCATCAACGTGATTGGCCCCATTCCTCAGACCATGCGGAGCGCCTTTGGCGGTGTGGGTTGGGTGGCGCCGCTGGCGATCTCCCTGCTGATGATGCGCGCCGTGGCCAGCGCCAGCCTGATCTTTACCGGTCTCACACGCCTGCCCATGACAGCCGGGTGGGACAACTTGGTGCCAAGCTGGTTCGCGCGCCTTCATCCGCGCCGGCGGACTCCGGTGAATTCGATTCTCTTTGTAGCCGCGCTCGTCATGCTGCTTATATTCTTCAGCATGCTGGGTGTGCGCGAGCAG